>Ga0136564_1000564_pt1 | contig 11754 bp, 16 predicted proteins | sample AntCluMetagen318_FD_104933 | JGI IMG/M metagenome (GOLD analysis project Ga0136564, IMG submission 104933) | Saline lake microbial communities from Club lake, Antarctica - Metagenome #318 | ecosystem: Environmental > Aquatic > Non-marine Saline and Alkaline > Saline | place: Antarctica: Club... | reverse complement strand
GAATGCATTGGCAAAAACAAAGAGCTTGTGCTAAGGTCTCGACAAGGTGCAGACTGGGATTGGGTTGCGTCAGAAGTGTGGAGGTCATTTCCAGGAATTGTTGATGAGTTTCTCATCAACAATTCAATTGACTTTTTACTTGAAGCTGCGGAGATTGACGAATGAAGTATTCAGGAGAATTTATTTACGCAACTATATCATTTATGCGAGCAGTGGATCAAGAGATAGGATTGCTAGAAGAAAAAGCAGATGCAATGCTGGATGCATTGGATCCGGCTATAAAGCGCCAGATGTTGTTTGCAATGATCAAAGGCAACGTAACAGGATCAATGACTATTCACGCTGTACCCGGTGTCTTGAGCCGACAAAAAATCCAAGCTATTAAAGCAGTGCGCGCCTCAACAGGATATGGACTCAAAGAAGCAAAGGACGTAATTGACGAGTGTGAAAAGCAAGGCAGATCTACTATTCCAGGAGAATGGGAACCTGGTGTTTGGTCTCAACTAAAGCACGCGCTTACAGGAACTGGATACGAGATGTGGTACTAATGGATGAGTATATGAATGACGAGCAAGCAAAAGCAGCCATAGTTTCAAAGCGGTGGAGAATGTGGTATAAAAACAGCAGCATGTCAATATACAACTGGAAAGTTCAAAAAAACGTGGTACGGAATATGGAAAAAAATTGGAAGTTTTTATTCAAAGGAAGAAGCGTTACAAGCTAAAGCAACACTGATGAAAGAAGATGTACTAACCTTTTGCGGCAGCGTGTACGAATTGAAATAAAACATGACAAGGAAACAATTTGTGCCCTTTATATTAGAGTGTGAAGAGACAGTAACTTTGCACTAGGCACCACAGAGACAATACAGTTTGCAGCTCAGGTATTAAAGATACATCCGATGGAGGTGTGGTGTGCGTTTCCATGCTACAATGATCTAGACAAGCTTGCTGCAGGCACACACTCGTACTTAACACAGGAAACAACATGAACATTAGAGATCGCATTTCAGAGATACTGTGGAGCAACATTTATAACAGCGAAGGCACAGTGATAGGTATCGAAGATGCAGCCGATACAATAGCCTCTGTCTTGCCTAAGATGATTGTGCCTCTAGTGTGGGATACCACTTGCGCGCAGGTCTTTCCAAACGGTGCAGGCGTAATTCATTGTAAGGCACAGGCGCAATTTGGATTTAATTATTGTATTTCTTCCTCGGCCGAAGATGGAATAGTTGTATCATTTTCTTATGGTGGGTTCGATGTTTCCGCAGAGACCGTAGAGGGTGCCCATGCCAAAGCTGATGCACATTACTGCAAACAGGTCCTGGCGCCGTTCAGAGGAGAAGACAAATGAACAACAGAGAAGATGTAATAGTTGTCTGGGACAGTAACGCAAGATACTTTCAATCCTGGCTCGGCACTTACAAAGGCGATGGCATTGAACACGGAAAGCAAGTTGCCCAACGAATAAACGGTAGTTATCAAGTGTTTACTGTTCCTGGAGTTTGGGCAACAGTCGACGTAGATCCTACAGCCACTTTAGATCCAGTTTTTGTCTCAAAGAGATAAATAAATACAACAAAGGAAACTACTTTCAATGACACTCATACTTGCCACAGCGATCAATTCATGGACACCAGGGCAATCTAATCCTGTCTTGAATCTATGTGTAAAGGGTGTTAAAAACTAGATAGTTACTTTAAAAACTAAAAGTTCTGAAACACCTTCCACGCGTAACTGCTTAGGAAGGTTTTTTTATGTTCTCCTAAAATAGGCATTGACAAGGCTCACAACATAGCGTACAACAGTTAAACAGTAGGACAACAAACAACGTAGACGCAAATTAAAAGCAAAACTTGTTTGTTAGAATACTAAACAAGTGCTTGACACACACTATAAAAAGTGTTACATTATTAATAAGGCAAACAGCAATGTTTGCACGCTCTTTAAAACTAACTAGATGCAGTTGTTAGTATCGAAAGATACACAAAACAACTACTCGCTTAGACTCAAGTCGATAATAGTGAGAGAAAGTAGAGGAACGCACACACCAATGTGCGTTCATAACTCTACTTTCACATGCATATTGGGCAGCACCCGAGATTAGTATCAGAAAGTGGTTTTTCTGTGAAACACGCAGGAGAGCACCAAACGACAATAGACCAGCAGTGCAATGATTAACCACATTGTACACCAGTCGACGATAATTAAACAATATGCAGATGAAAGTAGAGTTTGCTGGCTAGTTTAGAGAAACTTGGTGCGCGATTGTTTAGCGGCGGTGGCATTGAGTTGCATGGTTGTTGATGAGTTGTATGTAGTTCGAAACACATACAAGTTAATCACCAGCGAAGCTTAAAACACTATCCGTGAAGGATGGAGAGGACGTGAGTCTAAGGCAATACAAAAGAAATATTCTCCCCGGCGCGCAAGGTGTGCGAGCTGACTGTTAATCAGTTGTAGTCTGGTTCGATTCCAGAGGGGAGAGCCAAATAACAAGAGCTTTGCAATGTATGACTTTCCTATATGGTTGTATTTGACCGCGACAATTTACCGAATAGTTGGTAATAGTGGCTATACATAAAAGTCTCAATCGAGACGTTGGATTGCAAATTCAATAACGGTACTAGATTAGTCGTTATCTAGTTAAATCGCCTGCTATGGTTGAGCCCACCACTTAGATAAGAGATTCATTGCAAAGTCCACTAAGGCTGTAAATACGAATCCGCTAAGTTAAACTATTGTTTGTTCCCCAAGGGTAGCAAACGCAAGCAGGTGTGCAAACACGGCAGTCTCATTGCGTAGCAACGGTGACACCTGCTATAAATAAGGACAGGTGCCTGAGAGGCCGAAAGGAACGGTTTGCTAAATCGTCGTACCGGAAACGGTACCCAGGGTTCGAATCCCTGTCTGTCTGCCATAAATTAAAAGTTATTATGGGCCCACACATCAAACTGGTGCAACAGGTAGGTCCTTTGGAAGTATAGTAATATACATCCACTAATACGGGGGATTAGCTCATCTGGGAGAGCGCTACATTTGCAATGTAGAGGTGGTCGGGTCGGGACCGACATTCTCCACCAACAACGTTAGATTTGTGCCATGTAAACATAGTTGATGCCACAACAACTTAAGATACTGCATTGGACTGCCGGATAGACACCCCTTCTCGGGTTGCTCTGGCAGACACCACTTTATGCCTAACATAAGATACTCTCACTAAAGGATGCATACATTGCCTTGGTGAGGAAAGGAAGGTTATGCCCTTCCTGAGAGATTAGGGGTTAGCTTAGTTGGGGTATTTAATAATCCTAACGATGCTGCTATAGCAAATAACTGTTTAAGAAAAACAATATACAATTGAGTCAACAGTAACAAAGTTTTTAACTATCTAAAAATAGTTCGGTAGCTCAAAGGAAGAGCGTTGGTGTTACATACCAAAGGTTGAGATTTCAAAATTCTCTCGGACTACCAGATCCCCTACCAGACACAGTGCGCTTGAGATGCCTCACTGTTTAAACATCAGAAGCATTCCGCGTAGCGCAGTACAGCCAGATTGTAAAGATCAAGTAGTACACGATAGGCAGCGGCTATCAAAATATTAGAGTTAGGTGTTTAGTCTACGCACTAAACACCCAAGTGGTGGGAAAGAATAGGCGTCAATTGCTAGGCATAGACGTGATAAAGTTTGCTTTTAACATATAATGTTTTAAGCATTGGGTCCTATTCAAACAGAATATCCTAGCTTGATTACAGGCGACAACTTGTAATCAAGTGACACAACATAGTTCATTGCGTTGTCGCGCAGAAAGCACGCTTGGCTCACACCCAAGAAGATCGGAAATTGGATGACCGAGCTGCGTTCGGCGCAGTGTAGTGTAAATGTTGGATTGTAATTTTATATGCGGGCGTAGCTCAGTGGTAGTAGCGTTAGTTTTCCAAACTAAATGTCGTCGGTTCGATCCCGATCGCCCGCTCCAAATAACCCGACCGTATGTGATTTATTATCAAGCAATAAATTATTCACTACGGCGTTACAGTGATCCGTGTGAGGCAATGTATATAATGCAAGGACTCCGTGATCAATCACTGTTTGAACATCACTTGTCTGAGACTGCAAAGATTGGACCACCTAAGCCGTAAGGTAAACCTGGAACGATAGTATATGGTGTCCAGCAAGTGTGTATTATTTTTGGTATCCACCGTGGCGTCAAATGTTATGACATAGGGCAGGTGGACGAAGAGACAGCATGTTAGACTGCCAAAATTAACATAGGCATACGGGATAGCAAAGAGTAAGAAAGCGACGCATTGCATGAGCGATGTTTGTCACCTCGGAATCCATGGGGACCGCAAGGATACACTTACCGCCTAGCTTTAATAATAACGCCGTTGTAGCTCAGTCCGGTAGAGCAGTTCCCTTGTAAGGAAAAGGTCGAGGGTTCAAATCCTTCCTGCGGCACCAGATTATGCACGGAGATATAGGCAATTGGAAGCCTTGAATCCATAAGAGGCAGCGGGTGATCCTTTACTGCCAAATGCAAGTTCGAATCTTGCCCTGTGCTCCTAATTACAGCAAGTTAAGCTAAAGGTGAAGCAGGCCGCGGAAGGGGCTGACCAAATGATATTAGTAGGTGGGGATATTAGCTATAAGTCCATTAAAAATGCAATCATTTATATACGGATCGTTACCGTAGCTTGCTACTTACAAGAGGTTGACAACACTGTGCAGAAATGCTAGTATAAGTTAACAACAACAAAGAGGCTTACAATGAATACGGTTAGTATTAACGGCGTTACATACACTTCAAAAACTGGAGACGTGTCGGTAACGAGAGATGTAATTACAATCAACGGTGAAGAAATTCACGCAACTGGAATTGTAGAGATACGAGTACTAGAAGGTGTTATTAATAATTTAACATCCAGTGCATCTGTTAATTGCACAACAGTCAACGGCGACATTAAAGCCAGCGGTAGTGTTAGAAGTGATGATGTCGGCGGCAATGTTAAAGCTGGTGGAAGTGTTAGATGTGACAACGTCGGCGGTTCGGTCAAAGCTGGTGGCAGTGTACGTCACTCATGAAGAATATGTCGCGTTAGCAAAATGGTAATGCGCTGCCCTGCAAAGGTAGAAGTTGGTGGTTCGATTCCTCAACGCGACTCCAAAATACGCAAGGCTAAGCAGCTGGTGCACCTGTCTGCTTTAAACCTTTGCCAGCCTCGGGTAGGAATGAGATTAATGCGTATCCATTATCCCCGAAGCGACTATAAACAACAAACTAGGTAGGCACACTATGAACAGCACAGAACATTGTAAAAGTTTTATTGCAACTATTATCAAAGATAATCCTAGCATTGTCCTTTCGATTTACGGCATGGTTTTTGAAGCTGAATTTCTTAGTAAGTTGGTCACGGATGCAACAACACCTAACAAATGGAAACGTGAATATAAATGCAAGCCTGGTGGCGGGTTACAAGCGTTTGATGAATATTCTATGTTTAGCAAAGACGTTACAATTTCCAGAATGGGATATGATAGAATGCCAAAACGAGATGTATCTGACTTTATATCCGAGAGAGGGTTCTGCCTTGCACCAGACACATACGAAGACAGTGTTGCATTTGTAGTGTTAGAAGATCATAATGGTATCCTTCACTTAGGTGATTACATAGGAGACTAAAAAGAATTTGTATAGTGTAGACGGTCATGCGTGAATTCGCAAAGCACACTCCGTAGGCAATTGCAGCGGGAAGCCCAGACTTTATGAGAACCTGGTACAAATAGTAAATGTAGTGGCTGTTAACGCCACGGAATGACTGCCGGTCTATATTGGACTATAGCAGCAATCCTATTGTTAACAGCTACTACTTTTAATTTAACTCTAACCCAATCAAAAAGGCGCTCAATGAAAATCAAATACAATCAACTTGCTGACTTAATGGACTACATTGACACACAGTCTGATCATATTAATGATGCTGCTATGACTAAATTAGAGGGACGCCTAGGCAAAAAAGAAGTCAAGCGCATGCGTAGGCTATATAAGAAAATGTCTGACAAGCTCGACGACGCGCAATACACTATTAATTAAAATACGGTATCAACTTTTAACTGTAACTCAAGAGGCTATTATGAAAATCAAACGCAAAGAACTTCGAGACATGCTGAATCACATCAATGATCAAGATGTCTATATCACTGATGATCATCGGTGCGAGATGGAAGAAGAAATGGGTAAAAAACAAGTCAAACGTATCAACAAGATGCTCAAAAAAATGGGCAAGAAGTTGACTTCAACACCAACAATTGTATTCATGTCTGCATCAGGCAACAGATACCTTATTAATGCTGCCACATATGAAGCAGATGTAGCAGCATATCAAGCCGCGCTCGATGCAGGTGATGAAATCACAATGGACGCTTTTGAAACAGGTAGCACAGGCTGGATTTGCGCTCCTGAATAATTTGCGGTAGTACGAATGCTACATTAAAAAAATCTCAATATGAATTGAGGTTCTAGAGATACAGTAAAACGAGTCTTGTTTAAATAGAAAGTATTTGAATATGCGGGCGTGGTGGAATTGGCAGACACATCACGTTTAGGTCGTGACACCGCAAGGTTTGGGAGTTCGAGTCTCCCCGCCCGTACCAAATACAATACGCGCCGCGTGGTATGAAGTTTACTACACATAAATATAAGTACCATCAACAAGGAGACGGTATTATGAATTTTTTAAAAGGTTACAGAACAGTTATTTTCAACATAGCATTATTTGTTGCAAGCTTGGTCGAAATTGTTGGAATAGTTGATATACTTGCGCCTGGCGCAAGCGCAAGTATTATTCTAGCAGTAAGCATTGCTAACTTGGTGCTGAGATATATGACAGACACAACAGTTGGCACAAGTACGCAACACGAAACATTATAAGAACATTGGAGGACGTAGCAGAATGGCGATGCATCAGACTTTGAATCTGATTTTTGGGAGGTTCGATTCCTTCTCCTCCAGCCCTAGAATTCCTTAGCTAGTCAAGGAAAGAACATTTAATCGGTGCAGCAAGCTTTTACTCCTACCGAAGAGCAGTATCTTAAAGATATACGGACTGCCTTGTGTTGTGGAATTTTATAAGAATATTGGTCAGTAGCTCAATTGGTAGAGCATCTGTTTTTGGTACAGAAGGTTGTAGGTTCGAATCCTACCCGACCATCCAGCATTTTAGTTAGTCGAAGCTATAAGTTAAACGCGGATTAAATTATCCGCTAAGAGATCGAAAGTCACCGCGTTAGGGGGCAACGAAAGACCCATACTGAAAGACCGGGCGGCAGCGCCGGGAGAGCAGAGTGGAACCAGTGTGTAACATGTTGCAAAGCGTAAAAACCGTGAACTAGGGCAGGGCTAGGCAGGCACACTGGCAAAGCGAAGTAAACCTGGCAGGAAAGCAGGGACACTACTGTATAGCGATGTCGGAAGAAACTAACGTAGGAACGGACGAGCAGTAGTTATGTAGAATAATGGTAGTTCGCCGGACGCCTTGCAGCATTTGGAACCGGAGGTAGAAGTTCGAATCTTCTCGTAAATACTTGTTGACACGCTCAACTAAATACTGTACAGTCAATGTATAAAACAGTTTTAGGTGCCGAAGCTATTAATAACGGAGTATGGCGCAGTTCGCTAACTTCAAATATACGGAGTATAGCGCAGTCTGGTTTAGCGCATCTGCTTTGGGAGCAGAGGGTCGAAGGTTCGAATCCTTCTACTCCGACCAAAACAACTTAGTATGACATTAGGAACAGAAAATTATTGTCGGTGAGCGTAGGACGCAGATGGGTCTCCAAAACCCAAAAGGTAGATTTCGATTATCTCCGCCGATGCCAACAAATACAGAAGTGCAGTGTGAACTCAAAAATCGACTCCTCTTTCGCTAAACAACGCCCCCGGAGCATGACGGTTATGCATCGGCTTCTAACCCCGCGTATATGGGTTCAAATCCCATTGGGGGCACCAATTTGTTACAACCTCTGAGCCGTTGATTGATTCTAGATAAGAAATCAACTAAGTTGATAACAATTCGACCTAAACAGTAGTTATTAACGACTTGTCGCAAAACTGTATTCAACCTTAGCAGTATGGCTGAAGCCTGTTGTAAAAATGCTATCGAAACAACAATGGAGATATACATAATGCGGTCCTTAGAATACTCGGCGATATCCGATTATTATAAAGATGATATCACTGATCGAAGCGGCGTCAAATTAATGAACCACATCGATGAAGGTATTGAAATTCTCAACCAACTAGGCGCGACCCCGGCTGCAATTGCAGCATATTGTCTGCATCCAATTTTTCAAAATGATGCAGACTTAACAAAAAACGTTGCAGCGATCAAACTGTTTGACCCGTATGTAATTATGCTAACCATGGAATATCGTCGTACAGCTAACTCGTACCTATGCAGGCCAGGCACAGATGATTTTACACTTGATGACATTTGCCGAGTTGTTGGACTGTTGTTGCCCGAAGTAAAAGATATGTTGATTGCTGACAAGAAGCAAAATTCCAAAGACTTTATGCTGTATCATTACGGCGTACACAAACGAACAACGCAGTTGCACCAGTATTTTAAAAACTGGTGCAACTTGCTCAACTGCTAATCGAACAAGGGTTTGTAGTAAAGGCAACAATCCTGAAACCCTGCGACGCAAGTCAATACCCATTAAGATCGTCAGTTAGGTTGCCATAATATAAATAATTAAAAGACATATAACAGGAGAGAAATAATGTCATAGGTAGAAATAGCATGCAAAGATTTGGTGTTCCACTTTAACAAAGGACACCTAACAGACCCAACCATCCCAATGTGGGCTGTGAAAACCAAGGGCCAGACATTTTACGTCGACCACGTGACTTGTGAATTGCCATGGAGCACAAAAGAAACTCCGGACAATCCAGGCACCAAGGGCAGCATCAAAATCAAGAGATGTTTACTTACCATTGGCAACGATAACTGTGCTGAGATTACAACACTCACCGAGGATGATGCAGAAAGACTAAGCGGTAAAAAACGGGTCAACCGAATAATTACGTCGGCTGGTTACAAGCTTAAAGAATTTTTAAAAGGTCGGGCCCATGGCTCAATTCATTGCTTCGGTGGCGGATGTGGCACAGCTTGGCATGTAACTGAAATCAGTGACAGAACATTGCTGCTGGCACAACTGGTATTACCAGATGTGAGAGTTTTGATGCCCAACGAATATTACTACAAAGCATATGACACAGGTGGCAGTAGCCAGGAGATCGACCTGGATGATGAATTTGATGATTTCTATGAAAATTGAAATAGGACATCGGCATCTCAAATTTCTTATTGGAGTTATTGGGCGATTTAAAATGCGGCATGGACCGTTTCACAAATTGCCCAATACTTATCGTATGTTCATATATACTAATAGATACGATAGTTTGTTTCTACTAACATTATCAGATACAGATATGAGTATTATCAAATAACGCGGGTGTAGCTCAGGGGTAGAGCATTTGGTTGCCAATCAAAATGTCGAGAGTTCGAATCTCTTCACCCGCTCCAAATTACCTATGTCAGTATTGGTTAGGTTTAACCGGTGTGTGCTACTACAGGCGTTATAGCACAATTATCCAAGCAGGGTTCGATTCCCTCACTGATACCAAATTGCCCTCGTAGCTGAGTGGTTTAGCAACGGTTTAGTAATCCGTCGACGGGATTTCGATTCTCCCCGAGGGCACCAACACATATCTCTAATGCTTCTGATAAATATATAAAACACATATCAGAACATGTCAGGAAGAGTATTATACGGAAAACACACTATGGCCACAGGTGCAACTGTTCTTGAAGCAGGCAGAATTAACCAAGGCGCAGCGTCAATAGCAATTGGTGCATTTACTGGACAGGACGCTCAAGCAGCAAATAGTATTGTCATTAATGCAACTGGTGGTGTGCTACAAAACACAGTTGAAGATATATTAGTCATCAAACCAGTTAGAGAAAACACCACAGGTACAGCACCAACTAGCACACTGCCCACAGGTTTCTTCTACACTATTTACAATCCAACAACTGGAGAAATGGGATACTGGAACCCATAATATCACGTCAACCCTACTTTAGGCCCAGGGTTGTAAAATATCAGGCACTCTTGAAATCAAGTATGTGGCCCAGTCAGCAATGGCGGTAAGTTGTAAGCAGTCATAGACTGGAAATAAGCTTATTTCTAAAAAGTTATTGACAGCGTTGTTAACTAGTGCTATAGTGTTTATATAGAGTTAGTTAACACGTTGTTGATGATGCTTTTACAAATAAAATTAAAGTAGTTGACACACTGTTAAACATGTGTTACACTGTTAGTAAGAAGTAAGCTGCTCTATTTGCAGAGTATAACACATACAGAACTATTGATTGCAGAGTCTCAGGGAAGTGTCATAGGAGAGTAAATAGGTCAAAACGACGAGTGGCAAGAATCTTATTCTTGTGTAATCACAAAATTCGAGCGGTTAACTTCCTACTTAAAGTATGAAACCAATGGTTTCATAGAACATAAATTAAAGTAGTTGACACGCTGTTAAACATGTGTTACGCTGCTAGTAAGAACTAAACGTACTAAAAAGATTTGCGGAGTGTAGTCCGCTTGCAACAGGCATCCTCGGGTGTTTGTTGATAGGGTAGTCACAGCAATGTGATAAAAGGAAGGTTTCCTATAAACTTCCGCACTATAAGAGCTTGCTCTTATATTGTCCATCTATACAAGCCTGAGTTAACTGCAACCGACTAGTTCGTAGGTGCAGTCCGTCCGTAGAAAGGCGGTAGGCAGTAAGTTAGTATTATAGTCCGAAAGGATATACACGGAGCCGATCGGTGAGTGTTAATAGACTGTGGTGGTTTAGCTATGATGTACCAAACTAATGATTGCTGATTACTAACAGGTAGCTGCATAGTCTGACCGTTCGCGCGGAAAGGCAACGCAGCATTACAAGAGTTGAAGGTTAATTAATATACCCAAGACTTGAAGTAAGGTTTATTAGCCCGCAAGGTGAAAAACAGATGATGTGTTGTATTTTGTATCTAACAAGGTATGAAGCAACAGGAGTAGCACATCATAGTAGGTTGCAAATAGCTCTCTGGTAGAGCAATTCCTTTTCTGGAATCGGTGTTGGTTCAAATCCAACTTTGATTAAAATGCAAGAGTCTGCTCCAGTGTACTGTTAAAGACGCTTAATGCCATACTACCTAGTAGAATATGGCGCACAGAAGCTCGCAAGGCAGACGTGTTTGTTTGGAAATATAACGTCGGATCTTAGCGGATCCAAATAGCTCGCAAGGCTAACGTAGGATCGATAGACGAGTAGCAGTATATGATGCGTGAAACGCCACACGCTAAAAAAGGCAGCGTTGGAAGATACATACATAAGCTGTCCGGCTGGTATGTGGATAACGGATTAACTAACCTCGCAAGGATTACGGTAAGGTCCAAAGACTTCCATCCTAAGGTGTAATCTCAACCTAAGGAAACAAAGTTTGATACTTTTAATAAAGCAGTTGATTAACACACTAAGCACTAACCCACATTGCTCGTATATGTAAATAGAGTAATGAAATATTCAGTAACTGTTTTTTTTAAATTGTCTTTATGTCGCGGTAGAGCAGTCCGGTCAGCTCATTGGGTTCATACCTCAAAGGTCGTAGGTTCGAATCCTGCCCGCGCAACCAACTTTAT
>Ga0136564_1000540_pt1 | contig 12166 bp, 9 predicted proteins | sample AntCluMetagen318_FD_104933 | JGI IMG/M metagenome (GOLD analysis project Ga0136564, IMG submission 104933) | Saline lake microbial communities from Club lake, Antarctica - Metagenome #318 | ecosystem: Environmental > Aquatic > Non-marine Saline and Alkaline > Saline | place: Antarctica: Club lake... | reverse complement strand
TTGTTATTACAGTATAGAACCACTTAAAACATCCGTTCAGAGTGTCGAAAGGTGGTCAGTGTAGAGATCGGTCGGATTCATCCCCGCTCTGAAGAACGGAGCTTTCTCCTTGAATTTCTGTAAAGGTGGAATCGAATCATCCGTATCTGATTCATCCGTATCAGAGAACAGATCACGACCCTCATTAGAGTTATCTTCATCTGAATCGCTTGTTACAGCTGTTATCAATTCAGTCGGTTCCGATCTAGAACGGTCTCTTGATAATTCTTGGTCTGTCATAGATGTTGGTTCATGTATTAGAATACAGTAGTAAAAATCTAGGCATCATAGATATTCAAGGCGGATACCCGCGACTTTAGGCGCGGGAGGAAGCCGACAACAGGGACACAAACTACGTACATATCAAACCCACAAACTAATATACCTCGTCCAAAATAGTAAGGACAACCGGGGAAACGCACACAGTTGAGGGAGATCTCTACACCAATAGAGATCATCGGAGACCTCACCAGTGCAACAAGCAACCCGGATACAGACTATCAACCAACTATGACAGAAGACAGATTTGAACAGCACATTGAAGATGTACAAGAAACACTTCAACGTGCTGAAGAGCAAACAGAAACAGAAATTTCTGTTGCAGACGAGGAAATCGAAGAGCAGTTCAAACAATACGCAGAGAAACGAGTCGACCCAGAAGACTGCGTTGAGAACATCACAAAAAGCATCCTCAAGGATGCTGGAATTAGTAACCCCAACCAATTCATCTACAATGGAACATCAAGAAGCAGCGGTGTGAGCGAAGATGTTCCAATGGAAGTTGAGGAAATTGAAGAAGATTCACGCTGGATTCAGTTTACAGGGGTTGTGCTTGAACTGTACGATAGTACAGACCCTATTGCACAACATGGGCGTCTCGTCGACGATACTGGGTCGATCCGTTTCACGATCTTCGAAGGTGACACCGACGAGCTGTTAGAAGTCGGCAAATGTTACAGACTAGATCCAGTCGTCACTAATGAATATAAAGGTGAATACGAGCTAAAACTGAGAAACGAGACGGACATCACCGAACTAGAAGGAGGTGAGGCCCTAGACATTGACATCGAAAATTACACAGAAAAGAAGACTGGGACCATCATCGACTTCCAATCCCAAATGGGCCTCATCAATCGGTGTGAAGAATGTAACCGTGTCCTTACAGAAAGTGATTACTGCCCTGATTGTGGCGACGTTGATTCTGAACTAGATCTCAGAATCAAAGCCGTCATCGACAATGGTGAAGACTCATGGACAGTCTTCTTCAACGCAGAGCAAACAGAGCAACTCACTGGAATGTCTCTTGAAGACGCAAAAAATAAGGCAAGAGAACACAGTGATCGTGCAGTTGTTCGCGAATACATCGAGCGTAAAACTCACGCAGAATACATCGAACTCCATGGAAGAGATCGTGGGCGTCGATTCGATGTCGAGGAATTCGAAAAGATCGATGTTCCCACCAATGAGGACTTCGAAAACATCCTTGACCACATGCAATCGTTAGTCAGTGAACAAGAGGCCTAATCAAAACAATGAGTAGCAATAACGGAACACAACCAAGAAACCCAGCCCGAAGAGCATTCGCAGCAGAATTCCAAGACGCAACACACCAAGAAAGACAAGGAAATAGCGACAGAGCCCCACGTTACCAGCTACTTCCGACTGGAGAGTGGGCCAACCGAGTGTTCATCATTGGAACGCTCACTGAAGTCGAAGAACACGAAGAAAACGATCAATACGTTAAAGGCGAATTAAGAGACCCTACTGGTCGGTACATGATCGATGCAGGGCAATACCAAGATAAAGCCCGCGCACACATGCGCAGAATCGACGCACCCGAATACGTAGCTGTAACTGGGAAAGCAACCTCATTCGAAGGGGAAAGAGGTCGTGTAACGAAAGTCAGAGTAGAACTGATCACGGAAGTGCCAGCAGGTCTCTACGATCACTGGGTAGCAGAGGCAGCAGCCCAAACAGGAAAACGCCTCGAACAATACGGTGACGAAGACAATGAGGCAGCAGCAAAAGCAGAAGAGAACTACGGATCAGACCTCAATAAATACCATCAAGCATCAATGGAGGCTGTAAGGTCAAACAAAGAAGACATTGAACAGGATGGAACGGTTCAAAGCGATACAGAAGGACAGAACACCGAAGAAGCAACAGCCGAATCACCATCAGATTAGCCACAAAACAACACATCAAACTTAAACGGAATCGTTGCATTTTGTAGTACAGACTCACCAAACCAATGGCAGATTATACCGCCTTCGTCGATCTTGCTAATCGATTTTTCAGTATAGCAGTTATAACGACAGAGGCTATGGGTTGGATGGCAGTTATATTCGGAACAATCGGTTACTTCTTCACAAAAACCAAACCCGCAAAGAAAAGAAGATACAAAGGATTAGTGATCGGAGGAGCAGCCGCCCTCATTTGTGTATTATTCATTGGAAATATCTATGAAGCAGTGACATGGATAATGACAGACCAAACTGGTTCAGTAGACGCTACAAAAGCACTGTACCCAGAATCATTTATCGAAATTGTGAATCCCAACGGCCCCGTAGCAAAAATACTGAACACAGCAGGTGTACTCGGACAAGTTAGTGCAATAATCGGAATGGCATCTTTCACATTTGGAGCTGGACTACGTGCATTAGCTAAAAGTACAAGCATCTACAGGGGAAAAAGTTCAAGACTACTCTATGCGGGAATAGCTCTAATGTTTGCCTCCATGATGGAACGAATCATGGGAGCCGCAGTGTACGTCATCTACGGTTAAAGTGTTACAATCTACAACACTTGAAACACCCTAGAAGGTGTATCAAAATCAACGATCACACACCAATCTGCGAAACTTTTTATATCACGACTAAGATTAAATCATGTATGAAAGACAATATCACTAGCAACAGACGCAAAGTTCTCGCTGTTTCAGGAGCAACAGTCCTCACAAGCCTTTCTGGGTGTGCAACAATCAAATCAGAGATCCTAGGTCGACGCGATATCGACCCAGACAACCCGTGTGACCCTGTAATTGAGAGTGCTAATACTGAAGTCCAAAACTTCAGACAAACACGAGAACCAAGCACCACCTATGCATTGATCCAGAACAACGGCGGATTAGGGGAACTTGAAATCAAGATTGAGGCAAAGGGAACAACAGCAGTATACGACTCACAAAGTCAACTTTTCTCACTTGAAGCAAACCAATCAGTCCAAACACGGTTCGAGCTACAGACCCACGAAGGAGCCGATGAAATAAGAATCCGAATCGAATGTACAGACGACAGATCGAACTACGACACACTAGTTATTAGTGAAAACGAAAACTCAGACATGATTGATTACAGCGTTAATTCCTAACAATCAATCATCTAGCTATCAATCGAATCGGGCTTAACATATTTTCTTTTGCAACATAAGTTATATTACCGCGCATTACAAACTGCCTGCAAGTCATACATATGACTAAAAAGAGACAAATAACTGCCACGTTAGCAGTGACTGTTATTGCGATAACAGTCATCGGTATCGGGATGGGGGGAGTGAGCGGTCAAATCCTCACAGAAGTCGACTATTACAGTGAAAATTTCAGTGAGTATAATGAGTCGGCAATTCAACTCACTGAAGACGATAACCTAAGAAATAGCTACCTTGTAAATCCAGATGAATGGGAACATAGATCGTATGGGGGTGTATGGGACACATATGATATAACATATGGTGAAAAAGACGTACACCGACAAACACGGAACCTTGACGTTTCAAGACCATACCTATCTGCAACAGTAAGGGGTGACTCGATCTACCTACGTAATGGTATCAATAGAACAATAGAAGTACCAGAAGGGGTATCAGACCCAAGACTAGTGATAGAATGGGCTCACGAAAATGAAGGAAACACCAACTCCGGAAGATTCGAGCTAGCTGTAGGTAAAAAACTAATCACATCAGATGACTATGACTACAACGACGGATATGGGAAAACAATAGACGAACTTTGGTCAAGTGAAGATCGAGCGAGTTATACTAAAGTAGGCACAACAAGTGACGAGACTAAAAAAGACTGGACAACAACGGCATTTAGAGTCGATTCTGGCAAAGAAAACGTCTCAGTACGCGCAGCTCTAGCAAATAGTGACGACGACAAACACTATCCAACTATACACATCAGACAAATATACTGGACTAGTGGTGGTAATTACCAGCCAACAATAAACGGCTACGAATCAGTCCCAGAAGACGACTCTTTCGGTGGACCTGATCCATACAACCTGTACACAGTCAATGAACCTACAGCAGAAGGTGAACAAGTTTCGCTACGATCTCAATCAAGTGCTATCACTAAGGAGTATACGTTTGATGGTATCTCGGAGGCCCAAACAACATACTTCGTCATAGAGGGGACATCAAACTCAGACAACCCAGTTAATTACAACATACAGGCCTTCGGGCAGGAAGTAGCATCAGGGACTATAGACCCACAAACAACTTCCGAAGAAACTGTCGAACTCGATCTTGAAACAAACGAAATCACACTGAACGTCGACTCAGAAGGTCAATATGACATCCACAGAGTTGGAGTAAGTACACTCGAACAGACCAGTGCAGGCGACCCACTTGCGACAGACGTCCAACCTGGCGGTATCACACTCAATGCTCAGGAAGGATACGATAGGACTGTAGGAGTTCTCATTACGGCTCTCGGTCTTACCACAGACACCCTCATCTACGTCCTCATGATCGCCCTAGCACTGGGTGCGGTCGCATTCACGTTCTCGAAGAGCGTAAGAGGACAAGAATTCGCTCAATCGATGATGATGGGAGCTGCAATAGCAGGGGTTGTGATCTTAGGTGTGGTTCCAACGATGAACATGGCTACATGGATTTTCACCGGCGACACCCAGCGAGCCCCACTCGCAGATCCCGCCCTCGAAGCTGAACCGCCAACGTACTACTCCACCGAATTCCAAGCAGGGACCATGGATGGTTGGTCATTCGACAATGCCCGAGGACAGGGATCGGCCAGACCAGTTTCAGTTGGCGAATCATTCGATGTGGTATTCAGTGGATCTGCTGACAACTCCGGTATAATCACCCATCAAGAACATATCTCCTTGGGTAATTCCTTGGGGACAGGATTCGTAGAAGTCGAAGGAGCAACTACAGGTACAGCAGGAAAAACCGGACCTGTACACGAAGTGACCTTCAACGTTCGTGTATACACCACAGAAGATGGTGAATTGGAGGATTCAGAGATGCTCGACCCCAACAAGAACTACATTGACGAAGAAGGCACTGTAGGAGCCGAAGGAGCCGCTGACTTACGTGATCAAAACGAGAGTGAACACATCGCCTACGTCGGTGAAGTAGCAAGATCGTTCGACGGTCAGACCCAACAGGCTGAACATCTAGCTACGTTCAACCTCGACGGGGAATACGTCCACACAGAGTTGATCGTCCAAGACAACAGAGACGATGAAAACTCACAAGGAACACTAACTTCAGTCAGAGTTGGTGCAACAACAGAGAGTGGATCTGTAGACCACTCCTAATCCATCCCCCTCTCACGAGAGGGAAAAACTATTAAACGAACCTAACAAACACGAATTCATACGAGTCAGTCGATAACCAATATCGTGCCACGAGATCAACAATGAAAGAGACACAAAAACCGAATATCAAGACGGTAGCAAGGGTAGGAATCGGAACTACACTGATTTCCACCCTACTAGTTGGACAGGTAGCCGCAACTGGATCGCCAACAACAGTGATCCAGACATCAGTCACCGAGCTAGAAATCATCAATCTGCTTGGTCGAGTCCACGAGCTGTTGCGTAATATCGCATACCTGCTCGGCCCGATCATCATGCTCCACGGAATCACTCTGTGGGGACTCGGCAGTAAAGAATCGAAATGGTCTGAAAGAGGATACTCTGCCATGATCGGCGGGTTCATCCTTTTCGGATTGGCCCTTGCGATGGACATCCTGCTACAGATGGCAGCGTTCATCGGTGACGTATAGGCCCACTGAAACAACTGACACACCTTCAAGGTGTGTCAAAACCGAACACGAATAAAGTTCCACATCTCTCCAGATGTGTCCTATTTTATCGCGAATTATCTTCCAGAGAGATACCACACCTAACCCAAATCAGACATTCACCATAATGTCTCAGACGAAATACTAACCCAAAGATATATTTCTATGAGACGGGTTGGTGGTAACGAAGATGGAGCCAGTACCAGTAGCTGAAAAGCTCTTACAAACGAAACTATTTGGGTTTTCAATAAAGCGATTGGGCCATGCCTTCGCGATCCCAATGGCTCCAGGTACAATCTTAATGGTCCTAAATACCTCTCCCATATTATTTGGACCAACAGTGATTCTGGGAGGAATTGTCGGTACTGCTGTCTATATACGAACACCAGCAGGACAAAGCCCCGGTCGGTGGTTGATAGGAATGCTAAAACTCCGGCTTGGACCTGAAAGATATGTCTGGAAACCAATCCAAACACAAGAAGAAGACGTAACATACGAAGATGCAAAAGAGGAAGGCATCGAGTATGAAGACGGCAAAGAAGAGACATTCACAGCTGAACGACCAGAAGATCAATACGAATCAGAATCTATGGTAGGAGACGAAAACACGCGAAAGAACATGGATTTCAAAGCAATCCATGATGATGGTGTAATCGAAACTGAAGAAGCATACGGACTAATAATTGAGATAACCGCAAGGCCATGGCTTATCCTCGATAACCAATCCCGAATGGCAGTTCACCATTCGTATTCACAATTCCTAATGGGTATCCGATCTCCGATACAGATATTCACATTGCCTGTCCCATATGACGCTGAAGGATACCTGCAAAACATTAAAGAAACCAATCAAAACAAACCAGAGGAAGAAAGTGACTTGATTGAGTACGGTCGAACACTACACCGCCAATGGCTACAAAATGCTGTAGACAGAGGAAACATTCGAGATCGACGCCACTTCCTCATTGTCACTTCACAAAAAAGCAATAAGGATGAACAAGAAGGTGGCGGGAGCAAGCTTGATGCAATCAAACCGGGATCAAAAGATGTCGACCTAAAGAAGCAATACGACGAGCTATGGTCCCGAGCAGAAAATGTAAACAGTTCACTCCCCCGAACAGGGGTAGACACTGAAATTGTAGACGACCGAGAAGACGTTCTTAGTATACTCCATTTCTATTACAAAGGCAAAGAAGCACCAGATACAATGAACCACGGTTGGCTAACAAGACCTGAGTCAGACGGAAACCCAGAGGGCAAAGAATCATTCCTATAATGAATGAACAACTCTAATAGACACCATCACAATCAAACAACAACTGAAGCAAGAGTGAGATCCCAATAACAGCCACTTGATTACAAATATGAGTATGCCAGAAAAACCCCAAGAGATCAAAGAGTCGATTCACGAAAACGGTATTAAAGAGACTCTCAAGAACATCAAGAACGGAGAAGAACTCAATAAAACCGGTGAAGGAGAAGACGAAGAAGAAGAACGGATCGACATCGACGAACTCTCTGGAGAAGATCTACAAGCAGCAATAGACTACCTTGACGCAATCGGTAAGGACACAAATCGATCAGAAATTGAGAAGGCAGCTCACTATCTGCAAAATGTAGACGACAAAGATGAGCTATTCTCGGCCTTCGAAACTGGTGATGAACGGGGAAGAGTCGACAAATCAATTGTCGCTCCCCAAAACATGGAAGAAGAAACCGACTGGCATACCAGAGACGGGGACTTCTACCAAATTCTAACGGCCACTTCTCTACCACGGCTCGTTTCTCCAGGTTGGTTAGTTCCAATCACACTCTCAGAACACGATGTGAGGCTGTCTATGCACATCAAACCGAGAGATACGAAATCTGTGAAGGGAAGACTTCAGCAAAGGTTGACCCAAATGAAAAGTGCGATTCAATGGAAGAAAAAGAGAGGCCGCACTGACGTTTACGAAGAAAAACACGAACGACAAGAACTCGAACGACTCCTACGAAACCTGATTAGTGGAACAACCAAGATCTTCAACTTCTCATTCTACATGGAGATCCACGGGGAAACTTTGGAGGAAATGGAGGAATCCTCACGCAGTGTTCAACGGAAAGTCTCTGAACAAGGTATGGACCTATTCCCGATAGAAGGGAGACAAATAGAAAGTCAGAAATCAATCACACCTGTTGGATCTGACCCCATCAAAAACAACAATGCGGTTCAGTTGGAGGCAATGGCGACATTCTTCAACTTCATAGAGCCTCCAGTAAACCAGTCGACGGGTGTACTGTTAGGTTTCGATGATTCGAAACGGCCTGTGATCGTTGATCGATACGATCTCAGTGGTCACTCGAAAGTTGTTACAGGAAAGGTTGGTGGGGGAAAAACCTATTCAACCAAAATGGCGATGTATCGCCGTTTGCTGAATGATAACGACGTTCGGCTAATCATCTTCGATCCACTGGGTGACGACTTTGTGGACTTTGCAGAGAAGGCTGGAGGGTCAGTAATTAAATTCGGTGGCAATGACCGAATTAATCCTCTACAAATTGAACCACCACAAGGAGACACAGAAGAGACAGAAGCTTATTCAAATAACGTCAGAAGTGTAATTGAGATCCTGAAGACGTACTTTGAACAGTCACAGCGGGCTGGGATGACAGCAGGTGAAGAAGGTGTCATCGGCCACGGCGTACATTATGCGTACGCAAAGATGGGTATCACATCCGACCCCCAAACGTTCCATAACGACTCACCGATCCTCGACGATGTGATCGAGGGTGTAAACATCATCTCAAAAGGTGGTATTCATTCAAATAAAGTGGATCTGACTGAAGACTTGGAAGATGAGACTGGTTCGATGGAGGACTGCCATCCACGAACTAAAGAAGTCATCACAAACCCATCTGATGAACACGTTAAGATCGCACAACAACTCGTCCCCAAATTCGAGTCATTCAAAGCTGGATCAGTCAATAACAATCTAAACGGTCGCACAAACATCGACTTGCAACACCGTATTGTGTGTTTCAACATGGAGGCATTTGCAGATACCGGCGAAATGCCTCTCATCATGCACACAATGTTGGATTGGGCTTACCAAGAGGCACGCCGTCGCCCAGAAAAATTCGATGTCACCTTCGAAGAGGCCCACTATCTTCTGGGAAGACCCGGCTCCAGAAAACTACTCAATCTGTTCATCCGCCACGCACGACACTTTGGAGCTGGACTCACCCTCATTTCACAGACACCAGACGAGTTCCTAGGCGATGGTAACGATGAAAAGAAAGAGATCTACGATAATTGTGACATCAAACAACTGTTCTACCAGGAAAATGTCTCACAAGAAGTCATCGACTATTACGACTTCAGTGACGAAGAAGCAAGATTCCTCAGACAAGCTGCACGAGGACAAAATTCAGACTTCTCCGAATGCCTCCTGTCGACATCAGAACACGGTCGTCGACGACTCGAAATATATGTTGACCCATACGAGAGACACGTCATCGAAGAAGGCCTTGATCCAAGAGGCTACCTAGAACAATTAGGATACGATCTTGACGAAGGTAACGAAACCCCCGATTCAGAACTAACTGAAACGATGGCAGAAACAGCCAGACAAACAGCGATCCCAGACAACAGCCCTGAGATTGATACTAGCCCTGAACCATCACAATCAGAGAGTGCAGAAGGTGTATTATCAACAAGCTCAGCAGACACCATCGAAAAACATCCTGCAATAGAAGAAGATACTGAAGATAGCAGTAAAAACGTCCAAGACCCATACAAGGTAGGAGGTAAAGTAACTGACTCAAATGAAGTAGTCGAAGAAAACCAAAATAACGAGTCGTTCACCACGTCATCAATTGACCAAGACTTGCTTGATGAAGTCAGCTCGACTAGCACTGACACGGAAACAGATAAAGAACCAACATCCCGTAGAACATCTACAGAGGAGTCTAACAGACAGAATAAACCTACAGGTTCAACCGAATCAGAATCTAGTTCAGATCAACATCAGCCAAATGAAGTCATAGACACAGACCATACTGAACGACCTGATCAGATTGACAAAACTGAACCAGCAGAGCAAGTTGAAAGCCAGATCACACCTCCCGAGAATGAAGAGAAACCATCTAAGTCAGAGGAAGCTACCACAGATAAAGACGATTCAAGTGAGACCGACCAATCAAAATTAGCGGTCTACAAACAGACGATCAAGAACATCCTCAAACACATCTGGGAATCGAAGACGTTCTGGTGGGCAATCAAAATCATTCCAATCACACTGTTAGTGATTGCACTTGGGACGGTACTGATATTCGCACCTGATTTGATCCCATAGTCACCCACACCCACCGTTAAACTGATAAAGTTCGGAACAATACAGACTAACAGCCAACCGGTTAATCAAACACAAACCAACACCTATGTTACTAGAATATCTACTGTTAAGACTGCCTATCTTGGTATTCAAAGACGCATTTAAAGCATTCTCCGAGTATTTTTTCGGTGTAATACCAGATGCAATGAATTCATTCACACAGGGACTAGTGGATGTCCCCTTAGAGATATTTATATTGCTGCGAAATCCTGTCGATAGCCAGTCTGCACTAATTGCGTGGAATTCTATGTTTGAGGTAGCTCTTGCATTATTGCCCATCATGATGATATTGGGTCTATTATCAATGCCATTTGCAGATGAACAAAAAACAAGTCTTTGGAGGCAAGGAATTCGAGTAGTTGGTGTAATTGCAATCATAGCAGTATCTAAACCACTCATTGGTTTCGGAGTAGAATTATCAAATGCCCTAACAGTGGCAACACTACCAAATGGGGACGATATATTCGCCCAGATCTTAGGGGGTGGGATTCTAAATGGTGGCTCAACACTCTTTGAGACTGGTGCTGCAGCTATATTTGTTGTGGCAGTTGCAGCTGCTCTCTTCTATTTTGGATACGGAATATATTTCGTCATTATGTTCGCGCTAATAGTGATCATGCTCCAATTGAGACAGTTCTTCATCTACACAGTATTCATAGCTTCACCTCTACTTGCAGTATTCTGGTATGCAGATTGGGGGATGCTCGAACCCGTTAACGAATTTGCAAACAAGTGGTTTAGAATGGGGCTATATACATGTTTAACTGGGCCTATCGTGGGGATTATATTCCATGTGATAGTTGTGATTGGCACAGGAGGGGTTATTGATGGTGCAGATGGGGTCGGTGAATTAATCGGGAGTCTCTGGTCAACTCTAGTAATCATCACTATAGCCCCTATATTATTGATTGCAGTCATATGGAAAATAGTAGCTTGGGCAGGAGAACCTGTAGGTGCCGGACAAGCAATGAGTGGTGTTGCAATAGCTGCAACCGCAGGGATAGGGAAAATGGCCGAAGAAGCATCTGGAAAACTGGGTGATGCAATGAGTGATCAAGACGGCAATGTAAACACACCAGATGGAAGTGATATGAACATGGGTGGCGGATCTGGAGATGACTACTCCAGCAGCAGCTCTACCGGAGGTGGAGGTGGGGCCGGAAATGCAGGTGCTGGAGGAAACCTCCAGAATGAAATGCAGGAGATTAGATCGGATTCTGGAAGTGCAGTAGAACAATCCGCAGACGACAATATGGCAACTGCTGATGCCTCAGCAGCTGGAGCCGGAACTGCGGATGCAAGTGGATCTGGACCAGATAACAGTAGCGAAGGAACAGCACAACCTACTGGCACAGCAAACGACGTAGAAGGAAAAAGCACCCAAGGTGGTGTAGACAATCACAAAACCGAAGGTACAGGCGGAACACCGGACGGGCCTTCAGACGACATTACAGGAGCATCGGACCCAGAGGGTCCACAGCCTACAAAGGGCTACATGCAGAGTGGCTACGAGAAATACAAGGGTATGAAGAGCAGTGCTGGTGGCTTCCTTGCAGATCAAAAACAGAAGGCTGCAAAAGGGATCACCGACAATATCAATCCAACGTTCATGGAGGATGAACAGAGGAGACAAGCTGAAGAAAAAGCCGATTCAATAGCTGAAACAGGTGAATCGTTCAGCGAAGCATACTCATTCAATAAAGAC
>Ga0136564_1000536_pt1 | contig 12199 bp, 9 predicted proteins | sample AntCluMetagen318_FD_104933 | JGI IMG/M metagenome (GOLD analysis project Ga0136564, IMG submission 104933) | Saline lake microbial communities from Club lake, Antarctica - Metagenome #318 | ecosystem: Environmental > Aquatic > Non-marine Saline and Alkaline > Saline | place: Antarctica: Club lake... | reverse complement strand
GGAAATTGGTGTTGTTCTCGGAAACAAGGGACGCGAAGCAATCCAGGAACTCCTCGGCGATGGAAGCGACTACGGTGTTGAGATTACGTACATCATCCAAGGCAATCCACTCGGACTCGCACACGCAGCTGGCTGTGCGAAAGATTTCGTCGGTGACGATGATTTTGTGATGTACCTCGGCGACAACATCCTCAAGCAAGGTATCTCCGAACTTGTCGAGAGCTTCAATCGTGGCAATTACGGGGCCGGAATCGCACTCCAGGAAGTCGACAGGCCAGAACAGTTCGGTATCGCTGATGTTGACAACGAAGGAAACGTAACTCAACTCATCGAAAAGCCGGACGACCCACCGACGAACCTCGCACTCATCGGGATCTATGTCTTCTCGAACGACGTATTCGATGTAATCGAACGTCTCGACCCCTCCTGGCGCGGCGAGCTCGAAATCACCGACGCAATCCAGGCACTGCTCGAAGACGGACACGATATCGATTCACATGTTGTCGAAGGCTGGTGGAAGGATACGGGCAAACCAGAGGATATTCTCGAAACAAATCGTCTCGTGCTGGAAGATAGTCGGCTCAAACAGGATGGAACGGTCTCGGAAGATGCGACTGTTGAGGGACAGGTCGATATCCGCGAGTCAGCGACCATCCAAGACGGTGCAGTCATTCGCGGACCAGTTTCGATTGCCGAGAACACTGTAATCGAATCTGGGACATACGTCGGTCCCTACACTTCGATAGGTCCGAACTCAACGTTGGAAAGTATCCACATCGAAAACAGTGTTGTCATTGGAGATTCAACGATTCGGACGAACGGGAAAATCATCGATAGTCTCCTCGGACGCGGAGCAAACATCGGGAGCGCAGAGGAAGAACTACCAGAGGGACGACGACTCGTCGTTGGTGAAAACTCACAGCTCAAACTCTAACCATGCGCATTATCACACACACCTGTCCGGCCTGTAGAACCGTCGTCTCGGCCAACGAACTGGAGGTAAACCGCGTCATGAAGTGTCCCGGACTCGGCTGTGACAATGTGCTTCGGTTCGAAGATCTGGACCAAGAAGAACGCGAGTTCTTCCTTGGACACGCCGAGCAGTATGAACTCTAACTATCGAACTGTGTTTTGATTGCCTGAAGATCTTCCTCAAGTGTTGGCTGTGGACGACCGAGTTCTTTCTCCAGTTCGATACATTGAGATTTTCAACAACGTTTCGAACCCTGCTATGTCGCGGATATCGTGTTGTTTGTGTTCTATCTCGAAGGCTGGTGCTTCCAAGTGATATGTACTCACGACGCTGATCAATCGAGACATCGCTCAACGAGTGCACTTCCGAGAAACCCAACTGCACCGAGAATGAGCAGCTTCATGTACGAACTGGCCCCGGAAAGTGTAACTATGTACTGGAAAGGCACAAAGCAGATGATTTACTTAGTCGGACAAACTTGCGGATGCATATGCCTGTTGAGCCGATGGTCATAATCCTCGGAGCTGGCCAGCCTTTCGCTGGGACGGAGCCGTCTGCACTCGTCCAAACCTCTGGGGACCGCCGCGCACTTGACTGGATTCTTGAGGCTTTCAAGAAGTCACTTTCCGATCCTGAAATCCACTTTGTCGGTGGATACCGGCTCGAAGAAATTATCGAAGAATACCCGGATATCCACTTCTCGCACAACGAGGATTGGGAATCTTCGGGAACTATCTCCTCACTGTTCACCGCGCCGATCCCCGACGACCGCCCACTCTACATCTGCTATGCCGACACGATTTTTGAGCCGAGTGTTGTCACGGATCTAAATACAAATGAACTAGTGACCACCGCCGTCGACACGAGCTGGCAAACCCGGTATCGCTCCCGAACGACAGACAGTCTCGAACGCGCAGAGAAGGTCACACTCTCCGAGAACCGCGTTACCGATGCTGGGATCAAACTCAATATCGACGATGCTGACGCGGAGTTTACAGGCCTCGTACGCTTCTCCCCCGAAGCGCTCACCCGCGCCCGTAATCTCTGGCAGGCCCGAGCACTGGACGACCAGGCGAATCTCCCCGACCTCCTCCGTGCGTTGTCGGCGACAGACCAGATCGTAACAGCCGTAGATATCGGCGACTGCTGGGCAGAACTCGAAACTGCCGAGGATGTGGCCCGGTTCGTTCTCGACACGAAAGCTAACACTCTGCGGCGTCTCCGGTCCATGGTTGAGCAGAGTACTATTCTTGACCAGTACACGTTTACAGTTGGCGAGTATCGCAACAATCCCGAGGAAATCCATGCTGCAATCCCTGACGCGCTGAAGACTGACACAGTAATTATCCGCTCTAGCGCGCTGGCAGAAGATGGGTGGAAAGAGTCGAACGCCGGTGCATTCGAGAGCGTCCTCGATGTTCCGACCAATGACGGAACTACGCTGGCGGCCGCAATCGACAAAGTCATCGACTCCTATCCCAATGATGACCCGCAAAATCAAGTACTCGTCCAGCCGATGGTCGACGAGGTTGACCAGAGTGGCGTTGTGATGACGCGGGCACTCGATGGCCACAGCCCATACTACGTAATCAACTACGATGCAACGACCGCAAGCACGGAATCAGTTACCGACGGCACCGGCGAGCATCTCCGGACAGCCATCATTCGCAAAGACATTGTCACAAACGGCGTCGAGTCTGTGGATGGAGACGATTCGCTCCAGATCAGCAGTGAAACACAGTCTCCTACAGGACTCGATCTCGACTCGCTACTCACAGCCGTCCGGGAACTCGAAGAACTGATCGGCCACGACAGCCTCGATATCGAGTTCGCCATCGACAACGCCGGGACAGTCTACGTACTCCAGGCGCGACCAATCACCCTCGATCCAGCAGAGCGATCGGTCAACGACAAAACGCTCTTCGAAACCGTCGATGCCGCCCGCGAGAAGTTTCAGCAATCGCAGCAATCCTCCCCATTCATCCTCGGCGACCGGACGATCTACGGCGTCATGCCCGACTGGAACCCGGCGGAAATCATCGGTCGCCAGCCCCGTCAACTCGCTGCGTCGCTGTATCGATATCTTGTGATGGATGAAATCTGGGCGACACAACGCGCCGAGTACGGATACAGAGACGTTCGCCCACAGCGGCTGATGAAACAGTTCGCTGGGCAACCCTACGTAGACGTTCGGGCTGATTTCAACTCCTTCATTCCCGAAAGCGTCCCCGACGATCTCGTCGAGCGTCTCGTCAACTATTATTTGGATCGCCTGGAAGCGAATCCGGAACTCCACGACAAGGTTGAGTTCGATATCGCCCTCACGTGTCTCACATTTGATTACGACGAACAGATTGAACCACTCATTGATGGTGGCTTCACGCGAGAGGAACTCAAACCGTTTCGCGAGGGACTAAGGGAAATTACACAGGAAGCGTACGACCGCATCAACGAGGATTACGAGACGATTGAACGTCTCGATTCTCGCTACGAAGAACTCACAAGCGCGGGGATGCCACCGCTCCAAACTGCGTACCACCTGCTTGAGGACTGTCGTCGGTTGGGAACACTTCCATTCGCACATCTTGCACGGACTGCCTTCGTCGCAACGTCGCTGCTTCGCTCACTCGAACGGATCGGCGTGCTCACGAGCGACCAGCGCAGCGCCTTTCAGAACTCACTCAACACCGTTGCTCGGCAGTTCGAGGCCGACGCATATCTCGTTGCGACCGACGAGCTGTCCTGGAAAGCGTTCGTCGATGAGTACGGACATCTCCGACCAGGCACGTACGAAATCACCTCGCCAACGTATGCTGCTGCACCCGAGGAGTATCTCCGCCCGATCGTCGAGAACGCCACCGAATCCACAGACCATCCCGGTCCCACTGAGGTCTGGGACGACGAAACGAAAGCCGATATCGAGCGGGAACTCGACCGGATCGGACTCCCAACTGAGGCCGATGCATTCATTGAGTTCCTCGTCAACGCCATCGAAGGCCGCGAGCACGCAAAGTTCATTTTCTCACGCAATCTCAGTGACGCGCTCGAACTGATCGTCGAATTCGGCAACCAACACGACCTCACTCGCGATGAACTCTCACACGTTCATATCAAGGACTTCTTCGAGTTAACTGTCGACCACCCACCATCAGACATTGACGACTGGCTGGCAGAGCGAATCCATGAGGGTCGCACCCGTCATGCAGTCACGCAGGCAGTCGAACTACCGCCGCTGTTGTTCGACGAACAGGATTTCCTCGTCTTCGAACGGCCAGCACGGGAACCAAACTTCGTCACCAACGACACCGTCACGGCGGACGCAATCGAGATAGACGGTGACGACGACCCCGCTGCTGTCGACGGGAAAATCATCCTGATCCCACAGGCAGATCCGGGCTATGACTGGCTGTTCGGCCACGACATCGCTGGGCTGATCACCAAATACGGTGGCTCGAACTCTCATATGGCTGTCCGGGCAGCGGAATTCTCCTTGTCGGCAGCGATTGGCGTCGGCGAGAACCGTTATGATCAACTCCGCCATGCGGACGTGATCGAATTGAACTGTGACGGTCGCTACACGGAGGTCATTCAATGAGCGACCGTAAACCTCGGCTTGGCCTCACCCAGCGTGTCACTATCATCGAGGAGTACGGTGAGCGCCGGGATTGTCTCGATCAGGCGTGGACGACCCTTCTCGAAGAGTGGGGCTATCAGCCCGTGCCACTGCCGAATACCATTGCTGATGTCAACACGTATCTGGAAAGTCTTGATCTGGATGGGATCGTTTTGACGAGTGGAAACGATCTTGCACATCTGGAGGACGCAATTGTCCCAGCGCCGGAGCGAGACGAGTTTGAGTCAGCAGTGCTCGATTGGGCGCTTGACCGTTCAGTCCCTGTCCTTGGTGTCTGTCGCGGTCTCGAACTTATGAACCGCTATTTCGATGGGTCACTGAGCCCGGTTGAGGAGCACGTGGCGACGACACACGATGTCACATTCGCTGATTCTGTCGAGAAACACGCTAGGAAATCACTGTTCCCCGATCAAATGACGGTCAATAGCTACCACGACTATGGAATCACTCCCGCAGATATCGCACAACCACTGGATGTACTCGGTACTGCACCAGACGGCTCTATCGAGTGTTTGTGCCATCCCGACGAACCACTGCTAGGAATCATGTGGCATCCAGAACGGGACACTCCCTCTAGAGAGATAGATCGACAGGTATTCGAGTATTTGTTCCGGGGTGATACACGATGACATCCCCACGTGCAATTCATCTCGCTGCAGGTGAAGGGTCACGGCTGCGCCCAATCACGAACGACCGGCCGAAACCACTCGTAGAACTTGGCGGACAGTCACTACTCGAGCGAAACGTCGAAACGCTGAACGATGCTGGTGTCACCGATCAGATCGTTGTAACTGGATACTGTTCCGATCAGATTGAAGAATTCGGGTACGATACTGTCAATAATCCAGTGTACGACGAGACAGATATGGTCTACAGTCTCTTTTGTGCCGAGGATCAGTTCCCAGAGGATCGAGATCTCGTCATCTCATATGGGGATATCATTTATGAACAGTCACTTGTCAACTCTCTGCTTGACTGTGATGCGCCGTTGTGTATCATCGTTGATCGAGAGTGGCGCAACCTCTGGGAATCCCGATTTGACGACCCCCTCGAAGATGCAGAGACATTAAAAGTAGACAGCTCAGGAAAGATTCGTGAGATTGGTCAAGAGCCGGATTCTTTCGATGATATTGAGGGCCAGTACGTCGGACTACTCAAGATCAGATCTGATTATATCGACAAGTTTGCGGAGATGTACTACCGACTCTCTGAACCTAATGAAGGTGAAACGCGGTCAGGGGTGGAGATGACACACTTCGTCCAGCGACTGATCGACGATGGCTGGGACGTGCAAGCTGTTTCAGTCTATGCAGGCTGGCTGGAGATCGATACAACAGACGATATAGAAATGTACCACGAACGGTATCAAAACGGGACGCTCAGCGAATTTGTGAGAATTGAAGAATAGGTGGTTTCTTTTTGTGAGCTACGGTTCCCTCGTATGTCGAGAGTTGTTGGGATGAACATCAATTGTGACATCCCCTAGGTCGCGACAAAATAATAAATATTCTACTCCGTTTTGTACGTTAGCGTCGGCTGTTGAGTGAACGAAAGGTGGTTGATCTCACCCACTACATTGTCAACGCCACGATCATCGTTGTCCTGAACCTATGAGAGAAGTGCCTTGGAGACAACATTTTCAAAATCCGGCATTACCGACCTTGTCGAAAGTTTCGAGGCTGATGATTACGGTGCGGGCATCGTATTTCAAGAAGTAGAGTATCTGCAAGCGTTCGGCATCGCGGATGTCGTCGACACTGGCAATGTAATTGAACTCATCGACAAGCCTGACGAACTACCGACAAATCTCGCACTGATCGGCATGTACGTCTTTTCGCCTGCGGTCTTCGATGCTATCGACGACCTCGAACCGTCGTGGCGAGGGGAACTCGAAATTACGGACGCTATTCAATCCCTGCTCGAAGATGGCTACGAAATCGACTCGCACGTCGTGACTGGCTGGTGGAAAGACACCGGGAAGCCCGAAGATATCCTCGAAGCGAATCGGCTCGTCCTCGAAGACAAAACGCTCGAAACGGCGGGTGTCGTTGCAGACGGCGCAGAAACGCACGGGGCGCATCGAACTCCACTCGTCTGCTGTCATCGAAGACGGCACAGTCGTCCGTGGCCCCGTCTCCATTGCTGAGAACGTAACCATCAAGAGCGGATCCTACGTCGGCCCGTACACCTCTATCGGTGCAAACTCCACGCTGGCAGACATCCACATCGAGAACAGCGTCGTCATCGGCGACTCTGAACTCACTGCCTCGGGCCGAATCGTCGACAGTCTGCTTGGGCGGAATGCAAACGTCGAGAGCGTGGACGGACTCCTGCCCGAAGGCCGACGACTCGTCGTCGGCGAGAATTCACAACTCAAACTCTAACGATGCGCATCATCACCCACACCTGTCCGACCTGTGGCACCGTCGTCGCAGCGAACGAACTCGAATCGAACCGCGTGATGAAGTGTCCCGGACTTGGCTGTCAGGAGGTGCTCCACTTTGAGGACCTTCCCGACGAGGCGCAGGATCACTTCCTCGAAAACCGGGACCAGTACCAGCTCTAGCGGACTGCGTCCCAGACTGCGTCAATGTCCTCCTGCAATGTCGGCTGTGACCGGCCGAGTGTCGACTCGACATTCGTCACATTCAGACAACTGTTGGTCGGTCGCGCTGCATCCCGGTCCACGTCAGCCATCGCCCCTTCGGTAAGCAACTCGGTACTGGCTTCAGCACGCTCCACAAGTATCTCCCCGAACTCGTAGGGTGTGACACACGACGTGCATGCGATGTGATAGCGTCCTGTTGCTTCCCGTTCGATCAAATCCAGCACCGTTTCGGCAGCTTGGCCTGCTCGCGTCGGTGTTATCCATTGATCAGTGAACAGCGGCACTGTGTCGCCCGCTTGAAGCTGATCGCGAACCCACGCGGGAAAGCCCGTGAGTTTGCCAGTGCTGCGATGGAGTCCCCAGACGAACGAGAGCCGGGGGAGCAACGCAGACGCAGACTCCTCTCCGACTGCTCGTTCGCCTGCTAACTTCGATTCACCATACTCTTGGATGGGATTCGGCGTCGCTGACTCGACGTACGGAGTCTGTGCCGCGCCATCGAAGACGTAGTCCGTCGAGACGTGCACGAACTCGACATCCATCCGCTCACAGTGCGCCGCCAACTGACCTGGGGTCTCCCCGTTGAGTACGTGGGCCTGTTCCGGATACTGCTCACACGCGTCGACATCTGTCATCGCTGCACAGTTGACGACGACAGCAGGATCGTACGCGTCGAGAACCTCGGTGAATTCGTCGTGTGCTTCGAGCGAAAATTGAGAGAGCGGCACGTCAAACGCCGGTCGTGTCGAGTGGTACGTCCCACAGACATCCCAGCCGCGTTGCTGACCGGCATAGACGACGTTACTTCCGAGAAGGCCATTTGCACCGACCACGAGCAGCCGCATACTGGACTGTTCCAACAAGCATGTAAATAGGTGCCGCTAACAAGACCACTATATGCGTATTCTCGTCACTGGCGGCGCTGGCTTCATCGGCTCGAACTTCGTCCACCATATCCTCAACGAACACGATGACGATGAAGTCGTCACACTTGATATACTCACCTACGCTGGCGACCTGGATAATCTCGACGGCGTTCTCGACAATCCTCACCATGAGTTCGTCGAAGGAGACATCCGCAACCACGACCTCGTTGCCGACCTCGTTGAGGATGTCGACGCAGTCGTCAATTTCGCGGCAGAATCACACGTCGACCGCTCAATCGAGGGTGCGAAACCATTCGTCACGACGAATGTTCAGGGCACGCAGACGCTTCTCGATGCAGCCAAGGATGCCGGTGTCGATCGATTCCTCCAGGTATCGACTGATGAAGTGTACGGCCAGGTACTCGATGGCAAATTCACAGAAGAGGACCCACTAAATCCACGAAACCCCTATGCAGCGACGAAGGCAGGTGCCGACCTGCTCGCTCAGAGCTTCCAGACGACTCACGATTTGCCGGTGCTCATTACACGCACCTGTAACAACTTCGGCCCCCGCCAACACTCTGAAAAACTCATTCCGAAATTCATCAAGAACGCTGCTGCCGGTGACGCACTTCCCGTATACGGTGATGGTTCGAACGTCCGCGAGTGGATTTACGTTGAAGATAATTGTCGGGCACTTGATCTCGTGCTTCGAGACGGTACCGTCGGCGAGGTGTACAATATCGGGAGTTCTGCCGAAAAAACAAATCTCGAAGTCACGGAGGCAATTCTCGACGCTGTCGGAGCGTCTGAAGACCTGATTGAGTTTGTCGAAGATCGGGCTGGCCACGATCAACGCTACGCGCTTGAAACCGAGAAGGTCGAATCTCTTGGCTGGGAACCTCGTTACACATTTGAGAACGGTCTTAAAAAGTCCGTTGGCTATTATCTCGGCAATTAATAGAATAAGTATCAAAATAGTCTGCAAGAATGGGCATACTCATTCTAAGTCGTCCGAAGAAAATGAATACGTAGTTATCTCGATTCATGATATTTTCGTACTTTGTGACTGCACATCGTATAGTTCCGCATATTGGCTATCATTTTCAATAAGCTCTTCATGTGATCCTGTCTCGATTATTTCTCCCGAATCTACTGTATAGATCTGATCCGCATTCCGGACTGTCGACAGCCGATGGGCTATTCCGACCATTGCATAGTTACGATCCAGGTTCTCAATCGACTCTTGAACTTCTTTTTCCAAGGTTGAGTCAAGATCACTGGTTGCCTCGTCTAACACCAACACATCGGCGTCTTTCAACAACGCTCGAGCTAACGCGACACGCTGTCGCTGTCCACCTGAAAGACGAACACCCTGATCCCCAAGCTGTGTCTCGTATCCTACCGGTAATTCCTCAAAGAATTCGTCTATCCTGGCGATCTGAATAATTTCATTGAGCTCTTCTTCTGAGACATCTCGTTTCCCAATCGTGAGGTTATACCGAAGTGTGTCGTTGAAGATGAACGGGTCTTGGCGGACAACCGCGATACGCTCTCGCCATTCGTTGATGGGCATTTCGTGAATCGAACGACCATTTGCTCGGATCTCGCCTGAATCCGGTTCGTAGAGGCGTGCCAGTAAGGACACAATTGTTGATTTCCCAGCTCCGGACTGCCCAACAAACCCGATGAATTCGCCTTTCTCAAACTTCAGTGAGATGCCCGATAATGCCTCATCGTCTTGGCCCTGATACGAGAAGTGCACATCATCGACTGTGACTGTTTTCACTTCGTCTGGCACTGATTCTGTCTCGGTCTCTAATTCTTGATTTCGTTCGAGTTCGTCGATGAATTTCTGTGTTCGAACCAGATGGGGAAGGTCGTTTTCGATTTGGTACAGTTTCGAATTAAGAGTACTCGCTTTCGGTCCCAGTCTGAACATTGCGAAGAGGAAGACACCAAGAGAACCGAGCGACATCTCGGCGAATGCGATAGCAAGATAAATCAATAAAAACACAGAAACAGCAGTCAACAGATTGTAGAAATTCCGAATTGCTGTCTGGTTTCGCCTCTGTTTAATACTCGCCTCAGCAAACTGATTCATAGCGTCCTGAAAATCACCGAATAGTTCCGCTTTCAACCCGAACAGCTTCGTATCCCTGATTCCCTGCGTTCCAGCCTGCGAAGCCTGCTGGACGCGTTCGTTTGCGTCCGCCACACGATCCCCAATGTCGTATCCTGATTCCAGTGTATACCGGAAGATCAGCGAAAAGGCTCCAAGGAATACGATTGCAAAGACTGTCAGCAGCGGCGCAAGCACAAGTGCAATCGCGAGATACATCAGACTTAGCAGTCCCTGCTCGAAGAGATTGACAACACGCTGGATGACACGACCTGCGTATTCAGCCTGTGTTACGATCGCGTTCAGAATATCGTCTGATCCTTCCCGGTCGAAGTACTCAATTCGGGCATCAAGTGCGTTATTGAACGCTTGAGTCTGTAGGTCCCGCGTATAATCAACGACAAGTACCCCACGCAACCACCGAACAATAAACGTCGATGTCCACCGCACCGTCAGCACCAGACTTACCCCCACAACGACGGACCCGAGCGTGAACGGAATACCCAGCAGCTGGTACGCAGAAACAAACAACCCCATCACACCATCGGCCTGCTGTGCCGGATCACCGGGCGATTGGACGATTTCGACGATCGGCAGAATAAAACTCAGCCCGACTGCTTCGAGTCCAGCCGCAAACACACCGGCAGCGATAATCGCAGCCGTAAATCCTGGCCGGAATTTCGCAACGCGCACGAGCGCCCTGAGTTGCTCGCGGCGACTGATCCGGTCAGCGTCTGTGTCTGTCACTACTCAACGGATTCCTGTCCGAGTAGAAAAGCAGTACGATACGACCGTGGGCACAGCGATTATCGCCTACGTCAACACCGACGACAACGCCCTTCCCCACCTCAGACACACCCCACGCCGAGTGATAACTCACCCCAACCCACCCACATCAAGCGCCTGCACGACGACATCCGGATCCCGAAGGAGTCGGTGTTCAAGATAGCTCCCTTCCCCCTGGCCACCACCGGTATGATTGGATTCGGTAATCCCGAGAAAGGACTGCTCCTTCAGAAGACGATACACGCGGTCCTCCGAGAGTGGCTCCGTACGTCTCGTTCGACGAGCGTGGTATAGAGTGTGTATATCCGATGTGTCCGAAACGACTCCTGGGCTGGGGTATCAGCCGTGGGTTAGCTTACTGCTCCCATTCTGGCCTCGGTGATCCGGGAAGACCGTCAATGGCCTCGAGTAATTCGTCCTCAGTTGTCCAAGAATAGCAACGTCCATAGAGTTCGAAGAGCCGGAAGTCGTTCAGGTGCACCCAGCTGTACGACGGAACCTCGAAATCATCTTCCTCAAGCGTGGTTGTCACCTCATCGACCGAGATGTCGATCCCAGCCTGATTCGCACGCTCGACGAGGTCGTCGAGTTCTGCAGATTTACTCTCTTCGTCGATATCGGTGGCAGCCATGAGTTGTGCGGCAGCTGCGACTACATCGCACTCCTCGTTGAGATGACCTTCTGTTTCCCACTGGTAGGCGCGCGGGAGGGCGTACGCCTTCTCGAAGTACTCGGTTTCGCCGAGTTTGCCGAGTTCGTTGATTTCCCCGCCTGCGTCCTGCTCGAACACAGCGGCCACGTAATCACTGAGTGTTGCCGTGATATGGAATTTCACGCGGAACTCCGGCAGTCGAGGGAGGTCGATGTCCGAAAGGTCTCCGATAAGAAAGGCATACGTTCCGTATCGGCGGTTGAGACGGTCGCTGACTGCTCGGATTCGACGGAGATACGGATCACGGTAACTTCCGAGGACGAGATACGCGGTTTGATCCCTGTTGTAGAGTGCTGGCGTCTCACTGTTTGCCCACGAGAGAATTCGGATGGATTCCGTCGACCCGACGTCAACCCCGCGTAAGGCCTGCTGTACGGCCTCCATGATTTTTCCCGAGTTCGGCGGAACGGATGGAGCACTCATAGGGACGGCTGGTACTGGCTGGGTAAAAGACGTTTTGAACTGACTTAGTAATTTACGAGTTTTATTGACTTGTTT
>Ga0136564_1000519_pt1 | contig 12399 bp, 11 predicted proteins | sample AntCluMetagen318_FD_104933 | JGI IMG/M metagenome (GOLD analysis project Ga0136564, IMG submission 104933) | Saline lake microbial communities from Club lake, Antarctica - Metagenome #318 | ecosystem: Environmental > Aquatic > Non-marine Saline and Alkaline > Saline | place: Antarctica: Club... | reverse complement strand
GAATCGCTCCATTTCCTTGGCCGGGGCCAACAGTGGGAGCGGTGGACGCTTGAGCGAGACGGCGACGTAGTCGCCCACTTTGATGGGTGGTCGTTCTCGGCCGAGCACGTCTATGAGTCACCGCTTGAGACGTATGACCAGCCGGCGGTTGATGACGCCCCACAGGTGGGCGTGCTCCATGCGGATCTCGATTCACAAGGGGGCCGATACGCACCAGTGCTCTCGAGCGACCTACGAGACACTCCGGCGGATGCATGGCTGCTTGGACACATTCACACTCCGGGTATCCGGATTGACTCGAGCCCGCTCACTATTTACTCTGGGTCACCACAACCACTTGACCCGGGTGAACAGCGTGCCCACGGGCCGTGGACAATCACGGTCCAAGAGAACGGCGACGTCCAGGCAGAGCAGCTCCCCCTGGCCTCGCTCCGTTATGACCGGGTGACCGTCGACGTCTCTGAAGCCGCCACCCCACAAGAGGTGACCTCCAACATTTCGGACGCGGTTACAGACCACGTCCGTTCAGAGCTTGAGGCGAGTGCCCTAGAGCTTAGTCTCGTCCGAGTACGCCTCACCGGGCGCACGGAAGCGCACGCAGAACTTGTTGAGAAGCGTCGAACAATGGAGCGCGATCTTGGATTCCGAGAGGGGTCAGTTGCGGTTCGGGTTGAATCGATCGAGGTCGACACCCGACCGGCAATCGATCTCGAAGAGCTGGCGTCAGGAGACAATGCAGCGGCCTACCTCGCCAACCTCTTACTGGAAATCGAGGAGGGAGATCCTCAGGAAGCTTACGGTGACGTCGTCGAGGATGCCCGCACCACCCTTCGGCAAGCATACAGTGCGAATGCCTACAACGAACTTCGACGGGAAACCCAGCTTGAAGAGCCGACTGAAGAGGACGCGATCGACCATCTCGAACAACAGGCACGGATGCTACTCGGTCGTCTCCACAGTCAGAAGGAGGGTCAGCTATGACGAGAGACTCTATCAGGTTTGAAGAGATTCAGGTCATCCGGGCGCCAGGCTTCGAAACGGGCGGCTTCTCTGTCGAGGACTTGAGCTCGGACATCAATGTCGTCCACGGGCCAAATGCGGCTGGAAAGACAACCCTCGCTGAGTCACTCGAGTGGTTGTGTTGGCCTGCGGCTGCCAACGAACGAGCATCCCTTGTCGGGCATTTCTCCGTCGATGAGGAGGCCTGGCGAGTCGATCTCAACAATGGCCGGCCAAGCTACCAGCGTGAGGGTCAGCAGGCAAACGCCCCGAGCCTCCCGCCTGCTGACCAACGCGACCGTTACCGGCTTTCCCTTCATGATCTCCTCCAGCAAGACAACACCAACGAGTCCTTCGCCAAGATAATCGAGCGAGAGTCGGCTGGTGGATATGACCTCTCGGCCGCGTATGACGAACTCGGCTATTCAGACACTCCAAGCCGGTCGAACAAGAACGTCGTTCAAGATGCCGAGAGAGCGGTCCAAGACCTGCGAGAGGCGCGCAACGAGGTTACCGAACTACGTCAAAAGCAAAACCAGCTCTCGCGATTACGCAGCGAATTCGAGGACGCTCGGCAGGCCAACCAGCGCGTCGAACTACTTGAGCAGGCTATCGTCTACGCTGAGGCCAAGAATACACTCGAAAACGCGCAGTCGGCACTTGCGGAGTACCCCGAAAAGCTAGACCGAGTCGACGGGAACGAAATTGACCAGGTTCGGGAGCTTGAAGCGGGTATCGAGGAGTGGGTAGATAAGAAAGAGACCGCAGAGGCGACCAAAACGGAGGCTAAAACACGCCTTGCAGAGGTCGAGCTTCCTGATGGGTCGGTTCCGACAGGCCGCATCGACCACCTAAAATCGCTTCGTGATGACCTCAATTCTGCAGAGGACCGGAAACAGGAGCTCAAAACAGAGTTGGCTGAGGCCGAACGCCAGCGAGAGACTGCCCGAGAGGACATTCCGTTGGAGGTCGAGACTGAGGACCTCGTCGAGCTTGAGCCTGTTACGTGGAAGACCGTCTCGAAGTTCGCACGGGAAGCCGAGGAACTCCAGGCTACACGCGAAACACGAGCTGCTGTCCAGCGACTGCTAGATATCGGAGAGAACCCCGAGGGTACCCTCTCTACCCTCGAACGGGGGAGCCAATCGTTAGAGCAGTGGCTCGCTGCTGGCGCTACAGATGGTACGGGAGATGGTTCTGAAGCGTTCAAAATTGCCGCTGTCTCGGCTGTGTCCCTTGCGCTGGCAGGTATCGCTCTGGGCCTATTGGTCAATCCACTACTCCTGTCTATCCTTGCTGTTGCAGTCGGAATTCTGTGGTACGGTCTTCGGGTCCGCTCCCAAGCTACCGCAGCCGATACCGATTCGCGAACACCCCATCACGAGTCATTCGAGCAGACCAGCCTTGATTCACCGGGGGCCTGGACCGATGAGGCGGTCCGCTCTCGACTGATTGAGCTGTATGACGCAATTGCGGACCACAAAATAGCCAACCAGCGTTCAGAGTGGCGTGAGAGCCTGGCTACGGATTCGGACTCACTCGAAGAAGCGGAGGTCGAACTAGAGCAGACACGTGCCAACCTCAAAGCCCAGTTAGGCGCTGCTCCAGACGTGTCCGATGTCGAGCTTACCGTCCTCACCAAGCGGGTGCTTGATTGGCAAGAAGCCCATGACGAGGTTGAGGGAATTCAGGCGAGTCTCGATTCCGTTGACGAACAAATTGAGACGGCACGAGGGGACCTCCAGGCGGAGCTAACTCTCTACGGCTATGACACGGTAAAGACGTCTGGGCAGTCGATTGAGGCAATTCGTGACCTCGAGACCCGTGAGGCGAACCGTCAAACGGCACAGCGAAACCTCGAGCAGGCGGAGGCGACGATTGAGGAAGCTACTGGAAAAACCGAGGGGCTCGAAGAGGAACGTGAGCAGATATTCGCCCAGTTCGATCTCGATGTAGCCGACCACGGTACTCTGAAAGAACTGTGTGAACAGGTAGAGGAGTACGAGGCAGCCACGGAAGCTGTTCGAGAGGCCGAGATTCGGGCAGAAGGGGAGGCCGACAAACTCGAAGGCTACCCAGAGTTCGAGCCAGACCTCAAAGACGAAGCGGTTGCTGACCTGCGAGAGGTCCGTAATCAGGCCGAACGAATCGCGGAAGGCTTCGAGGAGCTCCAGTCGCGAATTGCCGATATCGAGGCCGAAATCAGGCAGGCAAAGAACGACGACGAGATTGAAACCGCACTCGCGGAACGCGGCCGGGCACTCGAGGGCCTACGAGACCAGCTCGAGGACGATTATTCGGCGATGGTCGGCGATGTGCTTGTCGACCACGTCCAGGAGGCGACGATGGATTCGGGCCGTCCGGAGGTCTTTGAGCGCGCTCGCGAAATTCTGTCGACGATAACACGGGGCAGATACCGCCTGGATTTCGACAAGCACCGGGCCGCGTTCCGAGCCTATGACGAGACTAAACAGAAGGGGCTCGCACTTGATGAACTATCGAGCGGTACTCGAATCCAGATCCTGCTTGCCGTCCGGCTCGCGTTTGTTGAACAGCAAGAGCAGGGCGTTCGGGTCCCGCTGCTTCTCGACGAGACGCTCGCCAATTCCGACGATCGCAGGGCGAAGACGATCATTGAATCAGCGGTTGAAATCGCCCGGAACGGTCGACAAGTCTTCTACTTCACTGCCCAGGGCGATGAAGTGGCAAAGTGGACGGCCATCCTGGAAGACACAGCTGATGTCGACCATGAGGTTGTCGACCTTGCGGGAGTTCGTGAACTTGAACAGTCCGTCCACATTCCCGACCTCAGTACTGTTGAGTCACTCACCCCGAGTGTTCCAAGTTCTGATGGCGTCGACCACCGAGTCTATCGGAACCTCCTCGATGTCGACTCGTTCAACCCACACCACGGTGTCGGGACGGCCCACCTGTGGTACGTCGTCGATGACGTCGACACACTCCATGACTTGCTGGAGCTCGGAATCACGTACTGGGGGCAGTTAGAAAACCTGCTCCGGTGGGGCAACGGAGGCCTCCAAACAGTCGGTGATGACCAGCTTAGAGTAGCTAGGGAGAACGCTGCTGCCCTCGAGGAGTTCGCCGACGCCTGGAAGGTTGGCCGTGGCAAGCCTGTGGATAGAGAGGTTCTCGATGCGTCCGGGGCAGTAAGTGGGAACTTCATTGATGAGGTAAGCGAGCTTGCGGGTTCACTAAATGGGAATGGCAGAGAGATTGTGGAGACCCTGCACGATAGCCAAGTGAAGGGTTTCCGAACCGGGAAGGCAAGCGAGTTAGAGACCTATCTCGAGGAGAACGGCTTTATCGAATCTCGAGAGCCGTTAGATGACGGGCATCTCCGGGCTCGAGTCATCGAGCGCTATGCCGACGAGGGTGTTCCCAGTGAGAAAGCGAAAGACCGGACTGAGGAGGTTCTCTCGCGCGTGGGAGACCGCTGAGGCGTCAACCTCTGCCAACCGGTTCTGAGTGCGTACATCGGAGCCGCCTCGAATTTGCTCTCGCTGGGGGCCTTTTCAAGGAGACTTTTCTGGTCGTCATCGTCGCGTAGTCGTAGCCTCCGTCGAACGTGACTGTCCGCGAGTAGGTCGTGACCTTCGAGGCGATTCGCCGCGTCGACGTCGACTCGTCCTCCCGCGTGACCTGTTTACTGGCTACCTGGGAGTAAGCGATCTCGACCACGTACTCCTCGCTCTCGGTGCCGTAGGAGCGCTTACTCCAGAGCTGAAAGCTATTCTGCTGAACCTCTGCCCCAGCCGCAAGTACCGCCACGAGGCGCGGTCCTCGCTCTCGTCGACAAGGAGCCCGTCGGGAGGACTTTCACCACGAACTCCACGTGGTCCTCGTTCGCTCGGACGCTGTCGGAGGCGTTTCGCCGATTTCGAACTACGGGGAGCCAGCTGCTCCCTCGACAAAGTCGCTACCCAGGATTACTCGGTACGTCCCAACCAGCAGCGCCAGCGTAACCGTGACGGGCAGGACAATTATCAGCGCTGCCGCTGGTGGTCCGGCCACTCCCGTTTCTCGATTGACGTCCTGCGTGACTCCGAACAGTAGCTCCAGCGCGGCCACGTAGACGCCAGTAGCGATTTGGTACGGTGACCGAGGATCGGACCGGCGTCGAGGAGCACGTCGGACGTGCGCTCGAACGCGAACTCCTCCTCAAGGAGGTCCGCCCACTGAGATTGGTCGGCTTGGCACCATGGAGCTTGACGACAATGCCTGCATCTCGCAGCGCCCAAGCCAGCGGATGGCGGCCTTCCAGCAGATGCCCAGCTCACACGAGATTTGGGTAGTGGAGACGCCACCCTGTAGCAGGTTCGTCTCACCGCGCTTGTAGAGCCGCCAGCAGGCGTCGAACACGAACGGATCTCGTTCGGGTCCGTTGCCAACGAGAGACCGGTCGTCATCGGCGGACATCACCGTTGTTCACCCCTGCGGAGCGCCTCCCAAGCAGCTCTGTCTCACTCGTAGAAGGCACACCATTGGTCGACGCTCTCGAGAAAATTGCCAGACGGCTCAGCGGAGATCTTGATGGCGTCCTGAGACTCTAACTGGCGGTCGATCCAGACGTACGTTACCTGGCCGTCCTCATTAGCGTCGACAGCTTCGAACAGCGTCTACCCTCGATGTCACCCCCACCCGGCGGTACCGACCCGCACGGATTCGGTCAGGAACTTTCTGGATCGACAGCCAACGCCCCCCGTGTGGCGGGCGCAGTGAGGTCTATCTTCGACGCCCCGGCCGCAGGCAAAGCGGGGGATACTGGTCGCGATAGCGGGCGAGGTGGAACGCACAATAAGCCACGTTCGCGCCGAATTTTGGTCATGGGACGCTGTAGACAGCCGGCCCTTGACAGGCCCCAACCGCACACGCTTGGGCTTAGACTGGGCCTACATCAGGATTCGCCCCGCTTATCTCGGCACTGTCAAAGTGCGCGAACACCTGGACCAGGCTCATGGGGCGACACCTCCCTGAGAATAGATTGCCCTCGGGTTAATTTTCACCCGTTCTGAGGAAATGGAACACGTAGGTCTGGGCGTAGCCAGCGTAGGCGTCGGGGCCGCTCTCGCCGAATACCTCGTCTCGTTCAGGCAGTCCGGCACCCAGTCGCTCACGAATGGCCTGCGAGGTCTCAGCGTAGTTGCCGCCCTCACACTCTGGGAAGTAGTCGCTGATGACGGTCTGAATCCAGGTGTCGAGCGGGATCGCCTGCAGGTAGCCGAGCGAGAACAGCAGCACGCAGTCGGCCACTTTGTCGCCGACGCCCACGAACTTCGTGAGATACTCGCGGGCCTCCTCGTACGGCAGTCCGCGCGCGTCTTCCGGGTTCGCCTCCCCCTCAGCGACCATCTCCGCGGTGCGCTGGACGTAGGGTGCGCGGTAGCCCAGACTCAGCCCTCGCAGGTCGTCTTCGGAGCGCTCGGCGAGGGCTTCCGGTGTCGGATAGGCGTGGACGGTCCGCCCGTCGACCGTGACTGGCTCACCGTACGCCTCGCGCAGCGACTGCTGCATCCCGAAAATCCGGGCGACTCGCATCTGGGCCGAACAGATGAACGAGACCAGACACCCAAACGGCGGGTCACGGGTGAGCCGCAGGCCGGGGTACCGCTCAACAGCTTCTCTGACCAGCGGTTCGTCCATCGTCACCTCGTAGATCGTCTCGAGATCGTCGTCCAGCCGTAGCAAGTGCGTGAGCAGTGCCTCGCCATCGGCCGGGTCACTGGGGGTCGTGGACCCCTCCAGAACGCCGCCGGCTTCCCACTCCAGTGCCCCATCATCGACGCCACCGCGCTGGCGCACGCGCAGCAGTGTGGGCTGGTCAGTCAGCCCTGTAGTCGCCGGGAGGACCGTCTCGTACCACGCGTTGCCGCCGTGGGCAGCGAGGTCAGTGTATGTCCCGCCGTCGGCGCGCTCCCAGAGATAGCTCTGCCCACTCTCGAGTGTCGATTGGAGATCGAACGGGCCGTCAAGCGCGGAGAGCGAAATCTCGCCAAACTCCATTACTGGCAGGTGGTGGTCGTCCCGTTTCCGGGTTTCGATAGTGGTGGTACCGCCCCGCCCACGTCTGGTCAGCGGTTCCGACCGAGGGGGAACATTACCCGGTCCGGCTCCGCCTCGAAGCGGTCCAGAATGGCCTCGTAGAGTCTGTTTCGGGTCCGCGTCGCGCGGCGGGGGTTCACCAGATAGCGCAGTCGGAGCTCCAACCACGACTCCTGTTGGACGATATTGACCGTGGGCCCATCGTCGACGGTGAGTTCCACAGCGGTCTGGGAGAGTTCATCGCGGTACTGCTCGATACGGCGGTGCATCTCTTCGCCCAGCAGAACCTCGGCCTCCTCAACCATCACTTCGCGGGCGAACGTGAGGTCCGTCTCGTAGGCGACCTGCATCGTGAGTTCGTTCCAGACGTACTCCCCGCCGGCGCCCCCGAAGGTGGTGAGATCCGCCGAGAGCACGATGCTGTTGGGAACCGTCACCCGGCGGCCCGATGGCTGGTTCGTCGAGACGAGTTCGCCGCCCACCTCCCACAGCGTGGTGACGAGAAAATCCACCGCGACAACGTCGCCTTTGACCTCGCCGATACGGACTCGGTCGCCCACGCCGTAGGGACGTTTTGCGGTGATGTACACCCAACCGAGGAGCGACAACAGCGGTTGTTGGAGCGCAAAGGTGATGGCGAAGCCGACGACGCCAAGCGAGAACAGCACGCCGAGCCACTGGTCCGTGACCGCACCGAGCACGCCGACCAGCCCGACGAGGCCGAACCCCAGACGGAGAACGTTCCGTAAGTCGTGGCGCCGGCGTTTGCTGGCGTCGCGATTCAGCCAACTCAGTGAGAGCCGGTAGCAGCCGAAGACGAAGGCGGCGAACGCGACCGCGAGCAGCGACCGCGCGAGAAACGGGTCGACGAGCACGTCCCCGATTGTGAGTTGGAGTGGCGTAGTAACTCGAATGTACCAGCCGATCAGCCCGGTAACGACTGCGACGGCGACGGAGCCAAGGAACGTGTGTCTGGCCACGGTTCCTCTGTGCGCGCGGCCGTCAAAACCCCACCGGAGCAGCGAGGCTCAGCCGTCGAACAGCTCAGGGACGCCCCCATCGGCGGCGGGAGCGGTTACAGCCCGGCGCATCGTGCGAGCCATTTCTGCGAAGCCGGCGGTGGAGCGAGATTCGTTCATGACATATTATAACACAGTCTGGACTTGAGTATCTTCGGGTGGTTCGTGAACCGATGAGACGGCTCCACAATCGCTATGCAGTGGGCGCCACAGGTGAGCATATGACCACGAGCGACTGGGGCGACTGGCTGCCGCGAGCCGTGGAGAACGCCGACCCGGACGGTGTCGCCGTCTGGTACCTGGGCTGTAACGGATTTGTCCTCAAAGGGACTGACGGGACGACACTGTTCGTCGACCCGTACCTCGGAACGGGCGACCCTCCCCGAACGATTCGAATGGTCCCGGTTCCGTTCTCCCCTGAAGACGTGACGGAGGCTGACGCCGTCTTCGCCACGCACGAGCATAGTGACCACGTCCACGGCGAGTCACAGGCCCCGATTCTGGAGAACACGGGCGCAACGTTCGTCGCGCCAGATGCATCCATGCGCGCCGCAAGAGACGAGCAGTCGTGGGAGGACCGCTGGGAACTGGAGGAAGCGCAGTTCTCGGAAGTTTCGGAAGGTGTAGTCCTCGAGTTCGGCGAGTTCACTGTCCACGTCGTTGAGGTGAACGACCCTGACGCCGAACATCCCATTGGATACGTCTTCGAGCACCCCGCAGGGACCGTCTTCCACCCCGGCGACTCTCGGCCTGCAGACTCGTTTGCTTCGCTGGGCACGGCGTTCGACATCGACCTCGGGATTCTGGCGTTCGGCTCTGCGGGCATGATACCCGACAAGGAGACGGGCGAACCACGCTACACCCAGTGGTACAGTGACGAGAACCAGGTCGCCGAGGCGGCCAGCGCACTCAAACTCGACAGGCTGCTGCCGAGCCACTGGGACATGTGGAAGGGCCTGACTGGCGACCCGACTGCCCTGCATGAACACACGGCGTCGTTCGACTATCCTCGCCAACTCGACATCGTCGAAACCGGGGACCGGGTCGACATCTCTACCTAAAACCGATAGAGTGGGACTAAGACGTAGGTTCGAAAGTGTGGGATTTTGTGAAGTTCCCCGGGGTCAAGCCCCGAGGCTTCCTGCTTCCGCGACAGAACTCGCATCAAACGTGGACACAGCGTTGACGAATCGCTCTGCAATTCGTTCGCACACCAGAACGCGAAACGTTCTGGGGACGGTTCCAGTCTCCACAGGCGTGGATTCGGCCTCCCCCCGACCTACTCGGTAGTGACGGCGCATACGGTCGTGACCCGGCTTGTTTTTGCCGTGTAAGCCACGTCCAATGAGTAGTTCCGTCACGCATCTTATTTCGAGATATTTCCAGTTAATGGTTTGGTTCATCGAGTGTCGGCTTCATCCACGGGGTCAAGCCCCATGGTATTCGCCTCGCACCGTTGTAAATACCCTGTTTCGTTATACTGCTGTCGGCTCTGGTGCGGTGCCCACGGGCGTCGATGCAGACGACATCGCCGACCAGCTCGCCGAGGAGATTCGCGCGGGCAACGTACAGGACCTTGACCACGAACCCGAGGAAACCGGTGTGCCACCTCGAACAGGTAGCGTCCGAAATCGCGGCTGCCGAGCAGTTCCGCGACCGCATCAACGAGGCGTTCGGCCAGCAGGTCCAGCAGTACCCCACCGACTCACACGCAATGTTTCAGAGCGTCGTCGTGAGAACCAGCCCGACACCCGCCAGCGACAGCAACAACCCGACGAGATATGCGATAAAGCGTGGGCTCCCGCCGGAGTGTGCGGCGTCGAGGAGAACGCTCCCGGCACCAGCCAGCGCGAGGAGAACGCCGACGAGCAGAATCGGATTCGACATCAGCAGCTACCCCTGACTGTCTGCGTTTTGCCCGTCCCTTCACACCGAGACATACGTTGGTAGCTGAGCCTCGCAGTGTTAGCGGTTCCGGTGGGGTTCCGGGCGCTGCATTGGACGCTGCTTCCGCAACCGCTTTTCCCACGGACCTCCTTGCAGGTGTAATGACTGACCCGGTTCCGGTTGCAGTGCCACGGAAAGGTCGCCCGCTGGAGGCGGTGCTCGAACGGGTGGCGACCGTCGCTGACAACCCCGAGGCGGAGTCGCTTGTCGACGATCTGACGTCGGTGCTGCGGTACGAGAAAGCCATCACAAAGGGGGAACAGACCGCTGACGCCGACAGCTACCAGCGCCTCGCTGAGTACTCGGAGCTCTCACGCGGCCCAGAGTACACGCTGCTCCGGGACGACCGGCCCGGCAAACCCCGCCGTATCGTCTTCGACAGCCTCGTCCTCGAACTCGACGGACTGCCCGTGCATCTGGTGGGTCGCGAGGAGCCGTTCCGCGCGCTCCGGACCCACGAGTTCGCGCTCGGCTTCGACGCAGCGGACCTCGTGCTCGAGGAAGTCGTCTCGCTCGGTCCAGATGGGGTGTCGGACTTGGCGGCCGTCAACGAGCGTATCGACCCGACAGAGTCCGACGTGCGCGTCGTTTCAGGGCTTGGCGATACGGTCTACCACACGCTGCTCGGCGTGCCCGAGATGGTCGAAGCGGGGGAGACGCTCGACCGGTCGTTCCTCGCACAGTACGAGGGGGACCTGTGTATCTCGCCGCGGTACGAACGCCTCGTCGAGGCAGTTCTCGGTATGACGGCCGTCGAAGGTGTCGAGTTCGTCTACCCCGACGAGGGGCAGGAAGAGGAGGCAGCCATTGCCGAGGCCGGTCTCGGCGTCTATCTCACGGTCACCGGGAGCACGGCCCGGGAGCACGACCTGATGCTGGGGGAACAGCTCTTTCCCAGCGAGACGGTGCTGCTCGAGAACCCAAAGGAGGTCGACGAGCAGGTCGAAGCGGTCCGGCGCGCGGTGTGTGGTGACGACCTCGAGGCCCAGACCGAACTCTGGGCCTAGTGTCTCTTCAACGCTGAACTGCTAAATTCGAACGACAAACGCTCCATAACTGGAATATAGCAATTCACGACTGAAGCCGCACTACGTCGGAGATCAGCAAGAAGTGAATCAACTACTCCGATCTACCGGCGGGGACGTTCCAGCCGTCCGGACTTCTCGAGTGACTCGAACACCCCACAAATCGTTTCGCGTCCCGGCCCCTCCATGTCGGAATCTTCTGAAGACACCTCCGTCATCGCCGGGAGCACCTGGTGGTTCTGGATCAGTTCGAACAACGCAGAGAACTCGTCTTTTGTCGCGTACCCGTACTCATCGAACTGGAATCCTTTCAGATCAACTGTGCCCCCACCTACTTGTGGGGCACTAAAGATTGTCATGCACGGGGGCGTCGTTCGGCCGACGATGACCTTGTCACGATTCTCACTCATCAGAACCCCGTAGCCGACGTTTCGGGAGAGGTTTTTCAGCGTGTTGAATGAGCGGGTCGCCGCCCCCTTTCGATCCTCCTCCTCAACCGCTTCAGAGTCAAGAGACGAGCCAGCGTCGTAGTCCAGCGCGCCGATACCGAGGTCGATCAGGTCAAGCACATAGTCGTCCTCAACCTTGAGCCCCATTTCACAGCGAAACACAGTCGTTCCCTCACAGACAGGCAGCGGGTGGGATTCGGCTTGGGCCATTCCATCATATCAATCAGACAACTCATACCTAAGTGCGGCGGTTCTCACAAAATCTGTCTCGTGGAGCTATGCAGCACCAGTAATTGGTATCTTTTGGGCTCTGTTGAAATCCTCTGCTGTTGATGGTTTTTTGAGGCAGTGCTGAATACAGGGCGCGTATCGGCTGGTTGCCCACATGACACCCCGGGACAAGATTGACACATACTATCTCGTAATTTGGTGTATGAAACGACGGCAGACGATTACCGTAGCTGTCGGCGCCGCTGCCGGTCTGGCCGGGTGTTCAGGGTTCCAGTCGGAACCGTCGGGCTTCAACCCCACAAGGGTACGTCTGAAACAAGAAATCATCAACCGGCTGCAATCGTTCTGCCGCCGCTTCAACCCCACAAGGGTACGTCTGAAACCGCCTACACCGACGTGGAGAACGGCGACGTAACCGAGCTTCAACCCCACAAGGGTACGTCTGAAACCACCTGTGGCTTCTCCATGCTCTCGCGCCAGCCGTCGCTTCAACCCCACAAGGGTACGTCTGAAACACGCAGTAGCCGTTCGGGTTGCTCGCGTTGATCCGCAGGCTTCAACCCCACAAGGGTACGTCTGAAACACGGCCCTCGCTCGGTCTCAATCTCGGAGTGGAGCGCTTCAACCCCACAAGGGTACGTCTGAAACGCGAAAGGCCGTCACCGGGGT
>Ga0136564_1000443_pt1 | contig 13660 bp, 8 predicted proteins | sample AntCluMetagen318_FD_104933 | JGI IMG/M metagenome (GOLD analysis project Ga0136564, IMG submission 104933) | Saline lake microbial communities from Club lake, Antarctica - Metagenome #318 | ecosystem: Environmental > Aquatic > Non-marine Saline and Alkaline > Saline | place: Antarctica: Club lake... | reverse complement strand
GACGGCAAAGATATAACCGACGATAGTGGTGGTGCGCTTCTTAATACTACGTCTGGTAGTACAGTGATACTAGACTGGTCGGATTCGCCAGGAACGGAAGAGGTTGATGTGTATGATGAAGTAACTCCGGGATCCTCGTTGATCACGGTTTCAGCCATTGATCACCCCGATAACGAGCGCATTGTCTACGATTACCCCGTCCCTAAATAGCTGTTCCGTCGTTGGTATTGCTGTTTTCCATACCGACGAATATCCTGCCTATGAGCCCTGATATCTCAAGACTCTTTAGCAAAATAGCTTTGTAGGGGGGTAGTGTTTAATTCAATAGTAGATGATCATTGGAACCGAAAAATGCCTCTCGTCCGACCGAAGAGGCAGTTCACCGATTCTCTTTGTTGCGGTGTTCGCAGTCGTCGTCCTCATTATCGGGGGAATCGGTGTGAGTATGGCTACCGACATCTCTCGAGACACCAGTGAGAGACTCGAAACAATGGAATTCGAACTCGTCTCTGTGAGCAATATCGGAATTGCCTACGAGAGTGGGCCACTTCTCACCACGAGTAATACGAAATCGCTCGTCATCCAGGGGAGCGGTGATGCTAACCACACGATATACACCGCAGAAAGTGGCGGCGAACTCCGAACTGGTGAGCTCGTGCTAACGGAGAGTGAAGCGAACGAATCCGGGATCATGAACGATATGACTGTAGAGGTTGTGTTGACACAGCCGAACGGAGATTTTCGGGTGGTCGACGAGATCTACATCCCCGACAAGAAAGTACACGGTACTGTGATCAGCAGTGAAGGCTCGGTAAACGTCACCGGCGAGGTCGAATTCAGCACAGGATAAATCATGGCTAACGACAAAAACCAATCCCAATCGTCAACAGAAGGTAAAGCTACAGTAGCTCGACGGACCTTTCTCAAAATCGCAGCATCAGCCGCGACGGTAGCAGCCCCGTCTGTTGCTGGAATTCGCGCTATGAGTACACCCGTCAAAGCAGATGTGAACGATCACACCGTCGAGATCGACGAGGGGGGCACATTCTCCGAGAGGACTGTGGGTGGTAAAATAGAGACCTTCAAATTGAACGGCGATACTATGTTCAAGATCGCTTGGGACGACATGGTTCCAGGAGACATCATCGAGATGGAACTCCTTGTGAAACTGGACACTATCAATGGCGCAACAGCGACAACCGAAAGTGGGGACGTAATGAAGTATGCGCAGATTGGTCGAATGGGTGTTCAGGTCCCGTCTGAATCGGGATCAAAAATGGTCCCCGGCAGTGACTTTTTCGAGAACAGAAGCTCAATTCCGATAACGGAACACCCCGATATCGATATCAGCCAGTTCAACGTTGATCTGGAGAATAACACCGGTGACTACACGAAGAATATTGAGTTCAGCGTGAAACTAATCGGTGATGCCCCAAACGATAGCCACCGCTTCGAGCGCATATGGACGTACGAGATGGCAGTTGAAGCAGCCCTCGGCTTTGGACTTGTATTTGGTGAGGCGTTCGGGGTCGGGAACTGACATCTCAACCCCAAAGCTACATCTATTTGCCCGGACTCAGGTCTATTAATGGTTGATAGCGATCAGGCCACTGGAGAGCCTCATTCTTCTAAGAGGGCTAGCGACGATTACCTTGATATTGATTATCTGATTAAGGGCCTCTTTCCGTACGAGGAGCCTTACGAGAACCAACGTGTAGCAATTAGAAATGCGATTGAAACATTCCGTGATAACGGCTACTACGAGCTGGAAGGGCCGTGCGGAACTGGTAAGACCTTGATTGGAGCCGTGGCTGCACTGTCTGTGATTAGAGATCCGCAGACGCAGTACAAGCGAGTCCTCGTTATCACCCCGGTGAAGCAGCAACAAACTGCCTTTGAGAACGATATTCAAGCAATCAAGGACGCAATCATTGACGAGTACGGCCACGCTCGCAAAGCCCCTGTGCATTTTACTCCACCAACATCTCTGACCATTGTCGGTCGGGGAGACCTCTGCCCGTATGTTGATTCCTCTGCGATTTCTCCAGAGTCGGTATCACACAAATGTCCATCGTTGATCAATAATACGTACGACAAGGCTCATCAAGAAAGCTTCAGTGCCGGTGGTGAACTCTTTGATGGCGCACGAAGCATTGTGGAGTCAGCTGAATCTCGAATGGTAGATGCAAAGCACCAACGCCGGTTAGAAGAACGTGGGGTGACCCACGAGAACATCGAAGACGCTCAGTTCGAACCGGAACCAATCAATTTCGATGGGGCAGATGTATGCCCCTACTACGCTCAGAAGCTCGTCGACGACGAACTCTCGAATAGAACCATCAACTACTCCGGGCAAGTCTTAGATGCCAACACACTCCGCCAGAAGGCGACTCAGTTGGGGACGTGCCCCTATTCAGGTATGAAAGACGGGATTGATTCTGCCGAGATCGTCATCGGCAACTATGCACACGTCTTTCATCGAGGGACAGTTGAGGCCGTCACGAAGTCTATCATCGACGAGTCGACTCTCTTGGTCGTCGACGAGAGTCATATGCTCGTCGAGAAAGTTCGAGATTACCTCAGCGGTTCAGTGACTCGATCGGAACTTGACGAAGCCGCAGATGAAATAGACGCTCTCCATCAGGCATATAGCGATATGAGGGCTGAAACAAGAGATAAAGTTGAAGAGAAGTTATCGCAGTACTCTACATCTCTGTCGGGAGCGAAGATGCTCTTACGGTTCCTCGACGAATTGCAGTCAATGATTGACAGGGTCACGAATGCTCACTTGAGTGATCGGGCCAGCAAAGGGAAGATCAAAGCTAATGACTCAATCCCTTTCAGGGACCCCGAAGAAGTGCAAACGGATCAATTCGATTTGTGGCTTGAACACCAGGACTTCAGTGAGGAATTCTACACCGACGCTCAATATACCGGCAAAGGAATCGGTGGCGCTCTCAAAGTCCTCTCGAATTACAGTGAGTACGTCGACGGGAAGACTGTCTACGCAGTCGAGAAAGTCAGCCAACTTATCACCCAGAAGGTGTACGCCGACGATCTGGATTACTTCTGTGAGCTATCCCTTTCAGCACGTCGCGAAAAGGGGTCACAGTGGTCGTACGATGATGATCGGCCGTATCAGGAAAGCTATTCTTGCTCAATAAAGCTGCAAAACTGTATCCCAGCATACGACCTCCAGCGGATCTTTTCACAGTTTGGAGGCGGTATGCTCATGAGCGCGACCCTCTCGCCGGTCGAGGTTTACGAACAGACAGTCGGTATAGACCAGCTAGAACAGCCCACGGCGTCGGATGTGTTCGATTTGAATTTTCCAGAAGAGAATAGAGGCTCGTATATTGTACCCCTCACGAGCTTCACTGGTGGAAACCGTGAAAACAGTACAAAATTTAACGTTGTTCGGAAGGAGTACGCTGAGGCTATCACTGACGTGATCGACAACGCCGAAGGGAATACGATGATCTGTATGCCCTCGTACAATGAAGCTGCATGGATCGGGGATCTCGTCGAGGATTGGCTGGACAAGAAAGTCTACGTCGACCAGTCATCATCCAACGACGAGACGATAGAGATGAAATCCCGTTTCGAGAAAGAAGAGGCGGCGGTCCTGACGACCTCGCTGCGCGGAACGTTGACTGAGGGCGTCGACTACAGCGGAGATCGTCTATCTAATGTTATCGTCTGCGGTGTCCCTCTCACGAATCCCTACTCTAACCATTCGGAAGCGATAAAAACCGCATATGCTGTCCGTTTCGGTCGGGAAAACGCATTTGATTATTCGTTCTCTGTGCCTGCGCTCTATAAGACTCGGCAGGCCATCGGGCGCGTGATCAGAAACAGCTCTGATGTTGGGACACGAGTGTTGATCGACCAAAGATACACTCCCGGCGGCCGAAAGTCTGTCTCAGAACTCTTGAGCAAGCAAGAACGGTCTGAGTTCGTCGAAGTACCAAAGGATACGATCGGGGCTGTAATCAAAGGATTCTGGTCTCAACCCTGACAAGTGGCACTATGTTGTTAGTTTTCAAAAAGGCTAGATGGGAAATATTTAAATCAGTTGCTATGGATAGCTAGTTTGTACTAACCTAAGCGACCCAGATTCTACACGGCTGTAGAACACAACAGGGACCAAAAATGAAATCAAATAAATATCACAGATACGCAGCAAGTGGATTAATTACGAGTATCGCGATGACACTGGCTTTCTCGATGCCAGTGGCCGCAACATCTACGAAAACGTCGCCGAGTGACCTCGCCTGGAACCTCGTTGATAACGTTGGTGGTGAGATCGCATCTGTTGGTGCTGCGGCACTGTTCCTCTACGGTCTTTTCTACGTCTTCAAGGCTGGCTTCAGTAACGACAGTAGTGGGGCAATGAAGCGGATCGCAATATCGTGGGGTATCGCAGCTGTTGCCGGTTCGTGGGAAGTGTTCCAGCGGTACATTCGGACTGATCTCGGAGAAGGTATCGAGGAGACCAATACAGCCGAGATGGCCGCGCCTATTCTCGTCGATCAACTCAATACCGCACTGGTTGCCGTTGGATACGTTCCTTTCTAATAGGAACTCCTTTCTTTCACAAAAAATGGACATTACCGACCGACGAGTACGTATTCTCTCAATCGCGACGTGTATCCTGCTTGTATTTTCCATCTCCCTTGTGGCATTTTCAGCTCCCGTTTCAGCGTCATACTGGAATTGGGGTGACGATGACGAAGAGTGGTTGCCACCAGAGCGTGTCTCAGGAATTGGAATTTCCGATGAAGAATACACGTCTCTTTGGGGAAGTGTCTCTACGATTGACGAAAATGGTGAGAAATACAACGCCTTCTACGATCTATACGAACAGCGTTTGGGGGATGATGGTCTCAGACGGCTCTCACAGATGGTTTTGGGCTTAGACACTCAACCACAACCAACTGAGGCCCATCTTGAGTGGAATCGAAATTCACACCGATTTTCCACTTCAGGTGAAGATCCGAGTCACGGCGAGGTCGAAGACAGTTTTCTGATCTCAAACGCTTATGCAGATATCATCTGGGTTGGCCCTCATGCGCTCTTTGATCCCGGATCATCTACGCACGGCCGATATACAGCTGAAGAAAACAAGAGGAAATATATCGCCCAAGATGCTGAACTATCCTACGTCACCGATAGCGACATTTCATCCCGAGATAACGAAAGGAGAGGCTATGGTTTGGGAGCGACAAAAACGATATACACGATCGTAGAATCGAACGTAGATATCATGGTCACGGCGACCGACTCGAACGGCGATGTCGTCGATACGGCTTCAAGCAACCAGCAATCAGATCGGGTTTCTCTCGATTTGGGTTCAGTAGAGGCCGAAGAGTCGGTGCATTTTGATATCACCAAAGATATCTCGACAGAAGAGAGGGAAGAAAACTTCAGACGGGTCTGTGTGGATTGGGAAACACGATCTAGGACTTCGTACAGTGATGGCGAATTAACACGAACAACATATCGTGTCTGTGTTGATAGGGAATGGCAAGAAACCAGTACGACAATTCACTATGACTTTGTCACAGTAAGTGATTCTACCTCTGCTGTAATATACAATCCCAAAGTCGACGTGTCATACACGGTCGAAAATAATGGCCTTAATGATGACTACTTCGTGGATGTGGAATCCACGCAGCCTATCGCCGGATTTGACATTCCCGATGATGGGTACGTGTCACTTCCATACGGCCATTATACAACCCGTGACCGAGACTACGATAGCTCTCTCGGAAGTGTGACTCCTGTTGAACACCATGTCATTACAGATCGGGTGAGACCGTCAATTCTGGACAACAACTTTGCCGACGTCATATACGCACGAGGTGATGTTCGTTATTTCGAGCATCCAAAAGGGATGTATATTAGCGACCCCGACCTTATCTTGCGTAATATCGATGAAATTCGCATAAAATCGAATACACAGGACTTCTCGGTCAGTCAAGTAACTCCTCAACCGATAATTCCCGGAGCAGATATGAATGTAAGTAAGGTCGAGAATGAGGACTCTGAATTACTCACAACTAACTTGAATATCGAATACGAGCCTGTCGACCGAGATGCAAACCAGTATGAGATCCATCTTAGTCTCCGTGATGAAGCCGCCGACGATCCTATTCAGACCAGTGGTAGTAGTGGTCTCAACATCGAAGTGTTCCATTCTGGATCTGGAGAAACCCGCACTGTCCAGACTGACGAGAACGGGGAGGCTGTGCTCTCATACAACGCACACGAGAAAGACTACTTTGACGCTTCGTTCAGGCAATCTACGAGGGATCAAAGAACGTCGGATCTACTCTATACTGAGGCAGGAGACCGAGTACAAATTCAGCACAGCATCGATGGGACCTCAGCAGCGATGCTGTTGATGTCTCAAGGACTATGGTATGCCGTATTCTTATTCGGACCTACTCTGCTTCTGCTATGCCTTCTCCACTACGGATTTACCGGTAAAGTTCATCCATTCCGCTGATGATGAAGTGTCTTTTTTAAGGGATAACGTTATATCAAATGGTCCTAAAATGGTCACATACCAATGCTAGAGGATAGACTGTCTATTACCACTCCTATGCAAGGAATTGAAATAAATTGGCCATTTGGTGATGGTGAATTTACTAAGTGGATGAAAGATGCGATCAGTGGTTTTTCCGAGGACTCTTCAAAGGGTGCAGCTAATGCTACTGGTGACTTTGCTGAGGATCTGATTGTCCACATTATTACACCGCCAATGCCAGAATCCGCAGCAACATATGTTCCTGGTGTTGAAGCAAACCCGATGTGGGCCGGCTACTTCGATAAATTCATTCACATGAATGAGGGGCTAACAGACCTCATGGTCGGTTTTTTTGGACTCTTTTTCCTTATCTATCTCATCGGTTTTGGATTGGGGTGGGTGGGTGAAGGAAATGCAATAAAGTCGATTTTCACGTTGACTCTTGGTTTTATCGCATTAGTAGCCAATCGCCAGCTTCTCGATCTAGTCTGGGCCACTGCGTACGTATTCACCGACTGGATCATCAGATTCCCACTCCTACCAGGAGAATCGCCTGGTTCCGATGTTACTGAAGCGTTCGTGGTCGCTATCACATCCTTCGCTGTTGGAGCAGGGGCTGCAAGTGTCTATTCAGGTGGTACAGTAGCCCTGGGGCTCGCAATTATACTCATCCCTGTATTCATCATCATCATATTCCTACTTTGTTGTCTGTTTGCAGTGAATCTGATTGCTATGGTCACGTACGGAGTTGCCCCACTCATCGTCTTTATGACAGTCGTTGCTAATGTATTTCCGGCTGCCAAGGGCGTTGCTAACAAGATCTCTGGGTTTTTCGTCCCCACAGTCTATATGTCGATTCCGTTGGCCTTTGTGTTCCGTGTTGGTGCAGTCTTCCTAGCCGAAACTGAAGATGAATCTATTGGCGTAGTTGGTTTTGTAGCCGAATCTACTTACGAGGGGGCTATTGCACCATTCCTTGCGCTCGGTATCATTTTGATTGGCTCCTACGTCGTGTTGAAAAACTTCCAAGCCGGGTCGATGGTTGTTGGAGGCGCATCTAAAGCAATTATCGGTGGTGCAACGGTGGGAGTTGCCGCCATGACTGGAGGTGCTGGTGCAGCCGCCAAAGGATTCGCCAAGCGAGGCATGAAAGGTGCAGCTGCGAATACCTTTGCGAACACAGTCGGGGACTCTGGAGGAGCCAGCGGATTTGGTGGCGATGAAGGTGAGCCCGATGTCGAACAAAGTAGTGGGGGGATCATGGACCGGTTTAGTGATTTCAACGCCGCTGCTAAAAACAAAGAAGGTCAACTCATGCAAGGTGTCAAAAACCGAGTCCCAATGACTGGTGGCGGTCCTGAATTGAGTCCAGAAGACCGAGTGGATCGTCTCACAGCCCCGGAAGAGGGGGCCTTGGGTGACACCAATACCGATCCAGAGATGGGGCTCGATAACTGGAACAAGAATTTCTCGGATGCAAAATCGAACATCAAGAACGGTGATGTGGAACTCGACGATATCGCCGAAAAGATGATCGACGCCCAGATAGACCAGCTTGGGTTAGATGAAAGTAGAGCAGAGACTTTCAGAGACACCCAAAATAGTATGCTGGAGTCGTCACGCGACCAAGAACACCCGTTCAAGAGTCGGGGGGTTACTGACTCTGAGGCATTCAGTGAATGGACCGATACAGAGTTCGATCAGGAAACGTTGTCTGTAATGGGGATGGCGGGGACGCTTGAGAACGGAGAACCAACCGCAGGTCAAAGCGTCACCAGTAATCTCGACAGCGCACTATCGAACAGTACAGCGAGACGGGAGTTCCAGTCTAACCCGATGGCTGGCATGACATCTGGAGACACCGACGAATACGGATCTGAATACGTTTCGTTTGGTGGTCCCGACGAAGACAACGAGAAAGGCCGGCGTGCAGGATACAGCACGTCCCCGACGAGTCAAGCCAGTCACAGCTCCCCGGAAGGTATCACTATGAATGCTGCCGAAAACGGAATGGTCGAATACGAGTTCGATCCAAGCGCAATACCCGACGATATGCCAGATAACCACCCGTTCCTCGACGCTGAGATGACTGATCGAGGAACGTTCGTGATGTCTGCAGATGAGATGTCTAACTCAATGGATGCGCTCCCAATGGACGATGCTAGTGTCACTGGTGATCGTGAATCTGCGATTCTCATCGAAGAAGCGAAGAAACGCGACGAGCGCATGAAGCAGAGCTCACTTCGACAGGCTACTGGAGACGGCCCCAGTTTCGACGATCGGCTCCAACAGTTACTCGATCCAAACACGCTCGCAGAGGATATGGAAGAGACGCCTTGGGTCAGAGACGATCGGTCGTCGACAGAAGAAGCGGAGATCGAACGAGACACGCCTGACACGATGGGTGTCACTCAAGCGTCTGAACGCAGTGTTCAAACCGATGTCCCGAAAGCTGAGAACGATGTCGGAGGTCAAGTCGACCAGATCGAAGTATCGGCTAAGACTATCGAACGCGATCTGGACCCGTCTGCAGGGCGGGACAAGACCGCCGGTGTGTATCGCGGAGGCCCTAATGGGCTGACCCAAATCGGAACCAGTGAAGCCTACCCCGGTGTGTACTCTGGAGCTGAATTGGGTGGTAGGATGCCTCAAGCTACGAACAATGGGATCATGTACGACATTGATGGTACGACCAGTAGTGGGTTCGGAAATGCAAGTACAGCAGCGTTCCTCAATCAAGATATACAAACGATGGCTCCTAGTGGTGGAGTCGACCGGATGGACACCACTGCCGGTTGGGAGAACGGTTCGTTCACTATGGGCCAAGTCGACGACGTCGATCCCTCCACGCTCATGGAGAGAAACGACGATATTGAGGGTCTACTCAACGATATTAGTAGGCAGAAAGAAGCGAGTAGCGTTATGCAGAGTCCGCTGGAGAACGACATGGAACGCAAGACTGCAGAGCTCACGAAGAAAATGAGGGAAGCCAAGTTCGAGAAGAAGCAGATGGACAAGAAGACCAACCGAAGGAAAGCACTCAAATTCCGCGGTAGCCTGACTGCCGACTGAATAACATCGGGCTGCTTTCGGGCATTCGTCACCTCTTGGAGTACCTCATTGTCTTACAGTTTACAAACTCACACTCACCAAAATAAATAAGTAGAGTGGATTAGTTGAGTAAGTAAGAAGTAATTAAATGTCTCAACAAGAAGGAATTCCGGCTACCCAAGTACCGCAAGGTACGGCAGCAGCTCACCAACTCATCAAAGGTCGAAACACTAGCGACTTGATGGTTCTAATCCTGATACCATTTGGAATTGCGACATTCCTTATGTATCTCCGCATTCTCACGTTTCAAGGCTATCTCGGCAGCCTTGGTGTGATCGCGGTCATGAACTGGCTTATCTTCCAGATGATTCCAGCGAAAGAGTCGATCCTCTATTGGCTTCTCTCGATGCGCCATTACTTGAAATTGAACAAGGTCATGACCCGAACCAACCTTAGCGACGAAGACATTGACGACGTCGACATTCAGTACGACCCCGCAGAAACAGGCGGGAGAGATCCTGCCGGGAACCGGAAGTTGGGCTTTTTGGAGACGAACGAGAACAGCGTCGAACTGACTCAAGTTGATCAGGTGGATATGGATAAAGGACTTGTCTGGCTAGATGATGGCTCTGTCGTCGCTGGTGTTAGTGTGACTGGCATGGAAATGAAATTAGCTAACCAAGATGTGAAGAAAAAGGCTATCCAGCAATTCCATTCGTTCCTCAATTCGCTCGACTTCCCGATCCAGATTCGGATTATGTCTGTCCCATTCGATCTCCAATCGTCTATTGACGATCTTGAAGAACGGTTGGACGATCAAGATGTGACCCGTCGGCCGATCTTTCAGCAGTTTGTTCGTGTAAAAATGATGCAATTAGATCAAGAAATCAGAAGCATGGGGATGAACAACAGACAGTACCAGATCTTAGTGAGAGCAAACCCTGCTCGACAGACCATTGGCGACTCTGGACCATTCAACATCAATTTCATTGGTACTGATTCGCCTGTCGGGAAGTTCCTACAAGGTCGAATGAACTCTGGTACTGGCACTAAAACTGCTGATGAGAAACTGAAGAGCCTTGCTGAAAAGCGAAGAAAGACAGTTATCAGAGGTCTCGCTCAGATCAATCAGGCCGATACTCAAGCGATGACTGGTGAGATGGTGGCTAAGTCCATTCGAAACTTTTGGACACGCAAACCACTCGAAGAGTCTGACTGGAAACCGTCGACGCCGGTCACCGCTTCGGACGATCAGTTCCACACTGGAGGACAATAATGGTACGAGAATTTATTAATCGGGTTATGGGGAGAGGCGATGATGAGGACGACGAGGACGGTCCAGATCTTTCCGAAGATTCGGACGGTGACTCGACAAGCTCAACGACGAATCCAGCAAATTATCTCTCGTGTGAGCAGCCAATCTGGTATAAGGACAAAGTTGTTCTCGATGGAACATTTGCCCGGACATACTCACTCGACGGTTGGCCGCCACTGATGCAGGATAATATGATGCTCGCACTCATCATGAACGCGAACGTCAGCTACGATACCAGCATCCACGCCGATCCGTACGACGATCTTGATGCAGAGGAGCATCTTAGCGATCTAGAAGCAAAACTGAACGACAAACGGACTGGTGACTTCTCAAGATGGGTCCCTAACCTCGGAGCGGTCAAGGAAACTGAGGATGTTCTGGGTGCAATGCAGCAGCACCTTGGGAGGGGTGAGACTCTGTTTGATGTGGGGTTCTATATCACCATCTACGCAGACTCTGAAGACGATTTAGAGGACGCCCACAACTCGATAATGGACAACCTCGATCGTACAGCTGGTGTCTCGACAAACAAGTGTGCCCTCCGGCAGAAGCAGGCGATGGTATCCAACAGCCCAATCGGGAAGAACACCCTCGGAGATAAAAACAAAGCTCTGACTCAACTCATGTTGGGCCAAGGCTTGGCCAAGACGTTTCCCTTCGTCGAGGACACGTTCATGGAGCCCGGTGGTGTGTTATTCGGTGTTAATGAGAACTCATACACGCCTGTAATAATAGATATTTTCAACCGGAAAAACGGTTATAATATGTACACATCAGGTATGATCGGAGCGGGGAAGTCATTTTCCAGTTCTCAAATTCTGATGAGTATGGACGCCGCCTACTCTGACTTTCGGCAGTTTATCATCGATCCAATGGGCGGTTTTTCAGGTGTGAATAATGCCTTGGATGGTGACCGTCTCGTAATTAATGGGGGAGAGTCGATCAATCCTCTCGACATCGAACCCACACCTGAACACGTCTTAGAACGTGCTCAAGGGAAGGTCGACCCGTGGACGATGAAGAAGCAGGAGCTCCAATGGTTCTTTAGCCAGTTCTTTGAGATGCGAGGCAGTGGTGGGACACTCTCGCACGAAGAACTGGGTGCGCTCGACCAGGCGATCACTATGACCTACTCTCGCTTCGGGATTAACGAGAACGTCGAGACCCACACAAAAGACAGTCCGACCATCATGGATCTGCGAGAGACCCTGATAATGATGGCCGAAGATGTCAATGACTACGCCGACACAGGACTCGAAGAAGAGGTGGATATGCGGCGGAACCTCGCGCTGGGGCTAATCGTAGCACTCGACCCATTTAAACCGGGAGGCGAATATCACAACTTGGCGCAGCCGACTGACATTCGGCTATCTGATAACCGGACTATCTACCTGGATCTCCAGCAGATTCCTGAACAGTCTGACGATCTTGGTATTATGATGCAGTTATTGTTTATGAAACTGTATCAAAAAGCGAAAACAACTACTGATAAGGTTGCTCTGACTATCGACGAGTCTCACAAAATCATGGGCGATGCAACTCTCTCGTCAGGGTTGGAAGAAATGTTCCGCCACTCCCGTCACTTCGACCTCTCGATCAATCTCATCTCCCAGACTCCCGAAGAATTCTATGCAACAGCCACAGCTCGCGCAATTGCGAAACAATGCACGATCAAGAGGTTCCATAGGGTCGACTCCCTTGACGACGAAGTTGTCGAAAAGTACCTCAAAATGAATGCAAACGAGGTGAGCTATATCGAGAACGCCGAAATGGGAGACGGTAAGAAGGACTACTCGCAAGCTCTCCTTCAGATCAGTGACGATGACCGTAGTATTCCACTCCAGATCAGAGCAACCCGAACAGAGCAGATGATCATTGATTACGACCCCGACGAGGATGTTTCCGACTTCGATACGCCCTCGGAACAGTCGCTGAAACAGGCACTTGACACCTACAATTCGACCAGTGCCCCAATCTATGTAGGCCCCGAAGACGAGCTCAATAACCGCGTCCGGGCTGAAATCGCTTTCAAGGAACGTAATCGGAAGCGAGTCTTAGCACAAGAAGATCCAAGCCTGCTGGATGAGCCGGATCGTAAGGACCTCACAGTACAATCCCCGGAGAAAAGTTCAAAAGGTCAAGACGGAGATGGATCTGATGTCACCCAGTCTCACGATGGTCTACGGCAGGAAGCCGAGAGACAGGGGATGTCGGTAGCCAAGTTCGCCCTCAAAAACCAGTTTGGTGATAAGAGCGGTATCGACAACCTTGACGAAGACGAAGTTGACCTCATAGCCATGCAGTATGATGTTGGTGAACCCGATGAGTCGATTGAAGAGAAACGTAAACTCCTAAAAATCGAGTTCTTCGGATCGGGATCGGGATCGGGAACGGGTTCGTCGGAGAGTAAACCCGAAGCCGCACCATCCGGGGACGGAGATGCTACCGAACTGGCTGACTGACTGAGTGATAAATATGAAAGATAAAACATCAAACGACGAAGCCGATGACGATCTAATATCGGCATCGGTACTTAGTGACAGCAAAATCCCGACAAATGATGAAACTTCCGAGGATGACCAAGGTTCCCCCGTAGACGAGACACCCTACGACCTCGGAAGTGAGGTGAGTGCTTCTATAGAAGGCTATGAGGAGGACCATTCGACTGAGGAAGATGATCAACCCTCATTCGATGATTCTGACAGTGACGATCCTGTTCATTCTGAGACCTTCGAGACGAATGAATCTCCCCCCAGCCAGAT
>Ga0136564_1000387_pt1 | contig 14706 bp, 17 predicted proteins | sample AntCluMetagen318_FD_104933 | JGI IMG/M metagenome (GOLD analysis project Ga0136564, IMG submission 104933) | Saline lake microbial communities from Club lake, Antarctica - Metagenome #318 | ecosystem: Environmental > Aquatic > Non-marine Saline and Alkaline > Saline | place: Antarctica: Club... | reverse complement strand
TATTGAATCCGCGCGTACTCTAGTGTATATGGCCGTACCCATCGCGGGTGCGCAAAGGGGCGAAGAAAGGGCCGAAACCACCATACAGTGTCGGGTTATCCACACTTCAAGACTCGAAGAATCTTCAAGCCGTTTTGGTCACATCAGAGAGTCGACTTTACGCCAGTTGACCTTCAAAGCACGTCGACCAATCGCCGTGAGTCGGTAGTGGCCGTCTTTCTTTTCGAGACAGTGGCTCAATTGGTCATCCTGAGACATCCACCTCGATATCGTCCCTTCTTTGATGCCGCTGGCTTCCGCGAGCTTGGCGTGTGTCGTGAGTTCCTCCCGATCATCGTCATGGACTGCCCGACAGAGTGTGAGCATCTTGTCGCGTGTCTCAGCCTGTCGTGTGCCCGCCCACGCTTCGAGGCTGGATGGTACATCGAACTGAGTCATAACTTCTTGTTTGCGAGATTCGTCGTCTTCATCGTGGGCCTCGAACGAGAGACTCCGGTGTGTCTTCCGGTCGACCCGCTGAAGGCTCAGATCTGAGGGGATTGGTTCGTCCCGACGGCCTTCGAGAGCCGTTTCGATCAGTCGACGGTCTATCTTGTCCGGCGGCTCTAAATCGGCCCGTGTGAGCGTCGTCGGGACGTGACGGAAGATGTCTGAGGGGAAGACGTACCACTCGCCCATATCAGGCAGTTTCTCAGAGTCGTGGTCGACGGGTTTGATCCGCCCCGTTCGAGCGTTGATATACAGTTCTCGGTCGTCATGTTCATCGAGCCACGACTGTTGCTTGTCGAAGCTGTCGATCACTCGTGCGCCCCATGCTTCGGCGTATCGGTCTTTCCATTTGCCGTCGCCGAGGCCGAGACCACACCGCGCACCGCGCCACTGGATCGGCCAGTGGGGTTCCTCTTCCATTAGCATTCCTTGGCCAACGTCGAAGTCTTTGAGCTGCTCGATTTGCTCGTGGCTGAAATCGTAGGACCGGTCCAGCGACATGATCTCCTCCTCACCCAACTTGAGTAGGATTTTCACCGGCATGTTGGTACGTACCGGCTTGTACACGTCGTTCAGTTTCTGGGTACTGCCGAGCATCAAGATCCGCCGCGAGCCACCCCGCGTTGCGATTTCGTAGATCGTCGACTGGAGTGCTTTGACCTCCTTCTTGTAGTTCGTGTTTCCGAGTACAGACGGGCAGATATCTTTCAACTCCCGGATTTCGAGAGCCGCCCGTGGCAGTCGCGGTTTCTCGTCTCGAAGCCGGAAGATCAGGCGGAGCCAGAGATTCAGAATGATGAACTTGAGGCCCTCGTTGCGGGGTTTGAGGAAGTTACAGTTCAGAATAGCCGTCTGGTCTTGGTCTTTGAACACCGCTTCCATATCGAGATTGGTTTCCGCGCCGGGGTCAGCGATAAAGCCCTCTCCCGACAGCATTAGGAGCGACTCGGCGACCTCGGCGAGTGCTTTCTCGGCGTCCATCTCGTAGCGGAACTCCCGAACAGACTCGTCCTGTTCGACTTGTTCGGCGTCGTCGACTTGTTTGACACCCTCCTCGGTCTCGGTGAACTCGTCTTGTTTCAGCTCCCGCACTGTGATCGTCGCTTCGAGTTCCTCGCTGTACTCTTGGAGGAGTTCGACCAGTTTCTCGACGCCGAGGCCTTGATCTTGGGTCTCTTTGAGTGCCTGTCCGATCCGCCGCATGACGTTCGTGTCTCCGGTGTCGATCCCGGCCAGCCGGAGGATAAGTCGCGGTGTGAGCGTGTCGATCCCGATGGTAAACCGCTCGAAGTTCGCCGGGAGGATGTCGGGCACGCCGTCAGTATCCGGCACGTAGACAGTCGACTCGTAGGCCTTCGGTCGCTGGTTGAACTCCCGGAGATTCTCCTTGATCGGTTCCTCGTCGTTCGGAATCGAAATCATCGGCGTCTCGTTGCGGCCATCATCGAGACAGCTAAACCACTTGTAGTTGTGTTCGTCCTTGAGATTGCCACAGAGACTCGTAATCGTCGAATCCTTGCCCTTACGCGGGAGTGCGACCACGAGGACGTGTTCGCAGTCGTCGTGGTTGATCAGCACTTCCTCATTCTCAACGTCGACCGTCTGTGATTTCCCGATGCGTTTCCGACCGATAGGCGTAGGATCGCCCGTAACCGACGACGTGGCACCCTCTAAGTCTAGTTTCTCCATCCGCACTGGGACGTACCGGGTCTTGTCGGCGTACGAATAGATGTATTCGAGTTGCTTGGCGACTTTCACGGCGGTTTTGAACTCGGCATCCGGCGGCGGGGTCTTACCTGCGTCTCGGAGTTTCATGTGGTTCCGAAACTGGATTTTCGTCCCGTGTTCGAGGTCGTCGTTGTGTGGCGACAGCACAGCCGAGAGTCGGTCGTCATGCCGGAGGTAGTAGTGGATGTCGTTCAGTACATCCGCAACGTCGAATCGGCTGTCGCCCGCCATCGCGTCGTCTGCTTCGGCGATGAGTTCCCGGACGAGTGCCTCAATCGTGTGGTTGTCGTCCTCGATGCGGTCTTTGATTTGCTTGGCAACGCGGCTGTCGACGGCCTCGTCGACGGTGCGGCTGTCTTTGGGTTGGACGCTGGGTGCGGAGTTGTCACTGCTCATAGTATGAATGGTTGAAAACGGGTGGTTGGTGGGCTATACGTCGGCAACAGCAGTCGGGTCGACCTCCGGCAGCGAGAAGTCGGGTTGGTAGTCGGGCTGGTAATCCATCGAGAAGTCGGCCTCCATATGGGCCACTTTTCTGGGGAGCGGCTTCGTTCTGAGCCGAACGATAGTCAGTGGTTTGAGGTCGCCAGTCGTGGCTTCGACCTCGACGCTATCCTCGACGAGCGTCGTCGGGTTAAGGTCCGCATACACATCTCCGATCAGCCGTGGGTCGTATCCTATCCCGCCAACGTGCTGTTTGTCTCGTTTGATTACCCGATCACAGAGTTTGTTTTTCGGGAGCATGTTCGACTCAGTGTCGGCGACCGTCCGAACGAGATCGTCGATGATCTGGCCGCGTTCGAGTTCCTCGCGGCTTTTGAGATTCGGTCGGTACTGAGTGAGTTCCCGCCAGAACTTTTGTTGGAGTGTCGGTGGGATGGGTTCGCCTTCGATGTGGGCGTGGGCGACCTCCGAGAGTGTCCACGCGAGCCGAATTTCGTCGTAGTCGGCGTAGACAGTGCCGCCACACCAGCCGAGGTAGATCGTCGTCTCTGGGACGTCGACCTTCTTCACGAGAACGGCGATATCGCTGTGTCGGGGTTGGGTGTCGGGTTGTCGAGCAGCTTTGACGCGAGTCCGACGTCGACGGTGAACGGCGACATACCACAGTGCGCCGACCGTCACCGAAACCACGAGTAAGACTGGGTAGACCCACAGGGCCACCCAGAACCGGACGCCGACCAGCAACGCCACAAACGTTGCCATCGACTGAATGCCGAAGTTCCAGAAGATATCCGAGAGATTGATCGTTGAGGCCAGCTCAAGACGTTTTCGACGGGTGCGCTCGTCGACGTTCGCATTCGCCCGCTCGTGGACGACCAGATCCGTTTCGTCAGCGGCGTCCGCAGAGGCCTCAGCAGCCTCCACGATATCGTGGTCGATCACATCTCGGTCGTCAGGGTCGAGTACTGCATGGTAACTTTCGAGGGCCGTGATGATCCGGCTGGCCGACGACTGGACCGTATCCGATGGTGAGGCGATAATCGTCGACGTGCCATCGGCGGTTCGGGCTTCGGCGGCGAGTCGACTGACAGAGTTCACAGAGAAGCCTGTATCTCTCGCGGCGCGTTGGGCACTCCGCTTTCGGCGAGCATACAGGAAGACACCGATCAGGGCCACCGCCAGCAGCGCGTAGGTCCACAGCGAGGTGGCGACGCCCAGTAGCGTCGTCACGAACCACGACGAGTCGCTGCCGGTTTCGACGCCACTGCCGAGTGTCGTGAACACGCCGATGATGGTGATTAGGCCCGCGAAGACCGCCCCGACGAGACCGATTCGCGTGCCAACTGTGTCCGATGGGCCGAGTAGCAACAGTTTGAACCAGTCGACGATGCGTCCCGGCAGGCCACGAATCGGTCGGATCGAACCGAACGATGGGAGTAACGCCGAGATCGTCGTTTTCTTGCGACCCAGCCATGCTCCCAGTCGACCGAAGCGACCGGTCTCTGTTGGGTCGGTTGAATACGGGTCGACTGTGGGGCCACTCCCGGATTCGGTCTCACGCTCGAACCGACCGCCGACCAGTGGGAGTTGGGCGAGGAACCGCCGGGTGCGACTCGTCGACTGTTGTTGGTCGGTGCTGGTGTCGATGTCGTCTGGTTCGGCGTCGTATGACCAGTCGGAGTCGCTTGTGTCTACATCTGGTGATTGGTCGCCGTCCCACGAGGTCGACTCGTCGTCGTCTTCCTCTTCGATCTCCTCCCACACATCATCCTCCTCCCACGCGTCATTTTCCTCAGACGTGTCTTTGTCGTCGAACATTAATACCCACTCTCCGTTTGCTGTACGTCTTCGAGCAGTTCTTCTACATCAGTGCGAGCCTCAGTGTAGATGTGGCCGAGGCCATACTGTACTTCTGCGCGGATCAGTGCGGCTCGAATGCAGGAGAGTGTTTCCTGTGGCCCTTTGAGTCGGTTAGTCGAGAATCCCTCAGCCAGCCAACTATCGTGGATGTTATCAGCATCGATCTGCCCAATTGCTGAGGTCTGTTCACCACCATCTGTCATTGTATCTGTCTTACTGGAGTATGGGCCATCAAGAGCCAGATTACAGAGCTGTTGGGTGGTGTTCACATCGAAGGCATTACGCAAGTAGATTTTCTGCTGTTCGTCGATCTCATCAAGAACCGCAATGTCTTCCTCGTTTGCCGTCTGTATATCATTCTGATATGCTGCGGCGAGTTGCTGTTGTTTGCGTCTGGTCGCACTGGCAGCATTCTCGATGATATTGAGCATCTGACTGTGTTCGGATTCACGGCGGTAGGCGACTAGGAAGATCGACAGTAGTCCGACCACCCACGCCAGCGGATTCTGAATGATCAGAATTGCCGTCGAGAACAACTGTTTGGCGCGTTCGATCAGGAATGATTCGACGAGTTGGACTCGTTCGGTCTTGAACTCATTGAGGCTGGTGAGGCCGTCGGGAGTCGTCGCATAGCCGCGTTCCTCGGCTTCGTCTCGCATGTCTTCGATCAGTCCGCTGTAGGCGGCGTACTCCGTTGAGGCGACGCTCATGCTCGTCTGTGTAGCAGTGAGGTCAATGCTGGTCGACGAGCCATCCTCGAAGAACAATTCGAGTTGGAAGTACGTCGACCCACTTTCGGCGGCATCGTCCTGATAATCAATCCGTACCGTCTGGTCGCCTTCGAGTAGGCGGGCGTCCGCGCCCGACTGTGCGATACGGACGTTCTGGGCTGGTTCGGAGAGTGCGAAGACCGCGAATGGGCCTGATGTGTTGTACTCGGCATCGGCTTCGATGGTCCGCGTTTCCATCCAGCCTTCGCCAAACGTGACTGGTGAGACTCGTAGGCGGTCTGCCGTGCCCAGATCGGGCGTCGACTGGTTGGTTGCGGTCGCGTTGGTATCGTCGACTTGTAGCGGTGGTGTGTCGCCGATGTCGGCTGCGGCGACCGACGGGACAGCGACCAGCGCGAGTAGCAGTGCGACCAACACGACCGCAGTGCGTCGGGTGGTCGTCATTGGTTTCCTCCGTTGCCATTTTTCATCTGTTGTGGCGTCTGTCGACTGTCGGACTGTTCGTTGACACTGACGTGTGTCGACCGGGCATCCTGTTGGGCGGGGTCAGTCTGCGGCTGTTGCTGGATAATGCCCATCATCTTGTCGAAGCGGTCGAGAACAGCATCTTCGGTTTTGTATTTGCCAGTTTCGAGGCGATCTCGGAGTTTGTTCAACTCGCGTTCGAGGACTGCAATCGTCGCCTGTGCGCCTTTGAGTCGTTGTTCCATTCGGCGGACGCTTTCTTGCATGTTGAGGTAGGTGTCGTAAGCCAGTTCGATTGGGGCGTCGTAGATGTAATCGGGTTCGACGCTCGGTGATTTCGTATCGTCACGCCCGGAGGTTCGTTGCACCCATACTCCATCGTCGACCTCGACTGCGTGGTCGGCGATTTGGTGTTTGATTATCTTGCCGGGGGCCCGGTGTGTGCCATCGAGTTCGGCGTCCTCGCCGACATGTTTGTACCGGCGGAACAACCCCAAGAAACGTCGAGGGTGGTACTCGGCGACGACATCGTGGCCCTCAGAGTCAGCTTCGATACCGCTTGTGTCGACGGGGACGACTTCGGTTCGCGTATCTCCGGAGTTAGTCTCGTAGATGTTGTAGACGTGTCCCTCATTGCGGCTGGCGGCATTGGTGATTATCACGCCACCGACGACGCCAACGAGGGCGACCGCGGCAGTTCCGAGCTGGTCGGCAAACAGAATCTCGGCGGGCGACCCTGTCGACAGTGTCTGATAGACAAAAATCGCCAACACGACGAACAGCAGGCCTATCGAGCCGAACATCACCTTCGCAGGCCGGGACATCCCTTTGGCGCGGGCCGTGATCGGGATGGAAGCCCCGCCTTTGACGTGCGATTCGCTCTCGATATGCTCAGTTGCTTCGCTGTGGTCCTCACGCGTGGTACGCCGGATGTACCACGCCCCGAAGACGACGACTGCGACGACCAGTGCCGCGAGGAGGATCGTTTGAATCTCCATTAGTAGCTCCCCTCCTCAGCGTCGGCTTGAAGGTCGACTTTGGGTTCGAGCCCGTCGGAATCCGTCTCGCCGATTTCGATATCGGTTGCGATCTCGCGGTACAGCCGTATCCCTTCGACGGCGAGCGACTTGTACTCATTATCCCACTCAGACATCCATTCTGAGATCCGGTGACACTCATACCGGCCTGCAATCCTTCGTAACCCGCGTTTGAACTCGGTTGGCGAGTCTGCTTCCTCAGCCAACTGTTCGATCTTCTGTTTCGGGGCTTTTTGAGTGACTATCGGACAGCCACCGCCGTAGTGCGGGCAGCCTTCGCAGTCGTCGGGGAAGGCTTCGGTACCCTCGTCGACGCCGTCGTGATTGTACATCTTGTTCTTGGATTCCACTTCACCGAGTCGGGCTTCGATATGGCCTTCGACGCTCGCTGCTCGAATGTCGAACGACGCCTCAATCCAGTCGAGAACACGGCCTTTCATCTCCGAGTCCTCGATATACATGAGGCGGATTTGCATTTCGTTGCGTAGCCACTCGATACTCGTTCCGTCACCGTTCGGGTCGGATGCTGATTCGCTTTGATTGGGTTGTGTCTGTGTGTTCATTGGTCTGAGAGAACGTCTGAGTCGATGTCTGGGAGGTCGAGGCTGTCGGGGTCGTAGTCCGGCGGCGTGATCACGACCGCTTCGTCGACAACGCGGACGACGTACTCGTCGCCGGGACACAGCGGAAACTGCGAGTCGCCAGCGGTGAGTACGTCAATGTAGATCTGTAAGGCACGATTGACGCCGTTGACTGTGCCGGAGCATTGGAGTCCCATTCAGCAAGCCTCCATGATTTGTGAACGATGCAACTCTCGGAAGCGGTGGTCTCGTGACATAGCACGCTCTTACCGCCTTTTGAACAGTGTTTGAAGCATTTTCAAAATCGTCTCAGAAAAAATATGTCTCACCGCGAACCCGTGAGCCATACTCGAAGACTCCGGCTTCTCTCTTCCTTGTAGCGTTGGTAGTTCCCTAACGCCAGAAACACGCCAACTATGACCACAAGGACCCCTCCAGTTGTGAATCCGCCGACGACCATGAAGACGCCAGCGACAGCTAAGAGTGTCGTAGACAACGTGCCATAGGCCGCCCAGATCGTGACTGATGCGCCGCCAGTTTTGCCATGGAGAAGTCGACCGAGTGCAATCCCAACGCCGACCGGGATCAGAACCATCAACAATGTGTTGAGCGTCGTCATTTGTCGTCTCCTTTGTCGCCGCGGAGTCGGTCGCGGGCACTCTGGCCGACCTTTGCGCGGCCAACGCCCGACTGGCGCTGTCGGACGAGATCCCCCAAGAATGGAAGGCCGTAGCGACCGCCAATGATTACGAACGCGATTCCTGCGCCGATTATCAAGCCACCGGGGTTGGCGAACGAAACGAGCAGTGCGACGCCTGCGACCGTCCACAGCAGGATGTCGACGTTACTCATGTCGAGACCCCCAGTGGTGCGGCGAGACCGAATGGACCGAAGCTGATTCCATCACGGATGCTCGCCTTGTACGACGTGATCTCATACTCGGTTTCGTCGCGGAGTGTCGGTTCGGCAGTGAAATGCACTTCAGCAGCGTCGTTGAACGTGATCTGGATGGCCGTCGACTCACCGTCCTCGTCCGAGAGTTGGCGGTAGAACACAGGCGACCCAGAGCCCTCACTCAGTGGCGTGCGGTCACTCTCTCCGCGCAGTTGGTAGGTCGCATGCCAATCCTCGACTCGCTCGCCATTCGGTCCTTCGAGGTCGACCGTCAGCATCTCCCCGGCTTCACCGTCAAGCGTGTAGTGTCGACTCTCCAGTTTCGATGTGAGATTCAGCCGTTCGGTGAGTCGTTCCGTGAAGCTGTCGGCGGTGTCTTTGGTCTGGGAAGCCCAACTCAGCGATTCGACGCGGAGTTTCGAGGGTGTGAACAGGACGTTCGTCTCGGCTGGGACCGTCGTGGTGACAGTCGTGTATGTTTCGTCGCTCTCGAAGTCGTGGGTCGCCTCCCACGTCGCTTCGACTGAGCTGTTGGTCGCTGAGACCGTGCCGAGTGTCGAGGGTGTGGTGACGGCTTCGGATATCTCGGCGATGAACGCGACACAGTAGGAGTTCGGATTCTTGAAGCCAGCCCGCACGAACCCATTGCCTTCCGAGACCGCCGCGCGAGTGTTCTGCTTCGTGACGACTGCGCCGTCTGAGGTGTTTGCTTGTTGGATCGTGGTGTCGTCAGTGCGGAACTCATCGTAGGTGACGGTGAGTTCGGGGCTACACTGCTGGTCAGTTTGGGCGGTCGCTTGCGTCGACAGCACTGCTGGCCCGAGGAGTGTCGAGACCAACAGCGCCGCGAGGGCGACCGCCAGTAAGTGAGTGGTTGACTTGTGCATGGTTACAATGGGAGTCGCCGTCGGAGTGCGGCGAGGAACGCGGTGAGTCGGTCCCAGTACCGTTCGCCTAACTCTCCGGTCATAAGGTCAGTCGTCGTCTCGTCGATGGCGTCTGCCGGGAGGAGGCTGCGGAGCATATAGAACAGCACGAACGTGGCGAGTGCGGCTAAGATAACCGACGAAGAAGCGGCTGCGGCGAACGCCAATAGACCGAGTAAGACGACGAACAGCGTGATCGAGGCCGCTTTGAACGACAGTCGACCGCTGGAGCGAAGCCACGTTCGGAAGCGGCGCGGTGAGAGCCAGTCGGGAGCCATCAGGTCGCTCCCGTCGTATTGGAGATCGGCCACGCCCGGTCGACCCACGGGTGTAGGCGGGCGAAGCCCACGAAGAATGGGAAGATCATGATCGGCGCGACCCACGTCAACGTTCCAATCGAGACAAGTACCATAGCGACCGCCAGCACGATACTGGCAGTCATTTGCTCATACGGGGTTGAGTTGTAGCCTGCGGCGCGTGGGAACTGCATTCGCATCCAGCAGTATGTCGACCAAAACCAGTCCCAGATCCACGGCGGGATCACGTCTTCGGGCGTGGCCGCAGTTAGGACCTCCCAGATATTACTGAAAAATTGGCGCGTAGTTGTGTAGAGATACCAAAGTCCAGATCGAACTCTGCCCACTACTCATCACCATCCTCGTCGTCGAGGCCGCCCCAGCCATCGTCGATCAGCGTCGACTCGAACTGATTAGACCCGAAGACACCGCCGTACTGGGCGGCCATCCGCGAGATGTAGTTCCCGTCGCCGAGTACCGTCTCACCGTCTTCGGCGTAGTTGTCGATGTAGTAGGTCGTTTCCTCGTTGAGATTCCGGGCAAGTTGGCCCGTGAATCGGTGTTCCTCGTCTACGGCCGTGCTTGACGGTTGGGTGGCTGTCGCTTCGAGATCCTCGAAGGACTCAATCGACTCGTTGTAGCTCAACGTGACGTAGAAGGTCGACTGGTCGTCTCCGTTCGTCAGTTCGACGGCGTGGAGTTGCGACCCAGAGAGTGTCGTCTGATTGGTGAGGTGGTCTGTGAGCGTCCCGGCGTTATTGTTGAGCGTGACGACCGTCTCGTTGGCTTCCGTATCGAGTGTCGTGGTTTCGCCAGTTCCAGTGAGCTGTTCCGTCTCGTAGGAGATCCGGTCTGCTAGTCCATTGCCAGCACCCGTGAGACCGTCGACGAGGTTAGCAGCCCACGCTTGTGGGTCATCGGTGAGTGATATTGGATCACCGTCGGCGTCGGTGAACAGCTCGTCGACTGGGTTTTGATCAGTCTGTGCGGCGGCCCCCGTGGAGAGCGCCGCCACTAAGAGTAGTGTCGCTACAGCGAGTGTCGTGAGTCGTGATTTGTATCGTGTCATGAGTGTTGGGTCGTGTAGTAGGCCGCGCCGGCGACAACAGCCGTCACGGCGACCGTCAGTGCGACTGCGTGTGTGGTTGGTGGTGCAATTCGGATGGTCGACTGGCTCCCGACAACGGCGGCGGCTGTCACGGTGAGTGTCCCCGGAAAGGCGACGAAGCCGACGACAGCCGCAGTCAGAATCTTTGGGAGTCGACTGAACGTGGGCGGTGGGCGTGGTCGAATCATGGCTTCACCCACTGCCAACAGTCGTACAGTCGCCAGTAGACCAGCCGGACGAACGTGCCCACTGTCGACTCGTGAGCACGATGTCCGGCGTCGGATTTGGTCCTCGATTTAAAGCGACCGCTCCGGTCACGGTCTGGTTTGTTCGGTGGCATGGTTATGAGTGAAAAGGGTAGGTGGCAGTGGTGTTGACAACTGCCGGAGAAAAGCCGACAGTTGCCGAGGGCCGGGTGTGTCCGGTATTTGAAACGCCCCGGAACCGGGCGCAAGGCCGTCGACGTGGGATCGAACCACGACTCCCCCGTGGGAGATCGCCAACAGAGTCGACGGCGGTCAGTTGTGTGTCGTTGCTACGCAGTGGGACTTACATTCGGTTGCTGGGCATCCAGCCGAACCAGCCGGGAAATTCACGTTCGAGGCCCAGCGAATAGTACAGGAACTCGTAGTTCCATCGGAGTGTCGACTCGGCCCACGCCTTGCCCCACATCAGTTCGTCATTCAAGACGAGCATGTATAGGAAGTTCCCGACTGCCCACACTCCTGAGACGACGAACGCGACAGTAAGTGTCGACCAACTGAGTACGAACAGCCACAGCAGGAATGCGGCGAGTCGGTAGAGTGCCGAGACGCGGTTTTGACCGAGTGATTCTGTTGCAGGCATGATCTACTCCGCAACAGCGCGTCGACCGACGATCACGAGCATTGCACTCGAACCGACCAGCGGCAGGCCGGACGTAAGGATGCTCAGTGCGCCGCCCCAGCCGAAGGAACTGGACATGACGCCGAGGTCGCCGAACCCGAAGTTAGCATCCGCGAAGGCGTTGGCGTAGGCCTCACTGCTGAAGGCGTCACCGTCGTCGACGTTCTTCGGAGCGTCGCTCACTGCGCGGACGCTCAGCGTGTCGGCATCCGAATGCTCGTCGCCGACTTCGACAGTCAGCGAGTCGGCGCTGTCATCGTAGACGCCGTAGGTCGCCGAGTCGTTGACAATATCCGAGTTGGTCTCATCGAGGAACTCCATGCGGAGGTTGCTGTCCTCGCCGGTCGCCAGCGTGTGACCGAGGACGAGATCGCCACTTTCGGCGTCCTCATCGAGTTGGTCCTCGAAGGCGGTTGCCACGTCGTCGTTGAAGTAGAGGCTGATCGTGGTGTTTGCGCCGTCGACTGCCAGCTCGTCGTTGAGGTCGTACTGGGTGGTTGCTTCAGCGTCGTTGACGTATTTATCGTAGTAGCCGGGTTCGATCTCGCTCGTTGAGACTGCGCCACCGAGGTCGTCATCGTCGACGTTCGAGTCGGTGATGTAGAGGACCGTTCGGTCGCCCGTTGCGTTGAGGACAGCATCGAACGAGAGATCAGCCGTGCCTGTATTGCTGGAGTCGTCGGTGTACTCGTAGGTCACATCGATTGTGACTGTGGTCTCGCCGTTGGCCTCAACAGGGACGGTTTCGAGATCTGAATGCGAGATGTTGAACTCATGGAGGTCCGAGTCATCGGTCGTGTCGTCGGTGGTATCGACGGCCTCCGTGAGCGTGTACTCGTCGTCGAGCGTGTCATAGCTCGCGTGCGTGTTGTTCTCGGCGACGATGTCGACGGTCAGTGCGTCAGTCGTATTAGCTACCGGCGTTTTCAGTTCGAGGATTGAGGATTCGCTGTTACTGGCGTTGAACCCATCGACGGTCGCGCCGTCGACGAGATCTGAACCAGCGACGTTGGTGTCGTTGGCTGCGTCTGTGGTTTCGAGTGCTGCGACCCCGCCGGTCATCGCCATCGGAACGGCGACAGCGGCGACGAGGAAGACAATCAGTAGTCGAGTGTAGTTGCGACTCATTGTAGTGTTGTATGGTTTCGAGAAGGTTGGTTGGCAAGCGATACGACAAAGTGTGAAACGGGCGGTGGTGGTGGCGTCCCGCCACCCATGTACCTCAGATTGCGCGTGTGATGGTGCATGTGGTTAGGCCCCTCCGCGGAGCCGATCCCAGATAGTATCGAAGTCAACCCAACTCGGCTGGTCGTCGTCATCGGTCTCCGAATCGCTACTTCCGAAGATCCGGTCGAACCAACTTTTTTCGGCTTCTTCGACCGTCTCGTTGGACTCAGTGTCTTCCTCAGTTGGTTTGTCGGGGTAGCTCCAATAGTCTGGTTCGGGTTCTGGTTCGGGTTCGGGATCTGTGTCAGTCGTCGACTCTGTGTCGTCGGTGGTCACGTAATCCGAGCCATCCCACCGCGCAAGTTCGGTGCCAGTGTCGGCTTCGAGAGTCGCTGAGTGATACTCACTGATCTCCTGACCAGTATCGAAGACCGCCTCAACGTGGTAGGCCCCGCTGGCGTTGGTGACTCGCCACAGCTCGTCGACGGGGAACTCCGTTGCCGTGTGGTCGTCATTGAGGACGAGTTTAAGCTCGGTGCCATTCGAGACGGTCGCGGTGAGTGGCGTGCCAGCCCCGGTTGATTGGTTGGCGATCTCGCCGTTCGAGGTGAGCGTCGTCGAGTCGAGAGTTGTGTTCGTAGACTCGCCGACTGCGACGAGGTCGACTGTGTTAGTGTCGTCGAGAGTCGATCCGTCGACGTACGTGGCGGACCCGAACAGTTCGATATCGTGTGTTGAGCCGTGATCGGCTGCGGCTGGACTGCTCAACAGCGAGAGGCAGACAGCCAGCGCGACGGCTACGAGGAGTGGTTTTGATTTCATGTTCAATTGAGTGTCTCTGGATTGAATTTTGGTTTTACTTTCACTGTGCTTGGCTACCATTTATCTGTTCAAAATAGTAACTGGAAGTGAAAGCCTCAGCCCGCAAAATCAGCGGGCCGGGTGGTTGCACACCCGACCAAGGCTTTCAGGGAGAAAGCCAATGATAGCTACATACCGCAGTTGTGATAGTCGTATCGCTCATAAGATTGGATCTGGAGAGAGGATCGAATAATGTCTGGGTCAAACGCAAACCCGACATCTGCTCGTTTTCAGTCCAGTTCTGATCCAATCAAAACCTCGGCGAAACGGGCACTGAAGGATCGTGAAGAACGTCGACACAGCCGCGAAGACTCGTTGTCTGAACGGCAGTTCGAGACGTTGTTACGAGCGACCAACTCAATGAAACAGGGCCAAAAGCTCGAAGCCAGAATGGCGCTGTTCCTCGCTGGAAAGCTCGGCCTTCGTGGTGGCGAGATCGCACATCTTGATTCTGAGTGGATCGACTGGCAAGAACGGGTGATTGAGATCCCCGAACACGACACCTGCAACAAGGGAGTCAACCCCGGTGAAGTGTGTGGGTACTGCCGTCAGTGTGCCGTTAAGGAACTCAAAACCAACAATCTCACTTTTCAGGAAGCTATCGACGCCATCCACCACGAATACAGCGACGAGAGACTCAGTGCAATGTCCGATGAAGACATCACTTCAACCGCACACCGTCTCCGAGATGAAGTCAACATCACGTATGACGAAGCTATCTCTCGTCGATGGAAACCAAAGACGGAACATTCGGCACGACAAATTCCGTTTGATTTCGATGTGCGTGTTGAGATGACCCTTGAGCGGTTCTTCGAGGAGTTCGACGGGTGGGAGAAAAGCAAGTCGACTGTTAATCGGCGCATTGAGCGTATTGCCGAGTACGTCGACGATGATGTGCATATCTACCCACACGCACTTCGAGCGACCGCGGCAAGCGCGTTGTCGAAGCGAGATGTCAGTGCCTATTCGCTGATGTCGATCATGGGCTGGTCGGATATTGCCACCGCCCGGATTTACATCTCCTCGAATGAGGATCGTGCTGCCGACGAGATTCGGTCAAAGAATCGGTAGTCCGTCGACAGCGTCGTTTTATTTTTAGGCGGTGGTCTATCTGTAAATTTTCTTGATTGTATCATGTTTCTAATCTTATATCAGATTGTTTAGTTGATATCCTGCGGCACAGAGTCTTTCAGGCCGTTATCCCCCATTTTTCCAAGAGTTGATTTTCGAAATC
>Ga0136564_1000374_pt1 | contig 14901 bp, 14 predicted proteins | sample AntCluMetagen318_FD_104933 | JGI IMG/M metagenome (GOLD analysis project Ga0136564, IMG submission 104933) | Saline lake microbial communities from Club lake, Antarctica - Metagenome #318 | ecosystem: Environmental > Aquatic > Non-marine Saline and Alkaline > Saline | place: Antarctica: Club... | reverse complement strand
GCGCTCGCGAACGATATCGGGATTATTAGACTCCCACGTGGCTAGGTAGAACGCCGACCCGCTAGTATCCAACCCACAGTACCGCCCGACGACGTACGCGACGGCTTCGGCCTCGACTTCGCGTTTCGACCGCTCTGTGTCGTCGTCGACGTCGAAGTGGAGCAGGGCGTGGGCGTACTCGTGAATCAGTGTCCGCGCAAGGTCGGCCTCGTTCTCCCGCTCACGCACCTCGACCAGCGGTTGGACGTCGACGAAGCTCAACTGCTCGCAGATGCCCTTCGCCTCACCGTGGGTCCACTCCTCGGATGGAACGACCCGCACCGTCACACCGAGGTCATCAGCGGCGGCAGTCAATTGTTCGACGAGGTCGCCGGCGTCCCCAGTCGCTTCCGTATCTAGGTCGGGAAGCGGCTCGCCCTCGGTCTGGGAGACATCGAACACCGGCACGGGATTGAACCCGACCAGGCCCTTCGACCACTCCTCGGGCGGCGTCTCGTCGTACTCACAGTCACTGGCCTCGTGGTAGCTCGGCGAATTCTCGCACTCCGGGCACTGCTTCGTGATGATCGGTGCCCAAATCCAGATGGCCGACTCGCCCTCCGTGACGTGCCGGTCGAAGTCCTCTTGCCACGTCCGGTAGCCCGCAACCCGGATCGCCTCGGGACACTGTCGCTTGATGAGAAGCGTGTTCCGATACGAGTAGTCGTGGAACCGACTCTGGACGTCAAGCCACTCCTGGAACTCCGCGCTGGTCTGCGCCTCGTCGACGTCGGCGACGAGGTCGTCGATCCACTGTTCGATGGTGCTGTTCATCTCGTCTGATCGCGTGTCGGTTTCCTCGAAGGAGACCGACGAATCACTAGTCGTAGCCATTGTGCTCAGGACTTGAATTATCGCAACTGCGCCAACTCAGAACGCGCCGCACCCCTTTGGGGGCGAAAAACCTTCTCCAGCTGTTACCCTCCGGCGTTAATAGGTGGTTCCGCTCACGAGAACAGCAACGATACCGGGGAGGTCGAATAGGCGGAGGTCATCACGCTCGTCTGCAGCTTCCTTGACGGAGCGTTTGAACCCAGAGCGGCTGATTGACATCCTCCTCCGCCTGAAGCCGGGGGATACCCAACGCTCGGGAATCCTCGTCCTTCAGGGCGGGGAGGATGTCAAGTCTCACCAAGTGCGATCACGGTCCCGTCTGGCCCAGGGAGGAAGATCGCCTCAGGTGTCACGATTGGGCAGCCAGCACCTTCTGGTGACGCTGTCCATTGCTCTTCTCCGGTTGATCGTGATAGCGAGATAAGCTGCTCCTCGCTTGGTACGAGTACAGTATTACCTGCTACAGTCGGTGTTCCAACCTGCTTTTTGGCCGGTTTGAATTTCCAGGATTCCTCTCCGCCCCAGCCAATCGCATAGAGTGTGTTCCCGGCAGATACGTACACGTGCCGGTCATCGACTGCGATCGGTCGTACCCGTCCATCAACGACGTTGAATGACCACTGACGCGCCCCATCAGTGTTGAAGGCAATAACGAGTTGATGACTCTGTACGACAACGCCCTTTGGATGTACGACTGGCCCACCAGTTACGGCCTGTGTAGATTTTCTCCACTGTGTCTCCCCTGTCGTGGCGTCGAGTGCGACTACGCCAGTTTTCCCTGATTGGGCGCCGAGATAGAGCGTCTCATCTAGGACGGCAGCTGGTTCCGTGAACGTTCGTCCACCAGAATCAGCATCTACGTGTTGGGACCACCGTACAGAACCATCAGATATCGATAGTGCGTGGACGCGACCGCGCCAGTCGGGCACGTAGACGATACCGCTTGCAATCGTCGGTGCGGCAGTGAGTTTGGCGTCAATATCAACGAGCCAGTCCTCGTTACCGTACCGTGTTTGGAAGCAGACGATTCGTCCCTGTTCAAGTGCACGCTGTGCAGTCACTACGATGTGATCGCCACTCACGGCGGGTGGTGCGTTCGGCTCCGACCGAAGCGGCACTTGCCACCGTTCGTCACCCGTTGCTGCGGACAGCGCATGAATTCGATATCGGTGACGTGCCGTGTCGGAGATCGCGTCGACGGGGACATACAGTTGCCCATTGGAGACAGCGGGCGTTCCAGCCCCTCGGACTTGATCAAGTTCACTAGTCCAGACTGTCTCCGGATTAGTCGGACCTGCAGCAACACGTCGGGTGTGGCCGGCGTTTCGACCGACCATCGGCCACCTCCCCTTGACCGAACCGAGATCGCCCGTCGGACGTCCTCTAGAGAGACAGCCTGCAAGGGCGAGACTTGCAGATCCAAGCGTTGTGAGGACCTCACGACGTGTACGGGAGGGCATAGTGCCTGGAATGCGCAGCAGCTACGTAAATTTCGGGGAGATGGATAAATTCGGTTCGTGCTGTTCTATCTCCCGATCGGCTCCGGGGAACTGAGGTCCGCGTGGAGGACTTCGCCATCGCGAACGACGTACTGCTTGGCCAGGACTGGGAAGCGGCACTTGGTGAACCCCGCCGTCTGGATATCGAACTCTTCGTCGGCTTCGAGGTGGTTGACGAGTTCTCGCAGGTACTCGTGGGTCACGATGCCGCCCTCGTAGTCCGGGAGGCCGTTCTCCCGCGTCTCGTACACCTCGAAGTCGTCGTACCCCCAGATGGTGAGCTCTCCGTCTTCGGTCACCTCCCAATCGAGCGTCCCGAAGCAGTAGCTCTCACAGAGTTCACGGACTGCCTGTGGATCCGATACGATCGCGCCGGTCGACGTCGTCGCAGCTTGTAGTGTCGCCATGTCTGGACTTCACGGGGTCGCCCCCGCACCCCTGTCGGGGGCGATAAACCGACGCGAGAGGTGCCTCCCGAGGCGTGGCCGGCGCCTCCAGTTAGGAGTCTGCGTGGGCGTCCGCCCCGGCTCCGTCGCCCGGCCTCGTGAGAAGGCTCACCTCCTCCAAGAGGTCTCTCGCGGTCTCGACCCGCTCTCGATCCGCGTCGTCCAATCGGTCGACGTCGAGTCGGTTGAGATTGCTGAGGACGCGATGCATCCGGTAGCCCTGTTTGAACTCTTGCTCCATCGGAAGCGCCTCACCAATCACGGTGCTAACAACCCTACCTCAAGTGCTGACCATCGATATAACTCCACTTACCGGCGCACATCAAATCGATCACCCAGAATTTCAACAGAGACAGATCTGTATATTGAATCGTTGTCGGAATGCTGCCCGGTTTGGGCTCGCGTTGTACATCGCTGTCTTCCACCGTTCAATAGCTGTTGAACTAACCCATACTTCTAATCATACGCTGCCCCTCAACGAAGATGACGAGAATGTCATTGCTTCCCTCTTCGCGTTCGGAGTCTGATTCGACCCAAGATGGGTCACTCCGGATTCTCGATGTCGACGATGATGAAGCGGACGCAGTATTCGACGCGCTCTCCTCGAAGACGACGCGTACGATGCTTGCGGAGTTACATCGAACGCCACGAACGCCGGCAGAACTCGCCGAACAGACGGATACGACGGTCCAGAACGCGATGTACCACCTCGAAAAGCTCGAGGACGTCAAACTTGCCCGCGTTACTGAGACTCGGTACTCTTCCCGTGGGAAAGAGATGCGTGTCTATGCGCCGTCGGAGCATCCGGCTGTAGTGTTCATCGGCACCGACGACGGAAAATCGAGTCTGATCGCGAAGCTCAAGCAGTTCCTCGGCGCCGTCGGCGTGCTCGGCCTTCTCGCCCTCGCCGTCGACCTGTTCAAAACCGTCGAACAGTCCGTCGGTAACCACGTAGTGAGCCCACGCACCACCCTCGTTGCGGCAGCCACTACGTTCATTACACTCGTCATCTCCAGCAGTTCCGCTGACGATTCGCCCTCCTGCGATACCATCCCCAAAGCCAATCCAATGAAACGAAAGACCCTCCTGATGACCGTCGTCCTACTCGCTGGCATCTGTGCGATGCCGGTCGCTGTCGCGTACAGTCCCGCCGTCTCCGGCGAATACACAACGTCGACGGCGCCGGCGTCGACGAGTGGCTCCGCGGCGGATGCTGGCGTTCCGAGCGTTGCTAACGAGACCGTTACCGTCGTCGTCACCGGCGGCGATCCTGCTGTTCGCGAAGCCGTATCCAAGCAGTTGGAACGGTCGTTTCAAGATCGCGGTGCAACCGTCGAACAGGCAGAGCAGATCCAGAACGTCTCCGGCAGTCTCTTTGCTGTCCAACTCGCGGAGAGTCGCATTGATGCCGGACGGCTCACACTGACGCCGTCCGCGAATTTGACGGCGTACTTCACGTACGTTGAGTCCGGAAACGCAACCGTTGCAGAGTCAGTCCTCGCCCACGAACGAGTCTCGGATCGCGGCCCACCGATCTTCCAAACCGAATTGGATGGACGGGCCGCCGTTGGTTCGTTCTCGTTCGAACGCGGTAGTTACGGGCTTATTGATGCCCTGAACACTATCAAGCGTGGGGGTGTTAACCCTGAAGCGTTCAAGCAAGATGTTGGAGCGACAGTAGCAAATACGTCTACGAGCAGTGCATTCGACGACCGCCTCTGGACGTAACCAATATTCTTTCCCATCGAGACTGGCGTCGGGCTTGCAGGAGCCCGCGGCCTTAACCAACGAATCCCGACACCTCTCGCAGGATGTTGGTTAACCGACGCCCAGCACTGGAGCTACTCGAGACTGGGGCCGTAGCGAGCCGAGCCACACACCCGGCACTCCCAGATCAGTTGTCCCGTCCATGCCTCATCCGGGAGCGACTCGCGGGTCTTGAACCGATGATCGGTCGCCCGTCCACAGGTTTCACAGTCGAGTTCCTGCGTCGCCGATACCGACGACACCTGGCGATCAGCCGCAGCCTCGCCAATAGATTCGGTCAGCGCCATCGCTGGAACCAGCCACACCGCGTCGTCGGCGTCGTCGAGGACCGCGTCGAGACGCGGCCCGTCGCGGAGGCCATCTCCACGCTGGTCGTAGAGCCGCGTCGGGGCCTGCTCCTGACGCTCCGACGCTCCCTGCCCGTGCCACCCAGTCCGGTCACGGGCGGCACTGAGAAGCCGCTCTCCCTCCTCTGACGCCACCTGTACTGCGTCGGGGAGTGAGGGCCATTGCTCGGCTAGCTGGCGCGCCGGCGCCTCGTCGAGACCATAGATGAGCACATAGTCGTCGACGGAGGGCTCCGCCTCGTTGGCAGAGAGGAGGTTCGCCGCGGCGCCGCCCTTCGCCACGGCGCCGTAGAACGTGGTCGACTCGACGACCAGGTGGACGATGCCGAGGAATGTCGTCGACGCTGTCTCGTTCGTGTTAGTGGCGTCACCATCGAGATGGTTGGTGAGACAGAACCGACATTTCGACTGGTCGTCTGGGGCTGACGCCCCACAGGACCGGCACTCGCAGTCGGCGGCCGTCGGCGCATCAGGGTAGCCACCAGAGTTCGTCGCGACGCGTTGCCGCCGGGGGGCACCCTCACACCCGTCATCCAGCTTTGTGTCCGGAATGTGGGACGCCTCGCCGGTCGGCCGCAGTTCCTCGAAGTCAGGATATCGGTTGTACATCGGTTGGCTCAGAGTTTCCGTCGGTATCGTATTTCAACATCCGGACCCCCTCGTTCGCAATATATTCTTGATTATGCGAGATAGTACAAACATAAATTAGGATTCAGCGCTAACACAGTCGCAAGAGGTGCCAAGCATGTCTGAACCCCCGCGAGATGGAGTCCAGTCGTGGACTGAGTCGATGAGCGCCCGCGGCCGCATTCGAGCGGTCGCCGAGACGCTTCGCGAACCGCGGTCGGTCAACTGGATCAGTGAGCGGGCCGACGCCGCCTGGAGCACGGCCAATGAGGAACTCCAGGATCTCGTGGACCAAGGCCAGCTGCGTCGCGTCGAGGCCGGCGAGACGACGCGCTACCAGCCTGACTACACGCGCCTGCTCTTCGAGGAGATTCGGACGCTCATCGAGGAGAACACGCGCGAGGAGCTACGCAACGAACTGGCCGCGATTACCGAGGAGATCGAGGAGTGGCAGGCAACCTACGACGTCAAGACGTGGAAGGAGCTCGAACAGTCGCTTGCTGACGGCGACCTCGCAAGTGCCGAACTCCACGAGCGCCGTGACGTGATCACGCGGTGGGAGGAGAATCTGGAAGACCGTCGCTTAATCAAGCACGCGTTGGCGCTCTACTCGGATGTCGAAGCGGCTCGTGAGCAGATGATGGACGTGGCTGACCGCGTTATGCGCTAACTCACCTGTTACCGCGGGTTTGATGCGCTATTCAGCTGGTCGACGTCGCCAGCCTGTAGGCTGCTCGCCATATCGCATGGACGGCACGGGCTATGAGCGAGACCTCGCTCACGTCGATACAGGGCGGTTCGGCTGCCGCCGTGGCTGCGTCGGGCGGGGGATGAAAGAGAATTTCGGGTGAGTGTGTATTCGGGTACCGATCGAACCACCAGTTGATGTCGTCGCTATCGACGTAATGGAACGAAAACATCCCCAGTTCGCTCCATTGGATCTCGAGTCGTGCCCTGCTCCGAGGCAATCGATTTGAGAGTGTCTGTGCATTCCTACGTGTGTGCTAAACGCCGACTTGCAGATTAGTCGAGCTCAATATCGACCGCCAGAATCGGCGATACGGATTAACTTCTCGGGAATCTATTAGTAGTGATGACACAACGACCAATTCTAGTTCGTGTGCTGTGGTTCGTGTTCGTCGGCTGGTGGGCCACACCGATTGTCGTGAACACTGCGTGGCTACTCAACGTCACAGTTGTCCTGCTCCCGATCGGTATCAAGCTAATCAATCTCGTGCCGACGGTGCTTACTCTCGCGGAGCCACGGTCCCTTTCGGAGCCTGAGTCGGCGCGAGGACAGCGCTCGCTCGCCGTCCGGGCTATTTACTTCGTCTTCGTCGGCTGGTGGATCAGCCTACTTTGGGCGAACGTGGCGTCGTTCCTCGCAATCACGGTCGTGGGACTCCCGGTCGCGATCTGGATGCTCAACCGGCTGCCATCCGTCACGTCGCTGTACCGGTTTCACGGCTGATTCGAAACTCCCTGATCGGTCGAATCATCATTTAGACGACCTGTTCTTCGAGCGTGTCGCGGTGGTTCCTGACGGTCGCTGTTGATGTGTTGGCCACCTCGGCGATGTCAGTCTGCGTCAGCCAGCGACCCGCCTCCTGCCCGGCCGTGTAGAGGCAGGCCGCGGCGAAGCTAGCGGGATGGACGCCGATTGTCACGCCGGCGTCTTCAGCCCTTTCGGCGAGCGCTCGCGCTCGCCGCCGTATCCGATCCGGACAGTCGAGTTCGGATGCGAGCCGCGGAATGTACATCGTCGGCGTCGCGGGTGTGGCCGGGAGTCTCACCTCCTCGTTGAGTGTCTTGTACGCGTTCGCGACCCGAGATCCCTCGACCGTCGCGACCGCCACGATGTCATCGAGGAGTTGTGACCGGCCGTTACATCGGCAGGCCCCGTAGACGCTAGCTGCAGCTATCGCTTCGATTGATCGGCCTCGAAGCAGGTCTTCGGTTTGAGCGCTCCGGAACAGTTGGCACGCCTGATCACGGACCGAACCTGAAAGATCGAGGACGCTCGCGATTCTCCTAACTTCACCCAGGCTGTGTACGTAACCATAGATTGCGTCCTCACCGACCCAGGTTTCCCCTTTCAGTAGTCAAGGTACAGTATGTCACAGACGGTATTCGAGAGGTGGATTAACGAGTGTCGGGGCGCATACCATTTGGGTGTGCAACCTCGGCTGTGTGTTCCTGATTGGGCTGCGGATGAAGAAGAGACCATCGCGCAGGTCAACGACATTCGGAAGAACAACACGAGAATTCCTTGCCGACCAAGGGCGTAATCCGCGAGCGACTTGAAAACCGTCGAAGGCGAGTAATACTGCCGGACTCAGTCCCCTTTGAGCCAAGCACGACGAAGACGTGCGATTTCTTTGGGAGTGATATCGTCACGCTCGATAGCGATCTCGATGTCCGCGGCAGTAACTGCACCACGCTCAAGCACGCGTTGGAAGATGTCCTCGACGACAGTGGCCGTCTCCTCTCCACCGACCGACCATTGGCAGCCACTGCTTTCGACGGTCCCCTCAAACGTGACTACATCGCCATCCACTGCTTCCTCGGGGAGTTCGACCACGTACTCAAGCATCGCGTCTCCCACCGGATTAGTTGTGTCCCAGTACACGGTGACGGCCCCATCATCGCGGTCTACGGCGACTGGTTCGGGGGAGAGGTCGATATCGCCGATCTCGCCATCGACTGATTCCCTAAGTATCATCCGATCGCGAACGTTCCGGAGCGAGACGGTCACTGGTACCACCTGATCGGGGGAGAGGTAGGAGCGGTGAACCGTTCGCGTCACGTCAGCCTTGCCTTCAGCTGTGCTATCGGGTGATTCTGTCGCCGTACCGGTGGTGGATTCCCCCAGTCCGGCATCTCGATTCACCACCCGTGCCCAAACGACGAGCAAGCTCGGGAGGACGAACACGCTGGCGAGGAACGCAAACACGATCGTCAGCGCGGTGATAAGGCCGAACGACTGCAGGAACGGGAGGATTGCGACGAGTAGCACGGCGAACCCGCTAGCAGTCGTCGCCGCACTCGACAGCAACGCACCACCGGTCCCGGTGATGGTCTCGTGTAGCGCCGCGGCAACCGTTTCCGCTTGGGCGAGCTCCTGGTTGAATCGCTCGCTAACGTGGAGGCTGTAGTCGACGCCGAGGCCGATCGTGAGCCCGGTGATCATGCCGGTGACGATGTTGAACGGGATGTTCAGCAGCGCCATCGTCCCGAGCACCCACGTCAGGGTGAACGCAACGGGGACAATCGTGACGACGCCGAGTGATGCGCTCCCCTCGGTGAGCCGGTAAGCGACCGCGAGGACGACGACGACCGAGAGCAGCGCGACGACGAGACTCAAGAGCGCCGTCTCCGCGAGTTGGTCGGCCGTGATCTGGTTAACGATCACGTCGCCGGTCGCGATGACGGAAACGCCCTCCCCGTCGGCGTCGTCGGCAACCCAGCCCATCTGGTCGCGGACGACGTCGTCGTCGACGCCACTGTCGACGGTCACGACCATCCGGACAGCCCGATACTCGCCGTCCTCCCTGTGGACGACGTCGGCGGCTTCCTCAGGTGCCACCCGGTAGAGTTCGTCGTAGACGGCAGTCACGTTCTCGTCGGGGACGCCGTCGCCGTCGGTGTCGGCTGCCGCTAGCGTCCGGTTGAACGACGCGTTGTCCGCCGCAACGCGGTCCATCACCGTGATCGGGTCGGTCACGGCGGGCTCTCCGTCGGCGTACGTCTCCGTCGCCGACATGTCGCTCGCGTTCGTGCGTGCGGCGTCGAGCCGGTCGAGTGTCGCGTGATCAGTCACGTCGCCCCTGACGAGTATCGTGGCTGTGGTGTCCTGTCTGACGAAGTCACGGTCGAGCGTGTCGATCGCCCTTTCCGCCGTGTACGTCCCGGGGGCGATCGGATCGGGGAGGTCCTTCAACCAGTCGTCGGGATCCTCAGCGAGGAAATCCGACTGCTCGAAGCTAGCGTCGATATCTGTCGCTCCGTACGCACCCGTCGCGCTGACGAGGAGCGCGACGGCGATGACGACGTAGGGGGCCTTCGTCGCGAGCGTTGCCCCCGTACCCAGGAGGCGATTGACCGGCCCGCTCCCGGTTCCGATGGCCGGCTTCAGGCGGTCGATTCCGCGGCGTTCGAGCAGTTCGTCGAGTTCGACTTTCAACGCCGGAACGAGCAGGCCGAAGACGAGCAGCGTGGCCACGATCCCGATGGCGCTGACGACGCCGAGTTCGCGGAAGACCCCGAGTGGGCTCGTGAGGTTTGAGAGGAAGCCGATCACGGTCGTCGTGGTGACGTAGACGAGTGCGACTCCGACACTCCCGAGGGCGACAGCCATCGCGCGGCTTGGCGCCGTCTCGCTCGACTCACGAGCCTCCCGGTAGCGCATCACGACGTGGAGTCCGTAGTCGATGGAGAGCCCGATCAGCAGGACGAGGACGACGATGAACGGCTGGCTGAACGCGATGTCGAACCACCCCATCGCACCGAACGTCCATACGAGCACGAGCGCGATCCCCAGGAGACCGAGCAGGATGTCCAGCAAGTCCCGGTAGACGACCACGAGCACGAGCAAGACGAACGCGATCGCCAGTGGGCCGACCAGGAGGACGCTGTCGATCATCGAGTCAGTGATCTCAGTCGAGACGACGCCGTCACCGTAAACCAGGACGGCCATCGAGTCGTCGTCCGGCGCCAAGTGCGTCATCGTGGCCTGTGCGTCCTCGATTTCCTGGGGTGCGTCACCGGGTGCGAACGATCCGCCTGCGGACTCGTGGGTCACGACGAGCAGCGTCGCGTTCGTCTCCGTCGACCCGGGTTCGTAGTAGTCCGGCATGAAGGCGAGCGCACGTGCCGACCGGTCCGATTCACTGGAAAGTACGTCCGCGACGAGGGCTTCGACTTCGGAGTCGTTTAGCGATCGGAGTTCCTCGATCTGCGTCTCGAGAGTTGGGTCGAGGCTCTGCAACTCGTTTCTGTCCTCGGCGAGCGTTGCGTACTCGTCCGCGAGAATCTGTTTCGTGACGTTCCCCGTACTCTCACCCGTCTCGTTTTGTGCGCGTCGCTCCTCGACAGCGTCCGCGAACAGCCGGTAGTCCGCCTCCGTGAGGTTCACTGACGTGTTGGCGTCGACGGCCTCGAACGCGGGGCGAACGCTAGCGTTGGGGTTGTTCTCGAGCGAATCGAGGGCTTCTGCCAAGCTCGTCTCCGTCCTCGTTAGTTCACGTTCGCGGGTCTGGAGTTCGGCGGCCCGGTCTTCCCGAATCGAGGTGGTCGCGACGAGGTTCGCGACGCTTCGCGTGGAGTCGTTCTCGACGAGGGTCCCGTTGACTGTTTCGTTGGTCCTGAGTGCGCGTTCGTATTCGAGAATGGAAACGAGGGTCTCCTTATCGAGGACGTTGTCGTCCCGGACGATGACCTGTGCTGAGGTCGTATCCGTCGACCCGATCGAGAAGTTCGCGTCGACGTAATCGAGCGCATCGGCTTCGTCGGCGTCGGTCTGGAACTGGTCGAGAGACGTCGATCGGTCGACCATCGGCACTCCGGCGGCGACCACCGCGGACGCGACGACCATGACCGCAATAACGAGCCGAGCATTGTCCGTTATCCACTCGCTCACGTCGATCATTACTGAACATACACCCCCAGTTTCGACGGCGTGGACGAGGCACGATCTACTGTAACTGCCCGGTTGTTCGTGACGCAGGCCAGCGGCCTGGCGACAGAAATCTGGACATCGGGGAATTTCGCTCCCGGGCTGCTAGCCACGCGTTCGCGGAATTCAGACATTACATGTCCGTACACGCCTCGGCTGGTTAGTGATCAGTGCGAGAAATTGAGTTCTACCCTAACATATTCGTATATCTTGCTATAATGAGCGAAATAGTAGGTACGCTACAGACGATGCCACACGCGAAACTTTCCATAGATATCCCCGACCATACCTGGATTGGAGATCTCTCGACTGCTCATCCGGGGGTGGTGTTTCAAGTCGTCACAAGTATTCCTGGCGAAGGGGCCGGTATCGGGCTTGTCAGGCTCAAGACCGCTGACCCACTCCCACTCATTACCAACATTCAATCCCGTGATGACATCGAGGACCTCGAACTACTCTGGAAGCACGAAGACGAGGCGCTCCTCCAAATAAAGACGGTGAACCCACTTCCACTTCTCCCGGTCCTGCGAGCCGGTGTTCCACTCAGAATGCCCTTCGATATTCAGAGCGGTGTCGCTACGTGGGAGGTGACGACATCGACGAGGCGGCTCTCGAGTCTCGGCGACCACCTCGAGGATTTAGGCATCGGCTTCACGATCGAATATGTTCGCGAAATCGACGCGAGCCAAGCAGACCAGTTGCTCACGGACCGACAGCAAGAGGTGCTTCTGGCTGCTGTCGAAGCAGGCTACTACCGGACACCACGGGAATCGACATTAGGCGAGGTGGCTGAGGCACTCGACATCGCGAACGCGACGTGTAGCGACGTGTTGCACCGAGCAGAGGGCCACATCATCCACTGGTTCGTCGAGGAGCATATGGAAGTGTGATAGCCCGACGGCGAAATCGTGGCCGACTGTCGTACCGTGGTTGACGCCGTGTCTAGACGGGTTCTACAGTGAACAGCGAGTCGTCCGCTAGGACGACTTGGACGCGGCGATGCCATTCGTCAGCGAAGGCCTCCCGTTGCTGGTCACTGGCTGACCCATCGAGGATCCCCTGGAGATTCCCGATTGCCGGTCCCCCGTCAGGGACGTCGCCGACGTGGTACGTTACGGCGACGGTATCGTCCGTATCGGTTCGTCGGAAACGGAACGTCGGGTCCGGCGTCTCCGGGTCGAACGCGTCGAAACGCAGGAGATCACGGCGCCCACCGTAGCCGCCGGCGAGTCCACCGAAGCCGTCGTCTTCGGTCGCACCGGTCACGAACGAGATGATGCGACTCATCACGCCGTACGCGGCATCGTCTCGCGGACCGGCCGCCTGCACCTCGATCTCGCTCCGGACCGGATGCTCGTCGGCGTACAGCGCGTCGAGGCCGAGCTGGACGATCCGGTAAGCGCCCGAGGCTGTCGGGCAGGAGTGTCCCGCCTCTTTCACCGCGTCTCTGTAGGTGATGACGAACGGGTCGCCCGGTTCAAGGACGCCGAGGGCTTCCGCGACAGGGTCGCGAATCTCGATCGGGGCGACATCGTAGTCGACCTGCCAGTTCGTGCTATGCTCGGTTCGGTCGGTCGCAGTCGAATCTGTTGTCATGCGTGTAATGGAGTTCGTGTCCAGTAGTCAGTAGCGAAGCAGTCGCATCCCGTTGAGGATGACTGCGAGGACGCTAGCTTCGTGGACCAGCATCCCAGCGGCGAGGGTGACGTAGCTGGTCAGCACGCCCGCGAGGAGGACGGTCACGGTCAGCACCGCGAGCCCGACGTTCTCGAGGACGTTCCAGCGCGTCGCTTTGCTCAGTTTGACCGCGTAGGGGATGCGTTCGAGGTCGTCGGCCATCAGCGCCATGTCGGCGGTCTCGATGGCGGTGTCCGTCCCGGCGGCACCCATCGCGATGCCGACGTCGGCAGTTGCTAACGATGGTGCGTCGTTGATACCGTCGCCGACCATTGCGACGACGTGGCCGTCGGTCTGAAGCTCCTCGATAGTAGACTGCTTATCCTCGGGGAGCAGCTCGGCGCGGTAGTCGTCGATGCCGACCTCCTCGGCGACGGCGGCGGCCGTCCGCTCGTTGTCGCCCGTGAGCATCACCGTCTCGATGCCGGCGTCCTGAAGCGCCGCAACGACGCCAGGAGCGGCCTCCCGGAGCTCGTCCCGCAGCGCGATTGCGCCGATGATGTCCCCATCTCGGATGACGTGGACGACCGTTTCGCCCCGCTTCTCATGCTCGCGGACGTAGTCGGCGATCCGACTGGGGACGTCGATGTCGCGGTCGTCCAGCAGTGCGCGGTTGCCGACGACAACTTCGTGGCCATCGGTATGGGCGATAACGCCCTTACCAGCGACCACGTCGAAATCGTCCGGATCGGGAATCGACTGGAGGCTGGCGTCCGTATCGTCCGCCTGGGCGATCGTCGCCCCACCGTCCGTCGCAGCAGTCGGGCGCTCGCGGGCCGTGTCGACGATGGCGTCGGCGAGGTGGTGTTCGCTCTTCTTCTCGGCGTCGCCGCGAGCGAGAGGACCTCGTCATCAGCAACGCCGAACCCCTCGACGTCGGCGACGGTGCTCTCGCCCTTCGTGAGTGTCCCCGTTTTGTCGAAGGCGACGAGGTCGATCTTGCCGGCGCGTTCGAGGTGTTCGCCGCCCTTCATCAGCACGCCCGACCGGGCGGCGTTGCCGATGGCCGAGACGATGCTGACCGGCGGCCCGATGACTAGCGCGCCCGGACAGCCGATGACTAACAGGGTCAGCGACAGGATCGCGTTCTGCGTGATTGCATACGCGCCAATTGCTAACGCGATGACGCCGGGCGTGTAGTACCTTGCAAACCGGTCGATGAGACTCTCCGTGGGCGACTGGGCCTCTTGGGCCTCCTCGACGCGACGGATGATACGTTCGAGCGTCGTGTCCGAGCCCGCACCCGTCGTCCGGATTTCTAGTGCGCCCTCCTGGTTGACCGTCCCGGCGTAGACCTCGTCGCCGTCAGCCTTGTGGACGGGCGCACTCTCGCCGGTGACCGGCGCCTGGTTGACTGCACTCTCGCCGTCGACGACGTCACCGTCGACCGGAATCTTTCCGCCCGGCTTTACGACGACGACTTCGCCCTCTTCGACCTCACGGGCGGGAATCTCCTGGAGTTCCCCGTCGCGACGGACGGTCGCCGTGTCGGGCGTCATCTCCAGCAGCTCTTGGAGTGCCGTCCGGGTCTTCCGCATCGTCCGCCCCTCGAGGTAGCTGCCGAGGCTGAACAGGAAGACGACGGCTGCGGCCTCCCAGTACTCTCCGATGACGATGGCACCGATAGCGGCCAGTGTCACCAGCGTCTTGATGCCGAGTGTCCGGTTGGTGACCTCGTGGTAGGCGGTCTTGGCAATGTCGTAGCCACCCACGATCGTCGCTAGGACGAGGATGGCGGCACCCGTTGTGTCGAAACCCGTGAGGTAGCCGAGACTCCAGCCACCGCCGTACAGCAGGCCGCTCGTCGCCGTGACGATGGCCTTCCAGTGTTTCCGGTAGTACTGCGTAATCGATTGTGTGTTCATGAAGCATCTGTGTTCGGTTAAGGCCAGACCTCCGTCTTGAAGGCTTGAGCCACTCGTTTGTTCAAGGTGAGGCGTGATCTCTCTGGTTGGCGAGCCTCACGACGCACCAGTTCAGGAAGATTCGGT
>Ga0136564_1000284_pt1 | contig 17368 bp, 17 predicted proteins | sample AntCluMetagen318_FD_104933 | JGI IMG/M metagenome (GOLD analysis project Ga0136564, IMG submission 104933) | Saline lake microbial communities from Club lake, Antarctica - Metagenome #318 | ecosystem: Environmental > Aquatic > Non-marine Saline and Alkaline > Saline | place: Antarctica: Club... | reverse complement strand
CAGTAGTAACCCCTAATGATGACGTAAGATTATAGATGATTACGTAAGATTGTAGATAATTACGTAATATTGTGGCGTTCTAATTGGACGGTAATCACTGAGGGGTGTTACATTGACCACGGGGGTCCAATCAACCCTCGACACGTGGGATGCTCGCTATCGCTCGCACTGGGATGACAAAACATTGCGCGACACGTACGACGTACACTTCACGGGGGGCCAGAGACGGACCGCCGGGGGTTTGCTGGGCGCCGTTGGATGGCTCGCACGTGGCATCACAAAAAGCGGCGGTAAAATACACTTAAAGAGTGTGTGTATCTTATATCAATAAACAAGTACAATATACCAACAAAACAATAATGACTTCCACTTCCGACACCCTTTCCAAGAAAGTAACCAAAGACATCAACTCTCTTCACACTGGATTGTGTCGGCGTTATATGAACGGCGCACTCGATCAGGACACAATTGATCGCTGTAATCGAATCCCTAATTGGAACTGGGACATTCACGATACGTGTGAAACACTGGACCTTGATCAGATACTATGGTCGCTTGTACGAACGTTGGGTCCGCGAACGACATGGCCAGTACTTGAGTGAACTCTCGCGTTCCAACTCGAATCTCCTCGCTTTTTTTGGTGAGACCTCACCTGTTTTGGTGATACCTAGGTGATACCTCCAATGAAGGTATCACCGGAATTTTATACCACTGGAATCGTGAATTCATTTGTTTTACCTATTGAAACACATTGTTTATATATTAATTATTCTTATTGTCTTTAAAAAAATAATAAAAAGGGGATGTAGAGATACCTATGTAACATATTCTATCTGAGAATGAAGAGTCCATGAACTACTTGTATACTGGAAACTTCCCGGAAAGGTCTCCCCGGCCTCCCCATATCACCAAAAGCCTCACCAAAATCACCTGGACCCAATATAATTCATTTGTTTTTTCCCGCACATATTCTCCTCGTGAATATAGCTCGCATCTCCTCGCATCTCCTCGTGGTTCTCCTCGCATTCTCCTCGTGGTTATAACTCGTATTACTCCTCGTGTTCTTCGCGCGCGCTTTTACTGTTTTACTCACTCGCGTTTGCTGCTTGTCGTTTGAAAAACTATTTAAAGAAACTGCATCTAGTATGATACAACATCAAACAACATCGAACAACATGGCTCCGATCCCCATTGACTACACGAAAGCGGTGGTATATAAGATTGTATGTCGCGACCCCCTTGTAACCGAGAAGTACGTTGGTAGCACAACTAACCTAAGAGGGCGCAGGTCAGAGCATAAATCTCGCTGCAATAATCCCGAAGTCAAGCAGTATAATTTCTTCGTGTATCAATTCATCCGCGACCACGGTGGATTTGGTAATTTTGAGGTTGTTCCAGTTGAATACGTAAGTGATTGTTTAAACGGAGACATGCTACACGCACGTGAACGCTTCTGGTTCGAGTCCTTACACGCCGAGCTTAACAAATGTGTTCCAAATCGAACAAAGAAGGAGTGGTGTGAAGTCAATCGCGAACACATTTCAAATAAAATGAAGGAATATTATGAACTCAACCACGAACACTGTTTAAATAAAATGAAAGAATACCGCGATCGTAACAGGGACGCGTTAAAAGAAAAACAGCGGGAAACGTACCAACTCAAAAAGTTAAAAGCATTAGGGACCGATGACAAATTAACTTAAAGAATTAATATCTATATTCTAATATAAGAAATGTCATCTCCCAAGAAGCCCGTGTCTGACGATCGCAAAGCGAGTATGCGGGTCTACTACAATGCAAATAAGCAAGAAATCAATCGAAACCGATTACTCGATAGAATAACATCTGGAAAACAGAAAGGCCTTCAGCGTGCAAAACTCGAGATGTACGACTGGTCCGAAGCTGAGCGGACCTTCCTCGAGCCACTCGTTAACGATAAGATTATAAGGGCCAAACCAAAAACCAAAGTGGTTGAGCAAACCGTTTTTTCGAAAGACGAGTTCGAATCCGCGCTAATGGCTGACCCAAAAACGGCAGATGGTTCTAAAAAACAGTGGGTGGTCGTATATAATAACTTTAAACGGTTATTTGATTCAAATGATAATGATTTTACTGACTTCCTCAATGTGTTCGAGGATGACGAGATCGAAGATATACTAAGAACGGCGTACCCTAACCCCAAAACGCTCATAAAGCAAATGCAGTTCATCCCCAAGCTTTTTAACATCCTAGGGGAACCCTTCAAAAGGTTCTTGACAGAGGCCCGGTACAAGATTTTTGACCGTAAACAGAACGAAGTATCCCAAGAGGTCAAAGCCGGTAACAGCACGCAAAAAGAGGAGATTGGCATCGACTATGTCCCAGCGTTTGTTAATATGTTTAAACAAGAGCTAGAATTGCGGGCCAACTCCCCCGGGACGGTCCAACATGCCCTCGCTGTGCTATACACGATCGGTGTGTATAAGGATCTATCTAAACTAGACGACCTGACGTTCGTCCCGAGGCTCGACTTTGATGACGTGCGATTGGTTGACAACGACTCACAAATCGACTCTACAGCCAAGGCCAAGTGGTATAACATGAATTCCGGTCGGCTCGTTATCAATGATCTCAAAACGGACAGATTTTACACCTACGATCACATACTTAACGATACAGCAAAGCGCCAGCTTGACCTTTACTTGACAAAAACCAAGAAAAAGCCTGGCGACAAGTTATTTAACCTTTCGAGTAAAAAGATGCCAGCCGCAGTGAAGCAAGCTATCGGTGTCGGCAACCGCGAGTACAGGAAAGCTTGGCAGAACGTCTACCACAAGGTTTTTAAAGTGAAAATCGAGCAGATGAGCAACCCGATGGGTCACGACGTGAATACGGCGTTGTCAACATACCTTGATAGTTATACGTACACAGAGTCCGAACGCACAAACGCACTAAACGCGATTCAAAACGCAGCTCGCGCTCAACTCTGATTAGAAAAATACACTTAAAGAGATGACAATTTAATAGTATAACAAAAATGACAACGACAATGCCACCTTCATCAAACCAATTCTTGTCTCTCCCCAACGAACTTCAGACATTGATCTGGAAATCTTACATGACCCACACTGTGTTTGAGGAGATGCGTCATATGACAACCACTTACAACAGTGATTACCGAGGCGTGCTCGCTGGTAGAGTTTGTCTAAAATACTTTGGGTTCAAACCGTTTCAATCTGACGTGTCGGGTCAACGAAACGTTCATATGGATTATGAGACTCTGTATAAAAACGAAGAGACTGACGAGTCGGAATACAGCCACGCCGACTCGTGGGGCGAATATGCTTATGACAGTAGTGACGACGACTCTGATTAAATTTTTACACTTCGCCGTTTAATGCCCGTTGTTTCAACAGATTGAGACGCTCTTTCTTACGAAGGTTACTTGCTTTTGCGCGCCTGATACACGACTCCCTATAAACTGGGTCGTTTTGATATCGATCGTTGTGCTTTGTTTTAATCTCAGCTGCGTGAGCTCTATAATATTTTGTCTTTACGTTTATGTATTTTCGTGAATGCAAAGTAAATACATTTTCCGAGTCGATCTTTAGGCACATGGGACGTGGGGCGTAGTCTTTGACCGTTGTGTCTGACATGGTTCTATGTATATTGTTATAAGTAGAAGTTAAAATTTCTTTAAGTGCTTTTTGATCTCACGTAACGGTGTCCATGTCTTCCAGAACCTCCGGTTCCGACACTCGATACCTCCCTCGCTTCTTTGTTTTGTTCTCCGAATCTCATTTAAGAAACTAATTTCTTGTCATATTAATAACAATGACTACGACTACCGATCCCAACCTCCATCGTGACACCATTAAGGGCGCCACCTTTTTTTGGAAGACGGCAAAAACCACTCTTCAGAAACCAAAACACCTATGCATCGAAGAAGCGGCTCGAAACGGCTGTGAGCTCGTGTGCGAACAACAGTATACTGACCCGGGGAACCCAACAGCCCGTTACCGTCGGTTTGGGTATTATAGGGACGTCACATCGTACCTCGCCAACAACAAGTATAGGAATGACCACTTTTACGAAGTTGCGACGGGCGATTGCAAGCTGTACATCGACCTAGAGTGGATCCAGCCTGACGATGTCGAGTGTATTGACATTGACGAGTACATTAGGACAAAGCTCATTCCATATTACCGGTCGGTCTACCCGGGAATTCCAATTGACGAGACGGACGTGTTTGTGTGCTGTGCATCGGGTATGGGCGACGACAACACCTTGTACGCTGGACAATTCAAGCAGTCTTTCCACTTGGTTGTGAACAACGGGTACTACTTCAAATCGACTCGGGACGCGAAAGAGTTTGTGGCGGGGTTGAAGGAGAACGAATTGGACGACATCTTTAGGGACGGATTGGACCTCGCACCGTACATGACGAATCAATCGTTCAAGATGCCTTATCAAAGCAAGCATGGCAGCAAACGAGTGCAACGCCCACACAACGGGACGTTTCGAGACCATCTCATCGGTCGGTACTCGTGGGAGGACTTCAAAGGGTATTACACCAGCGACTCTACGACCACCACCACAAAAAACACACGCACCAAACAAACCACAGGAGTTGCTGGCACCACCTCGACCAACAATCTGGACGTCGGGCGGATTGTCATGGACAAACACCTTACCGAGGCTGACCTCCGAGATGTCCCGTGTATGCTCGCTGCGTTCGGGAACGACGACGTTCCATGGGAGACGTATTTCGCAATTACGTGTGTACTCAAAAACGAAGGGTACGAGTTTGACGATTTCAACCAGTGGTCAAGGCTGTCACCGACCAAGCACGACGAACACAGTGCACGGTCGGATTGGGATGACCTCGATAAAAGAAAGGAAAAATGTTACAACCAAAACACACTACGCACTTTGTTAAAAAGAAAGTTCCCTAGCGAACAGAATGAGAGGGTATTCGCTTCGTGGAGGAATAAGATCGTGGACCAAGTGTCTAAACCAACCATTGATTTCGCCGAGTATGGATACGACACTGCCAGTTACAACGAGCGATACTGCCAACCTCTAGCCCAACAGTTTCGGAAATACGACGACATCCAGCTTCATTCTCACTTGGGCACGGGGAAAACGACGGTCATCTGTGACTTAATCCGCGAAGGCAACTACACCTCAATCGTCTGCATCACACCCCGCGTGGCATTCGCGCACTCCATTTGTGCGTCTCTAAAAAAGGTGGAGGATCGCTTCATTCTCTACAAGGACGTTCCCAAGGCGGAAAGGTACAAGGAGCGGTTCGTTGTGTGTCAGATGGAGTCGATACACACCCTGGGTGACGCGTTCGACTTGGTAATCTTCGATGAGTCTGAGAGTAACCTAGCGCAACTAGACAGCTATACCGTAGTCGATTTCCACCTGACAACAACAAAGCTCGAAAAATTGATGCGGGGTGCAAAAAAGACAATCTGGTCCGATGCGTTTATCATGGACCGGTCACTCGTAGTGTGTTCGAGGCTCCGACCCAGGACCAAGAAAGTTTATATTCAAAATACACATCAACCGTACGATCGAAAAGCGTGGAAGGTTGGTGCGAGCGCAGGGGAGTTTTTAAAGTTTGTCAAGGTGTTTCAAAGTGACAACCCGGGCAAACGATTAGTCATCGCGACTGGTTCTCGCCAGAATTCGGACGATATCTACAACGAGCTCAAGGGGGGGTGTAAAGTGCTAAAAATCAACTCGTACACCAGCGACGCCTTAACCAGGTCGCTGGAAGATGTGAATAGCGTGTGGGGTGGGTACGACGTCATCGTGTACACCACGAGTGTCACGGTTGGGATTAGTTACGATGACCCGGACAAGCCGTTCGACTTCTTGTTTTTACATTTCAGCTGCTGCAGCAGCACGGTCAGGGACTTGTTCCAGTCCAGCTTGAGAGCTCGCCAGATTACAACCAACACGTTGTATTATTCGAACTACTCGCACTACAAGGATGGTGAGTGTTTCGGTGAGTTTGACAGGAGTCGCTTGAGGACCATTGTGGAGGCCCGACAAGGGGTACAATTGGCACCGTGGTTGATTGACTTGTGGGTGTTCACGCACCAAGAGAAGAATTGTAGCGCTCTCTTGCACGAGGATGTGATTGACGAGTACCTCAGGATCTGCGGGTACAAGTCGGGAGATTTGGTTCCGACACAAAAACAACAAAGGGCACTTCGAAAATGCGAGATTGATGAGGGGTTTGATGATAATGATTATATGGAGATTGAAGAGCTAACACACGACGAATTTGACGCGGTGGACCTGCTCATCAAAAAAGGTGAAGCGGAGAAAATTCACAAGCAGCAGCGCAAGAAGTACAAGTTTGACAATTACATCTTGGTTGATAAATCTCTTGTCGACATCGAGGTCCGAGCGAGGATGTTTAAGGATTACGTGAGGGATTCGTCAAAAATAGATAGCACCAAGAAAAACGTGGTTATCGAACGCTCATTTTCAGTTAATGGGGAGCTAGACAAGTACGACACACCGAGCATCTACGTCAACAACCTGAAAGAAAAGGTGGAGCGCATCGCAACACTGACAAGGCTTCTCGGGGTGGAACACTCGTACGAGACTGCTACTATAACCAGGGAGAATATCGACTCGACTGGGGAGTATATCCAAGCGAATCTCGCTGCATTGGGAACGGAATGGAACTTGGATCTTCGGTACCACGTGACAAACGATAAGGATACGAACAAAAAAACACTCGGGGTCCTCAACCAGATCCTGGGGAAGTGGGGGTTTCAAAAAATTGCCCAGGGGAAACGACAACGAAAAACATGCAAAGACACTGGAAAGCGCGTGGACGTTTCCAAGTTCGAATTGCAAACAGACAGTAAATATTCAGCGTTCAACGAGTACTGCCTACATAAGAAAAACTGGGAGATACACGAGGATCTGTTTGTGGTGGACGACGATCTTTGAGAAAAATCTCTAAGGGCCGCCGTGTCGACAGGAAAATGGACAGAACCCCAAGTCGAGGCGTAAGAGCCAACATGGGGTTCTGTCCAAAAAATTAAATCAAAAAAAAACATCCAAAAACCGCCGCCTTTGATGCGCAAAAAACACTTTTGTGAGAGAACCAACTTGGGTGTGTAGATTTAATACATTGTTTTTAATTTCTTATTGCATTTGGTTTGGGTTGGGCGGGAAAGGTTGAGGTGATAAATCTTGTGGCCCAAACTGCCTCCTAGCAGGTGGAGAAAATAATTGGGGGCCAAAGTTTCTTCGAGTAGGTGGAGGAGCAACAGGCAGTGTCGGGGTAAAGTTTTCACCGCTGACTTGGACGTAACCAACGGGTACATCGGGCTCCTCTGGTTCTTCATTTTTACCAAAAATGGAGTTCTTAATCCATTTGAAAGTATTTGAAATTTCACTCTCTGTAAATCCAATAATACCAGACTCGACGATGTCCCCTTCACCAATAATAGGAAGGCTGCTTTCGGTTGAGCCAAGTACGCCTCTATAAACCTCCTCGGACAATGTACCGGAGTTGTCTTTGCCACGCATCGCGCCCTCATAACCGCCGTACATAGCCCCCCCTATAAGAGCCGCGTGTCCTAAAGATTTTCCAAGGACGTTTTTTTTCTCCACTAGGTTCTCGACGCCTCTCGGCCGTTTACTCGTAAACTGATCCAACGAATGCCCATCATCAAATTTTTCGTTCTCTTTCAGTGGAAGTAAGTTCGTGTATTTTCGGTTATGAGCAATGGGGTGTTTAAGAGGGGGGATAGCCGACTGCCCAGTGAACGGATCGTCGACAATACGTGTCATTTCTTGACGTGCCAGGAGATCTGGGTCTTGTATCGAAGACCGTTTGTAGTCGGCCAAAGGGGAAACGAACGCGTTGATATGAGTCCCCTCTAAATTGTATCGTTCTGCTAAATGAAGCGATTTTGCTCCACCCAAAGAGTAACCAACGAGGTTTATTTTCGCTTCCGGATTGACTTCGGCTATGTGACGCATAAACATATTTAGGTCTTCGTCTGCGCGCTTAAATTGCGCGTCTTTTTCAAAACGAACCGCCATGACGCTTTTAATCGACTCCCAATCCTCTTTTGCGTTACCGCCCTCGGCATTTGCCCCATGCCAGGCGACCGTATATACGTTCTCCGCAACGTCTTGTACAACAACAGCTTCTCGATTTGAATAGTTCCTCTTAAACACCAAGTTTTTGGACTGCACCGCTTCCATGAATTCGGACTCGGCGTCGTTTAAGTCACCATCATTTTGCGCCGCGGAGACTGCGTACGAGAGTTTCACCATTTGCGCTTTATCATAAAGCCCTTCAGGTGTTTTTTCCAGGACTGTTTTTGGAATGAGAGTATTCCCCTGCCGAATCGCGCGAACGACACCATCCGCCATTGACTTGTTGTGTTTTTCAATAAACTTGTCTCGTGATATTACAACCTCTTGTTTCTTTTCTTCTTCTTCTTCCGGTTCCAAATCTTGTTGCATTTGTAGCTCCAATTGATAGATCTCGTCATCTTCGTCGTCATCTTCGTCGTCCGTGTTTACCACCGCTGGCCCAACCATGTCGTCCAATATCTCAGCCATCATATAATCGACCTCCTCTTCCGATTCCGTGTTATCAAAATCAAAAACAGCCCCTTCTTCCTCTTCAGCATCCGGTTCCATCTCATCGTCGGAGTCAGGCTCAACCCATTTTTCTTCAAACACCGGATCCATTTGTTTTTTTCCTTTTTCTGTACGAGTATATCTACCCGTCTCATTATTAAACACAACGATACTACCACCAGTCGGGATCAAAAAAATCGGGTCTTGATCATCGGGTAACAATTGTTTCATTTTCTTAAGATTGCTTGTTTGCGTAACATTTACATTAGCAAACTCGACGTTGTAAGTACCCGTCGTTTTGTTGAACGTAAACATTTAATATAACTGTATTAATTTAAAATAAATGGAAAAACGTTACAAAATTGACCTCCCAAAAGGCGGAGGTGTGGAAGTTCAAACACCCGACGATTTCTTTAGGTTACCGTTCGTCATGCTGTCTATAGCCAAGCGCATGTCCGGCAAGACGTGTAGTATGTCAAACTTTTTACACATTTTACACAAGATCGACCGCTTGGACCGGTTAATATTGGTGAGTCCCACTTTTCACAACAACGCGCACTACTTTACAGGATTGCCGTTAGATCCTCTATTGGACGTCATCGAACCGACGGTCGATAGCGCGCAGATTGTCATGGACAAATTGGAAGAAGAGGGTCGCTTGTACGATGAATACATTGAGAAAATCAAACGGTGGAAAGAGCTCATGAAACTGGTCAAGTATTCAAAAACCAACATTGACGACATTGACGACAATCTGTTTTACGACCTCAACGAGCTATTAGAAAAACCCACTTATAGGTACATGCGCGACGGCAAACCGTACAAGCCCGTCGTGGTTGTGTTTTTCGACGACGCTCAAAATACTATGGCGTTTAGCCCCAAGTCCAAAGTCAGCTACCTAACCATCAAGCACAGGCACATTGGTAAAACCATTCATGGATCAATCGGTGCCAACCTGATGTTTGCATGCCAGAACTACACCTCCAATTCGGGCGGGATTCCCAAAACCATTCGAGGTAATACCACTATCTTGTGTGTATTTAAGAACAAAAACCAAAAGGAATTAGACTTGATCTCCGAGGAATGTTCTGGAGAATGTGACTCGGCCAAATTTATGCAGGTGTTTACAGAAGCGACGGACGAAGATTACGGGTTTTTGACCATTGATTTTAACCGTAAAAAACAACACCCGAGCATGTTTAGGAAAACGTGGAACCGTTGGCTCATTTAAAAAAAAATTATATTTGTAAATAATAAAATGTCTGAAACAAAGCCTGAAAATGAACCCGTCGACACGGAGCCAACCAAGACAGTAACGGAAACAGCGACTCTCAAGCGCGCGTACACCATGTCGGACTCCAAGAGAGATCAACTAGCAAAGGCCCGTGCACGTGCTCTAGAGCTCCGAAACGCTTTAAACGCGATAAAACCACCTAAGGCCAAGCCGGTCAAAGTAAAACCACCGTCCAAACTGGAAATCGAAATATCCGAGATTCAAGCAGTCAAATCAGCAGAACCAGTAGAGCCGGTAGAGCCAGAACCTGAGCCAGAAGTAACAGAAGTACCCGTAGAACCAAAGACTAAACAAAAAAAACAAAAAAAACCCCCACCCATTAAGCAGCAACCACCGCCTTTGACGTTTTCATTTCCGGTACCACCGTCAAAAGAACCGCCGGTTGGGTTTCAGAGGAATTCGTTGGGTTTTTTTGTGTTGTGAATAATAATAAATAAAATAATGAGTTACAAATATTTGCTTGTAGACAGCCAAACCGCCAACACGCGCACTGCGACGGTCCCGTACACTTCCCAGGTTAATATAAAGCTTGATCATCCTATCGAGAAAGCGATATCTGTTGAGATGGTTTCGTTTAGTACACCAAACAACATGCACAATGTACGCGGGCATAATAACCGGTTCGAATGCATGCTTTATAACATGTCTCTAGCTCAGCCAACTATAGAGAGACGAGCGTACCAAATCGAGCCCGGGTTGTACACGATATCAGAGCTTGTCGATAGTCTTAACGCTGCTGCATCAGCGACTCCATTCGGGGCCACTCCCACGTCACCAACATTGACACCTATTTTTTCATTGTCAAGTAGTAACAAGGTAGGGATTACGTGTTCCTCTACGGGTCCGGGGATCAGGCGTTTTGTACTTTTCGCTACCAACTTTTGGAATTCGATAGCGCACAGGCTGGGGTTTTCTGAAAACGAAATATTCACAACTCACTTCGATTCAAAGGCTGGTGACGATTATTACGACACGGGATCTCCGCCGGTATTGGGCCAAGACAAACTTTTTTGGCTTGTCAGTGGTGGTGTTTTTATAAATTCAATGGGCGAAATGGGATGGAGACTAGGCAACAACCCTTTGGTCTGGCGCTGCAACGGCGCAGGCGAGACGCTTTACGGAACCACCATCGGTTTCGAGGCTTACCAGCACCTCCTCATGAAGAGTAGCCTCGTGTCTCATGATTTCGAAAGCATTTACAGGCAGTCGGATGGTGTTGTGGTTTCCAAAACGGACAACATTCTCCAAAAAATTGACACCAACGTGCCTTTGTTTTCGTACCTCCACTGGGGATCTGGTGGAAACGTTCAGCCTTTTGTGCACAAACTATCCGGGAAAACAATCCAATCATTTTACCTGGAACTAACCGACGATACCTCGCAACCGTTCAAAATAAACGAAAGTAAACATTGGACCGCCGTGCTACGATTCAAAATCGCGGAAGAGAATAATCAGGTTACTAGGGACACGTCATTGTTGAATCAAAATTTACGATTTAAATCCTCACACGGTTGTTCGCGTTGAAGTAAAAATTTAATATGTTTCACCATATATTATAAATAAAAAATGTCAGCAGCTATCCCACAACAACTCGTACCTGGTGCATCCCAAATTGGTGTTGATTCGTTTAGCCAAATCAAACCACAACGTGTCGTGATCAAACCCAACCTGGACACCACGTACCGACCGAACGGAGTGAACCGTGTTGTTTTCAAAATTCCCAGTTTTTCAAATTCTTTTTTGGACACAAGTAAGTCTTTTCTGTCTTTCAACGTCGCGTACGAAACGTCTACAAGTGTTACCGCAATAACGGATCAATGTCGTCTTAACAACGGGGCTCCTGTCTTTCAACGTCTCACCTTAAAGACGAGTAATGGGTTGGTGATCGACCAAATTGACAATTACCATATCTTGTCTCAAATCATCTCCGCTACTAAACCTTATTCTGCAGCTCTATCTGCGCAGGAAGGTTTTGATACTAGCAGTGTATATAGTAACGGCAGTATTAAACCGGAGTCTTGTATTGCACAGAAGTTTTCCACCACGGGTATCCCGATCGTCCAGTATATCAACATGGGCCTTCTGTCTAAGCACACCAGGAAATGGTTGCCGCTCTCACTCATGAACAGCGGTGGTTTCGCTTTTGAATTAGAGCTGCTTCTCGCAGATAACACAGCCGTCCTTTCTCAGACGGGTGTTGTGTCGAGTCCTGTGTACCGCCTGGCAAATGTCGCCTACAACATGGAGATCCGAACTTTGGACGAATCTCTCTGTCGAAAATTCAACCAGATTGCTTGCTCTGGGGATGAGATTCGGATCGGGTTTAAGACCATGCATAGTCACACAGCGCTTCTAAACTCGCCCAAAAATATCGTGAAAATTCATGAATCTGCGACTTCTTTGGACCGTGTATGGAACGTGTTTCAAAACTCGACCATCGCGAACTCATTGACTCGGACGTCCGCGTACAACCTCATTGGAGGAGTGGGATCCACTGGTAATCGTGTCATTACTCGCTATAATGCTCGCGTGGGAAGCATGTGGTTGTTCAACGACTATGTTTCTGAATCTAGTGAGGCAGAAGGCAACGCTGTTACGATCTCCCATGTTCGTAACGCACTCAACGCACAGGACACCCCTCTTGTGATGCAGATTGGCGACGAAGCAACCCACAAACCGTCGGCGCGTCACTACGTCCAGTGTTTTGACTTTCAATATTCTGGAAATTCCGGGTTTGTTAATGGCATTTCTACGAGCACCCCCCTAGAAATGTACTTCGACCTACCTTCGGCGTACGCGTCCAACGACGTCATCTGTTATTCGTTCGCCGAAATCAGCTATGACCTAGTGATCAAGGGGGGTATGGTACACTATGAAGAGGTGCGACCGGGGTCCAACTCCGTGTACGCTTAAAAAAAATCCACTTAAAGAGCGTCTATCCTAAATGATAAACAAGCAAGCATGACTGTTCTATCAAAAGAAGCTCGAATCAAGACAAAGAGAGAGAGCGACGACGAAGAATGGGAATGCGAACGCCAGAACTGGATTCAAGTACAAAAAATAAAAAGACTCGACCAGTTTCATACTGATACATGCCGCGCTTACATGAACGGGACACTGCCACAGGAGAATATAGACATGTGTAATAAGACTCCGGGGTGGACTTGGAATATTAATGATAAAATGTAAATTTATTAAAAAAAAAATACTTCCGTTATTATGTTAAAAGTGTTTTTTTCGTGCATCAAAGGCGGTGATTATTTTTGCCGTTAATTTTTTTTGATTAAATTTTTGAACTTCTAACCCCGCGCCGGCTCTTACGCCTCAGACTGGGGTTAGAAGTTTTTTTTGATTAAATTTTTTGGACAGAACCCCGTGTTGGCTCTTACGCCTCGACTTGGGGTTCTGTCCATTTTTCTATTGACGAGGCGACCCGTAAATTTTAAAACAAAAAACTAGCCTTTAAGTTAAAAAATAAATGATTATTGAGCTTATCGCTGTAATTGGAAGTATTTTGATGATGTGCATCCCAGTTGTGTCCTGGAACCTGAGGCGTTCTAGGTGTACACATTCGGAGTGTTTTTGTGGAAAATGCGACAGGACACTCATGACTCTAGAAGAGCAACGGCTCGACAACCTTAAAAAAATTATATTGCCCATTTAATAATAAAATAATGATCGAAGCCGTTGCAGTTGTTGCCTCCTCAGTCGCTGCGGCTCTTGGACTGCTTATAACCACTTGTTGTTTTCACATCCGACGGCTAAGATGCGCTACGATCGAATGCTGTGGTAGCAAGTGCACGCGTGCTCCTATGACGACAGATGAGCTTGAAATGGACACATTGTAAAAAAAAATAAATTAAATGTTCCTATTTTAAATAGAGAGACACGTATGAGTTACTTTTTAAATAGTTCAAATCTCTTTTCTATTCGATCTGCGATAGAAGAGTTTAAACGAGTGATATTACTACAAAACCAAGAGATGACAACCTTGCAAACCGCACTCAACGCATCGTTGTCGAGAGTGGACGCGCTAGAACTTACAACTGCTGCAAATACGACCGCCATCGCCGCAAATACGACTGCCACTACTTCCAATACGAATGCGATTGCTTCAAACACAACCGCCATCACCGCAAATACGACTGCGATTGCTGAAAATGTACTTGAACTAGAAGCGACTAACCGAACCGTGTTGTCAAATACAACCAACTTATCGGCTAATATGACTGCTTTAGGAAATATGCAACCGGTTGTCGCGAGCCATACCGCTTCCTTGGCAGCATTACAAAACCAGGTTACAACAAACACGTCCGACCTCGCTACAAAGACTACACAGATTTCTGTTTTGGATTCGATTTCCGCCGGTCACACAACGAGCATTGGTAATAACTATAACGAAATTTTTAGGTTGAATGGAGTCTCACTAAACCACGCAGCTCTACTCTCTGGGTTGAGAACCGATGTCGACTCGGGTGGTGGTTCACAAGCAGATATCGCAGCATTACAATCCGACGTCTCCGCCATCAACTCGACACTCGCTACGAATACTGTTCTTATTACTGAAAACAGGATACTCTTTACTGGGTTCGGGGATGGGATAAGCTCTATAGTGGGACGCCTTGGCACCCTCGAGGCGGATCTATCCACGGTCAACACAACACTCGCTGCACATGACGTTCGTATTTCTTACAATCTGCAAGTATTTACCGGGTTTTTGGGAGCGTCTCAGAGTTTAGTTGTACGCCTTGATACCGTCGAGGCGGATCTATCCACGGTCAACACGACCCTGACGGCGCACGACTCGCGGATCTTTACAAACACCACCGACGTATTCCAGTTGCAAACCAACGGACATGGGGGACGGTTGAATAATATAGAGTCTACGCTCACGGCGTATAACACTCGCATAACCTCCAATACAGTCCGTGGCGACGACTTATTAAATGCATCTCAATTTAATAATGGGCTCATTTCCGCGATTGATGGAAGAATTATTACATTGAGAGCAGACGTTGATGCAAACACACTATCGAACACGCAGTTCTTGAATGCTCTTCAATTTCAAAGCACGACTATTTTCGCTATAGACCAAGCTATTATAATCCTAAATGCAAAAGTAGCAACTTTAGAAACAACACAAATTACTCAAGATGATTTAATACGTGATTTTGACCAACTCTTTAATGAACCCACTAATGGTGTAGTTGATAAATTAAACAATATAATATCGACTTATAATACTCATATAAGCGGTGTATATTTAACCCTTCGTCAAAACGTGGACTCGAACAATTTGATCTTGGGTACGTTATCGACGCATACCACTTCCCTGCTTACGGCCATGACGCAAGTAACTTCAAGGGTCCAAGTATTGGAAGATAATGCACCACCACCACCACCAAGCAATTTCGATTTGTTCGATGAGTATCCAGGCACGAATTACGTTAGCGGAGGTGTTATTCAAACTTCATCGAATATTACTGTGGAAGAGGCATTGGAGATTGGACTGACTATCAGCAATTTACATGCAATCGTTCATAATGTGGGTGGAACGACCTTCTTTTGTGGGCCGGGCGGGAGTTTAGTGATCGGGCAATCTTCAACTAGAACAACCTTTGTCAAAAAATAAACAAAAAAAAATATAATTAACTAATAACAAACAAGAATTATGAGTTATTTTGTGAAGAACAGTAATTTATCGTCAATCCAAAGTGTCGTCGACTCGTTTACGGACGTGATTACGCAGCAGAACGCGCAAATCGATACACTTCAAACAACCATGGCCAGTATTGTTTCTTCGGGCGGTACCGGTGGCGCATCGATCGAGGACTTGACGGTTCTCCAAATGACCGTGTCCGCATTGCAGGCAGCTGTTATAGCTATAAATACAATCGTCTCAGATAACACCACAGCGATCACCGCTTTGCAAGTACCCGCTTTTTTGGCGACTCCGCAAACACTCAGTTGGGACTTCCGGGACTTTATTGACACCAAACAAGGGATTGAGTTTGTTCCGATCCCTTCCGACGGGGTGCAAATTGTAGATCAAAAAGCCGTTGTAGATATGGCAGGACCACTGCATTACCTGAGGGGGTTTGTCCCCGTTGCACTTGTAAGTAAATTCAGTAAAACGTTGATGTTCCGGTTCAAATCGATTCCAGGTATGGACCCGAACGTCGATTTTGTGTTTTCAACATTCTCTGGGGACGTGCGGTTCGCTTTGGGGTTTGCTGTACGCGTTTTTAACGGCGCAATCGAAACCAACGTGTACGGAGGTTACGGACCCTCTGGTAGCAAACCAATCTATAGCGCATCGCACCCGATCCCCGGATACCCGAGTGTAATTTTCAATCAATATGCTCACATGGCTGTTGTTATCGACACATCTACCGGGTTTATCACGAGTTATATAAACGGTGTTCAAGTCGGTTCCACCAATGCGGTAACTGCAGGAACGACACAGGCAGAGTTGGATGTGGGCGAACATCACGGGGGTGTGTCGTTTCTACCGTTCTTTGTTAACAAGGCGGGCGAAAATGGTGAAGGGAACGCGAGGTATGATCGGATCGATTACTTCGATAACGTCGCGCTGTCCCCCCAGGAGATTACGTATTATTATAATGAATCTATTTCAAATTAAAAATAATCTTTAGGATACTTTAAACCATGTCTTACAATTCGGCGTACCGCGAGGACATAAAACATACCATGCAAAACATACCGCTCGACTATACCAGAAATGTAGTTAACGGAATACGAGCGGCATTTCTCTCTGGTCCACCACCGCCACCTCCAGTTGTAATACCACCCGAAGAGTTGAACCCGACATACACGTTTCAAATTAGCTCTATACATGGCGACAGGTTTATTATGCCGTTTGAAGTGAAAGCCTTTAATTTCGACGACGTTCGAATTGATTTAAATGATACGTATACGGTTATCACTCCCCATAACGGACACGACCGCGTCGATCCGTTTGATATTTCGAGACTGTTTAACGATAGACTGGAGTTTAACGCTGTTTGGTGGAACACGAAAACCAACGGACCATATCCCATCGTAATACAAATAGGAGACCAGTTGTTTTCAGTAACTATACCAACCTTGGAAGGGGACACTTTGAGGAGCAGACAAGTCAAATATTTTGAGATTACATGGGACCAAGATATGAGAGCTCCGGGATTACTCATTCTAAGAAACGATCTAACGGTGTATGACGACGAAGACTTTAACAACGGATCTACACGTCAAATGTTTACCAAGCGCTATTATTTACCGTTACCCGATGTCATATCACCACCGGTTGCTTCACAGTAGGTAAAACAAAGCGCGCGAAGAACACGAGGAGTAATACGAGTTATAACCACGAGGAGAATGCGAGGAGAACCACGAGGAGATGCGAGGAGATGCGAGCTATATTCACGAGGAGAATATGTGCGGGAATAATGTGTGTATAGT
>Ga0136564_1000273_pt1 | contig 17732 bp, 16 predicted proteins | sample AntCluMetagen318_FD_104933 | JGI IMG/M metagenome (GOLD analysis project Ga0136564, IMG submission 104933) | Saline lake microbial communities from Club lake, Antarctica - Metagenome #318 | ecosystem: Environmental > Aquatic > Non-marine Saline and Alkaline > Saline | place: Antarctica: Club... | reverse complement strand
TCGATTCGGCCGGCAAATCCCCGCGACGATACGATCTCTACCACGCGAGCGACGATCCGGCCGACCCCGATACAGAACCGCTGGAACGAGTCGATCTAGAGGGCACGAAACCGTCTCGACGGCAGTACGTCACGGCCCACCGAAAAAACCACGAACGCGACGACCGACCTCATCATGGCTGAGAACGACGAACAGGACCAGGACCAGGACCAGGACCAGGGCCTCTGCGGCGAGATCAAGAACTCTGGCGAGCCCTGCGACTATCCGTCAAAATACGACGATGGGCGGTGCGGTATCCACTCAGACGTGAATCGCGACACACAGGGTCGACCAACGAAGTTCAGCGACGAGAACGCCCGCCTCGCGATCGCCGCTGCTCGCGACGAGGGCAAATCCAAAGCTGGCTGTGAGCGAGCGGCCGGCGTTGGGGACAAGACTCTCGACGGGTGGCTCGAAGCGGACCCGGCCTTCGAGACCGTTGATGGTGCTGAAAAAAGTTTTTCCCGAGCCTTCGCGCAGGCGCGCGCGGAGGGCGAATCGATGTATATTGACGACGGCCGCCGGCCGGAGGGCGACACATCGTTCGCGAAATATATGCTCTCTTCGTCGTTCGGCTACATTACGACCGAAGGCCGAGAACACGAACACTCGGGCTCGATTGACAGAGAGCACACACTCGGCGAAGACGAACAAGACGCAATACGGGCTGCTCTCTCCCCTTTAAACGATAGCGACAGCAATACTAATATCGATGCCAGCAATGAGTAGTGCCAACACTCGAACGTATACGAACGAGGACGTCAGGCAGTCGTTCAACCCGTTCGGGACGGCTTCGTGGGCAGAATTTCTCAATAAACTCACGGAGGGCTACATGCGAGCCGAACGCGACGAGTGGACTGAACTCGCCCCCGTCCACCACCACTGGATCGACCTCTTCGAGGCAGACCGGAATGTCGGTATCCTCGCCCACCGCGACTCGCTCAAGACCACGTTCACACTTGGATACGTCATCGCCTGTCTCGAATACCGCGATGGGTTTCGTGCCCACTGGATAACGAACAACCAGACCCAGGCGTTTAAGAAGGCAGATACGGAGTTCTGGAAGTTCGTCGAGCGCAACGAATGGCTCACGACCCTGAACGAGACGCCACGCGAGCGCTCGAAGTCGACGAAGGAGTTCGCGAACGGTTCGGCGATCTACGCCGGGTGGCTCTTCGGGGGGATTGAAGGAGACCGCTCACACCTCCTTATTCTCGATGACATCATCAAGGAACGGGGCGATGGCGCGACCAACGCTATTCTGACCTGGATCGAAGGTGTCACGATCCCGATGGTCAAGGACTCGGGAAAGACGGCGATCATTGGCACTCGCAAGCGGTCTGATGACATCTATTCCCAATTTAAAGACCGGGCAGCATACGATTTTACGGAGTTCCCTGCGGTCCTCGAAATATGGGACCAGGAGTTCGGCGACGACGCCGACTGGGCCGATCGCCGCCCGCCGCCCGATCTCTACACCGAAGTCGAAAACCCGTTCTCGCAGGGGGGCGAGACAGTCCACATTCTCTGGCCTGAAGCGCGCGGCCCACAGTACCTCTACGACAAATACGAGCAGATGAGTCCCCATCTGTTCTGGCGAGAGTACTGCATGGTTATCATGGGCTCGGCGGGCAACCTCGTCGACGCCGCGGATATTAACAAACTCGCCTCAAAGGGTGGGTGTTCTATTCGTGGCGACTCGCCCCCACGCGAACGCCAGGCCGGCTCTGGCGAGCGGATCATCATCGGCCACGACCCGGCCCAGTCGCCGACGGGCGACGACGCGGCCTTTACGGTGTGGCTGTTCGGCCGCGACGGCCGGCGTACCTTGTTAGACGCTACGGCCGAGCAGGGCATGGCTCCCTCACAGATCAAGGCCACGCTCGCGGAGTACGACCGTCGCTTCGATCCGGCAGTTATTGGGCTCGAATCGAACGGAATGCAGCAGTACCTCGTGAACGACGCGATCGAGATGTCGAGTTCGATGCGGTCGAAAGTCCGGGGCTACGCGACGTCGGGTAAGAAACACTCGTGGGAGAACGGTATCCCGCAACTCCGAAACCTCGTTGAATCGGGTTCGATTCAATTCTACCGAGGACACTCTGCCACCGAGGACTTCATCCAGGCTGCCGAATCCTTGGAACTTCGGGACGGGAGGCTACACGGCCACACGCCGGACTACATTGCGTCGTGGTACGTGGCCGAACAGGCGAATCGAGAACTCGAACAGCGCGACGTCGAGTCGAATCACGGCGGCATCGCCTCATTCTAATGAATCAAAATAGTGACGAGTGCCGGTCATGCGGCACCACGCTCGATAGCCCGTTCACCCGGTCGCGCGGGTACTGTAATGACTGCTATCGAGATCACCACGGGGTTGTCACAAAGTGAGCGAAAACGGTATTTCGGATACAATCAGCCGCGCTGTCGACCGCGCCCGCCATCACGCTCAAGGCGAGCTTCCGGACGGTGCAGAGACGACACTAAACTTAATCCTGTGGGACGACGGCGATTTCTCGATCGAGATACTTCATGCGCTGGACGTTCCTCACCCGGAAATAAAGGGTCGTGAGTGCATATTCTATCATTCTGGCGAGGGAACGTTCGGCTACCGTCACATCGAAGAACGACTCGAGTGGCGGGGCGATCGGGTCGTTGATGAACGCGTCCTAGAGGTCTATCCGTGACACGAGATCACCTGGGCCGACCTACCGAAGAACAGGTCTTCGTCGTCGGTGAGCGCCAGGGCACCCAGGCTGGCGATCGGGACTTCGTCTGGGAAGAGATCGGCAGCCACGACGGAACGAGGGGGTCAGGACTACGCGGCCTCGAAACCGAAGCCGTCGCGGGAACGACAGTCGAACTCGACGGCAAGATAGCCGACGCGTATCGCGAGGGGCGACTCGACCGGATCTCACTCAAACTCGCTGATTCTGACTCTGGCCCCGGCAGCCAGCAAACCGACGACGCGGAGAACCCCGACCGGACCCATACAACGGTCCCGACACTCACCCAGTCGGTGCGGGGGTACATCCGTCCCCCATACGACCCCTCGTCGCTAGCGACCTTCCGTCAGAAAAACGGCACCCACGACCGTTGTGTTTCCTCGAAAGCGTCGAGCACAGGGGGGTCGGGGTTCGACGTCGTCTCGCACGCAAGCCACGGCCGAACCGACGACGCCGGTGACGGTGACGGTGACGATGAGGCACCTGAGGGCGAGGAACAAACCCGCGACTTCTGGTTCGGACGCGACACCGTCTTCCAACTCGGCCCGAACGACCAGCAGGTCGCCCCCGACGATATCCTCGAAGCCGCACTCGAAGACGTCGAGTCAATCGGCTACGGCGCGATCGAGTTTTGGTACAACCGCCAGGGCGAACCAGTGGGAGCTGCTCACGTCCCGGCACAGAACATTCGCCGACGCACTGACGACGCCGGCCCTGGATTCGTTGCTCTCGATTCGATCGGCCGGATCAAGGAGTTCTACGCTCCACTGGGGGCGCGGCCTAACAAGCATGTCGACGAGGACGATCGATCCGACGAGTCCTATTTCGTCGACCGATGGACGGGCGAGAAACACGAGACACGAGAGGGTGCCGGGACGGCCGCCAACGAACTCCTGTTCATCCAGAACTACTCGTCGATCTCACCGAACTATGGGTTACCCGACTGGATTTCTCAGGCTCCGACGATCGTCGCAGACGGGGCGGCGAAGAGATACAACGCTCGCCTCCTCGAAAACGACGGTGTCCCGCGCTTCATCGTCGCTGTCGAAGGCGGAAAACTCACGGACCGGGCCTACGACGAACTCAGAGAGAAACTCCGCGACCTCTCGGAGGAGGAGAACACCGGTCGGGGCGTCGTCATAGAAACCGAGCGGATCGTCGAAGGCGTCGAAGGCGAGGATGTCTCAGTCCGGATCGAACCACTCACCGTCGGCGTCGAAGAGGATCACTCGTGGGGGAACTTCCGTGAAGCGAACGAGAAGGATATCGGCGCGTCGCACGGCTGTCCGCCAGCGATCTACAACCCGACAGATAACAACTACTCGAATCAGTGGGCCCAACTCCAAAACTACGCCCGCGAAACGATCGAACCGCTTCAGGAACGGTTTGCGGAACTCATCTACCGGGCGTTTCACGTTCGCGTCTTGGGCGCGCCGGGCGTCACGCTCGACTTTCATCATAACTTAGCGCAGAACGATAAACGCCAGGCCGAGGTGGCCCAAACGAAATGGAACGCGGGCGGGCAGTTCGCGATGACGTTTAATGAAGTCCGAGAGAGCATCGGTCTCGAACCCGAGACGGACGAGGACGACGAACCCACCTCGCTCGGCGAGATGTCCATGTTCAAGATCCAACAGCGCATGGCTGGCGGCGGGGGCGGCGGCTCTACTCCGGCAGACGACTCGCCCACCACCACCGAAACGCCAGAGCAACTGCCGGCCACCCCTGGTCCTGCTGCATCGGAGCCCGCGACCGCGATGCGAGCAACGACAGCCGCAGATCCGAACCCAGATTACTCGCTGTTCGGTGACGGGGTCGACAACGCTCATCAGGACGCTAGTCGACCACTCGAAGCGGCAAAATCCTCGAAGCACGCGGCCTACGAAGCCGGCGATACGGTCGAATACCGCGACGGCCAACAGGGGATGGTCGTGGAAGTGTGGACATCCGGCACCGTTTCGTGGCCTGTCGGCGAGGAAGACTCCGAAGACGTCGAAACCGACACGGACGACCCGCTTTATCTCGTCGTCCGAGCCACTGGCGGGTCGGAACTATTCAACGAATCGGAACTCGCTGAAACTGACGACTTCCTCTCGGACGCGACAGGCGGCGATCCGGGCGCTCTTGCCGAAGACGGCGAGACGGCAAAGCTTTACGACGCCGTGGAAGATCCGTCAGATCCTGCCGAGTGGGACACTGCAAAAGCAGTTATACACAAACTCAACCTTCCAGGAGTTGACGATCCTGAAGTAGGGTTCTCCTCACTCCCCAATGGCTGGACGCGCCTATCGGTCATGAAAGCCTGGCGGTCGCTCGGGATGTCGTTCACCTCGTGTGTTGCCGATATGCAGGGCGAGATCCGTTCGCCGAAGCGATGGTGTGCCGCGATGAAAGACGAAGTCTTGATGACAGAGCGCTGGAGAGGGCGGTTCTAGCCTCGTCCGTGCCGATGTCCTGCCAACATCACCCGACAGGCGGCCACACTACCGAACGCAATCGTCCACCAGACGAACGCGATGTCCGCGAGCAACAGGCGGCGGCAATCCACGAGCAACTGACGGCCGCCCACGAGGCAATCCTCGCTGCGGTCGCGGGCACCGGCGCTGTTGCCATCTCGCTCTCCTCACTCGCCCTGGTTCGGCGAGCCATCTCACTCCGTTTCAGCCGCTACGACGACGCTATTGCCGATGCTTTCCGTGAGACGGCCTACGGGGGAGCAGAGCGCGGCCGTGAGACGACGGTTCGCCGGTTCGATCTCGATACCGAACCGACATTCTCACGCACCGACGGCGGCCCGCTCCCCGAACGCGACCCGTTCGACGCGACCCGCCGCGACTTAGATCGGGGTGCCCGAAGAGACTGGAATCTCGTCAAGGGACGGATGGCTGACGACATTGCGGGTTCGATCGTCGACGCGAACGACGCTGGGATGAGTCGTGAAGAAATTGCCGATCGACTTCGGTTCAAACTCCCATCGGCTGGTTCCTACGAAGCCGAACGGATCGCCGACGCGGAGCTATCGATGGGAATCGGCCGGGGGCAACTCTCGGCCTTTCAGGATTCCTCAAACGACTCGAAACGCTGGGGGACGCAGCTGGATTCACATGTCCGCGTGAGCCACCGGGCAATGGAGGGTGTTCGCGCCCCTCTCGGCGAAACGTTCGTCGTCGGCCCCTCACAAAGTCCGGCGCGATACCCTGGCGACTGGCGCTTACCCCCACGCGAGCGACTCGGGTGCCGCTGCTTCCTCACGATCTGATCATGACCGACCAAAACACTAGTAACCGACCCCACCCTACTTCGCTCGGTCTGACGACCTCGCTCGTTGAGGGTGGGGCTTTGATGTCGAACTCGTCCTCAAGTACGACCCGGACCTTTCAGGGTCCGGTCAAATCGTCTTCGGAGTCTACATCCGCATCATTCAGGGGTAGGCTACTGTACCCCCTGATACCGAAGACATTTGCGACGGTATCAGTGTCATCGAGTACGCTTCGACGGGATGTATACCTATCGTACCGCAGAACAACGTGTGCGGTCTCCTCCCCCGCCTACTCGCTCAATCACTCGGCCAGTGGCGGGCCGTCGGCCCGCCACGCCGTCGCTCGCTCGCTCCTGGAGGCGGGGGGCTCTGACCTGTTATGACAACTGAACAAAAGGCAGACGTTGACGACCTCGCCCAAGACCCTTGGGTCACGTGGAATGAGTCGGGCGACCAGGCCTACGGCAAGGTCGTCGACACGATTTCGGAGGGCGCGTACGCCAGCGCTATCGACGGCGACCAAGTAGTCGGAGCCCCGGCCGCACGTATCGAAGTGTACGACTTCGATGGTGAGGCTGGCGAATGGTCGAGCACCGAAACGATGGTCGCCCACAAACCCGATACACTCTCTGCTACACACAGAGACGAGTGGCCTGTATCGACGCGGGAGGCAATGGAAGCCGCAGGCTATCAACACCGCGAAAAGGTCACACGCTTCTCGGCGGCCGACCCGAAACGGCGAATCGTCTACGGTGCTGTCCTAGTCCCCGACGAACTGGATCACCACGGCGATTTCTTCCGCGAATCCACGATCCATACACTGTCGGAGGACTTCGCCACGGCACTCGCCGACCCTGACGCCGAACCGGCGGGTGAGATTCCAAGCGGACTCGACCGTGCCGGTGTCCCTGGCGTCATGCACGCGGTGTTCCCTGGCGAACATATCTCCATCACCCAGTTCAACGTTCTCGACCGTGCCCAAGACGTTGGTATCGGGCCGATGTCCCGGACCTATCCAGCCGGAACGTGGCTGATGGGCTTCAAGATCCACGACGATCAACTATGGGGTCTCGTCGAGCGCGGCGTGTTCGGCGGCTTCTCGATCGGTATGTGGGTCACGGGCCACGAAGAGTACGATCCTGGCGAACTTCCGGACGACGTCCGAGTTCCCGACGCCGTGGAGGCCCGCCTCGAAAGCGCAGACCTCTCGATTGACGACGAGGAAACGGGTGAGGTCACTGCGGGGTCTGTCCACGAGTGCTCGCTCGTCGACCAACCCGCCGTCCCGCGCGCCCAACACGTCGCGCACAAAACCACTGGTACCGGCCCCGAGGCCGGGATCGAGACTGGGACTGATACTGATGGTGATACTGATACCGACGCGGCTACCGGGTTCACCGCGACCCGTGCCGAACAACCTTCCTATGCACTTGCCAAAGCCGCCGCCGCCCTCACTGAATCGTTCGACTCTGGCGTTTCCTTCTTCGAGAGCCGTGGCCACTCGCCGACGGACGCCGAAGACGCCGCGTCGTACATCCAGCGGGCGATGGGCGACGACGCTGTCGAGGAAAAGGGCTTTCTCGGCCGGCTGTTCGACCGTGGCGCTGGCGAGCGGGCAACGAAGGCTAGTCCCCGATCGGTCGGGGGCCTTCGAACCGCGACAGTCGGCTCTGGCACGGACGGCGAATCTGGCGAGCATACCGAACGCGCCGGAAAGACGCTGAATCGGCAGAACCGCCACCGACTGTACGCCGCTCACGACAACATCTTAGACGCACTCGGCGACGCCGACGCGGATGGTGGCCGAATGCGCTTCGCCACCGATCCGGAGTATGATTACGATGGACTGACAGCACTTCTCGACACTGGCACTGGCACTGACACCGAGCGCAGCATCGACCCCTACGACCCGACGAACCGCAGTACGACCTCGAAAAGAGACATCCTACAGATGAACGAAAACGATCTCGAAACTCGTTTCGACCGACTCGAAGCATCGAACGACGACCTCGCCGAAGCCGTGGACGACCTCCCCGGAAACCTCGCTGACGCGATGGCCGAACGGTCGGCTAAAGCCGCCGACAAGGACACCGAAGAAGACGACGGCCCAACCGTCGAAGACCGCCTCGAATCGATCGAAACGAAGCTCGACGAACAGGCCACTTCCGACGAAGATGAAGGTGAAGACGACGAGCCGACAGTCGGCGACATCGCCGACCGCGTCGGGCAGATCGCCGACAGCGTCGAAGAGAACCAACAGGCCCTCTCGCAGACCGCCAAGATGGTCGAGCAGATCGGCAAGGCCGACGGACTCGGCAGCCAGCAGGATCGATCGACGGCCGGCGCGGAGGAAACGGCCGACACAACTGAAGCCGACAGCAAAACCGAGATGAAAGCGAAGTATCTCGGTCTGAGCGACTAACTGTCCTGGCTGAATCGTCTACCCCGAAAAACCAACTTCAACCTCTCCAATGAGTACGAACATCACCACGGACGGTATCGCAACCAGTACGAGCAACGACGCAGCAGTCCGCAGCGGCGGCCCGACGATCAAAGAGGTCGAAAGCGCCCTCAAAGAATCGGTCACGACGACGGACATCACTCCTGGCGGGATCATGCCCGAGGTCATTTTCGATGACTTCTACACGGGCTTTCGCCAGGCGACGCCCCTTCTCGACGCGATCACGGTGGCGCGTGTCCCTGAAGTCAAGGGTCGCTACCCGATTCTCGATATCACAGACCGCGTCCGTCGCCCCTACGGCGAGGGCCAGTCCGTCGAGCGGACCACGGTCGGCAACCGCATGGTCCAGATCGACTGTGAAGAGGCCGCAACGGGTATGGACCTCCCGCAGCAGGTCATCGACCTCAACCCACAGAAAGAAGAGATCGTCGACATCGCGCTGAACATGCTCGAAGAGCAGTACGCGGCCGACACTGAAGAGATCGGCATTCGCGCCGACTCGGACGCGGTCGGAACGGCTGACGATCCGTACTTCAACCAGAACGATGGTTGGATCGCACTCGCTCGCGATGGCGACGCGAACAACCCTCCCTTCCCGTACGTCGACAACTCGGAGGACACCACCGACGATGCGACGGCCAATCCCACGCCTCAGCCGCTTTCGACTGACCTCTTTCACGAGGTCCGCCTGACGCTCGACAACAGCTTCCGCGAGCGCCAGAACCCTGTGTTCATGATGAGTTCGGACCAACTCTCACACTACATGTACCAGCTCTCGGGCGTCGAGAGCGACGCGGCGTACATGTTTCTCTCGGGCGATGAGTCGCTCAACCCGTTCGGTTTCGACACGATGGCGACGCCGCACATGCCCGACGACACGATGCTGTTCACCGATCCGACGAACCTCGTGTACGCGGTCTACGGCGAGATGGAACTCAACGTGCTACAGAACTCCGACGAGATCCAGGACAAACGCCTCCACTCGAAGTACGCGCTCTACTCGTGGGACGACTTCCAGTTCCGCGACTACGAGGCGGGTGTCTACGTAGACAACATCGAACCCCCGGTGGCGTAGATAGATGGCCGATAGTTCCAACAGCGGATCTGACAACACACACTCCGTCCGGCTCCGCGACGACGGGCCACCGGTCTACCGCCGACTGGGCGGTGTAAGTGCAACCCGATCGGAGCCGATTATCGATGGTCTCTCGGAGGCCGAACACGACTACCTCGTCGGAAGTGGCCTGTTCAATTCGGAATCGCGGGCCGATGGTAGCGTAGCCTCTTCCGACAGTAGTAGCGACAGTGGCGGTGGCGGTAATTCAGAATCAGATGTTGACGCTTCCGACGAGGACGCCGACGAGAACGTAGGCGCTGACGATCTGCTGACGACAGCGAACCCGCAGGAGTCGATCGATCCGGGCGAGGTCACCATTGACGAACTAGAATCCCACCTCGATGGACACGACTACTCGGACGCCGAACTCCGGTCCCTTGCTGACGCCGAAGAGAACGACAAGAGTCGCGAGGGTGCACTCGAAGTGATCGAGAACGCCCGAAACGCAGACTCTGCTGACGCCGACAGTGAAAACGATTAGCGGCTGGTCACTACCGTGTCGCATTCCCTCCCTCGGCCTAGAGGCCGGGATTTCCTGCTTGAATTAAGATGACCAACGACGACGACACCCTTGACCCGCCACAGGACACACAGGCCGACATGTCGGTGGTGGTTGAAGCGGCTGTTGAGCCTACTCCTCGATACGGAGACGTCGACAGCGTCCCACACCACGGCCCCGCCGCAGCGGACGCCCCACCAACACAGGATGGCGATGGATCGTACGATATCCCGACTGACACGAGCGTCTCTGACTCCACGAAACGAGGGTACCTAGAGGACGCCGCGTCACGACTCGAAGCACGAACCAACGACGGCCACCCGATCGTAAACATCGAACGGAGTCACCACTTCGCGGCAAACCTCTACGCCTCATACCTCCTGTATCACGACCTCGCTCACGTCGCGAGCGCCCGGAGAGGTTCTCTCGACGCCGAAGCGAGCGACATTCGTGCGTACGCCGACGACTTCAAGGAGGAGTTCGACGAGGTTTGCGCCGACATCAACACCGCCGCGGGCGACGAAAGCGGTGGGCCTGACGATGGATCGAACGACGGAGCGTCATCCGTACGGATGGACCTACTGTGAGAAAAATGGAACTAACAAAACTCTCCTTTGACCGCGCCAGAAACGATGGCGAACCGTTCGAGGCGTCATGGGCGCGGAACCACGACGCCTATCGCGGCGCGGGCACGGCGGTTTACGTGCAGTCGGGGACTTACAGCGTCCCTACGGATCACGAAGAGTTGTTCTTAGCATCCGGTGCGTGGAGCGAGCACGAGGCCGGACAAGAGGACGAGAACAAACAAGACCATCATCAAGACCCCGACCTAGACAACGCAACGCCGGGCGACCCAGGCGCTGCGAGGGCCAGCAGCACCGAAGCCTTCGATGAGATGCCCGACCACGACGAGAACGATGGCGAAGAGCCTGATCTCGCCGAACTAGACGAACTAGACGGGCTAGACGAGTTGCCAGCCGATCAAGGCTCGTCGCAAGACTCACTGGACGAAACTCCCGACGAGACAGAAGCAGATCGCGAACTACACCACTCGTCAGAACTCACTGACCTTTCCGGTATCGGGCCGGCCCGAGCGAAGGTGTTCTGCGAGGCTGGATACACCACCCCCGGCGACGTGTGGGCTGCCTCGCGGGCCGAATTAGAGTCGATCGACGGCGTCGGTGGCAACCTCGCCGACGACTTGTTGGCGAGTGTGCCGGATGGTGCTACGACGAAAATAGAGGAAGGTGAGGAAGAAAGAGAACGCGAGAAAAGCGAAGATGATGAAGACAACGAAAAGGGGACGGACGGGTAATGCCCCGAAACGACTTCGGTGCCGATTCGATCGGCGACCTCATTGACGAAGCCGAACGGATCGCCGATCGCTTCGAGGAGTTCTCGACACTACTCCGCGAGCGGTTTGACGAGGCGCTCGCCGACGCGAACGAAGAATTGCACCGACTCACAGAGGAGTACGCCCCCCGGGCCGACGAATCCGATGAGGACTACCACCGTCCCGATGGGTACACAAAACTCCACGAGTCGGTCGACTCCTTTCGCGACGGTCTCCTCCGATACCGCGTCGTCGTGGATCATCCTGCGGCCAGACCGCAAGAGTACGGCGCTGCCCCCCATACGATTCGGGCGAAACAAGCCGATTACCTCCGCTTCAAGGTCAACGGGTCGTGGGTCACGACGGTCGAAGTCCGGCACCCGGGGAACGACCCCCAACCGTTTCTCGACCCGGCGATCCGCGACGTCGCCAAAGGGCTTCGAGACCGGCTTCTTGACGTGTTCGACGAGACGAAACGCGATGTCTTCGGCTAAGGGGAGCGACAAAGGAACTTCTTGTGAAACTAAACGTTGACGTCGTAATCCAGGGTCTCTGTGACGGTATCGGTCGCTTTTTCGACCGCGAACACCGCCCCGTTACGATCCACGACCGAATCGAGGCCGGGCGGACGTCGGCCCATCAGTCCGGCGGGCCGTACATGGAAGCCGAGATCCGCAGCCACGACGAGGACACCGAACGCGAGCAGTCGAGTACCCGCCTTCGAACCTCGTTTCGCGACCGAACGGTCGAGAACCCTGATGGGACAGTAACTACCGAACAGGTGCCGGCGGGCGAGATCCACCAGTATTACTGGGAAACTGAGATCGAACTGTCGGTCCATATGCCGGCCGGAAAAGCTGGCTACACCTACACCCGGGACATCTTACTAGAGGACGGCTCAACCGAGACGCGGACGTTCCGGTACCCGACCGTTCGGACACTCGGTCGGATCGTCGACGACGCACTGTCGCACCACAACCCGAACGACGGGCCGGTGACATCACCGCTGCCCGACCCGAGAGAGCCGGACGATCCGGACATTATCGAGGGCGCGTCCAACGGCGAGAGTCTGTTCGTCCTCGAAGAACTCAACAAGGGGCGCGCTCGCGATCGCACTTCGGACGGGTCAGACGCCGATCTCCTCACCTGGGACCAACGCGTCACGCTCGACTGGTACCGGCTCGTCGATACGGTCGAACGCGACGGCCCGGTGCCGTTCATCGAGAGCGTCGATACCCCTGGCTTAGACGAGTGGGAAGCCGATCCACCGCTCGCAGAGGGTGGTTCGTTTCCTGGCACGATCGTCGCCCGCCACCCATCGATCTCCCCGGATGATGCGGTGGAATGAACGGGTAGCTGTGCGGCGCAGGGCGCGAGTAACGATTCGCAACAATCCGATAACTACACGCGGACAGAAACAATCCTCAAATGGCATTCGACTACGGAACGCGAGATGTAACGACGACAGTATCGGGCGGCAATCCCCGATCGAACGACGTGGGCGAGCCGGCAACCCTCGTTCTTATCGGCAGCGGCACGACCGACGGAACGACCAAGGCCGACCCGAACACGGTCTACGATCTCACGACGCCGTCGGCGACGCGTGAGGCCGGGGCCTTCTTCGGACAGGGATCGCTGCTTTCGGTCTACGTCAAGGAAGCGCTCCGACAGCCAGAGGTACCATCGACGGTCAAGGCGATGGCTCCTGCAGTACTATCCGTCCAGGCCGACACACCGGCCAGTAACGCCGGGTCGCTGCAGGAGTACCCGATCCTCACCGGACCTGATCACCCGATTACCGTCACTGAGGGTCCTGATAGCACCGCGGTCGTACACAAGATCGTTTACGAGCACGAACCAGCAATACCGGAGAGCACGGACGCCCACGGGATCGCGATCAACCCGAAGCGCGGGCAGGTCGCGCAATCGGCGTCACTTACCGAACCAGTCGAGGTCGCCTACGACTACCACGACTACGAAGGGGCTCTCTCACAGTCCAATTCGACGCTGATAGACTCGATCCCCGAAGGCGAAGAAGGGCTCATCGCGGTCATGGACGCTGCTGAAGGAGTTACAAGCCTCCTCGCAGGCAGCGGGAGTAGCGACGTGCCGACGGGGGTACTCGACCGGATGCGCTCGGAGGCACGCGGCGCGAAGGGCCTGATAGCCGCCGAACCCAACCGGACGGTCAACGGATTGCCCGATCTCGTCGTGGACGAGACGGCCACAGCCCCGGGCCCCTACTCCCATCAGGTCGACCGTCGAGGGATGTTCATCGCTGGCCCGGACGCCCTCTCCTTTGCGGCCGATTCGTCGGGCTACACCCCGTACCGAACGGCACTCGCCGGCCTCGCCGGTCGGATGGCGGGCAACGCGCTCAACAACCCGGTGTTTGGCGATGAACTCGTCGGGTACGGTCGCCTGGCACAGTCCCTTCGCGGCGATGGAGTCGATTATCTCCGCAACCAAGGCGTCATGCCACTCGACGACCGCCGAACCGGTGCCGGCGGGCGGAACCTCGTCATCGCCGGGCAGACATCGACGAAGCAGAACCCGCCCTACGATGACTCGTATCAGTTCCAGCGCGTTATCGACCGCTGGATCGGCGACGTCCACCGCGCCGGCAGCGATCTCCTCGGCGAGTTGGCGTTCGAGGGCTTCCAAGAACCGACCGAGACGAGACTCCGGAGTCGCTGGCTCGACTATGTCGACGCTCGCGTCATGCAGCAGACGGTTTCCGGGGCCGCTGCCGGCGGGTCGGGCACGGGTCAACAGGACACCGATCCGACGGCCGCTGGCGAGGAAGAACAGCAGGAGGCCTTCTTCATCACGTTCGAACAGGTCACACCTGGCAACGTGGTCGTCGGCACAGGGATCGCCCCAACATCGACGGTCACGTCCGTTCACAACGACGTGATCGTCTCGACGGCCGCCGTGATCGGCGAGAACGCCGACGCTGCGGTCGCTTCGGAGTCGATCACTATCCAGGGCTAGTTCCCTCTCCGAAAGAGATGCAGAGCGCATTCCTGGGTCTCCAAACCCAAGAGGATGTCAACAGAACTCCAGCCACGACCACCGACCCAACGCACCGACCCAACGTACCGCCTCGAAACCGACTGCCCGTTTTCCGCTCGAATACGAACCTAATTCACCATGTCCGCAGCCGAAACCACGCCGAAGAGCATCAGCCTCAACAATACCGTCGTCCGCGTGAACGGCGACGATACCTACCACTTCAGTTCGTGGAGTTTCTCGACGAATCCCGAAACGACACGAGAGGACGATAACCAGGTCTACGGCCCGAACTCGACACCGACCGGCTATCGACCGACCCTTTCGTTGGAGTACAACGGCCAACAGGCCGATGACTTCCGCGAGGCATTCTACCTCCCAAACTCGTTCATCCCGCGCCCAAAGGGCGAGGTCGAAGTCATCCTCGTCAGTCCTCGTGTCAACTGGGTCTGTAATTGGGTCCTCGCCGATAACGACGAGTTCGAAGCCAACGACGGCGAGACCACGAACAACTCGTTCGATTTATTGACCGATCGCCCGCGACGTCTCTCGGGCACCGGGTCGTTATCTGGTCCGACGACGGTTGGTGGGTCCGGCTAGTCACCGCCGTGTTGCCGCACGATCGGCAGTTGTATGACGCCCTGGCCTAACTTTCTGTCATGTACAGCGAAATCGTGATCTCTGGTCAGGACGGCGTCTACCACGCCGGGATTTACGAGCCAGGATACGAAACGCACACGGGCGAGACGGCGGCCGATGCACTCCGCTCACTCGCCGATGCGCTCGAATTGGACCCACCCTAAACGACGGAGCTCTCTCGCTGTTGAAAGGTGCCCCTTCCGAGACCACTCGATTTTTCGTACACGGCCGGCCCCAATATTATGCCAGATCAAAACGATCCGTCCCACGACGATTCCGATCCGCCCCACAACGATTCGGACACGAAACCGAGAGATAACACGGCCTTTGGGACTTCCCGCACACCCACCGTCTCACCAGACGGAGCGCGCGAGCGCAAGCATTCTCGCGAGTCTCAAAAGGCCGAACAGGCACGCAAACAGGCACGCAACCCGTTCGGGCCGGAGGATGAGGAAGAACAAGAAGAACTTCGGTCAAAAGTGTTCGACGCGATCGAATCTCATCCGGAATACGATAACCTCTCGGCCGACGAGTTAGAAGAAGCATTCTCCGATATCGGTTACGAGGCTTCTGAAGCCCGCCATGCTCAGGACTTCGTAAGCGAAACGGCAGGGACGACTACTACCCAGTCCCAGGACCAACCGCAGCCCCAGGACCACCCCCAGTCGCCAGACTACAACGAGCGCACACCCACCGAGATGCCGTCCGAGCGGCAGAATGATGAAAAAACACCCACGGAAACACAGCAACGCCAACAGCGCGCTCACACGGTCCGGGGACAGGACATGAATGATACTTCTTCTCGACAAGGACAAGAAGAAAGGCAAGGAGAAGAACAAGGGCAAGGGCAAGGGCAGGAACAACACCCACAGCAGCCCCGCCAGCCACAGCAGTCTCGCCAGTCGCAGCAGAGAGACTCGCGCGCCATGTCGGACGACGTCGATGGGCAGGACCTCACCGAAGAAGAAGCACTTCAGCGGACGATCAACGATCGGAATCGGACGCTCGACACCGACCTTCAAACCCCGTACCGGTCTGTTTCGATCCGGATCAAGAAGGCCGATCAGGAACCTGCCTGGGACTTCTACAACAAGCATCAAGACTGGATCGATCGCGTGATCGGCGAGGACCCGGCCGAAGACTCTGACGCACAGGCCGAACTCCGTGAGCTGCTGGAACCGTATCGGAACGCGGACGGCAACATCAAGACTGCCGACGAGGGCGAGGAGATGACGATCGATGACCTCCCGGAAGACGTCCAAGACGAGGTTCGGCGACTCACTCGCGAGATCACTGACGAACGGACGAGAGGTGCCCGTACGACACCCGACCCGGCACTTCTCCGGGCCTGCAAACGACTCCTTTGCCACGGGCGCGAAAATCCTGATGGGTCAACCGAACCGATCGTTGAAGGCGTACATACCGATACGGACCTCGTCGTCGCCGCGATCAAAAGCGGACAGGTCCCGGCACAGTCGGTCGTCGGGGTGGCTGTAGAGGCCGACGAGTTCGCACTCGAAAACGACCTCGGCAAATCCTTTCGTCGAGAGTGACGCGGCCTCACGAGCACTATTCAGGATAGAATCGTCGGGGCTTCCCGGTGTCCACGACGCGAGCGACTGGACGTATCTCCAAGACCAAACACTGCACCGCATTCGGTGGCACCGCTGGCGGCTCGAACATCCCGAGTACGAGTACTCGGACGATTCTGACTCTAGCGAGTTCGATTCGGAAAAATTCAAAGGTAAATAGTGGCCGACGAATCTTTAGATGCCCTCCTCACAGGGGACGACCGTCTCTCTCCGCTCGCCGACGAGGTCGCCGACTCGTTTCGCGAGATCGCAGCGGCGGGCAAACTCGCCCGAGGCAAGCTCCGGTCGGTCGCCCGTCGGGCTGACGATGCTGGCGACGAACTCGCGGACGTCAGCCGGGAAGCACTCGGTGCAGCGGTTGCTGTCACGGTCCTGGATGATACTCTCTCGGGACTTGACGGCAAGGACGTCGATGTTGGAATCGACGTTGACTCGGCCCGACTCTCAGAGATCGTCGACCCGGACATCGATTTCACCCGCCAGGTCCGACTATCGGTCAACGACGAGGCGCTCCGGGGTGGGTTAGAACAGATCGATCGGATCGATGGTCGAGAGGTAAAACTCAACCCCGTTCTGCGCGACCTCCGAGCGCAACTGAACGACGCGACCCAGGAAGTCGACCGGACGATCACGACTCGGACGGATAACGATCTCGCGGCGGCCGCTGCCCAAGACGCGCTTGGGGACGTCGGCGTCGAAGCCGAGCGGATCCCCGACGAGATCGATATCAGTGTGGACGCGGATGGTGTAGCCAGCACTCGCGGAGCACTCGAAGATGTCCGCCGGCACTTGTCCGATCTCGACGGTGAGCGTGCTTCGGTGACGATCGATGTAGATCGGTCGGCGCTCTCTGATCTCGACGGCCATTCAACACTCGACGACCTCGATGTTCGTCGGCAGATCGAACTCGACTACAGCGATCTCCGCACACTCGATGTGGATGGTTTCGATGACGAGACGATCCGGATCGCGACTGACATGGACGTCCGTGGCTCGCTCGCACACCTCGAAGCCGTTGAGCGCGCACTCGACGATGTGGATGGCCGCACCGCGAC
>Ga0136564_1000272_pt1 | contig 17808 bp, 26 predicted proteins | sample AntCluMetagen318_FD_104933 | JGI IMG/M metagenome (GOLD analysis project Ga0136564, IMG submission 104933) | Saline lake microbial communities from Club lake, Antarctica - Metagenome #318 | ecosystem: Environmental > Aquatic > Non-marine Saline and Alkaline > Saline | place: Antarctica: Club... | reverse complement strand
TGGGATGAATCCCAAGAAAGCCTCGTCGATAAGATTCTCGGCTTGCTCGGTTAGGTATCTATTTTATGTATGAGGCCGTGAATAAGATATGGCGTACTTCGCTTCCAAATACGAAATGGTGTCATCATGGCAGAGTTAGACCGCATCAATAGATTGGAGATACGAAGGAAGTATGTCCCTATCGCTGCTACATGGCACATCATCGACGCCGAGGAGGGACCAAAGGCTACACTCTGCTCCGCAGGATTAGGAGGCGGAGATACCCTACGGGATAGCTTATACGACCACACTCTCCTCTTTGAACGAGAGGTTTGTGACGCCTGCATTGACAAGGCAGGAATATACGAACAAATAGCAACATGGAACAAATAGTATTAGCAAACGGTAGCGTCATAGAGTATGATGTTAAAAACGGACGAGTGGTTGGACACTGGCCCATGAAGAAGACCCTTGTAAAACTTGCATCGGAAAGATGCAATCGGTGATTTGTAGATGGCCGTAGACACTAAAGATGGACGGTTGTATGCCGTTAGAGTAGGAGCGCACTGGCATGAAGCAACGGCTGTTCTTCATGGAGTAGCGACTGTCTGTACTGGTTGTGGCGAGAGATACGAATATACAGATGTCTTTCAGATATTCTACTCTCACTCTGACCCGTCTGATATACGCCAAGAGCATAAGTTCTGTGAGTGTGCCATGGAGGAACTTTGTGAAGTATATGAGGAGGACATTGCTTCATGGTCCAAGTAAGGCTCCTATACGACGAAGAGAATAGTTATCACCACGTTCTGGACAACAAGGGGAACATCATATGTAATACACTCCTTTGGAAACAGAATTATGGAAAGAGGACTCGGGTTCCTATGACAGAACTGACAGACTATGACCTCTGCTATCATTGTAGCAAGCAGGTGGGTTATGAGGTGATAGCGCCATGGAGGACATGAAGAATAAGATTGAAGACGACGATTGGATACAAGTTGAAAGTGGGCAATGGCATCAAGTTAATCATTGCGAAGACTCTTGTTTTCTGACCATGTGCCAGGAAGTCGTTGACAGAGAAGACGTTATTGCTCTTCTAAAGGGAGTACTCTATCCGGGCATGTGGCCTTACGAATGTCCTACGTGCAGTCCGAGAATGGAACCTGTCGCTGATTTAGAATAGAATCAACGCGAGGTTGTTTGCTATGGCGTAGACATGGATTGTAGCGAATGTTAAGACCCAGAGTCCGAATATCAGCTTAGTATTCTTAGACATCAGAGGGAACGTTAGTGTCCCGCACATAGCAACTGCCTTTACCCCGACTAAGCCCATTGAACCATAAGACTCATACGCTGCTCTCATGAAGGGATTACCTTCACCCAGTCCCATATTCAGACCGATAGCGGTCGTTGCTACATCGCCTGCCCCGAGTGCGAAGGAAACCCCGAGTATTCCCATTAGGATTCTGTCTCTCACCTGAAATCACTAATTCTATATACCGAGGTCTATATTAATCTTACCTACTTCCATGGACGACTGGGTTAAACTGGACGGGGTTTGGCATAAGTTCTACCATGGAACGGAGGAGACACTCGCTACGAGGTGTGGGCATGTTACAAGACGCACAAATATATCCGACGCTCTGACGGGCAAAGAGATAGAACAATCATACAAGAAAAGAAAAGGGTTTGTTTCGCGTGCAACAGAGCGCTCAAGTTCATCTGCCATGTCGAGTAAGACAACGACGGACCCAGACCATGAAGCCCTATGGTTCCGAATAAGACGCAAGGGGTTCAAGGTTCATAAGGTCTTCAAAATCTCTCAAACGGCAACATCAACTCACTGTGGAAAGATAGTTAACAACGACAACGCTATGTTTCCTCGCAGAAGAAAGGAGAGCAAGCTCCTCAAGGAAGAGCAAGATATATGCGTTGAATGTTCTAATCACATGGATGGAATTTCTCCATGGGACGAAGACGTTAAAGATGATATTGCTCCCTGGGAGTAAGTACATTTATTAGGAACTGAGCCATATCGTTTCTTATGGCAGATACAGTCCTCGATGACATCGAAATAACCCTTAGATTCCGACGAGTTATCGACGACGGGGCAGATATTAACGAGAGAGGGAAAGACCATTTATTAGCAGAGGTTATAGATATTGATGGTAGTGAAGATATTACAAACGCATTGGTCCTCCATATCAATGATGAGATTGGAGTCGACATACGAGAACATGGTATTGGAACATACAAGCCGGTAGCCCCGTTAGATGAAGACATATAAGTGCCCGAGTTGTCTAAGTAAGAAACCCTTTGACTCGGAGTACAAGCTCAAGGAGCACGTTAAACGTAAGCATCTCTATACCTTGCGGTTCGAGCATAGTACAGAAGCCTCCAGGATATATGACAGATGGGCTGGAGGAGACAACAACTACGAGGAGATGTTAGACGAGGTAGATGAAATGGGGTACGAAAGAATCCGGGACTGGCCTTACTCGTAGTCTATATCTTTGAAGTTTTCTTTGAGTTCTGCCGTGAGGGTAGAGCTATCTGACTTTCTAACGATGTCTATTAGATAGCGCCCATACTTGCCTTTTTTCTCCCTCTCGAACCCTCGTTTGAACCACAAAGGGGAATCTATCAGAGTGAGATATTTGTCCCTCCTCAACCCAGTCTTGGACGAATTCTCTTTCCTTCATCCCTCTCTTGTATTCTTCTGATTCGTGTTTAACGAAATGGATTTCGTGAGTATCTATACCTAAAATTCTCGCTGTTATTTCATGTCTGATGTTAAAGCCGACGTCGATATTGACGACTAACGTGTCTCCATCGACAACTCTTACAACATCTTCCTGATATTTGTACACATATTATAGAAGAGGTTGTCTAATTTAAATTACCAGTCAGAGATAACAAGGTACTCGGGAGCATCTTGGTATTTTCGTTTATCCATTCGTATGTCATTATTCTCTAAGGTATCTACGAGTTCTTTCATTGGAGTATGCCGGACCTTGTTATTCTCATCTACATAACAAATTCCTTCCATCGCAAAGAATATACTCCCGGGTTCCATGCTCTTGCTTCCGATAACATCTCCATGGAGCATTACGCTCCCCTTCAAATCACACGTTAACCATAGGAATTCTCTACTTACACTCGTATCATTTATCTTCTCGTAATCAAGAGAACCCATCCTATGACTGTTCTACCTTTGAATTCTACTCTTCTATTTCTTCATCGGAAAGGTCTTCTTTCCATTCTACTTCCTCTTGCGTCCAGTTCGTTGTATTGGGCCCTCGGATTTCTCGGCCGCAAATCTTACACTTGAATTCGGAATATACCCGGGACTCCTTTTCAAAGGTTTCTGGATAAGAGGTCCAGCGTATTTCTTTGTATCTTCCTGTTCTGTTCAGGCAACTCTTCTCCATCAGCCTCAATTCGAGGTCGATATTTCGGATATTGCTATAATCTTCTTCGTATTTTTCACAGCAATTGGAGACAATGCCCGATTCTTCTTCCTCCGAGGCTCCGAATAACCTCTGTAAGAAACTACTCATCATCATCCTCCACGATTTCGTAGTCCGTATACTGAATTCTCTTTATTGAGAGGTCTGTTTTATCGTTTATGAGGGCTGTAAGATTACAATGTCTCTTGTAATAGACGTTACGGTCCAGAGAGGAGAATACTAACAGCATCCCGACCAACGAGATGAGTACCCCGTCAAACGTCATACTCGTAAATCCATATAACGCTGCTCCTGCCCCAACCAATCCAAAGGAATAGTTGGCGATTAACTCTCCAAATTTTCTGGACTTGTCCCTCATTTTCTATTCTATTCTATAATCCGAGTCATATGTAATAAACTTACTTGTATGGCGCTCTGCCGCCTCGCAAGGTCAGATATGAGATGTGAGAATCCATACTCTTATTACATACCACGAGTAGATATAGACAAGAGGTGAAAATGGCCGAAATAGACTGGAGTCAGCGAGCCAATCGGATGCGCATGAAGCAAGAGCAAAAGATTGAAACGCCTGAACTCCCAGAAATTGATACGGAATCGTTCTCTCATAAAGAGAGATTCCCGGAACCGGAGATTCATTGTCCCGACCATGGAGATGAAGACCACTATCCAACAGCGTGTTCCATCGACATCGCTCACGACATTCACTGGTCTCATATGGGAGGGCATCATGCTCTCGCATGGACGCATGGTACATACTCATACAATGATAGCAACAGATATTATATCCGAGCCCTAATATCTGATAGAGCTAAAGAGTGGTATCACGCAGAGCGCGTAATGGCAGATAGAGATTCGCGCGCCTGGTGGATTTTCGACCGTCTCTGCGAGGAGATGGGATGGAGAATTCTCGGTGATACTCTCGTACTCAAAACAAGAGACAATGAGCAAGACTATGGCTGGTCCAACGTTCATAAGATGGACGATTGGGAATACATCGACGAAATGATTACGGAGCTATAACATGGTAGAACCCAACAAGTATTACGAGGACAAGTTTCACAATAACTTCCCAGTAGACTCTCCGAGAGACAAACAGAAACCTGCTGTAAAAGCAGCGTTCAAGGAGTTCGATAATGGGGCAGATGTTGTTCAGATTGACGCTCCTCCCGGACTGGGGAAATCGTTTATCAACTATACGGTAGCGCAGGGTATGACGGGGGATGTATTCTACGTCACCCCGCTGAATACCCTCGTTGACCAGTTGGAGGAGGATAAGAACCTCGAACCATGGATTATGACCATGAAGGGGCGCAAGCATTACGAGTGCATTAGCGATTTCGCTCCTCCCGGCGTTAGTGTAGACAAGGCTCCGTGCCAAAAGCAATCCAACTTCGATTGCCCGATTAAGGAGGATTGTCTCTACTACGGCCGAAAGAAGAGCGCCATGGACCATCCATTCGTTGTGACTAATATGTCATATCTAATGGCTGATTCCATGATGCCAGACGATGCGAGCCAATTCGAGGACAGAGATATTCTTATCGTCGACGAGGCGCAGAATATTGACGACTTCGCTCTGGACTTCGTTTCTTTCACTATCAGTAAGAAAACGGTTCCTAACGACGTCTGGAAGAATATGACGGTTCCTCACGAGAAGTATGAGGAAGATGAAGATAAGCTCATCGAGTGGGTTGATGAGGAGGTTTCCTCTGCTGTCAAGGAGGGAATTCGCAAACGTCAGTCTAAGGATAGGAAGTCTGACCAAGACCTTAACGAACTGGAACAGCTCACTCAGTTCAATTCGCGCATAGAGAAGTTTATCCAGGACCGTATCAATCACGACTGGATTGCGCAGATTGACTGGGCTGGACCTGCAAGTGATAACAACCGCATCATGTTCAAACCGATTACCGTTGGCCGGTTCCTGCATGAACTTCTCTGGGGTAGAGCAGATAAGATTATTCTTTCCTCTGCCACGATTCCCAAAGGAGACTGGCTGAAAGAAGTTGGTCTGGACCAAGCGAACGTTCACCGCCTGAACATCGGTTCGCTGTTCCCGGTAGAACATCGTCCCATTATCACGAGCCATGCGATTGGAAAGATGACCTACAACAAGAGGGACGAAAATGCTCCCAAGATGGCTCGGAAAATCAAGGAGATTGCCGAGTATCACGAGGGAGAAAAGGGCCTCGTTCACTGCCGGTCTTACGGGATGATGGAGCAAATCCAAAACGCGTTCTACGATAACGGGGACCGGAAGTGGTTCCATGAGAACGTCAAGACGCAGAACCGGATGGACCGCGAAGGGAGCCTAAACAAATGGAGAAATGGAGATACGCAACTCTTCTTCTCCGTGAATATGTCCGAGGGGATTTCTCTGGACGGGGACGATTGTAGATTCCAAATCCTCGCAAAGGTCCTCTATCCCTTCATGGGAGATAAGCGGACTAAGTACCGTATTCAGGAACGCGACGACTGGGACTGGTACAACAATCAAGCCGCTATCCAGCTGGAGCAGGCATATGGACGAGCCGTTAGGTCGGTAGATGATTATGCCTCGTTCTATCTCTTAGACGAGAGCGCGACGGGTCTCATCGACCGCAACAAGCATCTCTTCCACGATTGGTTCCTTGAGGCTATGGTGGAGACTGACAATGCGGGAATCATCACGGACCTCAAACCCCGGGTTCTGTCCGACCAGAACTTCACAAGTGGTGGGATTTCCTCGGGGGCTGATGTAGACTGGTAAAGGCAACCGTTTAATATTCGGGGGTGACAACCGTTCTCTATGGACGGCCCTCCGTACATCAATAAGTATTCCAGTTCATACGTCCTTACAAGCATGTATATTCAACCGGAGAACGTAGCTGCTCCTGCTATACATGAAGTCATTTACGCAGAGATAGCAGACCATTTAGATTACGCCCCGTTATTAATTAAGTTGGGCAGCGTACATGCTCCTATGAGAGCAGACAATTCAACGCCTGCTGGCGTCTTGAGTGTTCCTCACTCACTCGCAGAGCAATCGGATATGGATAGGCTCCCTGATGAAAAAGACTTCTTAATCGCAAAGGAGGGAGGCGCAGCTATCGTGAGCAATCTATTCCCGGAAACTCTCACCGGAGGAGAGGAATGACCAGCGAAGTCATCTTCTTCGATGTGAATGGAGAAGAAATAACCACTGTAGATGTTGCTGTTGCTGATGACCCGCAATCCAGATACAATGGATTAAGCAACGTTTCAGAACTGCAATCAGGAGAAGGTATGTTATTTCTCTATCAAGAGGAAGACTATAGGTCGTTTGTTATGAGAGATATGGAATTTGATTTGGATATTATCTTTGCTGATAGAGAGGGAGCAATCACAGAAATACATGAGGCTGTCGAGCCTGCAGAAGGACAGACAGATAGAACGTTAACGGAATATGAAGGACTCGCTCAAGCTGTAGTCGAAGTCCCCGCGGGGTTTTGCGTTCAGCATGGTATTGAGCCCGATGGATACATTGAAGTTCTCTTATACGACTGATGAGATTTCCATACTTTTAATATAGATGGGGATATAGATATAGGCGGAGTAAAAATGACAAGTGAAGAATTTACGGCCTCTGGCCCGAACGCTCTTCGGATGGCGAAAGGAGCGCTCCAATCGCTGGATATTGGCGACGAGGATGTCGAAGCTATCCAGATTCGAGTGGAGTACGGGGAAGCAGAGGTTACAGAAACAGAAACCGAATCGCTTGAAGCAACCGCTGATACGGAGCAGCCAGACGAGGATGTCGAAGAGGATTCAGATGAACCTTCTTTCGAGTTGAAGCCAGATACTCAAAAGTTCAAGGTTCTTCGCGCCCTCGTCAAGAATTACGAGAATAAGGGATTAACTTCTAAAGATGTAGAAGAAATTCTCGGTGAGGACCTCAACGTCTCCTATCTTCTTGGCAAGATGGCTGGAGACGAACTTCTTCAACGAAACGAAGTTGAGGACCGGGGGCACCGCGAACCGAAGTGGAAGTATGAGCCTACCGAGTTTGGCCTCGGTGAGCTTCAGCGCGTTCAGCGGGAACAGGCGTAGAAGAACAGAATACCGATTCGGATTCGGTATCTTTATTACATAATCTACCAATAGATAGATGGAGACAGAAAATGGAACTTGATGGTGAGAACTTCGGAACGAAACGAGATGTAGTGCTGACTCTCTACGAGAGAAACAAGGACGACGTCGACTCCCTGGTGAAATTCATCACCCTTGTTCAGGACAAGGTGGATATTTCGGGGGGTCACATCCGTGACGTCTTGACCGAGAACGTTCAGCCTGGAACGCCAAGCACGGAACTCCAGAAGACAACGCTGGAAGTTTACGACGAAGACCCGACCGAGACGTATACTAACATCGCACGCGAAGTAGGCAAGCGGATTGATGGAGATGCACCAGAGATGTCTACCGTTGGAGATCACATCCGGCGCTGGCGAGACCGTCGCCGTGATGTGAAGAAGTACACGATGGACCCCGAAGTCTGGGAGAACCGAGAGTATGGGGCAAAGAAGCACCGCTCGTCAGAGCCTATCCCCGAGGAGGAACAGGAAGAAGAGGAAGTTATCTTCGGGGAAGAGCAGCCAGAACCGGTGGAAGAAGAGCCAGAACCCGAAGTTGAGGAGAAAGAAGAGGTCGTGGCTGAACCCGAAGAGGATGAAGACACCGTCACGTTCACTGTCTCGGACGACGAAGCTATCAGCGTGATTCGAGGAGTTCTGAAGTTCGAGGACGACGACCTTGCTCGGAAACTCCTTGAGCAGTACTGAGATAAAATACATACCTTTATAATCCCATAAGCCGAAGGGATGGTAGAGGAGTGAGACAAAATGGCCGATTATGAAATAGACCTCGAACGCGGTGAAAGCGTACAGATAACTATGGGAGAAGACGTGTTCCATATGGAGCGCCGCCCGCGCAAGAGCGATTGGGAAGTCGGAGACGTAGTTCACGATAGAGAGAAGGACAGCGATGACGAAATGCTCGTTGTTAACGTCTCTAATCGCGCTGTTAGCAATGTGAACATCGGAGGCCTCAACGTAGCTGAAGCAAACGAGAATTATCCCTCCGATGATACCTGCGTGTTCATCATCTACAAGGAGAACCTCCTTAATTCGATAGATGAAATCCCGGACGACCTCGGGATGTTCTTCAAAGACGACAAGTTCAGGGTCCTCGGGGTAAAGGCCTACGGCTTCCCGTCTACCCGGCTCGTTTCGGCCAATGAATAAAAAGAATTCATGTCATACGCTGACTTCGACAGAGATACTCAGTGGAGACTTGATATAATGTCGAAGTTCTGCGCTAAACGAGGTTCTAAAACGAGAATTCTTCTCGCTCTCCATGAGAAGGGAGAGGTCGACCGAAGCGAAATGGTGGACGCAGCCGCCAAAGGATACGGGATAGCCAGAGACACGGTAGAAAGAGATATAGGAACTCTGAACAGGTCAGATGTAATAGAGGACCGAGAAGAAAAGATAGCCCTGGCGGAAAAAGGTAAAGAATTGGTCGTAGATGCAATCGAATTCTTGCGTCTCCACGAGGATATAGCCGACTGGACGACGTAATCAACCTGATTTATTACACTGGGATTCCAATAATGAAGCCAATGGACTTGGATGAACGGCTCAAAGCATTGCCCGATACAAAAAGACTGAACAACGTAACATCTTTCGAGGCTGTAATATTAGATGTTATAGAATATTGCGATATGTTCTATGTTATTTTAGACCAAACTTGCTTAGAAGATGGAGAAGAAGGTATGATAAGAACCGATGCCTCTACAAAAGATATAACCTGTGTCAGAGAACAAGAAAATTTAGTACTCCATATCGTTCACGAGGCACCACAGAAGGGAGAGATTGCTATGGTAGAACGTCGGTAAGTATACATGGTTATACATTATATGAAATCACATGCAAGAATGTATCGGATGCGGTCGTCGGGGGGATTTTTCCTTTAGGTGGGAGTTCAAGTTAGTAGATAATAATTCCTCTCACTTCAACGCTTGGGAAGCAGAAAATATGTCGGAGGACCCGCGCAAGAACCAAGTTGAACGAGACGCTAATTCTATCGACGTTTGTCCGAAGTGCCTGAAGAAATCAGAAATCGAATTCGATATTGTTGTTCCCTCTAAGGATTAGTGAAACTCCTTTTTGACGTTTGAACAGCCGGTACATTCATACACGACGATGTTAGTCCTGCGCATCTCGGACGCATCAGTCGTTCCCGCTACTTCCATCTTGCTCTTGCATATCTTGCACTTTAGTTTGTCTTGTGGCATGGGTTACTCCTTTTGAAAAGAGTGTCGCTCTTGTTTGTACTTCGTCGCAACGTCGGCATCGGAACTTGTATTTCCCATCGTTAGAGAGGACGTCCAATGTTCCTTTGAAGTGGCAACCAAAGCATACTAATTCTTCTATATTGACTTCAATTGAGGGCTTGTGTCTCTTCTTCCTCATTGATGATGAGGTGAGTAGCAGCCTCAAGAAGGTTCCGGACCCGCTTATTTGCTCGGACGTGTTTATTCCATGACTGGTCGTGGAGGTACAGGTCGACTCCAGAGTCTACCATATGAGGATTATCGTCTACATAAGAATCATACCCGAGGTCTTCTTTGTACGTCTTTGTAGAATGGAACTCATCATATGGGATTTCATGCTTGCTTAGCCAGGATTTAATTTCATCATCAGCGTTTGTCCTGGCTGTTACGATATGGACCTCGAAGAATTCGTTTAGGAGAATCATCGCCATCCTATTTGATTCTGTTACGGGAGCGATTGATTCCCAGTCGTTATGCCAGCCATCGGAGAGCGCTCCAAGAAACGTATTCATGTATTCGTCATTGGAGAACCCCCAACTCTTCATTTCCTCTTCGGGAAGTTCTTCTTCGGACAAACGTCGAGCATATTCGTGACTATCAGCCAGAACACCCTCCACGTCTACTGCGATAGTTTTGGTCATTAAACCGTCTCGTTACCTATTAACGGCCGAAAAGTAATAAATCTATCTTTTCACAAGGAGAGAATCCCGCCGTTTACGGCGGGGAGGATCACATATGGGATATTGGTATATAAAATGTTCGTGTTTGCTTCAGTGGTCTACCGTGAGGGTTATATCTGTACTCATATTCATTTGAACCGTGTCCCAGTTATCTCCGAGAACTCGGATGGTATCAATATCTGTGAAGCTATCGACTGAGAGAGTGCAGCTGAAGTTATCTACGAGGTCCCACGTTCCGAGGACGACTCCATCGGTCCCATTTCCTCCCCAGCTATGCTCCACACTTCCGTTCGGAGGGTTGATGGAATATGTATCTCCGGGGTCGTCCTTCACTATTATACTGATATCTCCCGGAAGTCCACTGAAGGACATGCTTGCACTTCCACCTCCCTTATTGTCTCCTGGCCGTCCGTAAATTAGAATAAGGGAAATTTCGTCGTGGAAGGTATCCAGGTATAGGAATACCGTGGCTGTATTATTATTGGTTCTTCTTTTAATATCGAATGTAGAGGCAGAACCATTACTGTAATTGTAATAGGATTCAGCAGAGAGGTTATCCTCAACAGCGAGGACTCTCCCTTCTTCTGTATCTACACCGTCTGTTATTGTAACGTCGTATCTGGAGGAGGGGGAGCCCTCAAAGGTAGATGCGTTTGCTTCCTTGATGTTGTCAATGGAGGTTACAGCAGGGATGTATGTCTCCGGGGTTAGAGTCTCTGCCTCTGCTGGGGTCACCGTTGGCCGGAGAATGCTGACAGACGCGGACGTGGTCCTACCGCTACCAATGATGGTGGGCGCTACTTCTATTGGCGAGGCAATGGCATCGGACTTTTTCGCTTTCTCGGAGCGCTTAGGACTAACACCTGCTGTACTCACAGTGACAGGTGAAGTTACATTCCTCGATACCTCTGGAATCTGAGGACTGGCATCTACATCCTTGATGGACCCATACGCTATCGGAGGTATTGTTGGCTCCTGGACTTGGAGTGTGACAGCGTAGCTTTTATCTGTTACATTCTTGGTCTTCCAATCTGTAGCAACGTAATTTCCATTTGCGTTGACGAACGGAGTATAGGCGCTATCAGGGGTGTTGATGTTGATGGTGTTCTTCTTGTCGGGGTTGTTATCATATATCGTCTCTTTTGCTCCGAGAGCGTCTACTTTCTCAACAGCGTCCATCCGGCTTAGATTCGTCTCTAAAATCCAAGCCTCTTCATTGCTTAAGATGAGGTCCATCTTAATCCCGTATCCTTTCTTAGAGAGGTTTGTAGTTACAGCATTTGTGACGATGTTATACTTATCGAATCTGAACTCCCAAGATTCTGCTTCTGGCGTCGAAGTATAATCTCTGGTGCTTTGTGGGAAACCTCTTTTGTTTTTGTCCCGGATTAGTTTGAGCTGGATTTCTCTTGAATCTGCATTTGCTCCGAGTGGCTTCTCGTCGAAGTTCTCTACGAGGTACCGGTCTTCCATACGAAGAGGCCGGAGCTTGTAAGGAGGCCTCACTTCCACCCACCGCGTGTTGTTTTCAGACCAGGAAGTGAAATCCCCGGTACTTTGTATGATTTTATTTATGCTTCCAGCGTTTCTCTTGAGTGTCCTTAGAGCCTTTGCCTTGTCCTTATCACATAGGATTGTGAGTTTGAGATAATCGTGGGAGGCCTCATGCTCTATAACGTTGCGAAGTTCTATGCCTTCAATATCCCAGTAAAGGAACTCTGCGGCATCTACAGGCGTTGCGTTTACTCTGGTGATACTGGGAGACTTGGTTACTTGAATTCCCTCGGATACCGCTCCTGTGAAAACATCACAGTCTAAGGTATTAGCAACGGCCGTTTCTTTTTCAGCTGTTTTCTTGGGATTAGCCGTTAATGGGAAAGCAACTGCTCCTTGCATCGGAGGCTCCAATTCCCACGGAAGGTCTGTTCCTCCAACCCCAGTAATAACATTGGCCTCAGTAACACTATCTGCGGTTGAAAGGTCTATTCCGGGTTCGAGAGCCGAGCCTGTAGCGACCTGCTTAGATACATTTCCAGGGACCTTAACGGAGAGACCACGAGCATCTAATGCTGTTCCAAATGCTTTCGGTCCCCAGACCCGACCGATTTCTCCTTCTACATCCACGGGGTTAGCGGATGCTTGTTTTACATCTACAACGTCTGTAACCGCTGACATGCGAGCCGTCTTCGGATTGGCTCCAAAGCTACCCCCGACAGGTCCTTCTTTAAGGTATCCAGACTCCCCGTCCTGCAGAGGACCGCAACCAATGTCTGGATTCATTACGGATTTATCAGTTCCAGCGTAGAGGAGGTCCGTGTAATAGTAGTAATTATCATCCTCGTCATAGCCCTGATAAATCTTACATTTTACAGGCTCTCCTTCGTATTCAGGAGCGGTATCAGGGTCATCGTCTGAAAGATTAGATACCCTATGGAATCCTTTTGTATTGACTGTTACTTGGCTTGGTCCGGTCTCAAAGGTGCTTACATCTCCGTCGGTTACAGTATCTCTCCCCTGTGGTGGAATCGGAGAAGCAATGACCTCCGTCCTATCATCGTCTCCGAGAGGAGCCATGTCAACAACGCAGTTACGAGGAACTACGCCAGTTCCAGACGCTTGTTGTTTATTGGCGATGACTCCGATAGTAGGAGCATTTGCCTCAAATTGGTTAGGAGATGTAGCTTCTGTTATTTTTCCAGAGAGGAATCTAAACGCTTCATCCGTTGAAACGTTAGAGGTTGTGACAGAAATGCCGGACTCTCCTCTAACTACAGAAGTGGCCGTTTCAACATCTGGAGTTAGTGGAGTGGCGTTTGCACTAACCCTTGAAGATTCGCTCGGCGACCGTGCAAGTCCGGTATTTCCATACGCTTGAGTGATTTCTGCCTTGAACTTCGTAGTCGCAGTTAAGAACCCTACTATGTTTGCTTGAGTAGGGAACGCAGTTCTCTGGAATCCTTCTATGGAATCTGTATCAGCCTCTGTAACGTCAACTACCGCTGTCCGAATATTCTTAGACCCAGTTTCAAGAAGTACGTTGGCTTGAGTTATGAGAGCTTGAGTCGCAGCTACACCTCTGCCCTCACCGATGATTGGCGATGCCGTGGAATCTTTGACTCGTCCAACTACAGGAGGCAGAGCATCACCGTTAGCAGATGTTACCTCCCCATCCGCGTATGCTCTGATTACTGTAGTGAGGGGACTGGCCTCTACGATAGTCTTCTTGCCCGTGATTGTCGTATAGGCTGTTGCCTCCGTGATTATGCTATCAGAGGTCTGGCCTATTCCTCCAACTACTTCTACGCCCGTCCCGGTGACGGAGGTCAGCTTGCCTTTGTTTACCCGGAGCGGAGTAACGGTAGCTTGAGTTGCATTGTAAATATCTGCTTGGACAGAGCTTGTGAGCAGCCCATCAAACGGACCAGCGTTAGCGGATGTTATATCCGCTCCAGAGGTTATGTTTTGAGACCCACCTGTAAGGGGCGTTGCATCTACTATCTCTTTGATTCCCTCTATCGACTCATATAGAACGTCCGTTCCTATAGCTTGAACGCCCGTACCCGTTGCTTGTTTAGACTCCAATCCCAACTGGATTGTGGTTGTTGGAGTCTTGGGAATCGCAATGACATCCTTCTTGTCCAGTTCTATATCTATCCCGCCAACGAGAGCTGTAGATTCGGCAACCGTTGGAGATATTTCGACCGTTTGCGAGGTATCCCCGTCTCCTCTGAAGGGTATGGCGTCTGCTGGTAGTAGGTCTGGACGGGATGCAATCCCGGACGGGAATCCTTCTGTCGTTGTACTTACAACAGACGTTTTCTCTCCGAGTACAAATCTGCCAAGAGCAGACGGGAATCCTTCTAACGGAGAACCATCTGCTTGCTTCGCCGTTATTCCGACGGGCCGGACCGTTTGATTTGTCACCGTAGCTTCCAGTCCCGAAGCATCCCCTGATTGTATATCACAGGCAACTCCAAGGCCGCTGGCTCTCGCTCCAAGAGGCGAAATATCTCCTAAAGGCTTATCCCCTAATGCGAGCAAGATACCCGTCTGCGGCGCAGCGCTCGCATCGAGCAATGAACCGGGGGCGAATCTCGCAGTCTCTGCCGTAGCGCCGAGAGGAACTGCTATCCTATCGAGTATATCGGCTTCTCCTATCGCTACCTTTCTCCCGGTAGCTGTCTGGAGGGTGACGTTTCCTACAGCAGTTATTTTGTTGCCTTCGGAATCCTTCGTTATTGCATTGGCAGCCGTTGTAAGATTCGATGGGAACCCGAATTTTGTAGAGGCAGACGCTTCAGTTATATCTGCTCTGACGAATCCAATATCTGGGTATGGAAGTATTCTAACGTATTCTAAGACTGGAGGCTTAGATGTAAGAGAATCTACTTCTATCTCGGGTTCTACCCAGAACTCATTACCAGGCTCAACGTCGTAGTTGTAAATATAGGTAATGACCTCTCCTTCGGGGACGTCGAAGGAGTCTTTCTTTATTCTATCATACGTCTTGGAATCCTCGTATATGTTCAGAGAGATACTCCCATCGTTTAGTTGAGCCTTGGTGCGTATCTCTATCCCTCTGGTATCCGTTGTGATTCCCCGTTCTATTTCGACCTCGTGAATAACCGGGGACTTCGTAACGTCGTCTGTTTCCAGATTTATCTCGGAATAATATCTCGTCCCGACGTTCCAGTCTATCTTGTATAGTTGAGTAGTATTTTGTCCATCTCTCAACTGGAACGTTTCCTGGTTTTCAGGCTGCCCGTCGTTATTTGTATCCGCGTAGACGGTCATAGACGCCTCGCACCCATTTAGGGAGCAATCGTATCTTATTTGAGCCTGATTAACCATTGTCAGTCTACGTTAATGATGAGATTTGGACGCTTTATTACGGTTGCAGCATCTGTAATCTCTGCTTCGATATTCATTATTTCACTATTTAAGAATTGGCTGTTTCCAACCAACGTCTCAATATCGCCGGTGGCTGTTTCGGAATCTGCTATGAGACTTTCTGTCGTTGTAGATACCGATAGAGGTTGGGCAGCTTCCGATACTGCATTTGTAATTTCCCCCGAATCGGGGAATGCTATGATGTCTATTTGAACTTCGTGTTGTCGAAGCCCTATGGAAGTATATTTCCAATCAGATATTGCATAATATCCGTTGGATACGAAAGATGTATCCGGCGGTTGAATGTAAACGGTGTTTCGGTTGTCATTGTTATTATCGACTAGGTAATTTACTCCCTCATCTACATCCCAGACATCTACAGCTCCTGCCTTAGAAGCATTATTTTGTAAGGTTTCTGTCTGGTCAGCATTCAGAATCATAGTAAGTTTGAATGTCGATGTGGAATTAGATATTTTTCCTTTGGTATCTAATGTAACCTTACCAGTAACGATGGTAGAATCTGACATAATGAACTTCCACTCTGTATTCTTCCCTGTATAACTTTCTTGAAGCTCATTTCCAGTTAAGGAGTCTTCTGTGGAGGGGGCGAATTTAATGGATACTTCATACGTTGTATCAGACGCTAATTTCTCCTTATATCCGCTAATCAGAACCTCCTTTTCTCTCATTGGAGGACTCATATCATCTGGAGGAATAAGAGTATACGTGTTAGAAGAAGATGGACTAATATCTATTTTGGAATACCCACCGTCTTCTTGTTCGATTGTTTCATATTTCCCAGGATATTTGTTTAGAGGACGTAGTAAGTTTTCAAGTGTCTCTACGTCTGCCATCCACGTTACTTCTATCTCGCCGAATTTTCTCTTCCGTTCTACCGACGATTCGATTATGTTTCCATGTTCTGAAAAGCCACTACTACCTGTACTTCTATCTGCTATGGCGTAATCGCCGTATGCTCTTTCCGCTTGAAAGGTCGATGAAGAAACATCTGTAGAACCAACAACGGATACTGTACTGTTAGAGACCAGAGACTTCCCGGAACCAGTCGGGAGAGTGACCCCTGAAACCGTAACGCTGGATGTGGCTTCAAAACCCGACGATGCAGTTCTATCCCGTCGAATCTCGGCCGAAGCGGTTATGTATATATCAGGGTTGAGGGGGCTTGCATTAGCCTGATAAACAGAAACGTTTGCTACGACCATCTATAATACTCGTGAGTCTGTAGTTATATAACCCTTAGTGACATCATAGAGGTCCTCGAATACCTCATTAGATGACAAGGCTCTATTATACAACCGGATGTGTCCAAGTTCTCCATCCCAATGCCGGTCATCAGCAACTCTTCTATAACCGATAGCTGGAGCTGCTGACCCGAGCCCTCCGAGGTTGGAGTCTATCCCCTGACGTCTATCTACTTCTTCTCCATCGTAGTAGAATATCAAGTCAGACCCGTCATATACTCCGGCTATATGATGCCATATTCCAGTCGTAGGATAGTTGTTATATCCGACGTTTTGTTGGAATGTAGAGCCATCGTGGATTACAAACTCGAACATCCCATCATCCCATCTTAAAATGAACGTTTCATTTCCTTCGTCTCCTACCATATGGAACGTGTTGCTCCCTCCAAGAACGCCTGCCTCTACTTTGAACCAGCAAGAGACAGTAATGGCAGATTCTCCGGTGAAATCCAATCCAGATGGAAGGTCTATCCCGTCATCTATCCCATCAAATGTAGGACATGGTTGGCTTAATATCCCGTTTGAACCGAGGTTAGCATCTAAGTACGTTCCATCATACTTATTATTTGTTACGTCTACTGCGATGGAACCCGATTCTTCGCCCAGAGGATAATATGCCCAGAGGTTGCTTCCATTTTCATCTTCACTTGGATAACCGAGGCTCACAGACCCTTCGAGACCGTTATAGGAATTTCTCGAAGACCCTATTACCTTTGAGGTTTTCTGCTTAACCCCGTCGATGTATAATCTCAGTTCTTGGCTGAACGCGTCTGAAACAGCTGTTATATGATACCACGTGTTTGAGTCGAGGGAATAGGATGTGGTAATATCTCCGACTCCATCCCTCTCTTTTATTTTCCATTGAACGTCTCCACTGCCATCAACCAACAGCTGGAAATCAGACTCGCTCCCGTTCAATTCTCCGTTGAATACGTATCCTCTATCTGTTCCATCCCACCTGATGTTAGCAGAGATTGTGAAATCCTTTTGTATTGGCAGGCCGTCGCCAATATCCACATAGTCATCTCCATCGAAACTCAAGAAGTCTGTTGTATCTGGAGCACCACCGGAAACGACGGTTGCTCCTGTTATGGTACCATCGTAATTATTCCAGGAATCTGGGAGGGTGCTACCAGAAACATTGTCTACTTCGTACCGGGCAAGGCCTACCGGGC
>Ga0136564_1000240_pt1 | contig 19122 bp, 13 predicted proteins | sample AntCluMetagen318_FD_104933 | JGI IMG/M metagenome (GOLD analysis project Ga0136564, IMG submission 104933) | Saline lake microbial communities from Club lake, Antarctica - Metagenome #318 | ecosystem: Environmental > Aquatic > Non-marine Saline and Alkaline > Saline | place: Antarctica: Club... | reverse complement strand
TTGAGCAAGGCCTGACTCACACGGTCGCCTGGGATCTGCATCGCGGAGTCGAGACCAGAAGGCACTTTCACAACCACTGCTGGAAACTCTTTGATGGGCAGCTTTTATGAACCAAGAGATTAGAGCCGCAACAGAACTTCCCGCTATTCGAGAAGATATCGAACTTCAGACTGCAGATGGTGAAGTCTTGGTCGGGGAGCTGGCAATGCCCCTATCGGGGAAGCCGGTGGCAACCCTGGTGACCCTTCACCCACTTCCAACCCACGGTGGATTTATGGATTCACACATTCTTCGTAAGGCGGCAAACCGTCTTCCTGCCCTAATAAATGTCGCGGTATTGCGCTTCAACACCAGGGGGACCGAGTCACCCAGGGGCAAATCAACCGGCTCATTTGACTCGGGTAATTCTGAAAAGTTTGATGTTGCGGCCGCGATTCAATTTTGTGAGAATCGGGGACTTCCAACCCCCTGGCTGATCGGTTGGTCTTTTGGGACCGAACTGGCTATTAAATATGGGCCAGAAAACAAGATACTTGGGGCAATTCTTTTATCACCACCGCTTCACCGAGCCACCGAGCAAGACCTCACGGCCTGGAACCCGACTCAGAGGCCGTTGATTGCCTTTGTTCCGGAGCTCGATGATTATCTCAAGCCTCAAGAGGCCGCAATCCGCTTCGGAGTAGTGAATTTAGCAAAGGTGATTTCATTTGACGGCGAGAAGCATCTGTGGGTGGGGGAGTCCGCCACCAAAAAGGTGCTCAACGGTATTGCGGATATTGTGGTGCCAGGTTCGGCGCCATTGCCATCAACTTTTTAGCGCAGTTGCTGCTTCGGTATCCAGACTTCGCGAACAATTAGCAGAACCGAAGCGGCCACTGGAATCGCGATTAGTGCTCCCAGGACTCCAATCAGAGTTCCACCAACTAGGGCCGCGATTACCACCAGAGCGCCAGGAACTGAAACGGCCTTGCGCATCACTCTGGGGCTCACTAGGTAAGCCTCAAGCTGAAGATAAATAATATAGTAAATGCCAACCACGATCGCGGTCTGAGTTCCGGAAACAAAAGAAACTCCGGTCACAAGTATTGCCGATGCGGTTGCACCAACCAGCGGAATCAGAGCCAATAAGAAAGCTACCAGCGACAATAGCAGCGCAAATGGCACACGCATTATGGTGAGAAATATAAACAGTGCGATTGCGTGTACTAGAGCGATGGAGGTCTGTCCCATCAGCCAACGGCCCACCGAGAGGGCCACCTGATCGGTTATTTTCCTGAACCGCTCCCGCTTTGACGCCGCGACCAAATTCGCTAGGTAATCTTTCATTGGCTCAAGTGAAGCCATGAAGTACAGGGTCAAAATGACCACAATCACAAAGCCAAGAACGCCGGAAAGGATGCCGATGCCGACCTGCAAGAGGCCACCCACTAATGCTGGCCAGTTATCGCTATTTGTAATAAAAGTAATTGCGGAGTCCGCAGCTACGGTGATGCCACCACCCAGTTGGTCATCGAGCCGCGAAACCAAATCGGTAGACACCAGGGTGTCTGCAATTGCGGGAATTCGCTCAATCAGCTTGCCAGCCTCGTTCACAGCAGTTGGCAAAATAGCCCAGACTAAAAGTGCTACCGCTCCCAAGAATCCGGTCACAACAATTGTCACTGCCAAGGGTCTTGGCAAATTAGCTTTTCGAAGGGCTCTGATCAGAGGGTCCAGGCCTAGAGCAAGAAATAGTGAGATGCCAACATAGGTCAAGATTGTGGCGATTTGCTGAATCGCGCCACCTAAAACAATCGCGACTAAAACACCCAAGCCGCCGAGTAGCCCAATCTGAAATGGGTTTGACAACTTAGTGCGCTGTTCCATGATCTCTCCCTTGATTCAATTGCTCAGTTACCAAGTTACGCAGGTTTTCAAGATATGTCTCGATAGCCGCCGTTTGATTTTGTAATACGGTGATATTTTGCTCGGCCTTTAGCTCAATGTCTTTTGCATTGAGCTTTGCTAATTGAGTCAGATTCCTGCTCTCGATCTGGGCTGCATGCATCAGTGCCTCCGCCTGATCCCTTGCCTCTTGCATAATTGTGCGCTGAGTGCTTGCGGCTTGCAACTCAAGGGTCTCTATCTCAAGGCGCAGACCTGCAATGCTTTGATTCAGACCCGATAGGTCTGCGATTGCGCTTTCCAGGTAGCCCTGGGTGGTTGCCACTGCCTCCTGATGTTTGGTTTGATACTCCTGTTCGGCATCGAGCCGACGAGCCGCCAGGGCCGCCTCGAGCTTGGCCTGCTGTTTTTGTTTTAGTTTTCCCTGGATGTCTAGGTCGTTGGTAATCAGGTTCACTTTTGCGGCGTGCTCGGCTTCTAGTTTTGCACTTAGCAAATCCATCTCACGCTTAGTGGTGGCTCTCAGAGCCGCCACTTCAGTAGCGGCGAGTCCTCTAGCCTGCGCATTCTGAATCTCATTTGCACGAGTGAGGCTTTGGGCATTTTTGACTGCCTGCTCCACGAGCTGTCTTGCCTCTGATTCGGCAATATTCAAAATTCTCGTGGCTCTTCGATTAGCTTCTATGATCGTGGCTTCGTAGTTCGACTCAGCCTGATCTACCATTTCCACGGTGGCTAATTCGGCCCTCTTGGTTATTTGCTGGGCGGCTATTTGGGAGTTTTGTTCTAGCTCGGTTGCAATCAGGTGGGCACTCGAAAGAATCATGGCAGCCTTAGACCCGAGGGCGGCAAAGTTTGGCTTTTCGGTTTGGCTAACGGTGAGTTGAGCGCCTTCAAGGCTGGCCAAAGCGTTTTTTAGTTCAATTTCAGATTCTGCGGCTAGTTCCTTGAGGCGCACCAGCTCGGAATTTATTTCGTTTATTTCGCGCTCGACCATCGCAGGGTCGTAACCTTTGCGAACTAGTTCAAAGCGATTGAATTCTTGCGCCAAGGCGGGTCCTTTGCAGCCTGCGGGTAAACTTGTGAAGGCTAACAAAGTCTACCTATGAGGAACCCCTATGCGTTTATGGCTAGCATTCACCACCTTCTGCTTGGGCCTAGTGCTCACTGCAGTGGGATTGGTCAATCAGCTAGACAATCGACCCTTGAACATGATTGTTGCCAACCAGAGCATGCAGCAGCAAACCAACTTTGTCATGATTCCCAACAGCGTGCTCACTTCCTATGCCGGCGAGGTTCGAGTGAGAGCCGAGCAGAGCGGGCAAGTTTTTTTAGGGGCCGCCCGCCAATCTGATATCGAAGCTTGGCTTGGAAGCACTCAGTTCACCAAGCTGGCCCTGAGAATCAACCCGGAGACTGAGGTGGTGCAGCTTGCTGAGCTGGAAATTTCTGGTGATGGTGAGCTGGCAAATCCGGTTGGGTCAGATATTTGGCGAGATTTTGCCCTTGAGCAAGATATTGCAAGCTTGAACATCCCCGAGGGAAATGAAACCGCTTTGCTAATTGCAACAAACGGTTTTGAGTTGGCGCCGCGTGAGGTTCGCGTTATTTGGGATTTGCCGAACGAGCCCAATCCATTGGCGCCCACAACTTTGATTGGCTTGGGTTTCATGCTTATTGGAGCTGGATTGGCGGTTTGGGCTTTTTGGTATTACAACAAGCATTCGCGCCCAACCAGGCGCAAGGGCCCCAGGCCTCCAAGGCGCAAGGGCAGAATAAAGGTTATTTCTCAGGCTGGTCCTGGCCCAGTGAGCGAGAGAAGGGCGGCGCGTGGAGCTGGTTTTGTGGCCCTTGTATTGACACCGATTCTTCTAGCGGGCTGCGCCCCGGAGTACGTCTCTCCAGTTTTGAATCCGAGTCCATCTGCTGCTTCGGATATTCTCACTCCGGTGATGACTAAATCCCAACTGGAGAGAGTCCTTGCGGAAGTCGTCTTAGCGGTATCGGTTGCAGATGAGAATTTGGACCGAGAAAGTCTTGAGGTGAGGGTGGATGGACCGGCTCTGATCGTCAGGCGCTCGGCCTATAACCTGGCTCGCAAAAAAGATGACGGCTCGGGTCCTGAACCGATACTTGCCGCTCCCATCCAGCTGTTTTTACCCTCAGCTACCGACACTTGGCCGCGCTCGGTAATGGTGGTGACTGGCGCTGATGATCGACTGCAGCTACTGGTGATTAGGCAAGAAAGCGTCAGAGATAACTTCAAGCTCTACCAGTACATGGACCTATTACCCGGCATTGTGTTTCCGGAGGTGGCAGCCGAAACCGTGGGAGCAAATGCTGTGAAGCCAGATAGCAGATTCCTGCAAGTTACTCCAGGGGTTTTACCCGAGGCGGTTGGTGGGTTGTTGAATGAAGGGCTTGACTCTTCTTGGGCGAGCGTGCTGGATGGCCAGAATCAATACATAGTTGATGTTTCCTCGGTGCAACGAGGTTTGACTGAAACTCTAAGTAACGCGAACGTTGATTTTGCTCACGCCATTACCAAGGATTCGCCGGTGCTTTTGGCCACCGTGGACGGGGGAGCGCTGGTGGGTCTTTATATGACCGATACCTACACGATAATTCCAAAGCTCCCCGGGGATGCGGTTGCCATCTCGGGGGATGAAGCCATCCTGCTGGGAACCGGTGGCTCTGCCACCGGGATTGAGACCCGCTATGGCGCGATGCTCTTGTTTCATGTTCCGATTGCTGGTTCCGATGCCAGGGCTACGCTTCTAGGGGCTAGCCAACAACTTCTAACCGCTATAGCCCTTGGAGCCCGATGACGAATTTTGGCGCAGCATTTGATCTTTCCGGGCTTTCTGAGAAACCAGCGGGTGGATTAACGGTAACCGACTGGCTGGTAAGGGCTGACGAGGACACACTGCGTGCTTACCTCAAGCTATCCGAGAGCGCCCCGGTGCTAATGCTGATTGCCGATGCCAGCCAGGAATCAGTCAGGGTAAGAGCCCTATTGGTGGAGATTCTTTCTAAATCCGAGGGGCGCTTTGCAGGCTTGGAGGTCGACCTAGTCGCGAATCCCGAACTAGCCCAAGCGGTGGGGATAAGTGAAGCTCCTGCGATGTTGGCGATTTTAGCCGGCCAACCCGCACCCTTATTTAAGGGCGAAGCTAGCCAGGAGCAAATCCTAAAAGTATTGCAACAAGTCCTAGAGCTTTCCAAACAGAACAACCTGACGGCAAGGTTCTCGCTAGGGGCTGCCCCCAAGGCCGAACCAGAGCTTTCCCCTGAGCACCAAAGTGCCTATGAGGCAATCGAGCGGGGGGATCTTGAAGGTGCCAAGCTTATTTATGAAAAGCTAACTGTTGAATACCCCAAGGACAACGACGCCATCGCAGGGCTTGCCCAAGTTGAACTTATGATCAGGATGCAACTTGAGCCGGCGCCGGATTCTTTGAGTCAGCTTCTATTTGCGGCTGACCAGGCTTTTCTAGCCGGCGATGCGGCCGGATCTTTTGGCCTATTGCTGGATCGGTTTGCCGATGATTTCGAGAACCGCGAAGCAATCAGGGATCGCCTGATATCGCTTTTTGTGGTGGTTGGGGATATTCACCCCGAGGTGCTTGAGGCTCGTAAGCGCCTGAGCATGCTGATGTTTTAGGTCAGTAGGAACCAAATTGCGCCCAGTGGCGGGACGCTAATTAGGGCTGACTGGCGCTGACCATTATGCGGAATTGCTTCGGTAGTAACTTTTCCAAAATTTCCGACCCCGCTGCCGCCATAGTTTTCCGAATCAGTGTTTATGATTTCTTGCCAAGTGCCAGGCTTGGGTAAGCCGATTCGAAAATCATGCTGTGGATTAGGGGAGAAATTTACTACAGCCGCCATTGAGTTCCCCGCCTTATCGAATCGAAGAAAACTCAGAATGTTTTGATCGGCATTGCCGCCGTCAATCCATTGGAAGCCTTCAGGCTGATGGTCCAACTCCCATAGGGCCGGGGTTTTTCGGTACTGCTGGTTGAGATCGGAAACTAATTTCTGCATCCCCTGGTGGGGGGCATGGTCCAGCAGCCACCAATCGAGTTCTCTGGACTCGGACCACTCGGAAGGTTGAGCAAATTCTTGACCCATAAACAAAAGCTTTTTGCCCGGGTGCGACCACATGAATGCTAGATAGCTACGCATATTTGCCAGTTTTTGCCAGCGATCACCCGGCATTTTGCTCAATAGGGAGCCTTTGCCGTGAACCACTTCATCGTGGCTGATTGGCAAGACGAATTTCTCGTCGTAGGCGTAGAGCATCGAGAAGGTGATTTCTCCATGATGATATTTTCGATACATCGGATCGCGCTGGATGTATTCCAAAGAATCATGCATCCAGCCCATATTCCATTTAAAGCCAAACCCAAGCCCACCTTGATCGGTGGGCTCTGATACTCCGGGAAAAGCGGTTGATTCTTCGGCAATCATCATGATCCCGGGGTTTCTTCGATAGGCGGTGGCGTTGGTTTCTTGCAGGAACCTAATGGCGTCTAGATTCTCTTTGCCACCGAATTCATTGGGGAGCCACTCTCCGTCTTTGCGGCTGTAATCCAAATAGAGCATGGAAGCCACGGCGTCAACCCTCAGGCCGTCGACGTGAAACTCTTCGAGCCAGTAGTTCGCATTGGCAACTAAAAAGTTACGAACCTCGGTGCGGCCGAAGTTGAAAACGTGGGTGCCCCAGTCGGGCTGGTCTCCTCTTCTGGGGTCAGCGTCTTCATAAAGCGCCTCACCGTCAAAGCGAGCAAGAGCCCACTCGTCTTTTGGAAAGTGGCCCGGCACCCAATCCAAAATCACGCCAATATCGGCGTTATGCAGCTCGTCAATCAAAAAGCGCAGGTCGTCGGGCGTTCCAAAACGAGCGGTTGGCGCGTAATAGCCAGTGACCTGGTAGCCCCAACTGCCCCCGAAGGGATGCTCCGCTAGCGGCATGAATTCGACGTGTGTGAAGCCAAGCTCGCGAACATAGGCAATGAGTTTTCGTGCGACTTCTCGATAGCTCTTTGTTGCACTCCAAGAACCTAAGTGAAGCTCGTAGGTGCTCATGGGCGCGTTCAGGGCGTTAGTGTTGGCACGTTTAGCCAGCCAAGCTTGATCTCGCCACTGATATCTGGATTGAGTTACTACAGAGCTAGTGGCAGGGGGAGCTTCGGTCCGCTGCGCCATGGGATCAATCTTGGTTAGCCAGTTACCGGCTTTAGTTTTGATTTGGAATTTATAAAGCGCCCCCGAATCGACCCCTGGAATAAATAGCTCCCATACTCCAGAGCTACCCATTGAGCGCATTGGGTAACAAGTGCCATCCCAAGAATTGAAATCGCCCACCACTTTCACGGCCACTGCATTCGGGGCCCATAAGGTGAAGCCCACCCCGCTGGTGTCTCCGAGGGAGTCCTCGGAGCTAATCAAGCGCGCCCCGAGAACTTTCCAGAGCTCTTCGTGTCGGCCTTCGGTAATCAGATGAAGATCAAGATCGCCAATTGTCGGGTCTTTGCTGTAAGAATCGCTGACGACCCAATCGGGCGCATTTTCATAGACGGCTCTAATTCGATATTCTTTTGGAGCGATTCCTTTTTGGCTGAACTCCCAGACTCCGGCTTCTTGGTGACTGAGTTCGAACCTTTCATTAGAAGTTTCGAGCCAAACGCTTTTCGCAAAGGGCCGCAGGGCTCGGTGCCGCCAGGTTCCATTGAGGGCCTGAATCCCCAGGACTTCGTGGGGATTGTGGTGAGAACCCTCGGCGAGTTTTTGAAATTCTTGCATCAGCGCAAAACTTTTAGAATGTGAGCCGGTTCGGTGAATGAATCTAGCTTTACGTAGCTGTGTTCACCGAAGCTGAATTCGGCTCCGGTAATCAAGTCCACCACTTGAAACTCGCCCGAGACCCCTAGCTCCCTAAGGTTTAGGTGAACGCTGGTTTCTCTTGCCGAATTGGGGTCCGTGTTACAAATAACCAAAATTGTGTTTGCCTCACCATTATTGTGCTCGGCAGCTAAATGCTTGGAGTAGACCAGAATTTCTGAATCATCGGATTGATGAACCTTGAGATTGCGAAGTTGCTCTAGAGCGGGGTTGGCCTTGCGAATTTGATTTAGCAGCTTCACCCTTGGCATTAGCGAAGCTGGGTCTTCGGTTGCAGGCCAACTGCGCAGCTTGATCTCAAATTTTTCGCTGTCAACATTCTCTTCGGCCCCGGGTCTGGCAACCGACTCGTAAAGTTCAAACCCGGCATACATTCCCCAGCTAGCACCCGCGGTGGCAGCGATTGTGGCACGAATCTTAAACGCGGGCTTTCCACCAAACTGCAGGTATTGAGTCAGAATGTCCGGGGTGTTTACCCACAGGTTCGGCCTAAAAAAGTCTGCCGAGTCGTTTGCTAATTCTCTCAGGTATTCGGCTAGTTCGGATTTAGAATTTCGCCACGGAAAATAGTTATAGCTCTGCTGGAAGCCAATTTTCCCGAGGGCGTGAACCATAGCGGGTCTTGTGAAGGCTTCGGCTAAAAATATGACCTCAGGGTTTTTCTGATTAACCTCCTTGATTAGTCGCTCCCAGAAACCAACGGGCTTGGTGTGGGGGTTATCGACTCTAAATATAAAAACTCCCAAGCCAATCCATTTGTTCATAATCCTTAGGACCTCTTGGTAAATACCCTCCGGGTCGTTATCGAAATTGATCGGATAAATGTCTTGATATTTCTTCGGCGGGTTCTCGGCATAAGCGATTGACCCATCGGCCAATTTAGTAAACCACTTCGGGTTTGTTTGGACCCAGGGATGATCCGGGGAGGCCTGCAGTGCTAGATCAAGCGCGATTTCGATATTGAATTCTTTCGCGGCCTGCAAAAAAGACTGAAAGTCCTTTTCTGTTCCAAGTTCTGGATGAATCGAATCGTGACCGCCGGATTCGCTCCCGATCGCCCAGGGTGAGCCGGGGTCCTGATCTGCGGGGTTCAAGGTGTTATTCGGCCCCTTACGGTGAGAGCTTCCAATTGGGTGAATTGGGGGAAGATATAAAACCTCGAATCCCATTTCATGGACTCGCTGCAACGACGTTATTGCGGTTTTGAAATTCCCCGAGGTGATTGACCCATCTTTATTTTTGATAGCCCCTTCGGACCTCGGAAAAAATTCATACCAGCTTCCAGCTCCGGCGAGCTTTCGCTCGCATAAAATCGAGACTGGCTCGCTCAGGGTCTCAAGGCCTCTTAGCGGATGGGCATTGGCAAGTTCGCGTAGGCCTTGCTGCAGAGCCTTTGCCAGGCGGTTAGTTGGGGTTAAAGTTCGGTCCTGCAGGATTTTTTTGTGCTCTTGAAAGCTTTTTTTGATCTTGCTGTCACCTTCGCCTAATCGCTCCAGAAGGCTTAGGCCTTCGAGCATCATGAGCTCTTGATCCACCCCGGCCGCGAGTTTCAGTTGAGTGTTGCGCAACCAGGTTTCAAATTCATCGGCAAAGGCCGCAACCTGGTAGCTAAAGCTGCCAAGTTCCTCGAGTTTTAGGCTAATTAGCCACTGGTCTTTGCCGGGAGCACCCTCGGGCATGGATATGCGCCTAGTTTTCCCGCTTGGTGCAGTGAGCAGGATTTCAACCGAAATTAGATCGTGGCCTTCGCGAAACGCTACTGCGCCAAACTCAATCACTTCGCCTAAAAATGCTTTTACGGGATATTTCCCCGCATCCACCGCCGGCCAGGTTCTGGTTATTGGGATGCGTCCGATTTTTGATTGGTAATTGCCCACAATCACAATTTAGTGAAAGTTTTTGGCTAATGACCTGAATAACCCCAAAAGGTTATTGAAGCTCGGCAATTTAGCGCATTTAGTGAAGCAAAAAAAGCTGCATGCTCGTGGCAGTCATTTTGAAATTCGACCCAGCACCAAAGTGGACTTGCCTGATTGGCGGAGTCTCTTGCGAGCTGTCCCAAAGCAATTCAAAACTGTTGGCACCCTCTGGCGAGGGCAGAATTATGGTTTTTGTTTTTTCGGATCCACTAATCACCAGAAGCAAACCCTCCTTGGTGTCATCGTTCATTAGGTGGTAACTCAAACGTTGCAGAGTGCGGCGCTCTGGGTTGTGCCAGTCATCAATGCTCATCTGATCTCCCAGACCACTGAACCAGAGCATCTGATCGTGCTCCGGGGTGGCTGGGGCAAGCTTTGTGAACTGCCTCGGTCTGAGGGCGGGGTGTTTTTTTCTCAGGGCAATCAGGTGAGCCACGTTCTTTTCGAAATCAAGCTGTTCCGGGCTTGAAGAAAAGTTGAGCCAGCTGATGGCATTATCTTGGCAATAGGCATTGTTATTGCCACCCTGAGTCTTGAGCCGCTCGTCTCCGGCTGTGATCATGGGCACACCCGCTGACAATAGCAGTGTCCCCATTAGGTTTCTAGCGGCCTTACGTCTTTGGGCATTTACTAATTCATCACTGGTTTCGCCCTCTAGGCCGTGATTGAAGCTCGCATTATTATTCGAGCCATCACGGTTATTTTCGCCATTATTCGCATTCTGTTTAGCGTCGTAACTCACAAGATCATTTAGGGTAAAGCCGTCGTGGGCGGTTATAAAATTAATGCTTTTTAGAGGTGATCCCTCGGTCATAATCCCCTGAGAACCAGAAATCATCCCGGCAAGCTCCTGCACCCCATTATTGTGCTGGCCTAGTTTCCTAGCCATGGAGACATCGCTGAGCCAAAACTTTCTTACCGAATCGCGGTACTTATCGTTCCACTCTGGGAAACCGGGGGGAAAGTTGCCGGTTTGCCAGCCGCCTGGCCCGAGATCCCAGGGTTCCACTATTAGCTTGGCGCTTCCAATAATGGAATCCTCTTGCATTTGGGTTAATAGTGGATGCGTTTTGTTGAAGTTATTGTGCTCGTCGCGCGCGAGGGTCGTGGCCAGATCGAATCTGAATCCATCAATCTGGAATTCTTTGGCCCAGTGTCTGAGTGAATCAAGAGTCAACCGCTGGACCATCGGATTTGAAAAATCAAAGCTGTTTCCACAACCGGTGCTGTCGTGGTAATTGCCGTGATCGTCTTGACGGTAGTAACTCGAGTTATCTAAGCCTCGATAGGAGTATGTCAAACCCTTGTGGCCGCCTTCGGCGCTGTGGTTATAAACCGAATCCAGCAATACTTCTATACCCGCGCGGTGCAATTCTCTAATCGCGGTCTTGAGCTCGAGCGCAATCGCCGCCGGGCCCCCATCGCGGGCGGCCCTAGAGGCATAACGCATGTGAGGGGTGAAAAAGTTGATGGTGTTGTATCCCCAATAGTTGACCAGGCCAAGATTCACCAGACGCGGTTCTGAGATGTGCGCCTGAATCGGCAAAAGCTCGATTGCCGTGATTCCTAAGTTCTGAAGGTATTCGATGGTTTTAGGGTGGCCAAGAGCTGCATAAGAGCCTCTTATCTCCGGGTCAATATCTGGATTGATTCGGGTTAGACCCCTGAGGTGGGCTTCGTAGATGATCGTTTCGCTGAGCGCGGTTTCGGGTTTTTCAACTCCCTGCCAGTCGAAGTCTTGAGACACCGCAACGCAGTGATAGTCCTTAGGGTTCTCTCTAACTAGTCCCTTGGCATAGGGGTCTAGCAAATTTCTATCAGAATCAAAAGCGTGCCTTGGGCCTTTCGGCCCGGCTGCGCGAAGAACGTATTTAATCCCTTCTAAAAAGCGCTCGTCTTGTTGCCAAAATAAGCCATCATCGGCTTTTGCTAGTGGAATTTGGTGAAGCACGCTGCTGGAATCCTCGGGATCCAAGATGTTTAGAGAGATTTCGGTGGCCGAATCCGACCAGACGCCGAACACCCCGCCGCCCTCCAGAAGAGTCATACCCAATTGGGCAGTGTCGCTTTTGAGTTCGGGGTTCAACATTTCCATAGCCGAGATAAGAATACTTGGGGATCTTTAGTGCCTCCTGCAATTAGGCTCTAATTTATGTCCGTATTTTTGGACCATGCCGCCACTACGCCGCTTCGGCCAGAGGCCATGGTTGCCCTCGAAAAAGCACTTGGAGTTTTGGGAAACCCCTCCAGCGTGCACTCCGACGGTCAGCGCACCCGGGCCATTTTAGAAGACGCCAGAGATCAAATTTCAAAGGCCGCCGATTGCAATCGAAGCGAAGTCGTTTTCACCTCCGGAGGCACCGAGAGCAACAACGAGGCGATCAAGGGTCTTTACTGGGAAGCTAACAACAAGGACCCTCTAAAAAATCTAATTATTACTTCGGCGGCAGAGCACCACGCAGCGCTTGACCCAGCACTCTGGTTGGCAGCCGAGCAGGGAGCTGAGATTCACTATGTTGATTTAGAGGCCAACGGCATGGTCAAGCTCGGCGAGCTCGAAGAATTTATTATGTTGAACAGCTCAAGAATCGCGCTGATCAGTTTGATTTGGGTTAACAACGAAACCGGTGTGATCACGGATGTGCCAAGGATCGCCAAATTAGCAAAAGAACTCGGCATCGCAATTCATAGCGACGCGGTGGCCGCTTTTGGCAACATCCCGTTGTCTTTTAAAGATTCAAATCTGACTTCTATGGCAATTTCTGGACACAAGGTTGGCTCCCCGATTGGGGTTGGAGCTCTAATAGTTTCGAGAGGTGCCAAGCCAGCATCTTTATTGCATGGTGGTGGCCAGGAGCGTGGACTGCGCTCGGGAACCATGAACTACCCGCTAGCGGCCGCTTTTGCCGCTGCTGCCGCTGCAGCCCAATTGGACATGGCGCTCAGAGCACAGAGGCTAGTAGGGCTCAGGGATCACTTGGAGCGCGAGATCCTCAAGGCGATTCCAAATGCTCTAAGAACTGCTTTTGGCGCCGAGCGAGTGCCTCACAATGCCCACCTTATTTTTGATGGCGTGCAGAGCGATTCGCTGTTGTTTTTGCTTGATCAGCGTGGGATAAGCGTTTCCGCAGGAAGCGCCTGTCAGGCCGGGGTTCTAGCGCCTTCGCACGTGTTATTAGCCATGGGTTATTCAGAGACTCAGGCCGCGGCTTGCTTGCGCATCACCCTTGGCCGAACCACTACTCAGAGTGACGTGGATGTTTTTATTGATGCGATTGTTCCTAGTTTCGAGCAATCACTTCTTGCTGGGCTTTCCTCCAGGGCTATTTAGAAATTAGACTTCAGAGATGCGTATCTTGGCGGCAATGAGTGGTGGAGTGGATTCGGCGGTAGCTGCAGCACGTGCGGTTGAAGCTGGTCACGAAGTGGTGGGGGTTCACCTAGCGCTTTCACGCATGCCGGGAACCCTGAGAACTGGCTCCCGCGGCTGCTGCACCATTGAAGATTCGATGGATGCTCAAAGAGCGGCCAACACCCTTGGCATTCCCTATTACGTTTGGGATTTTTCGGAAAGATTCAAAATCGATGTGGTGGATGATTTTGTGGCCGAATATAAAGCGGGCAGAACCCCTAACCCCTGCATGCGCTGCAATGAGCGAATTAAATTTGCCGCCCTTTTGGAAAAAGGTTTGGCTTTGGGCTTTGATGCGGTTGCCACCGGTCACTACGCCAGCATCAAAGAGGATTCAGGAGGAAACCTAGAGCTGCACCGTTCACTAGCCATGGCCAAAGATCAAAGCTATGTTCTGGGGGTTTTAAATAAAGATCAGCTCAAGCACTCCTATTTCCCTCTTGGGGCGACCGCTTCCAAGGATTTGATTCGCAAAGAGGCTGCTGATAGAGGGCTATCGGTTGCTCAAAAACCGGATAGCTATGACATCTGTTTCATACCCGAAGGCGACACTAGGGATTGGCTCAAAGAGTTTGTGCCATCCGAACCCGGAACCATCTTGGATCAAGAAGGTAATCAAATCGGTGAGCATGATTCTCACGTTGGCTTTACCATCGGCCAGCGCAAGGGCCTAAACCTTGGCCGCCCAGCAAAAGACGGCAAACCGCGCTACGTGTTAGAGATTAGGCCAGTTACCAAAGAAATCATTGTCGGCCCGGAAGAGGCGTTGCAGATCTCAGAGCTTTATGGCACAAGGCTCTCTTGGTGCGGTAAGCCGCCATTGGACCCGAGTGTTTTCTTTGACTGCGAGGTTCAGGTTCGGGCTCACGGCGATACGGTTCCAGCTCAGGCAGCCGTTATCGACGGTGAAATGATTATTCACCTATTAGAACCCTTCTACGGTGTAGCACCGGGTCAAACTGCAGTGCTTTATGTGGGCACCAGGGTTTTAGGCCAGGTAACTATTGATAGGACCAAGAGCAAAGCCTCGGTAAGTGCCTAACGCTTTAGAGCGCGTTGAAGAGCTACGCAGTAAAATCCAGCGGTATCGGCTGGCTTATTACCAAAATAATGAATCATTGATTCCAGATCACGAATACGATGCTCTGGAAAAAGAGCTCGATGCGCTCGAGCGGGACCATCCCGAACTTTTAGATAGTCAAAGCCCAAGTCGCATAATTGGGGGCAAGGCGGCTGAGGTATTTTCTCCCGTTGAACACCTAGAACCGATGCTGAGTCTTGATAATGCTTTTTCCAAAGAGGATTTTTTGGCATGGACCAAAAGAGTTGGCGAGGGCCCATTTCTTTGTGAACCGAAGATTGACGGTTTGGCCCTTTGTCTAACTTACGAATACGGAGTTCTAACCAAAGCGGCCACCAGGGGGGACGGGGCTGTGGGAGAGGACGTCACGCAGAATGCCCTGACAATCAAAGGAGTTCCTCATCGACTCACTGGCACTAACCACCCAGAAGTTATTGAGATCCGCGGGGAGGTCTTTTTCGGTTTGAAAGATTTTGCTCAGCTGAACGCTTCGCTAGTCGAGGCTGGCAAGCCGGTTTTTGCGAACCCGAGAAATAGCGCTTCAGGCTCACTCAGACAAAAAGACCCGAGCGTCTCAGCAGCTAGGCCCTTGAGAATGCTGGTGCACGGTTTTGGTGCTTGGCAAGGCAATATAAAAAGCCAATCTAAAGTTTATGAACTTTTAGCTAGCTGGGGCCTTCCTACTACAAAGCGCTTTGAAGTCGTGAAAGACGCCGAAGCCGCTTTTGAGTTCATAACGAATTTGGAATCTACTCGGCATGAAATAGAGCATGAGATAGATGGTGCCGTAATCAAGATTGACTCTTTGAGCAATCAGTCGGAGCTCGGTAAGACCTCGAGAGCCCCCAGGTGGGCGATTGCCTTTAAATATCCCCCCGAGCAAGTGAACACCAAATTGCTCGACATCAAAGTTTCGATTGGCCGCACCGGCAGGGCCACACCCTTTGCTGTTTTAGCTCCGGTTGTAGTTGCCGGCAGTGAAGTGGAGTTCGCAACTTTGCATAATCAAGACCAGGTCAAGGCCAAGGGCATTTTGATTGGGGACACCGTTGTGATTCGCAAGGCGGGGGATGTTATTCCGGAGATATTGGGTCCGGTATTGGCGCTTCGCGACGGAAGTGAAACGTCGTTTGAAATGCCATTGAATTGCCCAGAATGTGGCGAAAAGCTGGCTCACGCCAGCGAGGGTGATGTTGATCTGCGCTGCCCAAATTCTAAAAGTTGTCCCGCGCAGCTGCGGGAGCGCATCGCTTACATCGGCTCTCGGGCAGCCTTAGACATAGAAGCCTTGGGTTACGTATCGGCCGCCGCCCTAACTCAGCCCCTAGAACCAAAGATCCCTCCAGTTGTTTCAGAAGCGGACCTTTTTGATCTAAAGCTGGAGGACCTTTTGCCAATTAGGTCGATGGTGTTGGATGCCGATACCGGCCTTGCCAAACATGATTCACTAGGAAATCCAAAGATTGTTGACTTTTTCGCCCGCAAGGATGGTTCTGCGGGCGAGGTGGCAATCAAGCTTTTGGCAAACCTCGAGGAGGCGAAGTCCAAAGCGCTTTGGCGCATATTGGTATCGCTCTCGATTCGCCATGTTGGCCCCGTGGCCGCAAGGGCCCTAACTGATCACTTCGGTTCCTTGAGCTCAATCTTTGAAGCCAGTGAGTCGGAGCTTTCCGAAGTCGCAGGCGTGGGTCCGACTCTTGCTAAATCGATTATCGAATGGTTTCTGATTGATTGGCATAAAGAAATTTTGAATCGCTGGGAAAAAGCCGGTGTTCAGCTGGCCATTCCGGGCCATCTTGGACCGGGTTCCGTCTCGAAGGATGGGATGTTTTTTGGTCTTTCGATAGTGGTTACCGGGAGTCTTGAAACCATGACCCGCGAAGAAGCGGAGGCAGTGATTATTGAGCTTGGCGGTAAAGCCGGCTCTTCGGTATCGAAAAAAACCGCGTTTTTGGTTGCAGGCCCGGGTGCTGGCTCGAAGCTCATAAAGGCTCAGGAGCTAGGTGTTGAGGTTCTCTCCGAACAGGATTTCCTCCAGCGCACCGAGGGCAATTCAAACTAAACTTGAGAAAACACGATCTTCTTGAATTGAGCTGATGCATGTCTGAAATTACTCCCAATCTAGTAAGGCACCTTGCCGAACTCTCTAGAATCCTGGTGACCGAGGAGGAAATCGAGCAGCTCGCCATCGAGCTGAATGTGATTGTTGATTCGGTCGCGATTGTCACCAAGGCGGTATCGGGTGAGGTTCCGGCAACTAGCCACCCAATTCCGATGGTGAATGTGTTCCGTGAGGATGTAATCGAACCCTCCCTAACCCAGATTCAGGCACTTTCTGCAGCCCCCGACAGCGCCGAGGGCAAGTTCCGCGTTGCAGCGATTTTGGATGAGGACTAATAAATGTCAGAACTAACAAAAAAGTCAGCTAGTGAGCTGGCCTTACTCATTGCCTCGAAGGAGGTTTCTTCGGTTGAGGTCACAACCGCGTTTTTTGATAGAGCTGAAAAGCTCAACCCAAAGACCAATAGTTTTTTATATCTGAATCGTGCGAATGCTATTAGGGCTGCCGAACTCGCTGATAGCGAGCAGGCTGCGGGCAAGCCACTGTCCGCGCTGCACGGGGTTCCAATCGCGGTAAAAGACAACCTCACCACGATGGATGCCCCAACCACCTCGGGTTCAAAGATGCTAGAGGGTTGGATGCCGGAGTACGACGCAACCGTTGTAAAAAAGCTCCGCGCCGCCAGGCTTCCAATTTTGGGCAAGACGAACCTGGATGAATTTGCCATGGGCTCCTCTACCGAGTTTTCGGCCTATGGCCCCTCCAGAAACCCTTGGGATCTAGAGCGGATTCCAGGCGGATCCGGCGGAGGCTCTTCATCGGCCGTGGCTGGCATGCTTGCGCCAATCGCCCTTGGTTCTGATACGGGTGGCTCGATTCGCTTTCCGGCAGCGGTCACCGGCTCCGTGGGGGCTAAGCCGACCTATGGCGCAGTATCAAGATATGGGCTAATTGCACTGGCTTCTTCTTTGGATCAGGTCGGCCCAGTCTCAAACACGGTTCTTGACTCGGCATTATTGCAAGATGTCATCGCAGGGCACGACCCACACGACTCGACCTCAATTAGAGAATCTCTAGGGTCGATGGCCGAAGCCGTTCGCAATGCGGATGTTAAGGGTTTGAGGGTCGGAATTGTAAAACAGCTTTCGTCGGACGCTTTTCAACCCGGCATTAAGGCGCTCTTTGAGGACACCGTGCAGAAGTTGGTAGATCAGGGTGTCGAGATTGTTGAAGTGGATTGCCCTAGCTTTGAATATGCAATCGCCGCTTATTATCTGATTCTTCCCGCAGAAGCTTCTTCAAATTTGGCAAGATTCGACTCGGTTCGTTTTGGACTCAGGGTTGCCCCGGAGGGAAACCCGACAATCGAGCGTGTGATGGCTCAGACCAGAGAAGCCGGCTTTGGTCCCGAGGTGAAAAGAAGAATCATCCTCGGAACCTATGCTCTTTCATCTGGTTACTACGACGCCTATTACGGTTCAGCCCAAAAGGTTCGAACCCTTATTCAGCAGGACCTGGCGAGAGCCTTCAGCCAAGTTGATGTTTTGATTTCACCAACCGCACCTACAACCGCATTCAAGATCGGTGAAAAAATCAACGACCCGATTGCGATGTATCTAAACGACATCGCTACCATTCCGGCCAACATGGCCGGAATTCCTGGGATGTCGGTCCCCAATGGTCTAGCTAAAGAAGACGGCTTGCCATCCGGGGTGCAGATTCTGGCCCCCGCCAAAAAGGATGCCTTGATGTATCGAGCGGGCGCAATTATTGAAAAGCTTTATGTTGATCAGTGGGGTGCCCCACTGATTACCCAGGCTCCGAACTTAGAGGTGCTCTAATGGCTAAAGAACAATTAATGGAATATGAAAAAGCCCTCGAGTTATTCGAGGTAGTGATTGGCCTTGAGGTCCACATCGAGCTAAACACGAAATCGAAGATGTTCTGCGGGTGCGCAAATGCCTTTGGTGATGAACCAAATACCAATGTTTGCCCAATTTGCATAGCTCTTCCCGGCGCACTACCAGCGGTAAACAAAAAGGCGATTGAGTCATCAATCGCCATCGGCTTGGCCCTTGAATGTCAGATTGCACCAACCGGCAGATTCTCAAGGAAAAACTATTTCTACCCGGATTTAGCCAAGAATTTTCAGACCTCGCAGTATGACGAACCGATTGCTTTTGAGGGCAAGGTCTCGATCGAACTTGAAGACGGTGAAGTTTTTCAGATTGATATTGAGCGTGCCCACATGGAAGAGGATGCTGGAAAGCTAACCCACGTCGGGGGAGCCACCGGGCGGATCCAGGGCGCGGAATACTCCCTGGTTGATTACAACCGAGCCGGTGTCCCGCTGGTTGAGATTGTCACCAAACCCGTCTATGGCACCGGAGCCAAGGCTCCCGAGGTCGCCTCCACCTATGTTCGTTACATTCGAGACATGGTCAAGGCGATGAATGTCTCTGATGCAAGGATGGAGCGCGGTAATGTTCGCTGCGATGCGAACGTATCGATTCGCCCAAAGGGTCAACAAAAACTGGGCACCAGAACCGAGACCAAGAACGTCAACAGTTTGCGCTCAATAGAGAACGCCGTGAAGTATGAGATTCAGCGCCAAGCATTCATCCTGTCAAATGGCGGCAGCATAACCCAAGAGACCAGGCACTGGCATGAGGACAGGGGCCACACCTCCTCTGGAAGACCTAAGTCTGATGCCGACGACTACCGATATTTCCCAGAACCCGATCTTGTTCCAGTTCAGCCAAGCCTCGAGTGGATCGAAGAGATTCGTAAAACCCTTCCAGAGAACCCAGCGCTTAGGCGCAAGAGGCTTCAGCAGGATTGGGGTTTCACGGACTTA
>Ga0136564_1000174_pt1 | contig 22550 bp, 13 predicted proteins | sample AntCluMetagen318_FD_104933 | JGI IMG/M metagenome (GOLD analysis project Ga0136564, IMG submission 104933) | Saline lake microbial communities from Club lake, Antarctica - Metagenome #318 | ecosystem: Environmental > Aquatic > Non-marine Saline and Alkaline > Saline | place: Antarctica: Club... | reverse complement strand
GAGTGCTCGGCGTAGAGCCTGCAACTGCTTCAACCTCACGAGAGTTCGTCTGAAACTCGCACACTCAGACTGGAAGGACCGCGGGACGTGCGCGCTTCAACCTCACGAGAGTTCGTCTGAAACTGCAGTCTATCGCCGACAAGGGCTGGCCCCTGACTTCAACCTCACGAGAGTTCGTCTGAAACAGGAACGCATCACTCATCTGAGTCCTCTTGGAGGCCACTTCAACCTCACGAGAGTTCGTCTGAAACCGGCCTCGATGAGCCGATCGGCGACTGTCGTCCCCAACTTCAACCTCACGAGAGTTCGTCTGAAACGCGAAGCCCTACCGCAACTTCGAGATGCGCGGCGGACTTCAACCTCACGAGAGTTCGTCTGAAACGATTGCTTAGTTGGATTGGCAATATATGTGGACACTTCAACCTCACGAGAGTTCGTCTGAAACGCCGTTATCGTTACCGTTGGGTGTGTGAGAGTTCAACTTCAACCTCACGAGAGTTCGTCTGAAACTACGCCAACTACTACGTGTTGGACGAATCCTTCAAACTTCAACCTCACGAGAGTTCGTCTGAAACTAGCTGGTGGCTCTTCGTCATCCCGACGCTGGTAGTACTTCAACCTCACGAGAGTTCGTCTGAAACTTCAGATGATCATCCCGGTCTGTCATCGAAGAGGCACTTCAACCTCACGAGAGTTCGTCTGAAACAGTAACAAGCCCGAAGCTATAGGAAATAAAACACCTCAAACTTCAACCTCACGAGAGTTCGTCTGAAACCGGCTCTCTCATTGGGAGTGGCGGCTCGACGAGCTGACTTCAACCTCACGAGAGTTCGTCTGAAACAATGTCTGGTGATGACGAGACTGTCATCGTGATGACACTTCAACCTCACGAGAGTTCGTCTGAAACTCGCCACCGGTTTCGCCGCGTTTGCCCATGTCATCACTTCAACCTCACGAGAGTTCGTCTGAAACCGTAAGATCGGCTATCATTAGCACGCCCCCAGTGGAAACTTCAACCTCACGAGAGTTCGTCTGAAACAAAAGATCCAGAACCCCCTCGAACCGATTCTCGGTACTTCAACCTCACGAGAGTTCGTCTGAAACAAATGAATAACAGATGGCTGAAGTCGAAGAGAGAGACTTCAACCTCACGAGAGTTCGTCTGAAACACGGTTCCCCGGTGCGCCGTCCGTAACCACGATCATACTTCAACCTCACGAGAGTTCGTCTGAAACCCGTCGACCACCAGAGGGGCTGTACACTGAGAGTCACTTCAACCTCACGAGAGTTCGTCTGAAACAGCTAATCGCAAGACGGCTCTACAGTTGTCTTCGATAACTTCAACCTCACGAGAGTTCGTCTGAAACATGAAGTCAGCGCCTTGTTCGGTCTTCACCGTGTACACTTCAACCTCACGAGAGTTCGTCTGAAACTATAAGCTTATAGGACAATATACATACGTAAGGAGAACTTCAACCTCACGAGAGTTCGTCTGAAACAAGGACACTGCCCCATCCGCGAACCTACGGACAAGTACTTCAACCTCACGAGAGTTCGTCTGAAACAATCATTTCTTCCATGTAGTATTCCATAGTGTTTGACTTCAACCTCACGAGAGTTCGTCTGAAACTGGCGGCGTTTGATGTAGGAGTGGTTGATGGTAGACTTCAACCTCACGAGAGTTCGTCTGAAACACGGCGTGATGTCCGCGTCGAGCTGGTCGTCGAGACTTCAACCTCACGAGAGTTCGTCTGAAACTAACGGTTCTATAGCAAAACCGTTACACGGTACATCACTTCAACCTCACGAGAGTTCGTCTGAAACTCGTTCACAGGACCGTAGACGGCTATCAGCAGGCTACTTCAACCTCACGAGAGTTCGTCTGAAACTACTCGTCTTCGACTTCGAGGACGGCCACTGTGACCGTTTTGCCCGCACTTCAACCTCACGAGAGTTCGTCTGAAACCACCAACGAGGGGATCTACGAGGGGCAGTTCGAACTTCAACCTCACGAGAGTTCGTCTGAAACTGTCGCCCATGACTGCTGATTTCATCCTTGAGGAAGCCAAGACTTCAACCTCACGAGAGTTCGTCTGAAACTCGACCGTTTCGCCGCATCCTGTATAGCCACAGACACTTCAACCTCACGAGAGTTCGTCTGAAACTATGGAGCGAGACGGGCCGCTGACTGATCGCAAGACTTCAACCTCACGAGAGTTCGTCTGAAACCCGCCAACGAGCCGGAAGCGTCCGAGCCACCAGCTCAAACTTCAACCTCACGAGAGTTCGTCTGAAACGGCTGACGGTCTGACTGGCAACTCAGAATCGTTGACTTCAACCTCACGAGAGTTCGTCTGAAACTACGCCTACCTCCCTGCCGGTCACTGGTCGGTACTCACTTCAACCTCACGAGAGTTCGTCTGAAACCAGCGCGAGGCGACAGAGCGGGCCAACCACTACGCCACTTCAACCTCACGAGAGTTCGTCTGAAACGATCTCGTCCCACGGGTTTGAGTGGTCGCTTTCGAACTTCAACCTCACGAGAGTTCGTCTGAAACCGTCCTTAACGAGCTTCTGAGCCGTTGGGACTACGAACTTCAACCTCACGAGAGTTCGTCTGAAACTAGTCGTCGCCCATCGCGTAGATCGCCTGATAAACACTTCAACCTCACGAGAGTTCGTCTGAAACCGACCGGCTGGCTCCGCGTGACATCCCGCACTCGCTACTTCAACCTCACGAGAGTTCGTCTGAAACCGGGGGATCGACGCCGCACAGAGTTGAGCGAGTCCCTACTTCAACCTCACGAGAGTTCGTCTGAAACGATCGGCAATCCGTTCGGTGGCGACGTGCCGCCGCAACTTCAACCTCACGAGAGTTCGTCTGAAACTCTCGGCCCAGTCCTTCGTCGGGATACCTTCGTCTCACTTCAACCTCACGAGAGTTCGTCTGAAACGTGGTGGGCGTACTCGCAACGGTGTGGGTCATGGAACTTCAACCTCACGAGAGTTCGTCTGAAACGAGACGATGCGCTCTCGGCCCACGCCGCTTGCCATACTTCAACCTCACGAGAGTTCGTCTGAAACCAAATTACGATGGAGGGCAACGGCATCGGTTCGGGAACTTCAACCTCACGAGAGTTCGTCTGAAACGAATCAACAGGCGTTCGACGTAGCCGGGGAATCCGTACTTCAACCTCACGAGAGTTCGTCTGAAACTGTTGTTCGCCTTCTCGATCCTCTCGGCCGACGAGGGACTTCAACCTCACGAGAGTTCGTCTGAAACTCGTGACGCTTTGGCCCCAGTCATGAGCTTAGAACTTCAACCTCACGAGAGTTCGTCTGAAACTACCAGCGTCGTCAGCGGTCGGGTGGTCCCACGCTCACTTCAACCTCACGAGAGTTCGTCTGAAACGGTTTACGACCCGATTGGAGAGTTCAAGTGAGCCTACTTCAACCTCACGAGAGTTCGTCTGAAACTCTCTCTAATTGGACGGTATACCCGTTTGCTCCACTTCAACCTCACGAGAGTTCGTCTGAAACTGCCATAATGCAGACCATAATCGACGCCGTTGTATGGACTTCAACCTCACGAGAGTTCGTCTGAAACTGCCGTCGCCGATGCCGATGGTCCAGTACGACCAAACTTCAACCTCACGAGAGTTCGTCTGAAACACCAGATGAGTCGCTGTCTCCACCATCATCGTTTACTTCAACCTCACGAGAGTTCGTCTGAAACAGTCCGGAATAAAGTCCAAGAGGCTGTCCTTCTTGACTTCAACCTCACGAGAGTTCGTCTGAAACGTCCCGTTAACCTCAACTGCGAGTGCGGAGCCTGAACTTCAACCTCACGAGAGTTCGTCTGAAACCGTCGACTTCGCCGATCCCGAGCTGCCCCTCGGCACTTCAACCTCACGAGAGTTCGTCTGAAACCGTATTCGGGAACTCGACGAACAGCAGTCGGTTGTAACTTCAACCTCACGAGAGTTCGTCTGAAACTGTGTCGGTGTCGCTCTCGGCCATCACGTACGGGATACTTCAACCTCACGAGAGTTCGTCTGAAACGGTGTCGTCGCCGTCGCCGTCGCCGTCGTCACCTCCACTTCAACCTCACGAGAGTTCGTCTGAAACGACGTTGTCGAAGTCGCTCACAGCCGCACCCCCTCAAACTTCAACCTCACGAGAGTTCGTCTGAAACGCGATGTCTTTGACTTCGGTGTCTTCGAAGAGGGTCACTTCAACCTCACGAGAGTTCGTCTGAAACGTGAGAACCCCCTCGGCCACCACGGCGACAGTGAACTTCAACCTCACGAGAGTTCGTCTGAAACGCCGAGTTGTACGGCTTCACGTACTCGGTGGTCCACTTCAACCTCACGAGAGTTCGTCTGAAACAAGATCGCCCGAGTCGCCCATCGACAGCACGTCTTCACTTCAACCTCACGAGAGTTCGTCTGAAACTCGTCGCGGTTCTCCAGGAGGTCGGTCCAACTGTCACTTCAACCTCACGAGAGTTCGTCTGAAACAGGCATTTTCATGTACTCTGGTGTCCCAGAAGTCACTTCAACCTCACGAGAGTTCGTCTGAAACCAAACAAGCAGCCATCAAAGGAACATTACCTTACCTACTTCAACCTCACGAGAGTTCGTCTGAAACCGCCGTCGGTGCCGATGGCGTCCCTCGCCGTCTGGACTTCAACCTCACGAGAGTTCGTCTGAAACAAGACAGCTTAGACGACGACGAGATCGAGGAGTTTACTTCAACCTCACGAGAGTTCGTCTGAAACTCGTCGTAGGCGATCGATCCCTCTGGCATGTCGGTTGACTTCAACCTCACGAGAGTTCGTCTGAAACCCGTTCTCGACGCCCTGGAGGGTGCCGCCGCCGACTTCAACCTCACGAGAGTTCGTCTGAAACCCCACGGAGTCCCACACAATAACGAAACCAACGCAGAACTTCAACCTCACGAGAGTTCGTCTGAAACCAGTCCGCGGCTGCCGAGTTCGGTGTCTTCAATATACTTCAACCTCACGAGAGTTCGTCTGAAACCGACCGCTATCGCGGCCGCCGAGCTCGATGGAACCACTTCAACCTCACGAGAGTTCGTCTGAAACCGTTGTCCACGATAACGGCAACGGACTCAGTGCCTCCACTTCAACCTCACGAGAGTTCGTCTGAAACTCGGATACCGACTACAAACAGGTTCGCAGCCTGCTGACTTCAACCTCACGAGAGTTCGTCTGAAACCAAAGGACGGTATCATTCCGTTCTGCAACCACTGCACTTCAACCTCACGAGAGTTCGTCTGAAACATATTCGCAACAGCGACTATCCAACCGACTGTTTCACTTCAACCTCACGAGAGTTCGTCTGAAACTCAAAGCAGCTAATGACCAAGTGCTCACAACTGTTACTTCAACCTCACGAGAGTTCGTCTGAAACTGACCGTGATGGCTCGTCTCGTTGTGGAACTCCTGACTTCAACCTCACGAGAGTTCGTCTGAAACCTTCAGTTCGAGCGTGTCCGACCCGCTCAGGTCGAGAACTTCAACCTCACGAGAGTTCGTCTGAAACGCCTTCCATGATCTCTCCTTTCGTCTTCAGGTGTTCACTTCAACCTCACGAGAGTTCGTCTGAAACTCGTCGAGCTCGCCCTGGTGGGCGTCGAGCCAGGGCTCACTTCAACCTCACGAGAGTTCGTCTGAAACCGGCCGCGATAGCGGTCGCACCGAAGATCGTACCACTTCAACCTCACGAGAGTTCGTCTGAAACGTGAGCGCAAGCAGCGAGCCTCGATCACCAAGCGTGCACTTCAACCTCACGAGAGTTCGTCTGAAACCTCCATCGACGGTGCTGCTAGACTCACGCACACGCGACTTCAACCTCACGAGAGTTCGTCTGAAACTCGGCCCGAGTTTCCAGAGCGTCTCCCGCGACCGCCAACTTCAACCTCACGAGAGTTCGTCTGAAACATCACAACTGGTCGGGTGTGTTGGTTAAGACCTCACTTCAACCTCACGAGAGTTCGTCTGAAACGAGAATCGTCTTCGCGCCCGGCGTCGACGCCCAGAGAACTTCAACCTCACGAGAGTTCGTCTGAAACTCGTTCACAGGACCGTAGACGGCTATCAGCAGGCCACTTCAACCTCACGAGAGTTCGTCTGAAACGATCCGGAAGACGCCAGCGAAGACGAACGCGATCACTTCAACCTCACGAGAGTTCGTCTGAAACTATGTCTGTGTGATATTCTGGTTTGGTTTGAGTTCACTTCAACCTCACGAGAGTTCGTCTGAAACTGTCTCGGGATCGATGTAGTTCTGCCGCGGCCCGGACTTCAACCTCACGAGAGTTCGTCTGAAACAGCACTGACGACACGACCTCGACGACTGTCGACGACTTCAACCTCACGAGAGTTCGTCTGAAACTTCTGCGTCTCTGTGAGCTCGACCCGGCTGTCGACACTTCAACCTCACGAGAGTTCGTCTGAAACAACTGCCTCTCTGCGGGTAGTTTACACACCACCTCACTTCAACCTCACGAGAGTTCGTCTGAAACGAGGTCCGTCAGACGCTCGATCTCGGCGTCGTCGCACTTCAACCTCACGAGAGTTCGTCTGAAACCAGGGAGTCGACAGCAACCGCTGCCGTCACTGCACTTCAACCTCACGAGAGTTCGTCTGAAACTATTATCGCGGTCGTCGCGATCGGCCTCTACGTGGTACTTCAACCTCACGAGAGTTCGTCTGAAACCCCGCGACCTCGGTGGCGAGCATGATCTCCTCGGGCCACTTCAACCTCACGAGAGTTCGTCTGAAACGGCAATACCAATACCCGCGTATCGCAACGTGTGCGACTTCAACCTCACGAGAGTTCGTCTGAAACCTCGACGAGGCCAGTGAGGAAGACCTCGAATCGCTCACTTCAACCTCACGAGAGTTCGTCTGAAACCAACCCGCCGAGTGTCTCCGACGGAGCTGGGGAACTTCAACCTCACGAGAGTTCGTCTGAAACAATGTCGAACCAGATCGAAGCCGACGAGATGTGCAACACTTCAACCTCACGAGAGTTCGTCTGAAACCGGCGAGGGTAGTCTACTATCACAGCTGTGGATAATACTTCAACCTCACGAGAGTTCGTCTGAAACGATCACGAAACACGCCAGCTCGTCGACCATCTTCAACTTCAACCTCACGAGAGTTCGTCTGAAACTCCATCGCCTCGGCGGCGTCGAGGCCGGCGCTGGCGAACTTCAACCTCACGAGAGTTCGTCTGAAACACCTGCAGTCTATCGCCGACAAGGGCTGGCCCCTGACTTCAACCTCACGAGAGTTCGTCTGAAACGACGGTCGGGGATGGGACGACGAGACGATCGACGAACTTCAACCTCACGAGAGTTCGTCTGAAACGGACACAACCGACTCGGATGGAGACCACTGATGTCAGACTTCAACCTCACGAGAGTTCGTCTGAAACGAGTTCGACAACGTCGACTTCGTCATCGGCCAAGCACTTCAACCTCACGAGAGTTCGTCTGAAACTCAGTCGTGGATGTGGGAGTAAGTCTCCACCCCCACTTCAACCTCACGAGAGTTCGTCTGAAACGATCGGGAGTCGGACACGTCGTACGTCGGGGACCCGACTTCAACCTCACGAGAGTTCGTCTGAAACTCGATGATCGTCTCCATGACGTTGCCTATCTCGATACTTCAACCTCACGAGAGTTCGTCTGAAACCGACGGCCACTCTCGCACCCCGAGCCTCAACCACCGACTTCAACCTCACGAGAGTTCGTCTGAAACTCGGAGTCGATATGCGTCCCGCTCGCGGCCATACTACTTCAACCTCACGAGAGTTCGTCTGAAACGGGTGCGAAGCCAGCCAACGAGCTGCTGTTCATCCCACTTCAACCTCACGAGAGTTCGTCTGAAACGCACGCGCAAGCCCACCAACAGGTCGTCGCCGTGACTTCAACCTCACGAGAGTTCGTCTGAAACGATCACGGCGTCCGTATAGCTCCCCTCGACCGCCTACTTCAACCTCACGAGAGTTCGTCTGAAACCGTAGCGCTCTTGCTCCGGTGCGATTGTCTCTTCAGTACTTCAACCTCACGAGAGTTCGTCTGAAACCCGTCAAAGCCGCTGGCAGGCTTGTCACGGCGTTTTTCACTTCAACCTCACGAGAGTTCGTCTGAAACGAGTGACGACTGAGGACGCCCTCGCGAATGTCTTCGAACTTCAACCTCACGAGAGTTCGTCTGAAACACGTACACGAGCCCCCACAGGTCGGCCGATTGGAAACTTCAACCTCACGAGAGTTCGTCTGAAACAAGGCCGGTGGCGGTTCTCAAGATTCCAGTTTCGAACTTCAACCTCACGAGAGTTCGTCTGAAACAGCGGGGCTCGGTGCTGGGTGTGGCTCACACTAAACTTCAACCTCACGAGAGTTCGTCTGAAACGGCTGTATTGCGTTCATCGTAGGGCCACCGGGAAGCGACTTCAACCTCACGAGAGTTCGTCTGAAACTACTCTGGCGGCGCGCTGTTCTGCTACCCGTTCAAAACTTCAACCTCACGAGAGTTCGTCTGAAACGCTCGAAGACGAACTCGGCGATCTCGATCTAGATCCCACTTCAACCTCACGAGAGTTCGTCTGAAACAACCACATTGCCGATCTAGTCCACGACGCCGTTAAGACTTCAACCTCACGAGAGTTCGTCTGAAACGGACTGGTGGACGACAGACAAACGCTCGATCTACTACTTCAACCTCACGAGAGTTCGTCTGAAACGATCTCGTTGCGGACCAGTTCCGCGTCATCATCGGCACTTCAACCTCACGAGAGTTCGTCTGAAACTACTACGCCCGTGAAGCCCTGTCGCTGCCGAAGTCACTTCAACCTCACGAGAGTTCGTCTGAAACGTGCTACGAGTCGGTCGTCGGCGTCCAGTGTGGACTTCAACCTCACGAGAGTTCGTCTGAAACGCTGCCGACGCTGCTGGAGAGGCAGCAACAGTAGAGACTTCAACCTCACGAGAGTTCGTCTGAAACCGTCGTCGCGGTTCTCCAGGAGGTCGGTCCAACTGTCACTTCAACCTCACGAGAGTTCGTCTGAAACCCCCGACCGTCGCGGAACGCCTCGCGCGGCGTGTCACTTCAACCTCACGAGAGTTCGTCTGAAACTTTTTGCGACACATCCAACCGGTCGAGCATCGCACTTCAACCTCACGAGAGTTCGTCTGAAACTGGATCTGATGGAACCCGGGACGGACGACCCGCGGACTTCAACCTCACGAGAGTTCGTCTGAAACTCCGCCTCGGAGATCTGTGGAGGTCCGGACTGTAACACTTCAACCTCACGAGAGTTCGTCTGAAACCGAACAGGCGCTTACCCTCGGAGTCGTCCCGGATCTACTTCAACCTCACGAGAGTTCGTCTGAAACTCGAGGACTCCAGCTCGACACAGGGTTATCTCGCCTACTTCAACCTCACGAGAGTTCGTCTGAAACTCGTCCTCCTCACCGTCGAGGAGTCCGACCTCTTTCTACTTCAACCTCACGAGAGTTCGTCTGAAACGAACCCGTTTATCCTCCCCTCGACTAAGCGGAAACTACTTCAACCTCACGAGAGTTCGTCTGAAACGAGGCCAGCCCTTCGTTCGAGACGCGGTCGTAGGCACTTCAACCTCACGAGAGTTCGTCTGAAACCCTCCGATAGACGCCTCCTCGTCGTTCTCGACCGCACTTCAACCTCACGAGAGTTCGTCTGAAACGGGCGTCCACCGAACCCTCCGTTTCCGTGGGGGCTACTTCAACCTCACGAGAGTTCGTCTGAAACCGCTGAACGCGGTCTACTCCTCCCCCGTGGCTACCGTACTTCAACCTCACGAGAGTTCGTCTGAAACCCACTTGGGAGTTTACGACGTGACGGACGTTGTGACTTCAACCTCACGAGAGTTCGTCTGAAACCGGATCGCCAAATGTTCGAGAGTATGGCGGCCGTACTTCAACCTCACGAGAGTTCGTCTGAAACGCTTCGCTTCGACGGATGGCGACTCTCATCATTCAACTTCAACCTCACGAGAGTTCGTCTGAAACTGTCGGCTCTAACGGCTCCGTGTCGTCCAGTAGGTCACTTCAACCTCACGAGAGTTCGTCTGAAACCTGTATTGCGTTCATCGTAGGGCCACCGGGAAGCGACTTCAACCTCACGAGAGTTCGTCTGAAACTCGCCGAGGCAGTCAACGACAAGAGCGGAGATGACACTTCAACCTCACGAGAGTTCGTCTGAAACTCTACGGAACTAACTGGGCGCGGATCGGACAGCGTACTTCAACCTCACGAGAGTTCGTCTGAAACCTTCGATGGCGTCGGCGTCGCCAGCATGGTCGACGACACTTCAACCTCACGAGAGTTCGTCTGAAACTACGACATCACCGAGCGGCAAGTCGACGAAGATGACACTTCAACCTCACGAGAGTTCGTCTGAAACCGTCCTCGACCTCGTCGACGACACGACACACTACGGACTTCAACCTCACGAGAGTTCGTCTGAAACGCTTCGAGCCCTGGACGCGATCACCGGCGCAGTTCTCACTTCAACCTCACGAGAGTTCGTCTGAAACCAGAGTTTGAGCCGGTGATCGAGTCCCACGTCGAACTTCAACCTCACGAGAGTTCGTCTGAAACGTGTCCGATGACTGAGTCGACTTCCCTCGTCGGTCCACTTCAACCTCACGAGAGTTCGTCTGAAACAATCCATCATCAGGGTCAGAGTCAGCGAGCCCTGTTGACTTCAACCTCACGAGAGTTCGTCTGAAACACGTTTAAGTGACACTGGTGAGACTGTCGTCTCAAAACTTCAACCTCACGAGAGTTCGTCTGAAACACATAGCCGTTCTCAACACCGTACTTCTCCTCACACTTCAACCTCACGAGAGTTCGTCTGAAACGATGGGTCAGTTTCGTGAGGAGAAGTACGGTGTTGAACTTCAACCTCACGAGAGTTCGTCTGAAACGCTTCGAGCCCTGGACGCGATCACCGGCGCAGTTCTCACTTCAACCTCACGAGAGTTCGTCTGAAACCTCTGGTCCACTGGCCGCCAACGCTGGCGTCCATCACTTCAACCTCACGAGAGTTCGTCTGAAACGCTATCCGGCGTGCTCTCGATCGGGCTCTCGACGACTTCAACCTCACGAGAGTTCGTCTGAAACACCGTCTTTTTCGAGCCCGACGAGTTGCCAGTCAACTTCAACCTCACGAGAGTTCGTCTGAAACCTCTGGTCCACTGGCCGCCAACGCTGGCGTCCATCACTTCAACCTCACGAGAGTTCGTCTGAAACGCGATCTCTCCTCGATCGGCGATCGCGTTTCAGACACTTCAACCTCACGAGAGTTCGTCTGAAACCGTCCTCAACTCCGTGCTTCTCCGAGCAACTGCTCGGAACTTCAACCTCACGAGAGTTCGTCTGAAACACCGCGGGCGCCAACCGCGGTCGCAATCACGGGCGACTTCAACCTCACGAGAGTTCGTCTGAAACGTGTCTACGCCGCCGCCTGTGTTGTCGCAGGGGATACTTCAACCTCACGAGAGTTCGTCTGAAACTTTCGAGTCAACTTGATAATTCTATCACAAATGTTACTTCAACCTCACGAGAGTTCGTCTGAAACTAGTGGGGTGTCTGCATGAGCGCCAAATGGGGAACTTCAACCTCACGAGAGTTCGTCTGAAACCCTCTCGGTCTAGATCGGTTGGGATATTCAGAGCTTACTTCAACCTCACGAGAGTTCGTCTGAAACATGACGACGAAGTCACCGTAGAGGAGTTGGACCAACTTCAACCTCACGAGAGTTCGTCTGAAACCATAGCATCCACCCCAGCGCCGCCTGTCCCGACGTGAACTTCAACCTCACGAGAGTTCGTCTGAAACCGTTGTCAACGCCGTACTTCTCCGAGCAACCTGCTCGGAACTTCAACCTCACGAGAGTTCGTCTGAAACGCATGGCCGCCAGCGTTGCCGGTTGGTGGCCCAGAACTTCAACCTCACGAGAGTTCGTCTGAAACGCGGTTCTCATCGATGTTGCGGTGATCGAGATCTAACTTCAACCTCACGAGAGTTCGTCTGAAACTCAAAGGGATACCCTCGGGGTGCAACCTTACGGTGTACTTCAACCTCACGAGAGTTCGTCTGAAACCGAGTTCGACAACGTCGACTTCGTCATCGGCCAAGCACTTCAACCTCACGAGAGTTCGTCTGAAACTCGTTTGCCTGCCGCGTGATCTGCGTCTTGTGTTTCACTTCAACCTCACGAGAGTTCGTCTGAAACCGGCGGCAGAGCCGCCGGTCGGGTCAGGGGCAAGCCCACTTCAACCTCACGAGAGTTCGTCTGAAACCAGGCGGCTCATACGCTAAGCCACCCCTAACGGCGACTTCAACCTCACGAGAGTTCGTCTGAAACTCGAGGCGTCGAACCGATGGAAGCCAGCCTATCAGACTTCAACCTCACGAGAGTTCGTCTGAAACAGGTGTTCGATCTCGACGACGACGACTGCCCGATCACTTCAACCTCACGAGAGTTCGTCTGAAACGCCTCGGCTGACCTCGAAACCAACATCACGAACGTTACTTCAACCTCACGAGAGTTCGTCTGAAACACGTGATCGTGTAAGTTCCTGCCCTCGTCAGGGAGCACTTCAACCTCACGAGAGTTCGTCTGAAACGCACGAGCTGGGCCAAGCCACAGGGCGGGCTCGACCATACTTCAACCTCACGAGAGTTCGTCTGAAACCGCCCGGCGAGGATACCGTCCTCACCGTTCTCCCGACTTCAACCTCACGAGAGTTCGTCTGAAACACTCTATTGACGATACTACTGCCTCCATGGTCATCACTTCAACCTCACGAGAGTTCGTCTGAAACGTTGAGTCGGATCTTGCACTCATAGACGAGCGCACTTCAACCTCACGAGAGTTCGTCTGAAACGAGTGGCGGTTCCATCCCACGACCCTGCTGTTATAACTTCAACCTCACGAGAGTTCGTCTGAAACTGCCTACAGCCCACCGACGACGGTGGGTTTGTTGAACTTCAACCTCACGAGAGTTCGTCTGAAACCATGCCCGAAATACGGGTCACAAGCTCTCTACCGGACGGCTATACTAAAGCACTTCCGTCGACCCCCAATCACCCCCAAACCCCCGGGGGGTTGACGGAAACTCAGAGAAACCGTTGATCCTCGGTGGGATCTTCACCGTACACGGTACGGTTGAGCAGTGTATCTGAGGACAATTCGTAGATGATCGTCGACTCTCCTGGTTTCAACAGATCGTCGATTTCGTTTTGCAGTGTTTTGAGATCACCCTCTGAAATTTCACCCTCAAGAACTGAGTTTTGAACGTGGGTCAGATACCGTCGACCCAATTTGAGAGCCTTATGAGTCCGTTCAGCTTCTAAATCGTACACCATCACGACATACATACTACCACCATCGCTTGAACGAATCGTACTCTTCGCCAGTGAGAAGATGTTTCTTCAGTTTGTAGGCTTCCAGCCGAAGCAGATACTGGTAGCTAACCTTCCGATTCAGTTCTGGATGGTCGACCGTTCTCTCAAGTGCCTCTTCAAACGTCTTTGTGTATGTTTTTCGCCCGCTCTCGTTTAGGAGACACGACCCGAGTTCGGTCTCGAAGTCAGAACTGGATATCTGCTGTCGGTTCACGAGACGGAACAGCACTCGATCAGCGAGTAACGGTTTGAAGAGATCTGCGAGATCAAGTGACAACGAGTATCGGCGTTCTCCGGGCTCATGCAGATAGCTGATCGTCGGATCCAAAGCGGTTGCTCTGATTGCCGAAACACAGTTGGCATACACCAGTGAGTTACCGAACGAAATAAGACTGTTAATTTCGTTCGGCGGCGGATTATATTCTCGGCGGGCAAGCTGGAACTCACTCGGCAGGATTTCATTGAAGCTCCGGTAGTAGGCCTTTCTAGCGGTCGCCTCGATTCCCATCAACTCGTCAATCGGGAGACTCGTGTCGACACGCCCTGCTGCAGTTTCCAGATCACTGATTTCAGTTTCGAGATCGTGGTCGCGGCCATTGTAGTAGACCACGTTTGTCCGCATATTGTGAATGCTTCCACGGATGATTGCGGCCGCAAGCTGGCGTCTGTGCTGTGTGTCTTCGTAGGCCCGAACCTGCTCGACAACCGTCTTGCCGGAGGTCTGGCCGCGCTTGGGCATCACGGAGCCGCTGTAATAATCCTCCCAGCCAAAGACATGGAGTGCAACGGTATGTTCGTTACAGAACGACATCAATCGAGTGTTGAAATCGATTTGGCCATGCAGAAAGAACGCCTCAGCGTTCTCGATTGGAATGTATTTTTTCTCGTCGTCCTCAGTAACGAGTCTAAGGGTGTCGTCGTTGCGTTCGAGTCGGCCGTCGGAAAACACGTGGTAGTTTCTATCCATTGTCAACACCAACAGAAGTCGTGGTATGCACAGGAGTCACAGAACGGCTTTTCCTCAGCCGGTGGCGGCGATGACTGGGTGATTATGCTGTGAATCCCTCGAACCGCTGCTTCGACTTTTTCGACGCGCTCGTCAGTTAGTTCAACTGGCTCTCGATTTCGTTCTCGGGGATGGGCGAGGACGCCATCGCGCTGAACATCTGCAACGCGGTCGAGATACCAGAGGTAGTACGACAGCTGCATCTCAGCGGGCTCGGTGAGTGCCGAGGAAGGTTTAATTTCAACGACGCGACCGTCATCCAAGAGATCCAGCGAGATCATACCCAAATGAAGGTTCTCGCGCTTGTCGCTGTAGGCTGTCTCGTCGACTCGTGTCCCACGAACGACAGTCGCGTTCTCACGGTTTATTTCGAGATTCCGGCTTTCGAACCAGAGTTCTCGCTTGCAGACGTGGTAGTACTGCATCATCACGCCCGTCACGCGGAAGGGATCGTCGACTGGTTCGCCACGGGCGGTTGCGAGGAGGCGGCCGACTGGGTCCGAGTCGGTCACAGTATCCGCCTCTCAGCAGTGCTATCAGGTATCACGAACCCGGTACTCTCGTTAAAATACTGGCCGAGACCGTGTTCCCGAATGTCGAGACACAATACATCGGAATCCGAGTGGATCGGATTCAACTGTCCGAGTTTCTCAGTTTTGTCCGACTCGCCTCGATATACTGGAATCGATACTCTCGTCTCTTTGAGTTCGTCCATCAGTCGACGAACCTGGTCGAAATCGTAGTTTCGCCACGCTTCTCGGACGTTCTCAACGCGAGTTCGTTCGGCATTGGTTCGACAAATAACAATGTCGACAGCATTTCGCTGATCAATAAGCGACAACTCCGCCAGTTTGTCTCCTCTCGCGTCGTCGACATACTCCGCGTATGCCGCTTTGCCAACGTCCTTCTGCTCGTGGAGTGTCTTATAATACTGCTTGACTGCTGTTCGAGCAACAGCTCTTTCCGACAGCACAGATTCTTCACCACGAACGGAATCGAGCGTCTCGGCCGCCACCGGAAGCAGTGTCGCACCGCGATTGTACACTGCCTCTGCAGGTGTTTTTTGTTGTTCGTCAGGAACGTCGAGCCACCAAACCGTAACGTGGCCTCGGTCCCGCTCGAACGACCGATTACAGCGTCCGGCCGCCTGCACGATGCTATCGATGGGGGCCAGATCCCGGTAGACTCGGTCGAAACTAATGTCGACACCAGCCTCGACGAGCTGTGTCGAGACAGCCAGCAGGCCATGCCCACGCTTTGTGAGTTCTTTTGCCGTTTCGATCAGCATAAGTCGATCTACCGGCCGAAGTCGTGTCGAAAGGTGGAGTACTGATTGGTCGCCGCTGTCCACGATCTCGGCTGCCAGTTCAGTTGGATCGAGGTCGGCTGTTGTCTCGACGGTTTCGAGTGCGTTTGCATAGACCTCACCCACGCTCAGGAGCGACGCTTCGAGATCAGTAGCGTGATCGAACAGAGTCCTCGCGCTATCGATTGTGTTGCAGACTGCGAGTGTCGACTCACCGGACTCGACAGCGTTGTGAAGCTCGGTGGCTGCGTCGGCGTACGATTTCGGCCCTTCTTGGGCGTCGATATACCGCTCGGTCGACCGGTCGAGTTCGTACTGGACGCGGGCTGTCGTCTCGAAGTATACGTCGGGATCGTCGACCAGTTCCGTCGCTTCGTCGAACAGTTGGGGTTGGGTAGCAGTCATGGCGATCACTGTCGCATCGTACTGCTCGGTCAGCATCTCGATGAGGCGAGGAACGAGCTTCCACCAGTCGAGCGGGAGGCTCTGTGGTTCATCGAGGATCACCACACTATCGCGAAGAGCTGGTAGCTTCATCGACTGTGTGTTCGCTGGTCCGGCGAGACTCTCGAATAGTTGGACGAAGGTTGTTACCGTCAATCCGGCCCGCCATCCTTCTGCGAGCATCCCAGCAACGTCGTCGTTTCTGTCGGCTTTGTCGACATCCTCATCGGTCTCGTCGACGATTGTGGTCTCCGAGAGGTGGTGGTGGGCCGTCAGCAGCCGACCAAGCGTGTCCGTCTCATAGATCTCTTCGAGTTCGTCGACGACCTGATCAATAATACTCGTAAACGGTAGCGCGTAAATCACCCGTTGGCCGCCGAGTTCGTCACGAATCGTCTGGGCGGCCGACAGTCCGGACAGTGTTTTTCCCATGCCTGTCGGTAGCGTCAGTGTCGCAACCCCACCACCGGACTCGGCGAATGCCGCGGCGTTTTCAACAATAGTCGACCGGGCACGTGACCGGTAGTAGTTCAGTTGTTCCGTTCGACTTCCATCCGGATCAGCAGGCGACGACGATTCGAGATCGTCGACGTACTCATCCAACACCTGCAATGCGGGTTGCTCCGCCTCGTAGGGTGAGTGTTCGGTTCCTGTAGCCTCGCTTCGGCTTGCGGCACTCGTCTTATCTGCGAGCACGAGCGACCCCCAACATTCGAGAACCAGTCCGTAACAGGAGTCGGACAACGAGTCTCGACTGATCGTTGCTCCGCTTCCGACCGTCTCGACGGCAGAAGCAATCTCGTCGAGCAGCCCATCGGTAAACGATGTTCGAAACGACTCCCATGAACCCGCCTTGTTGGTCGCCTTGTCAAACAGTTTGGTTGCAAGTTCCGGAACATGGGTCTCGATATCCGCCAACTGTTCTGCAATTGCCGTCTGCTGTCGTTCAGCACTATTGAACGAACCGGCTGAGACGTTTTTGCGACGGTACGAACGGTCGTGAATGTATTTTACGACATCCGTGAGTTGACCGTGGTGTTTGGCGACCGCAACGAAACCCGCCAAACAGGTCTCGGTTTCGAACCCCTGAGCATCAAGCGCGTAGTAGGCCGCAAACGAGCCGACTGGTGCATGGTATCGGTACTCTTTGAAATCCGGCTCTGTCGAATGGAGCAAATACTCTTGGAAGAACGTCGTCGCTTTACCGAAGTCGTGTACGTACGCGAGTATCTCGACGACATCCGGAAGCGACTCTCCGTCGGGTGTTTCGGCGTCGACAGGAACGATTTCTCGGACGCGGCGGGCAACATCTTCGAGATGGTCGACCAGTTCGACACCGTCATGGCCGTTCTCCGGTGGATGAGAGTACCGACTGGCCATCAGACGAACACCACGGTCCGCCCGTCGACACGAGCAGTCTCTATATCGGCAACCGTCAGTGGGTTCGCATCCGGATTGTACGCGTAGGTCGTGAATCCGGTTGTCGTCCGGCCACCGGAATCTGCCCGCATAAACGCCGGTGATTCTTCGATCTGACAGCGTGTGCCCGCATCGAGAACGATATCGTCGACCGCGTTCGGAACTGCTGAATCGACTGCTACAGACTCACCCTGTGGTCCTGCGTCGACATCGAATTCCCCGTGATACTTGATTTCCGCGAGATGCTCGGAGAGGCCGAGGCTTGGGACATAGTGTGATTTCCCTGCCGTGAGCATTTCTCGGAGTTCAGTATACCACTCGTCGTCCGACAGCGAGATATCAATACGGTAGGCTGGCTCGACCAGTACTTCGTAGTTGTGCTGTTGCCGGAGTGTCGTCGGATCGGGGAGTTTCACGCTGATTTTTCCCCGTCCGTTGAGTGATTGGAGATTGCCGCTCGCCGTCGATAGCGTGTTCATCGGCATATTGATCGTCCGGATCTCACAGACCGGTTCGATGGCGACTGCTGACTCCTCGGGGGCGAACAGATCGTAGTAGCCGTCCCGCTCGATGCCGACAACGGCGGCCAGCAGGCCAGCGACGGTCGTCCGTGGGATGATTCGGTAGGTCTGTTTGACGATATTGCCCTCGATCCGCCGGAAATGTCCCCATGGACCACGGATGGTAAACGAGAGACAGCGCTTCGGGCGCGAACCATCACTCTCGGTCGACCACTCGCCCAACGATTGCTGTCCCATCGTTAGGCAGTGTCGCCGTCGGTCGGAAGCGTTGCGGTGTGTTCGTTGTATACATCGACGATCTCGACGATGTCCGCTCCGAGTGCCTCACGGAGTGCATCGTAGAGAACGTCAGGTCCACCGGATTCGTCGCCAGCAGAGAGATCCAACACATCACTGACGACGACTCTAACGCGCTTGATCTGGTCGCTCGCGTTTTCGAGCCGGTCGACGAATCCCTCTACGTCGAGTGTCAGATCTCGAACTGTCCGCAGCTCTTCGTCGGCTTTCGAGTTGTCGGGGTCGAGTTCGAGATCCCTATCGAGGCCGCCGAGATGGAAACTCTCGTCGGCGTACTCGACGCGGCAATAAAGCCGTGGCTCTTGGCCAACTTTGCTTCGGCTGATCGTCTGATTTTTGATCGACCGCCAGCAGAGCGTATCGAGTCGTTCGACATCGCTCGTGGTGAGTTTGGTATCCTCGGCACCGTGTTCGTCGACGAGTCCGTGGAACCGAATCAGCCCGTACTGTATCCGGTGGTCGTCGAGATCGAACCCACCCTGCTGTTTGTTTTCCTGCGTTGCGATCACGCTTGTCAGGCTGTCGTACTCCTCGTTTTCGTTGACCGCGTGGATCGATTTGCCGGGCGAGAACTGCACCGGACCTGTGAAGTGATCCGGCAGATGTTTCGCGTAGGCATCGTCTGTGTTGACCGACATCGTCGCACCGAAATAGCGCACGTCGACGCTGTTGTCGAGGAACTCGCCGAACACGTCCTCGCGGAACTGGTCGGCTTCCTCGTCGTCCTTGAGATCGTAGTCATCGTAGTCGACGGCTTTGAGTCGATCTTCGAGCAGTTCACCGCGGGTGAACTGGTTACCCTCTTCTTGGACGTTGCGGATGTAGACGCCGTGGCCGTCGTCATCGAGCTGGTCGCGGAGATACCGTTTCAGTCGAACATCGGTGACGATAGCCTGCTGGGTTTGTGGATCGATTCGTGGGCGATTTGAGCCACTGAGTGGATTCCCATTCGGGTTGGCGTCGACGGCGTCGTACAGAAAGACGATTTCTGAGCGGTTCGTCACGGTGTCGATAGTGTCGGACATATTAGTGTTCCTCCTCGGTTTCGGCTGGGTCGTCTGCGTCGCTATCCGTCTGGTTCCAATCTGGGTGGTCGTTCATTCCGTAAGTTACGCCAAGGGCGTAGTAGAAGCGGAGGTCGTCAGTGTCGATCTCCCAGTCGTCGGGATCTGGATCGAGAATCGTCTCGCGAAGTCGTTCAACGATGTGTTCGGCCTTCGTTCCAGGATAGATCCCGCTCTGTTTCTTTTCTTTTCGTGTATAGGTCAGCGTCTTGGCGACCGTCTCCTGAGTGACCTTTTTAATACGTGACCGGGTGATCGACTTGACCGGATACTGGTCGACGAGCGTCGTCGAGCGGTTCTCGCTGTACTCCTGATAGCTCCCGATATCGCCGACAAGCGCGCCTAGGAGGAACGCCCCACGGCGCTCGCTAGAGACCGATTCGGGATCATCGTCGTGGTCTGGCGACAGCGCGGGTGTGTCATTGATGAACGATTCGAGTTTCGGTTCGGCGGGGTGGCCCCCATCTGCGGCAAAATGATTGTCCATTGTATGTCTCTCGTAGCTCGGTTCGTAGGTGATCGGTTCTTTACTCGAGTCGGTTGTTTTCAACAGATCAAGGTCGTCGGCGTCGGCCAGCGCACAGAGTTGAGCGAACTGGCTGGCGACCAGAAACGCTGGAAAGCCCTCGTGGTCGTCCTCGTCGGTCTGGTCGTCGATGATTCGGTCGACGTACTCTCCAAGTAGGACATCGACGCTGATTGCATCGCCACTCAGCACGCTGACGAGCGCCTCGATCCGTGGATCGTCGGCGTCCGCAGCGTCATCGTCGCGCTCGGCGAACGTCTGATAAAAGTACCAGCCAGTTGCGACAGCGTGGAGCTGCTCATCGCTCCCGGAGAGTAGCCCCCACTTCTCGTTTGTCGGTAATGGTGCAGTCCACTCTGTACTGGTGTTGAACACAGAGACGGTCTCGACAAATCGGTTGTGTGTGAACGCGAGTTCCTTTGGATAGTGGAGTCGACCGTTCAGCGTCTCACCGAATACGTCATACCGGGACATCTGATGCGGCATGACTGCTGAGACATAGAACCGGAATCGCTGATCAGCAAGGTCCTGTTCTCGCTGGTCGATATGCGCTTGTTCGATAGGCGTTGTGTCGCCGCCGTCTTCGACAACCCTGTACAGTAGGCCATACAGTTGATACACCGTTTCGGGGGTCAGCCGACCAAACACGTATGGTAGATAGTACACTTTCGCGCCGAAGGTTCGATAGGTACAGGCTTCGACGAACGTCTCGGCGTTCATCACCGTGATCGCGGCGTCCTCCGAAATCGGGTGGGAGCGCCACGCGTTTTCTATGTCGAGGCCGGGGAACTTCTCAAGCTGTTTGCCGAGGAAGTAATTCTGTGGGTCCTCGGACGTGCCGACCGTCCGAGCAGGTCGACCGGTGACGAGGTCTGTCGCGTCGCCAGATGAGTCCTTGGCCTTGTTTTTGGTGACAAGCTTTGAGAGCTTCCGCTGGCGCATCGCCTCACGGAACACGTCAATATCTCCAGGCCATTGGTAGTCGCCGTCAGACTCAGTTTTTATTTGTACTGTCAGCAGCGATGTCGCCGATTCGCCACCAAGCTTCCGCGTGAGTGTCTCCTCGATTGTTTCGAGCGCCGTCTCATTATCACCGATTTCGGCAAGCCGGTCAATAATCCAGCCATCCGGATGTTCGTCGGCTGTCTCGGTTACTACATCATCAGTGGCCCATTTGGTCAACCGTTCTTTAGCGTACCGAGCCAACTTCTCGGGGTCGCTATTTCGCCCAGCCTGGTGGGTCACGCTGTGGTCAATCCCCCGAGCTGCCGGATACTTACAGTGACCGACCTGCTGAATCAGGTCTTTGGTGTATCTCCTCACTTGAACGGGGCCGATATCGTCGTCGGCCAGCTGTGGCTCTTCACCAGAAACATCGACCCGGACGACGATCAGGCTGTCATCAGTGTCGACAAGATCACCGGCTGCATCGGGTGTGAGATACGGGGCGTACTCGCCGCCGCCTGTCGTGGCGAGTGTGTAGAGTTTCCCGTAGAGGTACTGGAGATCCCGGAGTGATCCGATAGGTGAGTCGGGTAGCTCCTCGGCCAGTTCGTCTTCGGGATAGGACTCGCGGAATGCCTCAGGCGAAAGCATCCCGCTCCTCCAGTTCGCTCTCGCCGGGTCGAGTCTTGTCGGTGATATTTATAAACCCGAGTCCCAACGAGTTTCGTTCGCCGAGCCCGCAGTCGAGTGCGAGATTCAGGTGTCGACGGTGATGGTCATTTCGAACGGTATAACTGAACTTCCACTTGCTCAAGACGTAGGTCATCTCCTGACCTTCGGTCACCGTCACCGGAACGGCGAAGGTCTTGATAAGTTCGTAGCCGTCGAACAAGTCGCCGTCGACATCACTCGGTCCGGGCAAGTGATCGTGAGCATACAACTCGTGCTTCTGATCGAGGTTGGCCTCTACCTGTTTTCGAAGCGGCTTCGTTGTATGTTCAGGCTGCCAAAAGACGGCCGTATCGCCACCGGGATGGTCGATTCCGTACTCTTCGCACCGCCACGGCGGTATCCGGACTAGCAGGCCGGTTCCGGATTCAATCGTCCCTCGTGTTCCGGGTTCTCCCACGTCGGGTTCGAGTGAGGTTACATCGTCGACGTGAAACGGCATCTCGCCGATATTGAGCTCCGGCTCCTCAAGTAGGTCCGCAGCGACGTTGGCGAGCAGTTCCTCGTCAGGAGAGGCAACTAGCAGTTTGCGGTCGTCACCCTCCTGCATATCATGTGGGGGGAACGGGTTAGAAAACGAGAACCCTGGTGGTTTACCCGAGTCGTGTCGCTCATCGTATTTGGTTCCTGATAGGGCACCCCAGAGTCGACCGCGGAGCTTGTCGTGGTAGTCATTTTGGTATACCGTGAGGGTGTCATAGAATAGTTCTCATAGCGTGATGACGGTGCTTCCTGGATTGTCTCCGCGTTCGTCGTTGGTGATCGCAATAACGAGACGAAGGCACAGCGCGAGGAACACTTGT
>Ga0136564_1000143_pt1 | contig 25119 bp, 25 predicted proteins | sample AntCluMetagen318_FD_104933 | JGI IMG/M metagenome (GOLD analysis project Ga0136564, IMG submission 104933) | Saline lake microbial communities from Club lake, Antarctica - Metagenome #318 | ecosystem: Environmental > Aquatic > Non-marine Saline and Alkaline > Saline | place: Antarctica: Club... | reverse complement strand
TCGATCACCGCAATTATCGGCGCTAACGGCGCCGGCAAGAGTTCGCTCCTCAAGGCGTTGGCACGCAAGATCAAATCAAGCTCCGGAGCCGTTTTATTGGATGGCTTAGCCATAACTTCGCTAACCAAGGGTCAGCTCGAAGATAAGGTGGGCTTGCTTGGGACAATCCCGGTGGCCAAAAGAACTGAGACTGTTTTCGATTTAGTTGCACGATCCGCGATGGCCGCGAATAGCATCTCTCGAGTCTCGCCCAGACTCAAACAAGAGATTGACTTGCTTTTGGAGCGCACGAGCCTGAGCAAAAAGGCAAATCATAAAATTGGTGAGCTCTCCAGCGGCTTTCGCCAGGTTGCCGTTATTGCGGCGGCCTTGGTAAAAAATCCAGAAGTCCTATTACTTGATGAGCCGACTAATTCGTTGGACTACAGCCACCAGCTGCAGGTAATCAACCTTTTATCCTCCTTGAAGCGCGAGCGCTCAATGACGATCATTGCCGTGATTCACGATTTAAACTTGGCGGCTCGCTTCGCCGACACAGTGGTGATCCTAAAAGACGGGCACGTGATTGCCCAGGGTGAGCCCAAAGAGGTCATTACTCCAAATAATCTGGCGAGCGCCTTCAATATCTTGGCCAGGGTGCTCGAGGATCCAATTGGCAAAACCCAACTGGTCATACCTATTCGCCAGCTTGGATAGCTAGCGAATCTGCCGAACCTCGGGCATAATAAGAAAAGTTTGCTCAATGAAGGCGCGGTTGCAATGCAGCACCAAATGGTTTGCGCCTATTAGTGAATAAGGGCAAGGACTGGGCCCATTTCCAAAATCGGTCAAAGTTCGGTTGTGAAATCAATGCGTATCTTGCTAATTGGGGCAGGTGGTGTTGGCGATGCTATCGTCAAGATTGCCGCTAATCGTAATTTCTTCGAAAAAATAGTGGTTGCAGACTACGACCTGAATCGCGCTCAAAAAAGCGTTGATTGGGTTAGGGCAAACCACAAAGCTGAAGTGGCTAAATTATTTGAAGCTACTCAAATCGACGCTTCAAAAGCAGAGAATGTCGCCGCAAAAATAACTGAGCACTCCATCACCCACGTGATGAATGCGGTTGAGCCAAAGTTTGTGCAGAGCGTATTCCAAGGTGCTATCGATGCCAAAGTCAACTACATGGATATGGCCATGAGCCTCAGCCATGCTCATAAGACCGATCCCTTCAATCAGCCAGGTGAGAAGCTCGGCGATTGGCAATACGACAAAGCCAAAGAGTTTGAAGCAATTGGCAAACTCGCACTGATTGGAACCGGTGCCGAGCCCGGTATTTCGAATATATTTGCCCGTTATGCAGCCGACCACCTGTTTTCTGAGGTAGATGAAATTTCCATCATTGATGGTGGCAACCTGGTTGTGACAAACGATGCTGGAGAAGAAATTTTTGCTCCTTCGTTCTCGATCTGGACTGTAATTGAAGAATGCTTGAACCCGCCCTTGATTTGGGAAAAAGACAAGGGCTGGTACACCACCGAACCATTTAGCGAGCCAGGATTCTTTGAGTTTCCAGAAGGCATTGGGCCTGTTGAGTGTGTGAATGTGGAGCACGAGGAGGTAAACATGCTTCCGCGCACCATGGATGCGAAAAAAGTTACTTTTAAATACGGCCTTGGTGAGGAATTCATTGGAATTCTAAAGACCCTGCACAATCTGGGCTTGGATGGCATCAACCCGATTGCAGTTCGCTCTGAGAATGGCAAGGCGATGGTTGCCCCGCGCGACCTGGTGGCAGCGGTGCTTCCGGACCCAGCCTCACTGGCCGATCGGATGACCGGTAAGACCTGCGCGGGCACCTTGGTCACCGGCAAGGGCCTAGACGGAGAAGATAAGGCCAGCTACCTGTATCACGTGGCGGATACCGAATGGACTAATACCAACTACCAGTCGCAAGCCGTGGTTTGGCAGACCGCTCTTGTGCCCACTATTGCGCTTGAGCTTTTAGCCACCGGAGTCTGGGGTGGTCAAGGTGTGATGGGCCCGGAAGAGTTCGACGCCAAGCCATTTTTAGACCTGTTAGCAGGGGACTACGGTCAGCACTGGGGTATCGACGACAGGGACCCAAAAAACCCAGCCCTAATTCGCTAGAAATTTTTGTTCCCCCGCTGATTTTCAATCGGAGGGGGAACACATTCAGCGTTTTTGCAGTTGTAGACCATAGAGTTAGATAAGAAATTAAGGAAGTAATTCATGAACAAGACAAGTCGCTGGATTCCCGCCGCATTAGCACCGGCCATTATCGCTCTTGGAGTGGTTGCCATCCCGATTCAAGCCAACGCTATTGACCTTCCAGATGTGACTCCTCAGGAGCTAATGCTTCTGATGGAATCCAACATGGAGTCAAACGTGACATTGGAGTTTTCGGGCACCGTCATTAAAACAACCGACCTGGGCCTTCCAGCTCTGAATTTCAGCTCCATGATGAATGAAGAAATGGTTGCGGAGATGGAAGAAAATATGCCACCAGAAATGGCAGACTTCGTCCCACAGATCATCGAGTCCAACACCCTGACCCAAGCTCTTGAGCTAATCGCCGGAACCCATAAGATTCGGGTTTACGTTGGTGGCGAAGACCAGCTAAGAGTCCAGGTCCTTGACCCAATGTCGCAGCGCGATTTAATTCTGAATGGCCAGGAACTCTGGATTTACGATGCGAAAACTGCAACTGCGATGAACACTCAGCTCAACTACGAGGTAGACCAGGACACTCGTTCCGAGCTTGAGAGTCAACTTGCCAAAGCCGAGTCGGAGCTTAACCAGTACGCTCAATCAATCGCCTTAGACCTAAGCTCCCCTGCGGCAGTAGCCGATTACATCATGGATCAGGTAACCGAATCGACCAACGTCACAGTTGGAGTCGACAAGATGGTAGCTGGACGCGGTGCTTACGAGTTAATCGTTGAGCCAAAGGCTCAAGAGTCGCTTGTAGCCAGGTCGGTTATTTCTATCGATGCCGAGAACGGGATGCCGCTAAAGGCAGAGGTGTTCTCAAAGGAACAGGTTTCAGCTGCAATATCAGTGGGCTTTGAATCAATCAGTTTTGCACCAGTAGCCGACTCATTGTTCGAATTCACCCCACCAGCCGGCACCACCGTGGAAGATTTGGTAATTCCAGAGCTTCCAAAAATGGACCGACAGCTGACCGAATCCGACCTGGAAGCACTGAAGGCAGAGCTAGAAGCGGAGTATGCGGATCAGCCAAAGCCTCAGATGATTGGTGAGGGCTGGACCAGCGTTGTTTACCTACCGGCTATGCCACAAGATGTTCCAATGGAGCTAATGGGCACTGAGCTATTTGGAGACATGTTTGACACCGTTCCCGGTGGCAAGGTGTTCTCCACTCCGCTAGTCAATGTTTTGATCTTAGATTCCGGCGAGGTTTATGCCGGAGCGGTAACGGTTGATTACCTAGTTTCTGTTTCTCAAAACTAATTCGTGATCGATGAAAATCAGCTAGCAATTTCGACCAAATCGCTAGTCAAGCAGTTCGGATCTCAACAAGCGGTTGCTGGTATTGATTTATCGGTGCCCCTTGGATCGGTGTTTGGTTTCCTGGGCCCTAACGGGTCCGGGAAAACCACCACCATCCGGATGCTACTGGGGCTAGCCGATGCATCAAGCGGTGAAATTGAGGTTTTGGGTAATCCAATCCCAGCCAAGCTCCAACAAACACTGCCGCTGGTCGGTGCCCTGGTCGAAGGACCAGCGTTCTACCCATACATGTCCGGCCGCGACAACCTGATCCGCATTGATTCAGCCGATAAATTCTCGGACCCAAAAACCAGAAAAACCCGCGTTGAAGCGGCACTTGAAAGAGTGGGCCTAACCAACGCTTCCAAGAAAAAGGTGCACGCCTACTCACTTGGAATGAAGCAGCGACTAGGACTGGCGAACGCCCTCCTCAAGCCACGAAAAATGCTAATTCTTGACGAGCCAACCAATGGACTTGACCCACAGGGCACAAGGGAAGTTAGAAACCTAATCAGGTCTTTAGCCAAAGAGGGCATCACAATCTTTGTCTCGAGTCACCTTCTTAGTGAAATTGAGCAACTCTGCGATCATCTGGCGGTTATGACCGCCGGCAAGATTGTCGCCCAAGGCAGTATCGAAGAACTTCGCAGCAAAACCCAAACCCGATTGGTTCTAAAAACCGACAGGCTGGATGACGCTGTGACCCTGTTGAAGGCCGAAGGCATTTCGAAACTCTCACTCAAGGCCGATCAGATTATTGCTCCGGTGGAAACCGATTTTAATGTTGCGAAGCTGAATCAAAAACTTGTCAAAGCCAAATTTATGGTGACAGAAATTCGCCTAGAACAGCCGAGTCTCGAAGAACTATTTGTAAATCTAACCGGAGAGGGGTTTGAGGTTGTTCGCTAAAGCCCTAGGTCTATCGCTAATGCGTTCGGAATTAAGAGTGATGTTTACCCGTCGACGCACCTGGGCGATGCTGGCCGCAGTGGCGCTCATACCGATTCTTTTGGCTGTTGCCGTGGCGCTCACCAGTGACCAGCTGGCCCCGGGTGAAGGCCCGCCGTTTCTAGATCGAGTCACCCAAAACGGTCTATTCACCGGATTTACCGCAACGCTTTTGGCGCTGCCGCTGTTTTTGCCACTCACCGTTGCGGTTGTGGCTGGTGACACCATCGCCGGTGAGGCCAGTCTTGGCACCTTGAGATACCTTTTGATTGCGCCGGTTGGGCGCTTGCGTCTATTAGTTGTGAAGTACCTTGGCACCGTCGTTTTTGCCCTGGCCGCCACCTTCACGCTCATGATTGCAGGAGCAATTATCGGAACCATCCTGTTCCCAGTGGGACCGGTAACGCTTTTATCCGGAGATGTGATTAGCCTCGGTGAATCAATCTGGCGCATGGCGCTCGTGGCCATCTACACCGCTCTCTCGATGACTGGAATCCTGGCAATTGGTTTGTTCATATCAACTTTGACCACAGTTCCAGTGGGCGCCATGGCAGCGACCGTGGTCCTAACTGGAGTGAGCCAAATCCTGGACAACCTTCCTCAGGTCGAATGGATGCACGAATGGCTATTCACCCACTACTGGTTGAACTTCGCAGACCTATTGCGCCAACCAATTGAGCTTGGGTCATTCGGTCAAAATGCGCTTTTGCAACTCGGTTACATTGCAGTCTTTGGTGCTTTGGCATACTCAAGATTCACTACCAAGGATATCCTCAGCTAATCCACTGTTACACTTCTAAGCTGCAGGGGCCTCTAGCTCAGTTGGTTAGAGCAACGGACTTTTAATCCGTGGGTCGTCGGTTCGAATCCGACGGGGCCTACTTTGGATTTTTCAATCAAACTTGAAAGATGTCGCAGAGAATCTGCGGCTGCCGCCTTCGAATCCTAAATCCAGCTCGGCAAAAATAATCTTGAGGGTGATCCTTTTGAGAACTGATCCAGGCATTCTAGGAATCTCGGGAAGCGCAGCCTTTGTGATTGAGTTGACCCGTGAATGAAAAAAACTAACCGAAGGCTAATAGGTGTCTATAAGGCTGATGGGGGCATTGTCGGTGAAGTTTCATACCTCATTGGACACCTGCTTGGCACCAAGGAGTGCAGCTTATGCGACATCACCCACTCTCCCCTAAAGAAAAAGGCTGAGTTCAAGGAATTTGAAAAAAGGCTGCAAGCGGAATTAGGCATTGGGTTTCGCCTTGCCCACATGAACGAACGCACCGAAGCAGAGCTTGCCTCGTCCTTAGGTCAAGAGCCGTGTGTTCTGCTAGAAAATGCAGACGGCTCGATTGAGTTCTTTCTAGATTCTGAGGAACTAAAAGCAGCAAGCGGCCAAGTTGCCCCCTTTGAGGTGCTCGTGAGATCCAAGCTAGGAATGCTCCCCTAGGAATCTAATTAGCCGAGTTCTGCTGGATCGCCTGAGCTAAATTGATGGCCAGGTCCATGTGCCCAATCGTTTTCACCCACAGCAAATAAACCAGTTACTTTTTTCTTAGAACTCTCTCGATAACCCACCAAACAAAAAGAATCCCAAACGCGAATATGAAGGCGTAAGAAGAATTGATTTGTTGGAGGGTGTCCATGTTTTCCTTTCAAAAAAGCATCTTGATAACAGTTTAAATGACGACAAAGTCCAGCGAACATGCCCAAGAAGCATTCTCATGAACCACTCAGGAACCCTGGTGACTGGCAATTTTTTGGGTCAGGCCTTGATGAACAGAAAAAGCAAGGCCTAGCAGAACTGGCCTGGTAATCACATTTGGCTGGTGCGTGCAAAAATTGAGACATGCGCGTTTTACTAGTTGATGATGAGGTCCGTTTTGCAGACGGAATAAAGCGCGGCCTCGAAGCCGAAGGCTTCGCGGTTGATTTAGCTTCAAATGGGGTTGATGGCCTCTGGTATGCCACTGAAAACACCTACGACGTGATTCTCTTAGATGTGATGATGCCTGGTATGAACGGTTATGTGGTTTGCAAGACCCTGCGTGAGCAAGAGAACTGGACGCCGGTAATGATGCTCACTGCCAAAGATGGCGAGTGGGACCAGGTTGACGGTCTACAAATCGGCGCCGACGATTACGTTGTGAAACCAGTGCATTTTGCGGTGCTGGTGGCTCGGATCCGAGCTCTTGCGAGAAGGGGAGCCAATAAGCGCCCAACCGTAATGACCTTTGGAGACTTGCGTATTGACCCGGCTAGCCGGAGCGTGAGTCGCGAAGGTGTTGAAATTTCACTCACCGCCAGAGAATTCTCCGTACTGGCTTATCTCGCCCGAAACGTGGGGGTGGTTGTTACAAAGACCCAAGTTCTGCAAGGGGTTTGGGATGAAGACTTTGATGGCGATGCGAACATCGTAGAGGTCTACATCGGACACCTTAGGAGCAAAATAGACCGTCCATTTGGCAAAAACGCCATCGTCACACTACGCGGAGCTGGCTATCGACTTGAGGTGGCTGGTGGCTGAAAAATCGATGAGAAGAAAACCAAGCATTCGATTGAGAATTGCGGCTTCCAGCGCGCTCATAATTCTTCTTGCATTAGCGATGGGTTCAGCTGCATTCGTCTCGCTTTTAAACAGCAGGCTTATTGCAGCACAAGGCCTAGCCACCGAGCAACAAGCTGAAATAATTGCCGAACAGTTTGAGAATTCGGGCGACATATCTCCTCCAAAACTTGATGATGGCGAGGTGCAGGTCTTTAGAGCTGGAGTGTTGATTGCCTCGAGCGATTACGAATCTGCCGTCGCCGCCCCGCCGCTCCCAATTGGAACCCCCCGTGCCGCTGCGCTCAAGGGCCAATGGAACGGCGAACAAGCCATGATCGCAACCGTGGAAATTGACATCGATGGCGTAACTCACACCGTTGTTGTAGCGCAAGATATCCAAGACGTGGTTCTTCTCGAGGGCGCAGTTGGCACTTTGCTGATTCTTAGCGTGCCAATAGTTACCAGCCTGCTTGGAGTTTTAGTTTGGCTCGTCGTGGGTCGAGCGCTAAGCCCAGTTGAGAGAATCCGTTCAGAAGTTGAGGCCATTGAGTCTAAAGACCTAACTCAAAGAGTTTCACAGAGTGAATCCAACGACGAAATCTCGCGATTAGCCCAAACCATGAACCGCATGCTTGAGCGTTTAGATTCAGCCGGGCGCGAGCAGCGTCGCTTCATATCCGATGCTTCTCACGAACTTCGCTCACCGATTGCATCGCTGAGCCAAAACGCACAGGTTGCCATAACTCACCCAAGCTCCACAGATCTCGGCACCCTGGCCGAGTTGGTTGAAACAGAATCAGCTCGCCTCGCAAAACTTGTGGAAGCAATGCTTGATCTTGCAAGAATCGATGAAAAGGAGTTGCAACTCGAAGAGTTGGACCTTGACGACATTTTGCTCGAGGAGGCGAAAAGGCAGAGATTGATTGGCGACATTGACATCGACACGAGCGGCGTTGAGGCAGTGCGCATTAGGGGTGACCGAGTTTTACTATCGAGAGCTATCAGAAATCTTGCGGACAACGCTCGCCGTCACGCAAACTCGAAGATGGCTTTCTCTTGTTTCTCATTCGAAAAAGACGCGGTGATAAGGGTCGATGACGACGGTGCGGGAATTGCAGAAAATGACCGCATAAGAGTGTTTGAGCGATTCATGCGCCTTGATGAAGCAAGATCTCGAGAAGCCGGCGGAGCTGGCCTAGGGCTCGCAATCGTGGCTGCTTCCGCGGCCGCGCACCGCGGCACCGCGATGGCTAGTGATTCATCATTTGGAGGCGCAAGAATTGAGCTTCGAATAACCAAATAACCACTAATTGGCCTAGCTGAAAATTCTTTCAGGAAGCTTCAGCGTGGATTCAGCACCCATAAACCAAAATAAGCTCATGACTAAAGACAACGCAACACCCAAGACTGCTAAAGCGGCCACCCCAGCCCCTACTGAAGCCCCTGAGCCAAAATCCGGCTCGTACATTCGCATACCAAAAAAGTTAGCCATCGGGGTGGGTGTCGGAGCTGCCGCTCTAGGGTTGATAGCAGGAACCTCTGTCATATCCTTCGCGATAGCCGACCAGTTCGATAACGACGACCGCTACTTCGTAGCCCCTACCACAACCCAAGATTCCGGAGGTGGGCAGCAAGCACCGAGCGACGCTTTTGAAACTGGCGGTTCGGCAGCGGGAGGCCCCGCTGCCGCCCCAGTGGCTCCAAGCTCCGGGAGCAACCAAGGCTCCCGATCAGCGGATATAACCGCCACCATCGCACAGTTCACGGCTGCCCGGGATGCCGCAGTGGTGGCTGCCGGTGGCGGTTCGGCGATTGCGATAGATCGTGATCCACGTGGCTGGGAAGTTTACGTTTATACCAATCGCGGCGAAGTTGAGGTGCGGCTAGATGAGACCTTGGCAGTAATCGCCCTTGATGAACCAGATGCTGATGACCGCAATGATCCTGCACCACAGACGGTTCTAAATGGGAACGTACTGAACAACGCAATCGCAGCGGCTATCGCGGCGGCCGGCTCCGGCGCCGCAACCGATGTTGAAGCAGCAGAGTGGGATGACCGACCCGGCTACACCGTCACACTGGTATTAGCCAACGGGGTCGAACTCGACGTTTATCTTGACCCAAACCTCAATGTCACCTCAACCGAAATAGATGATTAGCTTCGTAATGAGGAACCACCAGGTTCGCTCAACCTGAAACTGAAAGAAAGACCTCCGAGACTCAGCTGGGTTCAAACCTAGCTTTCTCGGAGGTCTTTCTTTTTTTCAAAAGCAGCTAAGGAGCTTTTAGCTGTTAAGCCTCTCGGTGTCCACTGGGATAACACCTTCGGCGTAAAGTGATTCAGCCAAGCGCTTGAGCGAGGTCAAGGCAACGTTTTGAGTCATTGGCCCATAGCTGATTCTTGCAACACCCAGCGCCTCATACTCGCTTGCGCTCAAGGAACCCGGTAAACCGATAACGCTCATCTTGCGCATGCCGATTCCTTCAACAAGGATTTTGGTGCGCATCGCATCCAAGACGCCGGGCACAAACACGCAGGTAGCTCCTAAATCTAGATATGCCATGCCTCGAACAATCGCCTCTTGAGTAGCCTCCTCAGCGCTGCGATCTCCCGGCTTCAAAACCGCATCGGTTCGAGCATTCAAAACCAAGTCCACACCCTCATCCTGTGCGCCCAGAAGTAATGCGCTCATGCGTGCCTTGGAATTATCGAGCGACTCCATGCGGTCTTCAACATTAAGACCAACAACACCCAAAGCAACAACTCGTCTCACGTTCTCACGAACCTTCGCTAGGTCTTCTGGATCTCCACCAAAGCCCGCGTCGAGATCTGCGGTGACAGGAAGTTCGGTGGCTTTGACAATACGCTCTAAAGCAGCAACCAGGAGGTCAAAAGGAATATTTTGACCATCTGGATAGCCGTGGCTAGCCGCGATGCTGTGGCCAGCGCTGGCAATGGCTCTTGTCGCTGGATTTGCAGCCACCACCTTGGTGGTCACGGCATCCCAAACGTTTATTAGACGCAGAATCTCAGGGGCATCATGAAGGGCTTTTAAAGTGCTTGCTTGGTTATTCATGTAGTTGAGATTAGACCTAGGCCGGGTTTTTGCCAATGTCAATAACAATGCAAGCGCTCTGTCTCTGCGCCTAATTGAAAAACCCGAGTGGCCTAATGCAATGCCCCAAGTCAATAATCTATGTAATTGCGTATAATCGTATTTATGAATGAAAACTCGAACATCGAATCAAGACTCGTTTTATTGGAGCAGGCGATGCTTACTCTCCAAAGTGAAAATTCTAGGCGGGAGTCCCCAATAGAGAATGCATCTGAAGAAGATGCATTTTGGGCACTTGAGGGATTAACGACTCGCTCCCCCGAGGGTGGTGCGGTCCTTTACGTGGGAACGGTAGAGCTCCCGACCGGAGGAGCCGTCCAGTGGCAATACGGTATCGGGGCTGAGGATCTATTTGCCAAGGATTGGTCCGAACAAGCCGATGCGCTTGCAGCTTTGGGGCATCCGATCCGCCTGCAGATACTGCAGGCGGTGCTAAACGGTAAAACCACCGTCGCTCAATTGGTTGAGCAACTCGATGCTGGAACTAGCGGTCAGATCTACCATCACCTCAAGGAGCTGCTTTCTAGTCGCTGGCTAACTTCCCTCCGGCGCGGAACCTACGAAGTGCCACCCGCCAGGATTGTGCCGCTCATGGCCATCTTGACTGCAGTCGGCACGCCAATTTAGTTCGCTCGACTACTTAATTCGATTAGCCAATCAGGGCTTCCAAGGGCTGATTGGGCAATGCAATCCAGCCCTCGATTTTTGCCTGTTTCAGCTGGCTTGGGTTGGGTGGTTCATAAAAACCAAGCGCTGCGGATCGGGTGGCTAAAGCCGCGATTACCGCATCGAACGCGTCGCAAGACTTCATCATTAGTGACTCAAAGTCCGAGACATCCAACCAGGGGGCTTGCATTTGGATGGCCCCCAGTAGAAGTTCACGAACCTCAGCTGAGGCTCTATATCCAGAGGTATTAAAACCCCAAAGCCTAAGGGTCGCGCCCGGGTAAACCTCAGCCACAACCCCGGCACCCGATCTATCAATTGGGATTCCGTTTAGTCGAAGCCTTCCTAAAAGACCCGCCGCTCTCATAGCGGTCAAACCAAGTCTGTCGGTTGCAACGCTCAACGGCCAACGGCCAGAGATGGCCCGAACCGCCCTATCGGTCTCTCGGTAGGACAACCTCCTTCGCCAATCCATCCCACCATCAACAGCCTGGTCTGAGGAGCCTAACTCGGCGTGGCTGTTCAAGAACTCAACGAACTCAATTGGCCAACCCAGAGCACAGTCGATGCCTATTTTGTTGACATTTTGGCAAGCATCAACAATCGCTTCATCGGCAATGCCTAGCTGGAGACTTAGCAGTTTGGCCCGGCTTGCACTCCAGTCAATAATGGCAAGGGCGGTGCCCTTGGGCTCTGCGGCCAGATCTACTCCTGCGGTCAACACAAATGAAGCCTAACCAGATAGCACCCGATCGAACTAGATACAGCAGTTTGTGCGCTCGCGACATTAGCTAAAGGAATAGATGCCTGCTTTGAGCTCTTGAACCCTTAGGTAAGGCAAGGCTAGAAAGAAGTAATAAATGCTTGTGAACCCGAGCGGCATCCACCACGTCACTGCACTTGCTGGTAATCCAGCTGGAAACGTGGCTTTTTATACCAGGGTTCTAGGACTTCGGCTGGTAAAACAAACCGTGAATTTTGACGCCCCTCACATCTGGCACCTTTACTATGGTGACAATCAAGGCAGCCCTTCAACACTGATGACCTTTTTTCCTTGGCCCGGGATCACCAAGGGTAAGGAAGGCTCCGGCCTCACAACCAAATCTTCCTTCAGCGTCCCTCGCGAAGGCATCGGCTGGTGGTCCGATCGACTAGCGAAACTTGAGATACCAAACACGCTAAGCGATGATGGCCAAGAGATCACTTTCCGCGATTCCGACGGCATGCAGCTGTCAGTGGTAGCGACAGATTCAGACGCTAGAAGTGGTTGGGATGGAGTTGGCTCAATCCCCCAAGAGTTTGCCGTCAGAGGTTTACACTCGGTGACCCTGAGCCAGAGAGTTATGGACCCAACATCTGATTTGCTAGTTTCCGATTTAGGCATGACACATGCAAAAGACACCGATTCGGGTGCCACCTTCACCATGGGTGATGGAGGCTCAGGAGCTCAGGTTGAGGTTTTGGGTGGGGTCCTAGAACGCGGCCTGCAAGCCGGGGGCACCGTGCACCACGTGGCATTTAGGGCACCCGATCTGGCCACAATGGAGTCTTGGCGTCAGGAACTTTCCAGTCGCGGGATTGCTGTCACAGAAATCTTAGATAGGCAATATTTCAAGAGCATCTATTTCCGCGAACCAGGTGGTGTTTTATTCGAGATAGCAACCGACTCTCCAGGATTCGATATTGATGAGCCGCTTCTAGAGCTGGGCAAAAAGCTCAAGCTGCCACCATGGCTTGAGCCATCTAGAGAGCAAATAGCTGATTCGCTTCCAGACCTAGGGGTAGTAGATGACTAACCCCAGCGACCTATCAAGACCGCACGTTTATAAATCCGGAAGTCAGAAGGTCCTGATTCTCCTTCATGGCACCGGCGCAGATGAGCACGACCTAATTCAACTCGGTGAGCTGCTTAGTCCCGAGGCAACGCTTTTATCCCCAAGGGGCATGAATACCGCCGAAGGAATGAATCGCTTTTTTGAGAGAAATCCCGATGGCAGTTTTGTGCAGGAATCTTTGGCCGGAGCAATCCAGGAGCTCGGTGGCTTTTTTGAAGCGGCGGAAAAAGAGTATGGGGTGGATATCTCTGCGGCCTACGCGGTTGGGTTCTCAAACGGAGGCAATACAGCTCTGGCCCTGTTGCTAAGCAACCCAGATTCAATATCGGGAGTTGTCGCCTTTGGGTCAACCAACCCGATGCCTCAGCTTGAAGAGTTTCCAGATCTGACCGGGAAAAAAGTTTTCATCGCCAACGGGACCCAAGATTCTTATGCACCAGAAGCGACCACCGAAACCCTCGTGAGGAGACTGCAAGAAGCCGGTGCTGAGGTTTCATGGCTCAGCCACTCCGGTGGTCACTCGATTGCTATAGACCACGTCACTCAGATTGCCGGTGAGCTCTAAAGCCCAATCAGCAGGGGTCTTTGGAATAAAAAAGCACTTTTTTAGTTTTGCTCTGGCATGGACAAAAAGTCCGCATTAGAAGAGATGGACCTAAACATGATTCCCGCACCCCTGGCGAAACTTGTCAGTAAATTTGACAGCATGGTTATCGAACTCTCCGCCAAGATTGGAGTGCCGTTTCTAAGGTTTGCCATTGGCGTTACCTTCATTTGGTTCGGCGCCCTAAAGATGATTGGGCATCTTTCCCCTGCATATGACCTCGTTGCGGCCACAGTATATTGGCTCACCCCGGAAATCATCGTTCCCCTTTTGGGGCTTTGGGAAGTTGCTATCGGCGTTGCTTTTCTAATCCCAGCGCTCACCAGAATTGGCATAGTGCTGCTGGCATTTCAGATGCCAGGAACTTTCTTGCCACTTGTTTTGCTGCCCGAGATTTGCTTTGAGGTATTCCCATTCGGGCTGACTCTCGAAGGACAATACATCATCAAGAACCTAATAATTATTGGTTCCGCCTTGGTGATTGCCTCGGGATTAGGAGCGATAAAACAGAATAAGGGCTCGACCGCAATTAAATCTTATGAGGATGCCAACTCCAGGGCTTAAACGAATATAAATTTGCTTGCGAGAAGACCCCGAGACCTTCTGGCTAATTCTTCGACTCGTGGGCTAACTCTGGAACGTTCTTGAACATCGCTTTTTGTTGATGGAGCCATTGCGACCAAATCACAAACGAGAGCCATAACACCTGCATCACCGCTATCACTCGCTCGGAAAGCCCGACAATTGGTTGACCCGGTTCAAGCCAGGTGAGCAAGAACCATAGGGTTGTGACTCCCATTATCGAGGTGGCACTGATTGCCGCCACGGGTCTGAGCGACCAGTGGTAGCGGCTATCAAATCGCATCGATAAAAGCGGCCAGGCTGAGAACAGAACAAAAGCAATGGTCGCAAATATCACATGCCAATTCGGTGATTGCGGCTCAGACGCGGTTGGAAAGTAGGTGTAACCAAAACCGGCGATGCCGGCAAGAAACAATGCAATCCTGCCGGGAAAAGCGAATGACCTCGCGCTGTAGGCGGCAATGAGTGTCAAAATTGCGCCAGCTAGAAAGAAACTAGATTGAACCCACTTCACTGGAGAATCATCGGCAGCTAAGTCACTGATGGTTTTAGAGATTGGGTCGTAGCCTTCTACCAAATAGCCTGAAATGCTCCAGCCCAGAACGTTTTGGACGGGGCCAATGGTTGCCGCAATCAGTGCCCATAAACCGATTAATTGCAAGTCAATCCCCTCAGATCTCAAACCAAGTCTGCACCACTAACGACACTTTAATTAGCTAGCTCAAACTAAGTTCTTGGCAACTGGAGTCAACTCAACCACCAAGAGTCTTTTCCACAAGTTCTTGACCCCGAATCGCCAATTCCCTGTCCGCCGCGAAGTTGACAAATTGCGAGTCTTGAGAGGTAAAAATAATAGACGTGCCGGCTTGAACTATTAATCGCAACACCTTCGCCACGTTTGCCCGCATAACCGGGTCAAACCCCTTCACGGGTTCATCTAGCAATAACACTTTTGGCTTATGGCTCAACTGCATTGCTATAGCCAAGGTGAGCCTTGTTCCAAAAGATAGCTTCTTTGGATCGGTGGCCAGCAATTCGGGAGTCAGTTCCGAGGTTGCCAAAATTGATCTAAAAGTGCCCTCAGTGCACCCGGGCAACACGTTAGCCAGCTGATCCGCGCGCTTGAAGGTGTCCCGAAGAGTTTTAGAGATAAAGAACCCCTCCAAGTTTTCGGGCACTAAGGCAATCAAGTCGGGCCTAGCCGCGGCTTCGAGTGTCACGCCGTAAATATCTCTTTTTGCAGGGCCAAAGAAAATCGCCTCTAATAAAGATGTCTTACCGGAGCCATTGGCGCCCGATACGGCCAAAATTTCACCCTGCTGAACAGCGAATGTTGTTTCGCCCAATAGCCTTCCGCCACGGTTTAGTTCATTAAAAGAAACACGCAGCACCTGGTGCTGATTCAACTGCACCAGCGGGATCTCTGGCACAATGAATTTGGGGCTCCAGATGCCTTCCTCAAGCCCCACCTGCAACTTTAGAAATCTGGGGTTCAAAAAACTAACTTCCCTAATCCGATGCTCGGCCAAAACCACCGTCACACCCTTCTCAATCAGGTCGGATATCAAATCAATTAATTGAGAACTGGCCGCAGGATCAAGAGCTGCAAATGGCTCGTCGAGCAATAATGCTTTTGGGAGAGGGTTGAGCGCCCGGGTGATTGCTACGAAAACCACTTCCGCCTGAGATAGTGCACTGATTGGCAGCTCCAAAAGATGTTGTGTCCCAAGGTAATGCTCAGTAACCCCAAAAAGCTCCTCACCCACTCGCTCACCCAAAAAAGAACCACGAGGCTCCTGAGGCACGTAAGAAATCAAGCTGGCAAGTTCTGCCATATTTTTATTTACCACTAAACCAAAGACCTTGATTTCACCGTTGACTTGTCGCCCATAAAAATTAGCGGAGAGACCGCAGCTGGCTTGCAGCAAAGTGGTCTTGCCAGAACCGGTTGGTCCAGTTATCACCACAAGCTCCCCGCCGGCAATTTGAAGATTTATCTTCCCCATTTCCAGTCCAGCAATTTCGACATTAATAAATTGAATAGCGGTCTCGGAATTGGGGATTACGTTCTTTGGAATTAAAGCGAAGCGCAATCTGGTTGCTTTGGCCTTTTGCGCTGCGGCTCGAAGTGCTGGTGTCAATCTCCCTCCACTACTAGCGCCCCGCAGGCTTCTGGCAACTTTCATCCTTCGAGCGGAAAGTGATACATTTTCGGGCCAGGACAAGACAATTGCTAGGTTGCTAAAAAATCCTTTGGCGAAACCAAATTTATGACCCAGCCCTAGAAGCAAATGGGGTCGTAGAAAAACCGAAAGAATCGCGAAAATCAAAACAGCGAGCACTATCGGCAGCGAAGCCACTGAGCTTTTAATTAAGCCCTCCAGGCTGACTTCGCCAAAAAGCGTGAGTTTGCCCAGTGGCCCACTTAGGGTAACTTCTGGAATTGAAACCAGCACGGTTGGGCCACCGGCAGCACCAATAATGACCGAATAAACCAAGCTGAGCAACAAAAACCCAAGCGCCCAAAAACTAGCGAATAAGAATTTTCGAGCACTTCTAACCATCTATGGACTCCGTTTTGCTCCGGCAATTGACATAGCTTCTCGCAACTGGCTCCTTTATTGGGTGCCCCAAGTCTATTAAAGATTCCGGAAACGGGCTGCTTTTGCACTAATTTCAGAACTTCAGGAAATACTCAGAGTGCCAAGAGAGTTGGCACTCACATGGAATTTGCAAATAAGCGTATTTTGGTCGTTGGTGCCTCCGGGGCTCTTGGGGCTACCATCACCTCTCAGCTAATCGCCAAGGGGGCCACGGTCTTAGGTACAGCCAGATCTAATGATTCGGCGGGGAAGATTCCCAACGCTGTTGAGGTGCGCTTGCTACTTGATTACGAAAACAAAGACAGCATTAAGACTCTGACTGACTACCTGAACTCCACTACTGAGCTCGATGGAATCGTGAATGCAGCCGGTGTGGTTGCCTTTGGAAAAGCGGTTGACACTCCAGCCGATATCATCTCCACCATGATGCAAACAAACGCCATCGGCCCGATGCAGCTGATTGCCGAATTGCAGCCAGTTTTACTAGCCAGCGTTCAGCGCGGCGGCGAACCATTCGTGGTAAATCTAACGGGAGTTGTCGCAGAGCTTCCAATGGCTAACATGGCCGGCTACAGCGCCTCCAAGACAGCCATTGGGGGCTATTTGCAGGCGCTTGGAAAAGAGTGGCGGCGCGAGGGAATCCGAGTTTTATCAGTAACTCCTGGCCACACCGAGACCGGGCTTGCCACCAGGGCAATCTCAGGAGAAGCCCCGGCTTTTCCGCAAGGAATGACCTCCGAACATGTTGCTAGCGTCGTGCTAGATGCTTTAGCTAACGATCTGAAAGAGCTTCCAGCTAGCGCGTTCTAACTCTGAAGAAATAGCTTTTAGTCTCAAGAGCACTTAGTAGCGAGCTTTCGATGTCGCTCTGAAACACATTGGTTGGGTGAGACATCGGCTCTAGCGCCAATGACTGGCCTCCAGATTTCAAAACGGACATTGGTGGCCGATAGACCATCAGGTAGGGCAAATTATCGCTTGCTTCGATCAACAGCGAATAGTCCGTAAAATTAATCTGAGCCTGATTAGCGATCACGCAGCCGTCAAATGCCTGCTCGGTGTGAAAATCAAGCTCGAAGACCGAATCAAGTTTTTGAGTGCCATTTGGAATCAGGCGCTCGTCAGTTTTGATTAGTTCAGTTCCATTCGTCCTGAGCACAAATGGCCCTTCAGTAGCGAAGTAGGGATGAAACCCGATTGCGAATGGAACAATTTGGCCGGTTAGGTTCTGGGCAATCGCCGTCACTGCTAAACCTTCTGCGTCGAGCTCGTACCTGATTTCAAGATCAACGGCGAAGGGGTAAACCTCATCTTCGCCAAATTTATAGCCGAGTAGAACAAAAGCTTCGCCACGCTCTCGAAGCTCCATTTTGCGCTTGCGCAAAAGCCCGTGATTTGCGTTACCTGAAGAATCTAAAACATCAGTTTTATATTCCTGTCCCAAAAACTTATAAGTGCCCGCGGGAATCCGATTTGGCCAGGGGGCAAGTACGGTTCCGAAGGCATATTGGCCAACAGATTCGGCGTTTGTGCGGTCTATAACTATTCTGTCAAATAGCGACAAAAACGCAAGGGAACCGCCAAAAAGCGAAATTACTGCCATACTTATTGAGCTCCCAGAGGGCCAAGAAATGGTTAGTTCATCTTCGGAGTTTGATTGCTTCATCCCCTTACTTTAGCGATGAGAATCGGAAAAGAGACTCGCAAGTGACCGGTAGTAAAATCGAGGCAAAGCTCTCCGATGGTAGAGATTTAATCTACTTTGACGATGAGGGTTCTAATCTTCCCTCGATAAGAAAATCAGATCAACGAGCTCCAGAAGAGCGTCCAGAAACTGCAAATCTTAGGTTTGACCCATTGAGCTCCGAGTGGATAACGATTGCATCTCACCGTCAGCAACGTGCATTTTTACCCCCTGCCAACGCTTGCCCACTATGCCCAACAACTGATTCCAACCCCTCCGAGTTGCCCGATGTATTTGATGTCGCGGTATTTGAGAATAAAGGCCCGGCATTCGGCCCCAGCGCCGGTGACATTTCGCACCCAAATGGTGACGTATTTGGTTTTTCCACCCAGGCCACTGGGCGCTGCGAGGTTGTGGTTTTCTCGCCAGAGCACCAAGGCAGCCTGGCTTCGATGCCGGAGAAACGGATCAGAACTGTAATCTCGGCTTGGCAGGATAGGACCGATAACCTTCAATCCCAGCCGGGGAACCTGCAGGTCTTTCCATTTGAAAATCGCGGGGAAGAAATAGGTGTGACCCTGCATCATCCTCACGGTCAGATATACGCCTACCCTTTTGTGACTCCCACGACTAAGAAGCTTATTTCTAGCATTAATAGAGTCGGGAGTGATTTCTTCGATCGGTTAGCGAGGTTTGAATTTGGCTCCGATCGTGTGGTTCTAGAATCCGAAAACTTTGTGGCTTACGTGCCTTTTGCAGCTCGCTGGCCAATTGAATTACACATGATGCCAAAGCGCCAGGTTCCGGACCTTGCGGCCCTGAGCGACTCAGAATCCGATGAGCTGGCCAGTGTCTATAAAAAACTTTTGCAGGGTATTGACGGGCTCTATGAAAGCCCAACCCCCTACATTTCTGCCTGGCACCAAGCACCCATGATTGAGAACAGAGAGCGAGTCAGACTCACACTTCAAATCACCTCACCAAGAAGGGCCAAGGACAAGCTTAAGTATTTGGCGGGGTCGGAAGCGGCGATGGGCGCATTTGTGGGCGATGTAGCTCCAGAAGCTGCGGCCAAGCGCCTGCGGGAGGCAATCTCTTGAACCTAAAACTAGAAGCCGAGACTGGCTTTCAGGCGGCATTTGGTTATCAACCAACAGGAGTTTGGTCGGCGCCTGGGCGAGTCAACCTGATTGGTGAGCACACTGATTACAACCTGGGATTTGTTTTACCGTTTGGCATCGATCTTCGCACCTACGCAGCAATTTCCCTGCGCGCTGACAAAATCTGCCGGGTGGCATCGAGGATCGACGCGCAGGTCTACGAGTTTGATTTAGATGGACCTAAACCAGCAGGTCTCGATTGGGCCTTATACCCACTGGGCATTGCATGGATGATGCGCGAGTATGGTCAGAATGGCTTTGACTGCTTTATTACTTCGAATGTGCCAGTGGGTGCCGGGTTGTCTTCTTCGGCCGCCCTGGAGTGTTCTGTGGCCTTTGGCCTGAATGCGCTTTGGGAGGCTGGCCTCGAAAGAGTTGAACTAGCTCAAATCGGTCAGCGAGCCGAAAACGAAGTGGTTGGAGCTCCAACCGGGATTATGGATCAGACCGCGTCTTTGATGGCGCAGGCCGATTCAGCGATTTTGATTGATTGCCGCGACCTAACAACCACCTCGGTGAGACTCGGTTTAAACGAAAAGAATTTGGTGGTAGCGGTTATCGACACCGGAGTTGCCCACCGACACTCAGATGGTGGGTATCGCTCAAGGCGTGAGGCCTGCGAGCTAGGAGCCAAAACTCTTGAGGTGTCTTCGCTCAGAGAGCTTGAAGTTTCAGACTTGCCAAGGGCAAAAGTTGAATTAGACGACCTCACTTTTCGCAGGGTCAGGCACGTGATTACCGAGAACCAAAGAGTGCTCGACACGGTGAGCGCGCTTGCGGTATCGGATCTAGGTTCCCTGGGTCAGCTAATGGCTCACTCTCATGCTTCCATGCGGGATGATTTTGAGATTTCTATAGACGAGCTTGATTTAGCGGTTGCAACCGCTATCGACTCGGGCGCCATCGGCTCTCGCATGACCGGTGGTGGGTTCGGCGGCGCCGCTATCGCAATTATCAATCAGGACGAGCTCGTTAATCTTGAGAAAAACTGCAAGTTTGTCTTTGCGGCCAAAGGCTATAAAGAGCCTCGGATATTTGCTGTGAAGCCAGGTGAAGGCGCTCGCAAAGAGCCTTAGGCGGTTGGAACTACTTTAATTCCCGCATCCACCATTTGATCAATGGCGGCCTCGGTGCTGACTGTTCCAACTCCCGCGGTGAGGCTGGTAATAACTCGAACCTCTAGTCCAAATTTATTGGCATCAAGGCTGGAAGCCAAAACGCAATGGTCGGTGGCGATACCCACAACATCCACCGATTCAACCCCAAGCCTTGAGATCAGATCTTGAAGTCTTTCTCCCGAGTCCGTTACTCCTTCGAATATCGAATACCCATGCTGCCCCTGGCCTTTTTTTAAGTGAATATCAATCAGAGACTGCTCGAGGTTTGGGTGGTAATCAGCCCCGGTTTCCCCCGCAATGCAGTGCAGGGGCCAGGTGTTATTGAAATCCGGCTCTTCACCCGGCCCAGGAAAGTGACCGCTATTGGATTCGTTGGGTGTGTGCCAATCTCGCGAGGCAATCACAAAATCGTAGCTCTGAGGTTTCTCTCTAAGGTAAGAGCTGATGTCCTTAGCCACCTGCGCACCGCCAGCACAGGCCAGCGCCCCACCCTCGCAAAAATCGTTTTGAACATCGATTATGAAAAGAGCCTTGGTCATTATTCGTTTCCTAACTCGCCACCGCAGTTATAGATTGCGAGAACTAAGTTATCCATCGCTTCACGGTTTGAGATTGAAACGAACCCTAGGTTATAAACCGTGAAAATAAGCTTGCTGCCATCCGGGGAATCGGCGAACCCAGCAAGGGAATAACCAGTTCGAATCCAACCGGTTTTCGCAGTAATTTGACCGCCCGCTTCAGTAAGCCGCGAACCCAAAGAGCCGCCAGATCCAGCGACCGGCATGCCGCTCAATATGGTTTTAACAGAGCCGTAATCAGCATTGACCAAAACCAATAAATCATTCACCAGCGAAGGTGTTACACCGCTATTTGCCGATAAACCCGAGCCGTCAATCACCCTAAAGCTTGCGAAGTCGAGACCGGTATTCCCCAAAGCGCGCTTATAGCTCTCGGTCAGTGACCCAGAAGATCCGCCGAGCCCGACATCTAGCGAAATGAGTCGCGCTAGCGCTTCACTCAAAGTGTTGTCGCTCACCTTTAGCATGTAGTTGATCCACTCGCTGATTGGTCTTGATTCAACCTTCGCAATCTCAATCGCATCGGCCGGAGTCCTAGCTTTTTGGATTACCGCCTTAGAAGCGCTCTCGCCAAGTGACTGCAGGAACCAGGTACCAGCCCTGGCAACAGGGTCTGCACTTCTTTTCGAGTCCTTGCTCGCCGGGTTATCTCGATCGCCATCCACCTGTAGTGCGGAAACTGGGGACATCCAGCCTTCGCTCAGACCACGAAGCTTGTCCCAATCGGGGTGGTATTCACCAGAGGCGCCGCCGAATAACGTGCTATCAAGCACAATCTTTGAAAAAGTCTGGGTTCTCGACCAGCTTTTTATCTGCTTGGCTAGAGTGTCGAGCTTTGGGGCATTTCGATACACCGATTGGGAGTTGCCGTCGGTGCGGGAAAGAGTCGGGTCACCACCACCAACCAGATACAAAATACTTGGGTCCTTAGCGTCTACATAAACCCGAGTGGCAACCGTATAGTCGGGACCCAGTGTTTCTAAAGCCGCAGCGGCCGTGAAGAGCTTTAGCACCGAAGCCGTGCGGGCCGGGATATTTGAACCTCGATCGAATAGCACTTCGCCGGTCGACGCATCGCGCACCTGGGCCTGCAAAGTTAGGATACCTTCGGCGCTCTCAGCCTCTTGTACCGAACACTTTTCCACCACCGGGGTTATTTCTGAGGCGGTCGGCGGGGCGGTTGCGCTTGGAGCGCTTGAGGCCGACTCGCTAACTGATAAATCATCCGAGCTGGAGTCTTCACCCGAAGTTAGCGGGCCCCAAAAAATCACAGTTAGTGCCAGCAGGCCTGCTACTAAGCCACCCGCTATGCCATAAAGTGCTTGCTTCACAAATACCTGCCTAAGCTTCTAGATATGAAGTTTATGCGCCTTTTTATAACCACGACAGCCTTGCTAATGATCGCACCTACCGCCAGCGCTCATGAAGAACTGGTTGAATTTTCTCCGGGCGAAGGCGAAATAGTTCAAGCCGGTCTGGTTGAGATCTCTCTGACTTTTAGCGATGACCTAATTAGCCTGGGCTCCGGCGGCGGTAACGAAATTATTATCACCCAACTGGACACCGGCAAACTAGTGAATAACGGCTGCGCAGTGGTTGATGGAAGAGAAGCGAGCACTAGGTTGGATCTTGATCAACCCGGTGAATACAACGTTGCTTGGCGAGTTGTTTCAGGAGATGGCCACCCGGTCTCTGGGAGCCAGCGCTTTGTTATCGAGAACCAAAGCGATTACGTGGCGGAAGCCGGCTACCAATTCTTGGATTGCACCAATGCAATTACCCAAGGCGAGCTAGAAGAACGAACCCCCGTCGCGGCTAATTATTGGCTCTTAGGGATAGCTCTTAGCGCAGTGGCGCTTGGGCTATTTCTCTTTTTGCGGCCCAAGCGCAAATAGCCTCACCAGCATCGCAGAGCCCCAAAGCCCAGCTGCATAAATAATCACCTCGGGAGCCATCTCGAGTCGCGCACCTGCAGGCGCTGAACTAAGCGAATAGACGACATCCACCGCCTGGCTAAACATAAAGCTAGCCACCAATGCAACTAAGGCCAGCTTGAACAGCGCAGAAGCCCCTTTACCGACCCTGGTGCCACTCCATAACACCAGACCCCACAGCCCGACAAGAATCGCTGAATTAATAAGCATCAGCGACAGGTCGGGGTGATAAAAATATTGGCTCAAAAATATAATGGCTATGCCGAAGAACATACCGAGGATTGTTTTTACAGTCATTGAAAAAACCTAATCCAGCTGGCAGAACTTATAAAGTGGGTCTACTTCACCGGCAACCACAAAGGTTTGTCCTTTTAGTAAAACAGTCTCGGGAAAAGCCGGGGTGTATTTGCCGTCTCCCGCGTTTACCGCAACAACTGTGACTCCGTACTTAGAACGAATCTTTAGCTCACCGAGATTCTTGCCATCAAAACTGTTCGGCACCTTGCCCTTGAGCATCACAAAATCCTCATCGATTGGAACATAGTCAAGCGACTCTCCAGTTACCTGATGCGCGACCCTTCGGCCCATTTCGTACTCCGGGAACACCACGTGGTGAGCACCGATTTGTTCCAGAATTCTGCCGTGAGATTTTGAGTTAGCCTTCGCCCAAACCTGCTTGACACCGAGCTGCAAAAGCAGTGAGGTAGTAAGAATTGAGGCTTCGATGTCAGCCCCAATGGCTACCACCGCGCTGTCCATGTCTCCCAATCCCAGCTCGCGAACTGCGTCTTCGTCAGTGGTGTCTGCTGTCACCACGTGAGTGAGGCTCGAAGCCATTGATTGCACAATTCGATCGTCAGTGTCGATACCGAACACTTGATGCCCGTTTTTAACCAGCTCTAGAGCTAGCGAGGTACCGAATCTACCCAACCCAATCACCACCACGTTTGATGCGTGAAATGCCCGCTTGCGCCCTGGTGCTTCTTTTTTAGCCATGATTTCCTATTCCTAAACTTGGTTATGACTAACCAATTAGTGGTCTTTCTCTTGGATACTCAAAATGACGCCTGGTTTTTCTAAGCGCCAAAGCGGTCGCGACCGATATCGGTCCCAGTCTTCCAATAAACATCAAAACCGAGAGCATTACCTTGCCCGCTTCCGGCAAATCGGCGGTAATACCGGTCGAAAGCCCCACGGTGCCAACCGCCGAAATGACCTCGAATAAAATCCTATCGAGCGTGAAATCGGTTGTCAGGCGCAAAACAACGGTCGCAACCAAAACCGCTAGCGATGTCAAGCTAATGATTGCTAAGGCTTGGCGCTGAATCGAGCGAGGCAGTCTTCTATTACCAACATTCACGGCCGTCTCACCACGAATCTCGGTGTAGATGATGAAAACCAGGACGACTGCGGTTCCGATCTTGATGCCTCCAGCGGTAGAGGCTGAACCCCCACCGATAAACATCAACATGTCCATTCCCAGCCAGGTGGCGGGATTCAAGGCTGCGATGTCTATCGCGTTAAACCCAGCTGTTCTTGGCATCACCGCGGCAAAGACCGAGTTCATCAATTTACTCAGCGGGTCCATTTGCCCAAGGGTCGCAGAGCTGTTCCATTCCAAAACCGCCACGTATAAAGTGCCAAGCACCACTAGCACCAGGGTGGACCAAAGAATGATGCGGGAATTGAGCGACCACTGCGGCGGCATGGTGTACGGAGCCACCTTTTTTCGCAATCTATAACGAATAAGCCCCAAACGATCTCGAATTTCGGCTAAGACAGGAAACCCCAAAGACCCTAAAAGGGCTGCCGTGAAAATCGGCACCAGAATCCAACCGTCGCTAGCGAATCCAATCAAGCTGTCGGTGTAGAGCGAGAAGCCTGCGTTATTAAAGGCTGAGATTCCATGAAATAGGCCGTGGCCAAATGCCTCTGAAACGCTGTAACCGTATTTAGTTAGGAATCTAAAAAATAAAAAGATAAAGCCAAGGGCTTGAAAGAACAACATCATTTTCAAAATGTTGAGCAAGAGAATCTTGACGTTGGGTGCGATTGCAGTAGCAGATTCAGAGGAACTACTAAGTCGGTTCTGCAAAGAGATTCGACCGTCCAATAAATAGCCGATCAGGGTGGCAAACCCCACAATCCCAAAACCACCGATTTGAATCAACAGCGCGATAACCACGTGACCGAACATGTTCCAGTGCAGTTGGGTGTCTACCACCGTTAGCCCAGT
>Ga0136564_1000003_pt1 | contig 103251 bp, 97 predicted proteins | sample AntCluMetagen318_FD_104933 | JGI IMG/M metagenome (GOLD analysis project Ga0136564, IMG submission 104933) | Saline lake microbial communities from Club lake, Antarctica - Metagenome #318 | ecosystem: Environmental > Aquatic > Non-marine Saline and Alkaline > Saline | place: Antarctica: Club... | reverse complement strand
AGCTGGTCGCAAGTGGATTGAACAGATGGACAGCAAAGCACTGGAATGGGCAGATCGCAACTTGGGTTTGGTCTTGCAGATCATCGACGCCAACCCTGCCACACCGACAGGACATGAGAAGGACAGACCGATGACTGATGATCTGGTGAGGCGAGCAAATTACGCCCTCAACGATATGCAGGGCAGGGTAGAAGCTGGAAAGCTGGCTGTGTTTGAAGAGTGCATTGCCCGCATCGAGGAACTGGAAGCCAAGCTGTCGAAGGCGGACGCTATGAAAGGACAGAACCAATGTTGACACAAAACCACGCCGAACTGACGCTTGAGGTCGCAAAGCACCTTGAGGCAGACGCATTGATCAAGGGCGAGTATTGGCGGCGCGGCAAGGGCTGTTTTATCGGTTGCTTGACGCATTCGGACAACCCAAAGACAGCCGTTGATCGTTTCGGATTGCCGCAACCATTGCTGCGCATTGCGGAAGACATTTTTGAAGCGCTACCTGAAGACGAAGGAAAAGCGTTTTTTGCGGCACTGCCCAATGCGGTTGAGCGCGACGGCAAAGACCTAAGCCGCGTTCACTGGCAGTTTTTGGCTGCTGAATTGCGGGCTTTGCCTAAGGTCAAGGCGGATGTGCAGGCGGTAATTGATCCGGTTATCGAGGGGATGGATTTGCTTTCAAAAGGGCAAGAGTGGCAGGAAGCCCTCGCCTATGCCGCCAGTGCCGCCCACTATGCCTCCAGTGCCGCCTATGCCTCCAGTGCCGCCCGTGCCGCCTCCTATGCCTCCTCCGATGCCGCCCACTATGCCGCCAGTGCCGCCCACTATGCCGCCAGTGCCGCCTATGCCGCCCGTGCCGCCGCCAGTGCCGCCCACTATGCCGCCAGTGCCGCCTATGCCGCCGTACGCATCCGCCAGCGCGACACGTTGATTTCACTGATCGCCAGCGCACCTATGGGGAGCCGGTAGAAAAAGGTTGACAACACCCTACTCTAGTGTTATATTAAGTTATAGGGCAAACACAACAAGAGGGACTACACAATGAACACTACTGTTGAAACACTGAACTGCCAAGCCGTAGCAGAGGAAATGCGCACAGCCGCCCGCGAGGCAGCACTGTCACGGATTGAACAGTCGGGCGAGCAATGGTACTGCGGCTTTGCTTGGGTAACTGTATACCCACAGCACAAAGGCAACACTCGTGCGGGCAAGGCTGAGCGTCTAGTACTGGAAGCAATGGGCCTGCGCAAGGACTGGACTGGCCGGGCATATGAACTGTGGAACCCCAGTGGCTTGGGTACACAGTGTATGAGCACTAAGGAAGCGGGTGCAGATGCTGCTGCTGCTGTGCTCACACGTTACGGCTTCACAGCCGCGGCACACAGTAGAGCAGACTAACAGCAACTAGTCATTGTTGTGTTCCGGGAAGGGTATAGTGTTTGACACTGTACCTTTTCTCTTGTGTGATTAATAAACTAATATAACATCACCGGCTGTGTTGTGCGAGCAAAAAGTTTTGTTAGATTTCAAGGGGTTATCAAAAAAAAAAAATATTTTTTGATGGGGGCGGGGCATATAAAATAAATTGTTGATAAACAACAGCTTATGCTTAATGACACGTTTTAAAATATAGGTGATGCAAAATCACCACCTCACTTCTATAAGTACTTCACCACAAAAAACTGCGCAGCAATTTTTTCTCACCCAAATACCCATTTGGCAAAATCACCACCTCACTTCTATAAGTACTTCACCACAAAAAACTGCGCAGCAATTTTTTCTCACCCAAATACCCATTTGGATAATTACTAGTATGATGCTTACAGCGGTTCAATTGTATTTCTTTTTGGGTATGGCCACTGGCGCTGTGTTGATGCTGCTGTTGATACTGATGTCATGGTTAGCATCTCGGTTCTAAATTTTTCTGCGCAATTGGGATTTGCGTAGCAAAACGAAATCTCTCAAATTTTTTATCACTACAAAACCAATTTCACCTCTGCGAGTGACGCGGGCTTACGAAGTAAACTGCGAAAGAGCAGCTAACCAGCCGAGTGCTGGTTCATACAATAGATCTACAGTTGACAACACAGTGCCTGTACAGTATACTATTCATATAGCAACATGGCACATCACAGTAGATAACTCAGTGGGCACTGGCTCACAGTTCACTTATCGTATACACAGTCTCATGCTCAGCCTCATAGCAGCACAGTTTGAACTGTTGGGATTCACTGTACAGCCAATGCCTTTGCACGGTCGGCCAGCTATCACAGTGAGTCACCGATCCGACGGTGCTATCACACTGTTTCTGCTTAAACACAGTGCGGAAAAGATTGTTATACAGAGAATGGCATAATCTCTCTCTGTTACTCTGTCAGTCTAATCTAAAACACCATCTTTTAGTCAATCGCCCATTGCGGGGTGTTGCACAGCGTTGATTTCAGTGTTAAACGCAGGTTGTTCAGTTTTGTTTTTTATACTGTGCAGTAGTACCGTTGTACTGATATGGTGGATTTTTGCTCAGTAAACGCTGATTTTACGTTGTAAAAAAGCGTTTACCGCTCTGCGGCTGTGGGGCTTACCGCTGCGGCTTCGCCGTGTGTTCGGGCTCTAGTCGCCCGGAAGGTTGTTGAGAAACTGTCTCAGTTTGGTTGAGTCTGTTTCAGCACGTATCCGTTTAACAGGTTCACCTTCGTCGGGGTCTGTGTTCACTGTGCCTGAGTTGCCCTGTGTGCTGTTGCGCTTCAGTGCTGCCAGTATCTTTGATCCGCCTTGTGTAGCAGTAGTGGTTTCTTCTGCGTCTTCACCTAGGTCAAAGATTCTCAGTGTGTCCACATCAAAGCCAAGATCAATCTTTGAGTTAACACCACTGCTACTTCTAGTCTTCATCAGCTGGATCTGATAGCGTCCACGTTCTCTCATAGCTCTGCTGGTAAAGATACCGATCAGATTGTCTGCTGTGTTGATCTTGGATATACCACCAGAGATGTGACTATGATCAAATTCAATCTCTTCTACACTGCTTCTGTTCAACTGTGCTGCTGTTACAAACACCACTTTGAGTTCCATGGCCAAGTTACGCAGTTCTTCTGATACATACTTGTCTTTGACGAACAGGTTCTCTGCTGATATCTTAGCTGCAATAGGATGCATCAGATCTAGATAGTCTACCAATACTGCGTCCACACGTCGACCCATTTTGATTTCATACTCTTTGATGTATGCTCTGATATCGTTGGCGTTCTTGCCTGTGGGCATGTACTTGACCTGGAAGGCACCGCTCTTCTTGCCGATCATGCGCACTTTGATTTCAACGTCGTCGATATTCTTAAAAACGTCTCTACTAGGTATGTCTGATATCATTGAGTCCAGTCGCATACTCACTAGGTTCTCGCTGAGTTCGAAAGTGAGATACAGCACGTTCATACCTGTTAATGCCCAGTTCACACCCAGATTGGCCATGAACAAACTCTTGCCTGATCCTGATCCACCTGCGAAGATGTTGAGTTCGCCTCTGTTGAATCCACCAAACAGTTTGCGGTCCAGATTGGGCCAACCAGTGCTTACTTGTCCGTTGTTGTCTTTGATAGCTTCCAGTCTAGCTCTGGGGTCTGCCCAGTAGTCTGTGCCAAGGTCTTTCTGTAAGCCTATCTGCACAGCCTTCTTGACTAGATCCTCAACAGGACCATACTCACCCTTTTCCAGTAGGTCAGCTGATTTGAGAATAGCAGCTTCCAGTGCTTTGTGTCTACTAAAAGTTTCAAACTCACTCAGCAGCCAATCATAGTGACTTTCCTGTAGCTGTCCTGGATCTTTTAGATCTGTTCGAGTAGCAGCGTTGATCATATCAAATGTGGGCAGGCCGTTGTGTTCACCCACATAGTTTTTCAAGAACTCTGCTGCGGGCTGTAGGCGCCTGTCAAATGTGTTGGAGTCAAACACACCCTGACAGCGTATAAAGCTTTCTGCATCTGTGAGAAACATTTCCAGATACACACGCTGTATATCGTATCCATAGTCAGTATTTTGTCTAGTTGTCATTTTGTTTCCCTTATGTGCGAAGTTGCTTTGACACTGCCACAACTGCTACAGTTTACTATTATAACTCGAAATCTGTGTGTGTCAACAGTGATTAGATGTTCACTGGTTACTATCTGTGTACTGTCACAGCAGCCAGCAGTCAGTGCCATGCTGTGCCTATATTGTCGATTCTGTGCTGTGAGTGTGCTAGCACACAGCCCACAGCACTGCCTGGGTCACCTGGACGTGGCGGCACCCATACTGTGTCCCATCCACTGGTGATGCGTGATACTGCGTCTCTGTTCATTGCTCCGCCTCCTGCTACGGCTAGGTGTGTAGTGCCAGTGCGCCAATTGGCCCAGTTACTCAGTATCTTTACACTCCAGCAAAAGATTTCCTGTGTAGTGGCTGCAAGGTCCCGCAGGTCCTGTTCTGTGTTTATATCGGGTCTCCACCATAGACATCCTCTGTGTAGATTCTGTCTCATGCGTATATATGGATTACGTGCATCCTGTTCAATGTGTACAATATCTGTACACACTGCTTTCCAAAAACGTAGAGGATCTCCTCCCTTGGCCAAGTCTGCTACTAGGTATTCGTCCTGCTGTGGTACAAGCCCCAGCCTCTGTGTCATAGCTGAATAGAACAGACCTAGACTGTGAGGATAGCGTTGACTGTGTATCTTTTTTAAACGATTGTTTTTACCGTGCCACACAGTGAGCGTTTCGAACTCACCTATGCTGTCTAAGCAGATCACAGCACAGTCATCATGCGGCTGTGTGTAGTAGGCATAGGCCGCATGACTGAGATGATGCTGAGTATACTTGACGGGTACTCCGTGTAGATATAGGTCAGTGAGATACTGTTTAATGTTGTTTTCTCGCCATAGCCATCCTTGTCCTGCCAACAGCTGACGCACAGTCTTAAGACCAGGCTGTTCATACCAAACAAACTGATCAGCATATCCATAGTTGTTCATTATGTGCTGTAGCATTGGTTCATTGGGATGTGGATCTCCTGCTACACCGCTGAAGTCTTTGGCTAATCCTGCCCACTTTAATTCGTTGCGGTCAAATACCGCAATGCTTGCGTCATGACTGTTGCCTACCATTCCCCATGTGATCATTTAGTAACCTCGAAATAAAATCCAATGTCTTTAAAAGTTTTCCCTATCATATCATTAGTTAGATATTTAGAAATTCCGATCATGCTTTTTGTAATTTTCTTATCTTCGTTAAGGCACCATCTTCTTATAGTACTGCTACTTATTATATTAATTTTTTCAGAAGCCTCTTTTACCGAAGGGAACTTACCAAATGGTGTTACATAGTAACCTTTAAATGCTGAGCTTTTTTCTCCTGTGTATTTTCCTCGTAATTTGTCGCCGATTTCTTTTCTTTTTGCTGTTGAATGTTTTTTACCGAACATAGGATTATTTTTACCTGCTTGTGCTTCTGACATTTTAGCTCGAGTTTCGATAGTACGTTTTAACCCTGTTCTAGATATGCTCATTTTGCGTTTTGTTTCCTCCGAGTGCGGTTTTCGTTTTTTTCGTGATTCTGATAATTTCTTTTTGTGCTGTTCAGTAAAACCGTGAGCAGCATAATGGTTATCACCGGAAGGGAAGCCTTTGCCGCCTGCCTGTTTATTATAACAATTTTTATCAGTTTTCCATAAATTTCCAAGAAGTTGTTCTTCTTTACGATAACATTCTTCCTCGTTATCAGTTTCAAACAACACTTCTCTAAGAAAGTTTTCGACTCCATACTTTGCAATAGCATTGTCAATTACACTGCTACTACCAAAATAAAAATCAAATTCTTTAGTTTTTACTTTATGCTTTCCGATATAGTATTTTCCGTTTACTAAATTTATAGTTTTATAAACAATATATTTTTTCATACATTTATTCATCGATATATAAACGGATCCCTCTTGCGCAGTTCTTTTATTCTTTTACGAAAGCGAATTTCTTCTCTAACTCTAGTGTAGGGCCATATCAATACTGCCCAGATCTTTTTTAGGTAAACCATTTTTTCATCCTTAGTCTAATTTTGAGGGGTGAGTCTTCTGCTGCACTTACAATTCTGTGCAGTGTATATAGTCTGCCATGCTGTGCTACACAGTCACTCGCGTCTTTACAATCATCAGGCCAGTCAGGCAAGCTCACACTCCATCCCTGTTCTATGGCCTGCTCTGCTAGACTTTTGCCATTGCGATCTCTGTCAGGCACTACTATGATCTTCTTGTTCAGTCTGTTCAACAGCAGGGCCTGTTGGTCATTTATGTCTGATCCACACAGGGCACAGCCTTCTATGTGTACAGCGTCTATAGGGCCTTCTGTTACTATGGTAAACACTTTGTTGGGTGTTTGCTCATCTAGTCCATACACAAACCCTGGCTGGCTTTCCATAAGGTATCTAGGATTTTTGTCACTAGCCACTGTTCTAGCAGTCCATCCTACAATACGTCCTTCATAGAGGAAAGGCACAATCAATCGATCTCTATAGGCTAGGCTAGGGCTCCAGTAGTAGTCAGTGTCATCTACATTGAGATTACGCTGCGACATGTATTCAAGCACACTCATACTGTACTTGTTGAAGTTGATTATGTCTATGATCTTTACAGCGTCCTCAGGCAAAGGCACAGTATCGAACTTGGGCAGCGTGGGCATACCACGCAGGGCCTGTACAGATTCTATGCCTTCGTTTTCTCGCATCACTGCCAGTGACAGTTTGTTGATTACATCATCCGGCGCATTCATCCACTGTAGCAGACGTCGCAGTTTGTAACTGACATTGCGTCCAGGTTGCCATGAAGTTTTGAATCCACAGTTGAAGCAGGAATAACTTATGTGGTTGTCGCTGACAATCATGCCGCCTCTACCTCTTGTGTCAGCAGTGTTGCCGTTGTGATGGCAACACGGCGCATTTCCGGAGATCCATCCACTTGGAGTAGTTTTTGTTTTTCTTCCTAATTGCCAATAAGACAATATTATTTCGCAGATGCTATTTGTCAACACGAGTAACTTTCCACTTGTTTAAGTTTTTTTGTTCTCTAATAGTTATAGTGTCTTGGTATGATTTTCTGTACGCATTAAAAAGTTGCCAATAAGTTACGCCAAGTTCTTCTTTGTTTTGTTCCGAGAACTCTTTTAATCCATTGTCTGCATAATAGACGCCTCCTTCTGGGGATTCTATAACATAAGTACCTTGATGAGACTTTTTCTTTTTTTCTCGCGTTTCGTCACTGTCAGGATTAGTGTTGTATCTTTTCTTCTGAGCAACAGAACTATTGTGAGATTTTTGCTGTTTCTTTTCTTCGGTCATAGTTTGATACCATTTTGTTATAACACGACTAGCCGATTCGGAGTCTAACCCGTCGCCGCCATAAGTCATATTATATCCTTTTCCTAACGTGTAATATGTCTCGAGCTTATTAATATAGTAAATTTCTTTATCATCAAGTTCTTTTTTAGACCAAGTGCTACTCTCTTCAACTACTTCAAATTTCATATTCTCTATACCGTACTTGCGTATAGAATTAAAAATATATCTGTTAGTTTTATCATTATTAGCAGACTTTTTGTACCACTGTATTTTTTCGTCAAGGGTTGAAATAGTTTGACCAATGTATTGCTTACTGTTTGGCGCTGTAATTTTATATATTATCATAGCAATATTTATACAGTCCGCAGTTAAAACAAATTTAATCTGAAGATTTGCCAGCCGCCCTGCGTAGTTTTACGCTTGGTTGGGAGATATGTCAGAACTGTTTCGGCCACTACACTCATAATAAAAGTATAGTGCTAAATCAATGGTTTGTCAATCAGTTTTTAATCAGTATTTTAGTAACACTGTTGCTAGGATCAGAGTAGACTGCGAAACGTAGATGACTGAATACTCCGTTGAAGTTTACCGGAGCGGGTTCAGTTTCTGTGCCATCAAATTCAATTGTTTGAATAGTTGCCCAGTTTGTGGTTTCGTTTACTATATTGTCCAGAGTAGCCTGTACTGCTACTGTGCCCACATAGCTGTTGGTGTATATAGCTGCGGTGTGCAGTGCTTCGTTGCCGTTCAGTGCAGGCTGTGCGTCCACAGTTTCTGATGTCCATTCTTGTGTGTCTACACTTACACGCTGAAACGAACTTATGTTGTATGCTGCTTTTGGACCTGGAAAAGTTTTTACATTAACAAAGATTGTAGCGTCATTGTCGAAGTTAGAATGATTGTAGGTTAGAATCTTTTCACCCGCAGCGTCTACTAGATAGACATTGTATTTGAGATATTGTTGTTTGATGTTGAGTAGGTCGTTTTCTGTTACAGTCAATGAGAACAGTCCCTTAGTAGCACTGGATCCGTCGTCCTGTGTTATACAGTCTCGTTCGATTATGAGATTGTTGTTTTCGTCAAACGCTACAAACTTGGGAGTATAACTAGCAACATTTATAGGCCTTTGGTCTGCGTTCAACAGTCTAAACTGTAGTACGTTTTCTATTCCTTTATAAACTTGCACTTGTCTGCTATACACTGGTCTATACTCCACTATGAATCCTGCCACATCGGCTACAAGATTGATTCTATTCGATACTAAATACCTAGGCATTAATTGCATAGTAATATTTATCGGATCATGTTGACAAAAGAAATACAAGAAAACTTTCCATTCCTCAGCGTTGTAACCTATGGTGGCAACGAATACATCGGCATCATTATCAATCAAGATCACTCAGTAACTTCAATGTATGTGTATACTGATTTACGATCAAGGCCAGAACAATCAAAGTTCTTAGCAATGGGCGAAGCATGGTGGTGGGAATCAAATCGAATGATTCCCATTAATATTTTCTTAAAGAATGAGATGGATCCTTTTAGATATTGTATTATGACAATGAACTCAAAGGATGTAAGAGTAACCATAGGGCCCTGTGTTAATCTTAATAATCTGTCACTGAAACGTGTTAAGCGTAAGAGTATACAACTGGTACGCCGTCCTAAGGATTAATCTGCTCACACAGTAGATTCATGTGTACTACCACAGCCACTGCGTAGGAGGTGCCGTGTGCCTTCTTGAAGTAGTAACTATTGTCTGTCGGTTTCGTCCACACTTCTTGAAAAATCAAATTCCAATTGCTTCCACTCAAGTGCCGTTTCGCCGGACGAATGATCGCTAGTGTTGCTGCCAATTGCTCTACCGACGACGGTTTCAATTGCTTCAATAGTTCGCCGTGCCCGTTCAGATGAAAGACTTTGTCGCTGAAGTCCGTGTGTTCCAGAAGTTCCCATATGGGCTCTCTGTTCATCAGTTCAGTTAGGTGTGCTTCATCTCGAACATCTTTGTATATGCTTACGTTGAGAAAGTCTAGTTTAAAATAGCCTCTGTCTTCTGCTGTCTTGTAGTCTATGGTGGCTAGATTGTCCAAAGGGTTACAGGGTATCTCTGTAACATAAACACCCGAGTTGTGTTTTTTTCCTGAGTCTAATCTAGCCACACGATGCTGTAGCTTAGATAATATTTGATCCCTGTTGGGAAAATCTAAGTCAATGTCCATTTATACTTTCTCTAGCTTTCGAGCCTTTTTAGTTGCCATGTCCCACTTGAGTCTGCTTACACGATCTTTAAAGGTTATGCCCTGTAGGTGATCCCATTCATGTAGATAGCACTTAGCACTGTAGCCTTCAATCTTGACAGTACACTCTTCTAGATTCTCATTGTAGAATCTAGCCAATATTTCTTTGGGTCTGTTTATTTTTACAAACACATTAGGAAAGCTTAGGCATCCTTCGACATCCGCTGTAGCACCCGAAGTGTACTGTAGAACAGTGGGATTGATACAGAGTGTGCTGTTGTTGGCACTGTCGCCCATTACAAACACCTGTGCGTCTAGACCAATCTGATTAGCTGCTAGACCTATACCGTTGTTGCTCAACATGATGTCTACCATTTGTTGTTTGACTTCAGCGGGATCAAATGTAAGGTTTTCTAAATCAACTTGTTTAACTTGCCGATCTAAAAATTCATTTGGATAATAGAGTAATTTCATAATTTACTTTCCTTGACAATTTCTTTTACTAGTTCTAGGTCTTTGATTTGACGTTTAAATCTCAGAGCCCAGTGTTCTGGATTAATCACATGATAGACCAATGCTAATTGTTCATCGTTGAATGTACTTAACATTTCCTTGCCTGTGCGACAGTTGAGTATCAGCCAAGGCGAAACTTTTCCATCTCTGATATCCCACACTGCTTTATTCGCACTTACATAGCCAAAGTAGTGATTCCACACACTGTTCTTTTCTTCAGCCCACAGCATCATGTTGTTAACGCTGCGTTCCAGTGCTGTGGTAACATCTTCTTTGAGTATCAGTTCAAGAGCATACTTTTCATACATTTCATCTCTACACCAGTGATCCAACTTAACTCCACTGGTCACTACATGGTCTATGTAACGCTCAGGATAAAGTGGCTTAACATTGCTAACAAAACTGCCGAATTTAACAAAAGCGTTATAATAAGGAGACTTCGTAAAATCTTCATAAGTTTTCTCTTTTTTCGTGCCCGCTGACAGCGCATAGAATCTTTGGAATGCGTAGAGACCATATCTTACTCTTTTCTCATCCTTTTGTAGCCAACGTCGTTTAGGCTCACACATGTGCGCTGCGAGAGTTTTCTCTCGCATATACCCGTTACCACAGTATTCACACTTGTAGGGCTTTTCAGAGTTTGATGTCAATGCTATGTTCTTCAGCCAGTTGTTTGAGTTCTTTTTTTGTAGATATTCTAGCAAGCAGTTCTACCTCATCTGTTTTCATATTGGGATAAATTTGTTCTAACAGTTTGACCGCAGCACTGTTGCCGCCTTCTCTCTTTTTAAAACCTATCCATGGGTGATATTCAATCTTGCCTGTGTTGCCTGACTGACACAGCAGTTGCCATTGCAGCTTGGGATGTCTTACACCTAGAACGTTCCAGTTTTTATTGTAGTATTCGTTGGTCTTAAAAACTGCTAGCTCTTGTTTTTCTCTAGAGCCCTGTACTGAGCTTGCGTATCTGTTCAACAACCAGAAGCTGACCTGTTTGCGTTCATCATCTGAGAGTTCATCCCAAACTGTTTTAGCACCCATGTCAACTGCGGCCAGTATATCTTTTATTGGTAATTTATCTGTCATAGTTATACTTTACTATCTCTTCTACCACTTTGTCAAACTCTTTTAGACGCAACATGTTAGCACCGTCGCTGGGTGCTGAGTCTGGGTCAGCGTGTACTTCTAAAAAGAAATTTCTAATGCCCAGAGCACTAGCTGCACGACATAGGCCAGGGACATAATCCCTATTCCCGCCGCTGCTACTTCCGAGGCCACCTGGCTTTTGTACTGAGTGCGTGGCATCCAAAACAATATCACAATCAAAATTATTAAGCATATAGTCAAGGCCGGTGAAATCAACAACCAGATTATTATATCCAAAACTAGTTCCCCTTTCAGTGATCCAAACTTCTTCTGCGTCTGCACACTTACTTAGTATTCCTGCTACATCCCACGGCGCTAAGAATTGACCTTTTTTAATATTTACAACACAGTCTGTAGCACATGCTGCTTGAATGAGATCAGTTTGTCTACACAAGAAAGCAGGGATTTGAATAACATCTACAACACTGTAAACACGACTGATTTCGCCAACAGTATGACAGTCGGTGAGCAGTTTATATCCTTGTTTTTTTAATTCTAAAAAGTCAACCATTGTTTTGGTAATACCGACTCCACGTTTACCTGTAATGCTGGTGCGGTTGGCTTTGTCATAACTGGCTTTGAAATAGTATTCAATGCCGTACAGATCACACACACGTTTACATTCTGTAGCTATTTCTAAACTTTGCTCATATGATTCGTGTTGGCATGGGCCTGCTATGATTCTCATACACTTGTTCCGCTAGTACGTCTTACTATATCATCGTGATTGAATTCAGCCCAGTATAGTTCAAATGCTACACCGTCTTCGACACCTTCAAACTGGTGAATCTTGCCGGGCTTGACCTGTGTAAAGTCGCCTGCACTTAGAACGGTTTCATCTACTAGCCCTTGATCATCTTGCCATACACGAACAATCATCTTGCCCGACTCTACAAAAAAGCCATTCCATTTAAATTTGTGTTCGTGTTCTGAACATCTGTATCCTGCATTAAATTCAATGCGGTGAAATTCAAGAACACCGTTGGCATGGATCAGCTCTGTGGATCCCCATATTTTACCAGCGCGAATTCCCATTTGTCTCTCCTTATAATAACAATGAATAATCTATTAATTCACATTGCCTGCTGATGTCTTTTACAAAATAAGCACACAGTGGTTTTTTGCCTTTGGTAATCGGAACAGTTAACAGTTGTCCGTTTTTCATTTTAGGAAAATACCATTTTACGTCTGTGTAAAAATTAGTAATTTTAATATCACCAAATTCTGTTTTAAAACTGCTTAGGGGATTAAAAAGAAATGCTTCAAATCCTCTGTCATTCAAACTGGTCAGTGGTAGTATCTCAAGATCGTTTGCTGATTCACTACAGCCCACAGCCAAACTCCAATCCACAGGCATAGTAACTTCTTGTCCGGCAATTTCTAACACCATTGCAGGAGCATTAAAACTTTCTAAAAAGATCAAGGGTACAAAAAAGAAATCAGGGTTCTTTGGATCTGAATTGTCTAGTACGCTGAATCTTATGTCTTCGTCTATTTGATCTGGTAAGTCGTCCAAATCAAAGCACTGGTTTTCCAATGTTAATATTCTCATTTATTATTTTTTCCAATCCACTTTTTCAATTGTGAATGGGTACTGCGCCTCAGAATAAAATTTCTTTCTTTCGGTAAGGTGCCGCTTCGCATACTTGCATGTTGATGTCAAGTCCCATATTTGTACGAAGTCTTTGTCCTTTGCCTTTCTTACGCCTCTACCAATACTCTGAATAACTCTAACAAAACTTTTTCCAGGCTCGAGAAGAACAAGATTAAAGATACGAGGAATGTTAAGACCCACAGCGGCAACTCCATAGGTCGCAATGATAACTTCGTTAGTACCTTCTCTAATCGTGTCGTATGTTTCTTTTCTATCCTTTACCTTAACCGAACCGCTGATAAATGTGCTGTTGGGTATAAGTTTTTGTAGTTCTTCGCCTGCTGTAATTCTGTCTACCAGTATTAGTGTGTTGCCTGATTCTTTGATTGTGTTTAATAATTTGCCTAGGTATTCTATTCTATCTTGATTTGTAACAAGATACTTTAATTCTTCTTGATAGCCTCTGTGTGCTACTGTGTCAATCAACTGTACCACATTAACGTGACACTGTGCCAACACACCTTTGTCCTGTAGTTCCTTAGCACTGATCTGTCCAATCACAGGGCCAAGGCTAGCATGAATTGATTCAAACTCAAACGGCTCTTTGGGCACTGTGCCAGTCAGTCCCCAGCGAATAGGAGCATTGCGTAGGTTGCGAGTCAGTAGGTTCTTAAGCACCTCTGCTTTTGCCATGTGGCAGTTTGAAACTACAACATCATTTGCAATATAGTTATGGTCTGTTTCTACATGAAGGTTATAAGTTTCATGTGGCTTTTCGATTTCTTTTTTACTGATTAACTTCATAAAGTTTCCTAATTTTATTTTGTGTTTTAGTATCAAATTCGGTCAAATCATCAGGCATTGGCCGAGTTATAAAATATTCTTTATCTGCTAATACTAAATTATATCCATTAGCATTGCACCACTCTTCGGCTGTAGATATTTTAGTTTGTGTTTTTTGGTCATTAAAGAGTTCTCTAGGTTTTACTTCAATTGCAGTTTTAGTTTTATGATTAACAAAATCTACTATGTAAATATGTTCTTTGCATTCAAACACATAAGGTATTCTTAAAGTTTCATACTCGGCATCAGGATCGAAATATTGATAAAGTGATTCCCAACTGCTTCTGTATTTTTTATTTCTATAATAAGAATTCCAATGAGTATTTCTATTATTAGAATTTGGCGTAAACTCTCCTGAAAGAATTTTTTCTTTCATTAAGTTACTTCTGTATTCTTTTTGTTCTGCGGTCATCATTGTTCCGTACATGCCGTTTTTTGCACCAGTATTAGCAACACTTATCTTTTCTTTTGTTTCAGGAGAATGCGAATAAGAATAAGGATAATTTCCCTTCATATCTTTATTCCATGGCGTTCCTGTGTTTAGGTTAGATTTAATTTTTTTTCCATGCTTTTCTTGGCATTTAATTCCGCCTTGCACAGAAGTCAAGGATCTACACTTTTTTTCGGCCAATTCTCTTTCATCACTATTAATACTGTAAAGTATGTCGAAATTTTCTTTCCAAACATTATCTCCTGACATCACTCTGTTCTTACAAAGACGAACGTCCTTCTCAGTCTCAAGGATTAATCCATTTGATAGGATAACTTTTTTACCAGTTATTTTTTCTGCTTGCAGTTTTTGATGATTTATTTTTAAAATTTTATTAAACTTTTCTATATCAAATTGTTTTGCCATAAATACTTCTCCTTTAGCTATATGTATTTATGTTAATAATTTCTAAATCTTCAGTTAACTGATCTGCCCTAACCCAGCCATTGTCTGTTAAAAATTTATGGTTAGCAGTAACTTTAGTTTTTATACCGTTGTCAAACTCTATCTCTAGCATTTTTTCACTTTGACTATGTGTTAAGTTTTTATGAACTTTAACTACGGTATCTTCTTTGTATTGTTTTGTTTTTTCACATAGATTAATTACTTTGTCGCCTGCCTTTAAATCTTTAATAGGCACTTGACCACTTGGTGTTGTGATAAGAGTGTCGCCTGCAAAACATTCGTCGACAATAATTGTACGTACCTCATCTAAAAATTCAGCCAGTGATAGTACGGCTGCTCCGTCCTTGTGCCTTTTGTCTAGAATGTTTAGACTTTGCCAAGTACAGATAGTGTGAGTCTTACCCAGTTGCTTTCTGTCTCCGAAATACACCCCTACGTCGAGCCCACAGTTGATGTAGTCTTCTTCAGTCTGTTCAACAAGTGATTTGTTTGGAACAATAACTAGACTACGACCATGAGGCTCGCTTATGTGTGAAAGTGTTGCTGTGGTAATTGTATTATGATGTAATACTCCGTCTGCATCATAATATAAGTACGGTGCATCTATTCCGATATCGTAAAATGTAGTATCGTCAATATTGTTAATACTACTAACCTTAACATTCCCGTTAATAGTTTCTACCGAGTCGCCAATTGCTAATGAATCTGCAAATACGTCTGCATTATTATATCTTAATATATGCTTATTAGCACACTTTATTTCTACACCATTTGCAAGTAATAGTTTTATGCCTTCTAACTTTTCTTTTTTAATTATAATATTAATAGTAGCAGTTCCTGATGGTGTATTAACTTTACAATCAAGATCTTTAATATTAATTTCGCAGTTATCGTTTAATAGTACTCCTTTGTACTCCGCAATCGACTCTGCTAGTTCCCCTATTGGTATGTTAAATTTCATTAAGTTTTTCTTCTATTAAATTTGTAATTTTAGTAATTGCTTGGTCAACGTCGTCAGTATCCCAAATTGTTAACAATGTGTATCCGTGACATTCTGCTATTTTTCGCTTTACAGTATCCTTTGCAATAACCAAGTCTGCTGATTCATTTGAAAATAAGCTCTTCCATTCTAACAGTTGTTGCTCAGATAATAACTCTGCATTAGCATGGAACTTAGATCCATGAAACTCAACAATTATTTTAAGCTCGGGTATCGTAAAATCATAAAATCGTATACTATCGTCGTCGCGCAAAAAATATTCAGTATTTCCGTCAATGCCTAAGTATATACGAATTTTATCGTTATACTTTTCATAGACTGGCATTAACACGTTTAACGACTCTTTTGATGCTTTGCAAAACCCGACCATTTTTCTTTCATTAATTGTAGGATCTAGTTCCATAGCACGAGTGTATGATGTTAACCATTCTGTCATTCGCTTATCGTACTGTACTTTGCCTTCATCAGTGCCATATCTGTTAACATAAAACTCTAAGCCGTTTGTAACTTGAAGATTACTTACTTTCTGCACAGCGTCTGATTTAGAATACCCTTGCTTAATCCAGTATTCGGGGGTTCTCATCGAATACCCCCGTGCACCTTTCTGTGCAGCAGGTGACAGTGACGATCGACTCGCTTGTACGTCTGACACTAATTGTACTGCGTCCTCGTGAGTATGTCCACGCGATGTCCAATGAGTTAGTACATTTTGTAAATTCCGTGTTTTTCGCTCTGCAAATGATGATAATACGTCATTTGCTTCACTTACAGGAAATACAGTTGATAACTTTTCTAAAGTAGCATAATTCTTGTTATCTGCTGAACATTTGCATGTTGATACTATAAACTCATCTTTTCTAAATCCGATAACTAGCGCTGCATTACACTTTAAGCATTGTGAAGTACTTACTGTAAATTTATGATATCCATTATACGGTATGTAATAAAGTTGCTCATTGTTGAACGTTATTACATCCAATAAGGTGAAATCTAATTTTTTCCTAGTAATCATCGACTTCCACATTTTTCGCTGATATGTTTTACAAAAAGTTGCTACGTTCATAGAATTGCTCCAGTTGCTATTTCTTACTTTATTTAGCAAATATTCAGCAAAATCAGAATTACCTACATCTATATCCATTGTAGAATCATAAGTTCGACATTTGCCTGCGCCAGTAGCAATCTGTTGTAGGCTTTGTGGATGGGCTAGGAAGTTGTTGATTGCTTCAACTTGATAATCACGAAGCATAATAAGTTCGCCCGCATCTGGGTGTCCTTTGGGCCAGCGTATATCTTGATCAGCCCAATAGCGTTCAGTAACTGGAGCGAAGTTGATCTGTATAGGGTGTCTACGATCATCTATGTCAACAATGTTTACTTTGTTTTTTGTTAGGATGTCAACAATAACATCAAGATGATTCACATAGCCCGAACCGCCGATACCAAAGAACGCAACCTTGCCGTCCCAGCGTCCCAGCTTATACTGAGGCATGTGTTTAGCATAAGGTACTTCAAACTTGAGAGCGTTGGTCAGTTTGCGTCTGATGTCTACGTCTAGTCCTTCGAATTTAATGTTAACTTCATCTTCAATAATTAATTTACAACTAGCCATAGTATTGTGAGTATCTCCGCATGGGGCTTATCATATCCTCTCGATACACTATGAGATCACATCTATTGTGTATGTAAGAGTCAACGGTTCGATCTAATCTGCTGGTGTAACCAAAAGTTACACAGGGTTGCCATTCGCCACTGATCAACAGCTTAGGTAACTTGTCACTACTAATGTATACTATTTTAGTATTGCTGTCAACCCAATTGTTTAGCCTGCGGTCTTTAACCAACTGATTAAATCCGCTGTCGCCATCTTGTCTAAACAGCACACTCTGTTCTTCATTGGGTAAAATGTCTCGATAAAAGTTCGCCATCTCATACAGCTGATTTTCAGCATGAGACTTTTCCAGCACAACCAATAGAGGAAATCTTTTTAGATTATGAAGTGCCAATAAGATATCTGACAGTGATTCTTCACTGGGTTTACTTTGATAGGTTACATCATTTCTATAGGCAATCTTTTCAATTACAGACGAAGCATCATTGTGGTCAACGTTTACTATGCCGTATCTAAATTTTCTGTCCACATAAAACAACACAGTGTCAGCATCGAATGCGCCAACTTCACTTTCAGCAATTGCCTTTGCGCTAGGGTGAATATTTTTCAGTTCGTTGTTATAGATGCCCGGAACGTAGTCCTGTTCTCGACTGCGAATGTCTAGAATCTTTTCAAATAAGTCAACCAATTCTTGATCGATTTTATAGCTTTTGTCTTTGAATCGAGAAAGCAGATTGTAAACATTATGTTCGTTGTAAACAAAATAGTGTTCGTGACTACCTTTTTTGTGATGATAATCTTTGGTGCTGTTGATTTGATCAATCAGTGCTATATCAGATTTTTTAAAAGGAAATCTAATTTTAATGTATCTACAGCGTTCATCTGCAGGATAAGGAATACCTTCTAGATGTTCTACAACAGTGATATATTTGCTGCGATCAATTTCTCTCAGAGGATTGCGCAGTTTGCTAACTGCACGTTCAACACCAATGATGTCTTGACTCTCAAACTGAATTTTATATTTGTCTAGTTTTTCTTTCATAAGACTGTACTGACGATCTGTCAGCGCAGTGCCTCGAAATACTTGCCTAGCAATGCTTTGGATCAAGCTGCGATCGCTGGTTTCTATTGTAAATTCAAGATCATGCTTCTGGAGCCCTGTAAGGATCTCTAAACAATCTTCTACTGTGTGTACGCCTATTTTCTGCATACACTTAATATAACTTAAAAAAGACGTGATGTCAACTGGTTAAGTGGTATGCCTTGAGAAATTTCTTCCACTGTCCACTCTGTGTGAGCATAGTCGTTGAGCCACTGTGTTCTATCTGGCTGTAGAGGGGATTCTATGTCGTGTATAAAGTCTATGTCATTAGCCGCGTCGTACGCCAACGAGCTGGTGCCTACAAACGCTGCTACGCCTTCTAGTACGCTGTGTATGCCCGGGTTACTGCTGTAGCTCACAGTGGCCCTAATATTGTCAAAGTTCATATCAAAATCATCATAGGTTCCTGATAGATGTTGAGGGTCTTGTCTATAAACATGCTTCAGTCCTCTTTCTATTTCAGGCAATCGGCATCTAGGGTGCGGTCGAAATATTATAGGACGATCAGTGTGAGCACGTATTTCGTCATATGTTTTTAAGAACCAGTTGCTCATACTGGGTTGACCTTGCCATTGTAAACTTTTATCGTGCTGACCGCATATGAGAATATATTCGCCGGTACTGCGCCAAGGTTTTAGTTCAACACCTAGCGCCTGCGCTCTCGTTCCATCATTACCACCATCATTGAAGTAGGCATCTCGGTTGATGCCATTGAGCCCCACTTTCCACGTTGTGCCTCTTTTGATTCCTCCAACTTCGAGTACGATGATTGGTTTCGCTCTACTACGGCAATAATCCCACACACTGCGGTTGCCAGCCATTCGACCATGAAATAGAACGCTCCAAATAACATCAACGTCGGAATCGACATGATTAGTAGAATCAGAAATAACACCACCACTGCTAACAATACTGCGACTAAGGGCATCAAAAATAGGACGTGAATTAAGCGCACCGTATTCTCTCCATAATTTAAATCTTTTGCCAGTAAGGTTCATTTCTATGCCCCATTAGATCTTTACGTTTGCTTGCGCCTTCGAACTTGCGATCACCCTTCATATGATCCATCCATTGCCCCAGCTTTGAATTAATCAGTGGATGGCCGCCGCCGCCGGTTTTAGCAGTGTTGGTTAGATATATTTCTGATGAATAATCCAACACATTAGGTGCTGTACGTTTCATCTGCTCAAGTATAGTACCAAACACAAAGCTGTCGTGCCATTCTTCCAGAGTGAAGATTCCCTGTTCTGCGTTCTCGTACATCTGTTCAAATTTTTGTAAAAATTCTTGACACACAGGATCTTTTAGATTCATACCGTAGAATCCACACTCTGGCCAAGTCTGTGAACCTCGGCCTCTGCCCACATAGGTAATCCAACTGGTATTGGGCAGTAGGTCAGCAAAATCTTGATATTCCCAATCTGAATGAATAAAGCTGTCTGCGTCCATCCATACACACCAATCTTTTGATCTTTCCGCAGCATTAAACACAGCATATACCTTGTTGGCAAACCTCACAGCATCCCATTTAAATTCTTTGTTCCAGTCTCTTGGTCTGCGTTCTGGGAACGGACATTTACCATTTGCTTTGGGTACATCCTTCCACTGCTCCTTAAATTGATTAAGCTTAGGCAATGCTTTTTTAGCATCTAATATTTCTATACGCATAGGGTCAGGATTGTCAGGGACACAGTCTTCAGCATAGACCAAAAGTTTAATTCGTTTGTCTACATGTTTAGCAAAGCTGTCTAAAAAGTTTTTTCCATAAACGCCGTAATGTTTATTGTGAAATGTAGTTACTACTGTGATATGTTTGGTCATTTTTTTGCCCAATTCCTTAGATGTTTCCAAGCAGTGCCGTCTTTGAGTTCAGTTAAACTCCAATGCATCTGCGCCATTTTTTGAACCCATAGTTCTCTATCAAATTCTCGAATGTTTTCTAGTTCAGATAAATCATGATGAGCTACTTCTGCCGCTTGACTGTGTTTTGGATCAAGTACAAAAGTAGGTACACCTTCTATTGCTGCGGCAACTGCTGGGCTTGAATTATAGTTTATTACAGCATGTGCTGATTTAAAATCTTGTAATATATTTTCGTTATGGCTGATAATTACGTTTGGCAATCTGTATCTTGCCAGTGCTCTTTTGTGAATCAGTACATTCTTATCGCCGGGGTGAAAACGTATTATGATTCTTCTATCGCTGTATTTTTTTATTTGTGTTATGGTCTTGACTAACCACGGTAGCAGTTTATTGTCGCCCATGCTCCAGCCGCCGTCACGCTGACAGCAGATTAGTATATCCTTTCCTGTACGCTGTAACGGTTTGAGACTTAATCCAAGATTCTTGCTTATGGTATTCCATCTTTCAGGATTTGGCGTATGATTACAATATTCACCTGTGTTTGGAAAAATACCATCATAGCTGTATCTTAGATATCCTTTAGTGTTGCCTGTATCTGTATATAAAAATAAATTCGAATCGATAATTATTGATCGTTTATTTTCTCGTTGTTGTTTTTCAAATACATTTTTTCTTAAACTAAGATGAGGTTGATTTTTACTACCAGGATGTACGAATCCTTGAACAACAGCAACATCTGCATCAACAGTATGATAATCGCAAACGATTGATCCTTTGTCGCCACAGGCCCAAACGCCTTCGATAAATCCAACAATTGTAGCTGGTTTTTCGGGGTTTGTATTTCCTGGCGGAATACCCATTAAATAAGATGCAACAGTTAAACTCATTTAATATCGCTCCTTAATATTTTCCAAGCATCTCCGTTTTCCATTTCTTCTTGTGTAAAATGTGCATAAGAAAGATGTTTTAGAAAACAATACATTTCATCTTCACTAGGTAATTTGGGGTCTTCTATATGTTCTATATTAGTTTCACATATTAATTGCGCTGCATTGGGTCCCAGTGTTATTGCTGGTTTTCCTTCCATAAGTGCTTCTATTGCTGCTATGCTGTTATAGGTAATTAAACAGTGTACATCGTCAGCTAATGCTTGTTGTATTGTTTTTGTACTAACCCGTTCTCTTCTAATAGGTTTCATTCTAATTTCTATTGGTCTGTCAGTAAGAGTTTTTAATTGTGCAACTAGATTGTCTGTCCAATTTGCTGCATCTAGTTGATTGAACATCTTCATAACTTTATCACTAGGAGGACAAATTAAAATTTTTCCGCCGGACGTAAAAGGCTTATAAATTTCCTCCCAAGGTCCTAATTGAGAGATAAGTCGTCTGTTATCTCTAGAGATTATTTCTTGCATATTTTGTAAAGCATTATGAGTTATTCGATGCAAAACCTTATGTTTACCGTTTCCAAAATAACCAGTGTCAATAGCATAAAAGGGTCTACCAGTTTCCCAGCAGCGTTTTATAGCTTTTTGACTTCCGCTGCCTAGCCCTCTAATAATAAGCACATTGTCGGTATCTTTTTCTTGTTCCCATGTAGACTCTATGCCATTGACGCCTTGTATAAAACTACGTAGGTAGGGATCGTAGTTATGCCCTTTACTCTCATAATTAAATGCGTCTTTGCTAGATATTGCTGCTACTTTACCCATTCATCATCGCCTGTAGTTCTTGCTTCCATAGTTGATTAAAATCACAATCTCTGTAATTCTCAAACCATGGGCCGCCTTCGGTATAGTGTATCAGTTTGGGAGTTTTGATATCGTCGTACACTCCTACTAGATAATTCCATGTGTGATCAAGTTCACCAATCTCTTCATCTTTGAGCCAACTGAATCTGTGTAGGTAAGCGCCGTTGATTTCGGGATCGTTTACTAGATCCTGTGTAAGTTTTTTATTGCTAGGATGACCGCAGTTGATCAGCATAACACTTGACCAATTTTTACGTGGATACACAGTTTGTTTCTGCCCATCCATCTTAATGCCTTCTTTGGGAGTATAGTCATGTTGTACACATATCACAGCATAACGATCATCTGCTTGATCAAACAGTTCTTTTATGTCTGTGGTAAGAATCATATCACAGTCTATAAACAGTGCCCAGCCTTCAAAATTAGCAAGTTCAGGTATTAAGAATCTAGTAAACGTAAATTCTGTGCTTGCTAGTTTATCAACTGGACGAGTATACCAGCCCTTGTCTCTCAATTCATATTGCTTGAGTGGACGCACATCTGCCTTAGGTTGTCTAGCAACGATGCTGTGCTTACACACTTGGTAAGCAATATCTTCTCTACTGTCCCATCCTACAAATACTTTCATTAATCTCGCCTTTCAATGTCTTGTTCCGACAGTTCGCTGCCTATCCAAACTTCAATAACTTTTGCAGTGGTATTTCCTGTATTTACAGCCTTGTGCCAAGTAAGTACGGGAATGTCAATACTTGTGCCTGCTGTATATAATTTAGTCTCAGTATCACCGTTCGGATACTCTAATGACATCTGTATATTGCCCTCGACAATATGCCAATGTTCACTGCGTTTAAAATGACGTTGATCACTTAGTGCTTTGTCAGCATCAAATTCGAGTCTTTTAGTTGCCCAGCCTTCACCTTGATCCAACACAGTATATCTACCCCAAATACGTTCAGTAGTAGGCTGACTCCATTCTTTGAGTATCCAACTGCTACTATTCTTTTTGTCTGTACCGCCTACACCGTATACAAACTCTACACCTGACTGGCCGTAGGTTAAAAACTCTGGGGTATTGCTGCTGCCTCGATCTCCGCCATTGGCAAAGATCAACTGCCACGTAGTACCTTTAGTACTCAGTACCTGCATGATTGCAGCACATGCTGTGTTGTCATCGTCATTAAATCCAATAACTTCGTCAACACATTTTAGTTCTTTAATGATAGCTGCACGCTCTTCAAACGGCATAAATGGTCTACCCTTTTTACGAGTAAGCCATGCGTCTGAATTTAAGCCGACAACTAAGTGATCGCCCAATTCTCTTGCTGCTTTAAAATATGCAATATGTCCTGAGTGTAGTGGGTCGTATCCTCCAGTGCAAAGTACAACTTTCATTTTTTAATAATCCTTCCTTTTATATATCCAGCTGGTACATTATCAGGAAAGAAAGTCGAACACTCTTTTGTTTCAGGATTATGATACCAAGACTTTCCTCTTTTTCCGTTACCGGCTTTATAACGCCTTTCCGGATCTTTCATTTGCTCTTTTGTTATTTTTTTACGCAACTCAATCTGTTGAGGATCTTCAAATTGTTTTTGATTTGCTATTTGAAGTTTAGATTTTGTTTTTTCGCTGTGAGTTTTTCCAAGCATAGGAGGATCTTGAATTTTTCTTTTTTCCTTCATTAAGGTTCTTACTTCATCGGAGTGAGTTCTTCCGTAATACGGATTGTTTTCGCCTGTTTGTGATTTACCGATTACTGCTTTGGTTTCTTTAATTATAGATTCATAAATTTTAGATGATATTTTATATCGTTGCTGATAAGAATTTTCTCTAATCATCATAGTTCTAATAGCGTATGACATTTTTACTTTGTCCTTACCTTCTGTCATTTTAACTAACAGTCTATGGCAAACAAAATGTTCCTTTGCTGTAAGTGCTACTATATTTTCTTTTTTATTCGGGCCACCTAAACTTTTAGGAATTATATGATGATTCTCCTTATAGACTGATTTGTCTAAAGGATTATTTTTTCTATTAGATATAATACGATTATACCATGTTGTATATTTGTTATTTTTAAACATACAATTATTTATCTAATTTAGGATCAAATCCGCCTGTAACTAATACTACTTTGTTCATATAGATATTTAACTATCACCATCCAAAGATATAATCTTTTCTGACGTTACTCAGTTGTTTAGCCCCAAGCTGTTTTAAATAGGTAGCAGCACAATACTCTGATTCGGGATGCTGTTCGACAACTATGATAGGTTTGTATTTTAATATAGTTTGCTCGCCGCCTTTGATCACTTCGAGCTCATGTCCTTCGCAATCAATTTTTAATAATCCAAATTTTGGTAAATCAAGATCGTCCATGCGTTTGATATCTATAGACCCTGTGCCTATTTCACTGACATAACTACTACCAGTATTTTCAGCATTGTAAACCATTTCGATCATGTCATTTACACTGCCTAATGCGTGTTTGTGTATTTCTATGTTAAGACCATTTACATTCTTTTCTAAACACTGATATACTGGTGCTAGTGGTTCAAACGCAATAACATGATTAAACTTTTTTGTTAATGGCCTGGCCCAAAGTCCTACATTGGCTCCTACATCAACCGCAATATAAAAATCTTTTACATACTTGTATGCTTCGTCTCTGGTGTCGTCTTGATATTCGGCAGGTCCGCCATTTTTAATACGCTTGGCAATTAATCGCTCAAAATGATTGTCAGATTCTGGCATCCAAAAGTCGTAAACCTGTTTCATTTATACCCTACTACTCTACTATCGATCATTGGTTTTCTAGTTTTAGGATGAATAGGTTCTTGTATTTCTGCACGTGAAAATCCTACCTCAAGTTTTAAAACTTTCATACTTTCTTCACTGTATCCCCATTTATGCAACATAGCAAGGTCTTGGTATTTTGAAATATTTCCAAATATTCCTGCTACTCCATGCTTTAATCTGTTACGATCTTTGGTATACATCATTTCGGGATTTTTTACTAAGAATGTAGCACACTTTAAAAGGTCAGGCCATTCGGTTGCAACAAAACCACCTGGTTTTAAAATACGCAACCATTCTTTCATCATAGGCTCAACATCAGTAGGAATGATATGTTCTATAACATGACTGGTAAAAATTTCATCAACACAGTTATCAGGAAGAGGATATGGGTCAGTTATATTAAAATGGATAATTCCAGGTTGTTCGCCTATATAATCGCCTTCGACATTTATCCAATCTTCCCAAATATTAGGGCCGCAACCTAAATGCAATTTTACAGGTAAGTTAGTTTTTATTTTTTCATTTACTATATCGATTAGATGATGTGCAATAAATCCAGTACCACCTGTGTCAAGAACTGTTTTACTCATTTTTTATATCCTTATATATTTCTATTAATTGTTGCATTACCACTTCAGGAGATGCATTATTTTTTATCCATTGTTGACCTAAAGAGATTTTTTCTTCTACTAAGGATTGATTATTTTTGTAAAAATTAATACCATCTACAACATTACCTAGCCAGCAAAAATCAGCAAGAGGTTTGTAACTAGGCAATTCGCTTGATATAACCCAACATCCTGACGCTATGCCATCTACAAGCCTGTTATGACTTTTGGTAAATGTTCTATCGCCTTTTTTATTAATTACTCTATCAACTGGTATGACTATAATATCACACCAGTCCATGGCCTCTTCTTGAACATCATATGTCCATTCAACAAAATCTATATTTTGTAAATCAAAATATACATCAGTTTTTGTATGCCATCTTTTTAGAGCTTTTCCGTAAAACTTTTGAGAACTATTTGTAACTATTTTAAACTGATAATTAATTTTATTTTTTTGCAAATCATTGATAGTTTTTTGCCAAGGCATATATCCAATACTGCTTTTTCCTCCATACCATAATAATTTCAACGGTTTGCTTGAAAAAGATGTTTTTGGTGGTTTGATTGATCTTTCTACACAATCTGCATAATGGTAACTATCTTTAGAAGTAAAATCTTTGATAATTTTTTGCATAGCAGGAGTATTAGCAGTAATAAAATCTGCACTTTCGCAGTAATCTTTGTAAACTTGTTCAGTTTCAAATTTGTTATCACAAAGATCAAAACCTACTGTACAGCCACATTTTTTTAATTTTTTTAAATTTATAATATCGCTATCTTTAGAAAAAATTACAATATCTTTTTCAAAGTTTATTTTATCTGCTGTGTTTGGGCCTACAATATCAAAATCTTGATTTACTTGTTTTGCATAGTCAACGATAAGTTTTGCTCTAATACGATGACTAGCTCTACTATCTCTATAAATATCAAACCAAAACTTTATCATTATTGCAACCTCCTATAACGTAGCGTCTTCCATTCCTGCTACTCTCAGATTTAAATGTATTGCCATTCTTTCCAACGTTCTTTGTCGCTTTTGCATCTTTGTCTAATAGTATAATCAGAAACATTAAAATAATTAGATGCTGTTGTCACTGTTTCAAATATACCTTCTGGTGTATTTATTTGTTTAGCATTGGGGTGATTTCCGCCTTTTAAAGAATTTTTTCGTCTTTGTTCTGCACCGTCTTTACCGAATATTTCCTCCCAGGTTCTGCCTTTTTTAGCAAGACTCATTTTTTCTCTCTGTTCAGAAGAAACAGTTCTGCCTTTTAATTTATTTCTAATTTTATTAATTCTTTCTTGAGAGTATTTCATTCCTATTTGATGAGAATTTCCTGTTTGGCTTCTTTTTTCTGCCATCTTAGCAATTCTTTCATCGGTCTCTTTAGTTAACCCTGTTTGCCAAGATTGATATGTTTTGGATTTTCCTTTTAAAGAATTAGAAATCTTTTGTTTGTGATCTTCAGTAAACACTCTAGTTTTGCCTTTTTGAGACGGAGGCTGGGAGTGTATCGTTATATTTGTTAATATTCCATTTGGTTCTTTTCCGATACGACCTAACTCTAAAATAAGTTCTTCTTCTAATTTGTAGGCTGTTTCTTCGTCTAAATTTTTTAAAAAAATATCTACGATAGGAGATAACTCGCAAGAAAAAATTTCATTTATTATTTTATCCTTGCGAGGATTACAAGTTTTAGAACTATTTTTTAAGTGTTTAAACGCACGAGCATCTTTACCTTTACCCACGTAGAATGGCATATTAGTTCTAGGATCTACGAGTTTATAAACATAATAATTATTCATGATAAATACCTTTTGTCTAGTGTATTTATCAAACCGAGGCATCTTCCATTCCTGCACACCGCAGTTTAATTACATTATTGATAGAGAAACCCTTTGAGTCAAGTGCTTTGAGAACACCTAACCATTTGTTACGCATCAGCGCAAACTCGTTGATGATCTTTTCGTAGTCAACTACATCTGCTTCACCGTCTACATATTTTTCAACGTCACGACTGCTCAGTGCTCGTTGATAATTCTCAAGATATTTTTTAAAGAACGAACTGCGTAGTCTGCGCAGTTCTATGTTGAGGTATTCTAGTATTGCTTCAATTTCTTGTAGTTGATTAAATCTTTGTTCAACTAGGCCTGGCATTTCTGCTGCGGCTCGTTCAATACTACCTTTTATTTTAACTTCTAGACGAGCTGTTGCCAGCTCGTCTTCGAAGTATTGTATTGCTTCGGGAATACGTGAAATATCTCTCGATACTTCTGAATACCATCCCATTACTCGTCCCAATCCTCGTCATCATCACTGTCAGTATCTATGTCTAGATAATAACCGATTGCTGAGTCAAGATCAGCGTCGACGCCAAGCACTTCCTTAAACACTTGATCGTCTACTCCGTAGTCAGCCAGCATGTCTACAAACTTTTCTGCTACTATCTCAACCTGTTTCTTGTCGACATACTCTTTAAACAGTGTCCACACATCACCAATTTGCTGTTCATTCATCAGCAGTAAACTCCTCGTTATGATCATCATCCACAGCATCATTCTTTGCTGCTTCTTGGATATTTACCAGTTGTTTTTCTTTTAGTGGTAAATCAGCCATGGCCATTTCGAGTAGATCACCTGTCCAACGCTTGCGGAATTCGATAGTTTCTTCTCCAGCACTGGAAACATACTTGTAACGATTTCCTACCTTTTCAAACAGGCCTTTGCCTTCAAACAGATCAAATAATCCGCTATAGGGATCCATGCCTGTAGAATAAGGAATCTCCACCTGTACACCTTCAAACGGTTTAGCATAGCGTGTCTTCATTACTTTACATGCTGCTCTAATGCCGTGTACTTGGCTAGTCTTGTTACCGTCAGCATCTGTTTTAAGTTTTAGCTTCTTCATAGCCACAACCATACTGGACGCATACACAAAGCCTGAACCACCTGAGATTTTGTCATCTGGATCAAACATATCTTGGCTTGCGTAGGTATGGTTAGTTACACACATGCCCACGTTGTATGAACCAAACATGTTAACACAGTTGGTAACCAGTGCTTTGAGTGCTTTGGCTTTGCGTCCAAAGTCACCTTTCATGTCACCTGATTCAAACTGATTTACTTCAGTAGGACTCATCAACATGCCCAGGCTGTCAACCACAAACAGCACTTTGGGACGGTCTGCTTCTGCCATTGAACGATAGTCGTCCATGAACGTTGAGATAGTTTTAGCAACGTCGTCGATCATTGCCATGTTTAGTTTTAGTAGTTTTTCAGGTGAAGTATCTACTTTCAGTGCCTGCAACCAACTTTCGTCAAGTGCATTTTCACTGTCGATCAGCACTACAAAGATGTCTTGTTCTTGTGCGTGTTTTACAATGTTACCACTGACGATGTATGATTTGCCTGCGCCTGATTCGCCTGCGAACACTGATACTTTACCAAGCGGAATACCTTTACGGAAGTCACCGCTGAGTAGATAGTTTAGAGCATAGTTGCCAGTTGAGATCCAGTCTGTGGGATCGTGAAAGCCAGCACTCATGCCTTTGATAGATTTAGTTAAACTGTTTCGAAATTTTGAAGGATCGAATACTTTAGTAGCCATGTATATCTCCTAGATTAAAAGCCAAAGTAAAAGAAAGGGCCGAAGCCCTTTCTATTATGAATTCTGACGTGCGCGAATCATAGCAAGAATATCTTGCGCACCGCCAGTTGCTGCTGGGGCTTCTGCCTTTGGTGCTGCCTGAGGAGCAGGAGCAGCCGACTGTTCTACCTCCTCATTTGACTTAAAAGGGATATCGTCATCCTCGATACGCTTTGCTGGAGCGCTCTGACTAGTAGCAGTAGCCTGTGGGCTTGCTGTTTTAGTCGGATCGCCTGTGCGAGCTGCCATGCCTGCTGGACGGAAGTATTGTCCCCAACGATCTGCGTCATATGCTTCACCATCTACTGATGCTTCAAACATTTCTGTCAGAACCTTAATTTCAACGTCAGTGGGCTTCTTAGGAAGAAAGTCACTGAGGTTAAACAGGCCATGCTCATTAACAGCCTTCATTTCCGCATCACTTAGTGGACGCTCACGACGTGCCCAGTTTGATGCGCCATAGTCTGCGTATCCACCTTTTGATCCTTTTGACAGACGGAAGTCAACACCTGCTGTATAATCAGTAGGCAGTTCTTCCATGTCTGGATCCATAAGTGCTGCTTTGATAAGCTGGAAGATTTGTGGGCCAATGATAAATCTACGAATAGGATTTTCTGGCTGTGTTTCTTCCTTGAGTGGATTTTCTGGAACAAATCCTTGGAAAATATAACTACGCTTTTTCCAATATTTACGACCCATTTCCTCAAGACTTGCGTCTTTGAACCAACCACGTACTTCTGCTAGAATCGCACATGATTCTCCGTACATTTCCATACATGGAACCTGTACCTGTACTGGACGACTATCAGTCTCGCCTTTGACGCCTGCGAAAGGCAGTTTGATCATTGCTCTTTCTGACCAGAAGAATGTGTTGTCAGGGTTGCCATCAGGAAGGAATCGCAGCGTTGCTTGCTCGCCTTCTTTCATATTCCAAAATGCGTAGATTGCGTTGTCGCCGCCGCCTGTAGAACCACCTGATGTGCGTGTTTCTTGTTCCTTGAGCTTTGCTCGGATTTCTGCTAAACTTGCCATAGTGTTGCCTCCTATTATAATGCCTATGTGCTTTTGTGCCTAATTGTGTGTAGCACTATTACATACTACACGAAGTTATTTATCCTGTCAAGCGAAAAGATAAATTTTTTCAAACAGTTAGCGGATCAAAGACCCGCTAACCTTGAGATGTGACCTAGTTCGTAATTGTCTTCTTGAATGTCTGGCTCTCTATAACCAAAACGTTCTGCTACGAGATTGTTTATCTGTTCTATAAACGCCTTTGCGGGTTCTATGAACTCTTCGCCGTAGTCCTTTTCAATCATAGTTAATACTGCGGTTTCGCCTTTGGGGAACTGACCTGACTGTCTGTCAAAATAACTTAGAATGAACTCGCTTAATGGTGTCTTCTGTTCTTTTTCTAGTGTGATCTCATCGCCGTCTGGACCTTGGACTTTGTCGCCTTTTTTCTTGCCGTTCATCTTAGCTTGACGAACAGCGTTTGCAAATGCATTGCCTTCATCTGTGTCGTCTTCGCCGAACTGACCCATCATTAAGTCAATAGGATATGAGCTATTGGGATTAGAATTGCTACCTGTACCGCCAACCCAATAATCCATTATATCAATTCCAGCATCTTTAAATATAGATAAAAGTATGCTTTTATCAGTTGCACTAAGATCTTTAATTGGTTGAGTATCTTGGTGTTTAATCAGTCTAACGATTGCATCAATTATTTCATGCGCCGGCTTTTGCGCGGATATTTCTCTATTTAATTTTTTAATTACAGCATTTAATTTAGTAGTTGGAGTTTCTTCTACGTCACCTTCACTTTCTTTTTTTGGTTTCTTACGGCAGGAGCCTTTTTCACCTCTTGTTGTGCCAGGTACTCTTTCGAATCCCTTCCAGCACTTGTCATATATCTCGTCGTTGCCGTGACGTTCGCCTTCTTCGATTTCTTCTCCAGTCATACCTAGTGTGTGCCAACTTGGGTTGCCACAGTCTTCACATACTGAATCTGAAAACTGTCCCATAGTGTTTTCAAAAGCCTGCTCTAGTTCAATTTCTTCTTGTGTCTTTTTGTTCTTTGCTGCTTTGCTGTACTTGTCTTTCAAACGGCCTAACTCTTCTTGCGATGCGCCGTCACGTCCTGCGGCAGCGGCCTTTATCATATATTCTTCGCCGTGCTTTTTTACACCTGTGTAATACTGTAGACCCGACTCGTCTAGATCATCTGGACCCAGTGACTTGGCTTTGGTGCCTTCTTTTACTAGATTGTAGATATAAGGAAATACATCTGCTAGTTCTTCGTTGAACTGTTTGATGGTTAATTCGTCAATCCAATTTTCTGACACATCGCTGGGCACGTCTTCCATTACAGGCTTTTCGAAACTGCCAAACGCCTCAGCGTAGTATGCTGGCTTTTGAAGATTTTCAATTGTTTTCTTTACTGTGCTAATACGCTCTTTGACGATGTCCATATACCCAGATAGGCTTTCTGCCATCACAGCACTGCGTCCCATGTATGTCTTGAACTTGCGCAGTTTCGCCATTTCTTCTGATAGACCAGTGATGTGTCCGCCGAAATCATCGTATGGTTTGCCGCCTTCACTTACGTGACGTGCCATTGCTCTAGCACCACTTAGATGTTTATACGGATAACGAAACCTTTCGCCGTCGCCGCTTTCAATATAGATAGTGCCTATCTTTTGTGTGCGTCCGCCAGCGTTTTCAGCATTGATGCTTTCTGTATGTTTGATAACTAATCTCGAATTGTCAAACTTTTGATAGCTTATACGTGATGAGCCATATAATCTTGATTCTGTCATTTTGCCGTCCTCGGAACGATTTGCTAAAAATTGATAATCTCTTTTGTTGAGATTTGATTTGTTGATGTCTCTAACACTGAAATCCATCATACGCTTTTTACTAAAGACTCTGAGTTCTTTTAAAAAATTGTACCATTCGCCCTGTGTTGATTCGTCTTCGTTTTGAATAAAATCTTTTGAGTAGATAACAGTTAACCCGTCATCCTCTGATACACTAACACTGACCTTGCCCAGTGTTCTCTCACCAGTTTTGTAATCAAAATCGAAAAATCGAGCTGTGTTTGGCTCGTTGGTAACATTACCTTCAGCATCACCTATAGTAACACTGGGAAAGCGTCCACGTATCTTGTTGAAGAGGTCTTCACCTATTTTATCAAACTCTGCCATATTGTATTTATTAATATCCTGTGCTTATAAAGATTGGCATGGGCGGCTCATAATTGTCATCATGATCAGCCTGTGTAAACGTGTTGTAGACTCTTGGGTCCCAATCTTTTAATACTGTCATCATTCTTAAGATCAATAGTGTAGCACTTACTAAGTCATCGCCCATGCCCGTTTTGGCTTGGAAGCTGCTGCCTGTTGCTACATATCCTTTGAGTTCTGATATAAGAGGCTTTGAACGTATCAACATCTTATCATTTTCTATCATGGTCTTTAGTCGACTACAGGCAGTGATTTTCGAACTGTGTGTAGTATTAAATCCTTTACGGAATTTACGAACATGTCCTTTGCGTATGGGCTCACTGATAAACAATCCTGGAATGTTTTCTTCGCTAAAGTCGTTTATAACAATCAGGGCGGCCTCGCCTATACCATTGTTCTCCACGCTCCAATAAATTCCGTTAGGGTTGCCGGTTTCGTCTGCGATATATTTACAGATATCTGCCATAACTCTGATCTGGCCAGGGATAGCTGTGGTGTTGTGTTGCCATTCAGCCACCTGTTCATATGAGGGCAATTCAAATACCTGTATAGCAGCATGGTCGCCGCCGGTGCCCATACTAGGGTCCAGTGCTACACAATAGGTATACTGGCTGGTTGGCTTTTTATACCAACGAGTTTGCCCCATGTTGATCTGTGGAATAGCACCTTCCATTACAGCTAATTTAAGACTGCTGATCAGCGTTTCGTCAAATACCAGGAATTCGCAGTTCGAACTTAATATACGATTTGTAAAATATTTGTGTCCATTTGCTACTTCTATTAGATCGTAAACAGGTTCGCTATATCCTAGTTCAACTTTATTAATTAGTGCTATATTGCCTTCGGTAGTAATTACTGTATCGCCTATCTCTATTTCACATGCTTCTTTGTGGTGTTCTAGTGTTGTATAAAATTTGTGATCATATGTGCATTCAACAACCGCGCCTCTTTCAAACTCCATTCTTAACAACGGTTGTATTCCCATCATTGCTACACCGGCAAAATCTTGAAATCCACTTGGTGTTAACACTTTATAGTTTGATACGTTTTCTTTAAAAATCTGCGTCATCTTTTAATACCTTATAAGTGTATTTATTTTCAAATATCCATACTTCATAGTTATATCCTTTATCTATCACTACTTGTCGTTTTTTGAGATTATTCAACAATCTTGAACTATACTTTTCTGCCCCGTATCCATCCCACCACCATTGGCTTTTTACTTCGATAATTCTGTGTTCTTTAGAGATGTATATGTCTGGATAATATTTTGTATTATGCATGTTTGTGTTCATGTATTCAAATATTTCTATAGCATAGGTTGAATAGTCGTCGTGTACTACAACTTCGTGTTCTTGATAATTCATTTCTCCAAATAGTATATCCAATGCAAATGGTTCGTGTCCTCTAACTCCAATAGTTGTTCCGCTTGGCAATGTATATTCCTTAATAGATCTGTTGCCTTTGTTAACCTTATTAGGAGTTGATTTTGTCAACAATACGTTTTCAACTCCGTATCTTTCCAAGTTAGTTTTTCTTCGTTGTGCGTTACTTTTATTCTTTTGGTCAACAGACCGACTGATTCTACTTAGACTAGCCTGCCGACTGTTGTTATACTTTTCGTTGTCGTACTTTTCAAGTTTAGTTTTTTTTGATTTCGTTTTTTGACTATCAAGGGTAGACCCCCAGTCAACTCCGTATTTTTCATTAAAGGTTTGTCTTGCTTTTTTAACCTGCTGTGTTTTTTGCTCGTCTGTGCGATTGGCTGCTGCACGTTGTTTGTTTAGTCGATCTTGTTGACGCTGTGTTGTCGTCCAGTTTTGTTTTGTATTAGATATGTTTTTGCCTCTGCATTCGGGCGAGCCGCAACTGTTTGCATAAGATTCAGTTTTTTGATAAAATGCCAATCTTTGGCCGCAAGCACATCTGGGGCTAGTGTTTGTTACATATGTTTCATAATAATCTTGATAAGTTAACTCATACTTTCTCAAATGACGTGTAAATTGTCCATTTGTTTTGCAATATTAATTGTTGTCGATTTTTGACAATATGTATGTTGCACTCACAGTATTCTCCGCTAAATTAATGTTGTGCAATTATTTATCTAGCATATTAAATAACTCACCGATTGTGATTTCAAATTCTTTTCCAAATTCGTCTTGCAAAGTTATCATAGTATTGCGTGTCACACACCCGTATTCTCTGCGGAATTTTTCTTCGCCGATACGTCCAACTTCATCTGATTTCCATTTTTCATCTCTGTCAGGGTGCTCATCCCAACTGGCTCTAAACGCATGGAACCCGTTTACACCTAGTTCTGATTCGTTTCCGTATTCATCAAACTTATTTTCAGCCTGCTTCCAAATAGTAGCAAAAGTATCTTCGTCACTGTTGGGCGTTGAAGTAATAATAGCTCTACCACCTGTTGCTAGTGTAGGTGATATTGATGTCCAGAATTCTTCAGCAATGTTTGGTTGTACGAACGCAAATTCGTCACATTGATGTGAGTTAATTTGGTTTGCTATTATTACATGATTCTCGGCATTAAAAATTTCATATGTATGCTCTAATACTAAATCTTCAAGTTTGATTATTTTTTTAATAGTATTATAGGAATCTAATACATCTCCTACATTTAAGTCAACTACTTTTATCTCTTTTTTATTAGAAAAAAATCTATGATCGTTAGTTGCTGTTACAAAGCTGTTGTCATCAAAATAAATTTTACGTGAATGCTTATTTGCATTTTCGTTAAATATTACTCCTTCAAAATCTTCCCACCCGTTAGGTGTTAGTATTTCGTATTCATTATTTGGTATATAGTTTTGATTCATAAAATCTTTCCATTAAATGGGCGCCGGAAACAGGTGTTTTATTTTTTAAATCTAATTGAGTTAGATTTAAAAAATAAAAGTATTCTTGTCTAGATCGCTTCTCATTATATTTTGAGATAGTCAGTAGCTCATTAAAAGAAATACTGCTAGAGCTATGTTTTGACAAATTATCCTTCCAAGGAATCATTTTTAAGTTATATTTACTTCCTATAAGTAGCGGACTAACTTGATTCTTGTATCCGTTTATTATCGAAAACATATGATCAATATGATATGCACCTAATGTTCCAGCTAATCCAGTTTTATAGCCTGTTGTTATTTCGGCTCTAAACTGTTCTGTAACATATAAAACAACAGATTTATATCTGTAATATTCGTTGCGGAAACTAGGCTCTAATATTAGTCCCTTTTTTGCCTTTGTTGTGTTACCTTTTACAATGGCTTTCGAGGCAAGCTGTGAATAACCATTTCGGCCAAACTCATCGATATTTTTCATATGTGTTGCACGAGTCTTTTCGCCTTTTCTTTTATATCCGGAAACGCCGTTTTCGTCAGTTTCCAATAATACTTTTCTAGATTTTTCTTGACTTATCTCGTACTTAGTTTTTCCTGTTACAGGGTCTACTTGCTGTAAACCTTTTTTAATATTCTTCTTTCTTGTTTCACTGACACCTCTAACACCCGGATACAACGCATCATATACGTCTACAGTCATACTTAATACCCGTTCAATGTACGACGATTTAATCATCGAAACTCGTTCTTGCGAAACCGGACATACTATGTAGTCAATTCCCTCCGATTTATTGACCTGATAGAGATGTGCATTACGTTTGCGATTACGTTTTTTAAACTGTTCTATTTTTTTGTTCATACAGTATTTATACAAATGCAAACTTGTCATGTGATTATTCTAGCAGCACCAGTAAGTTTACCGTACAATTCTGCTAATGTTAATTCTTCTTCTATAAGAGTTTGTTTATTTCTAACCTTAACAGTTGTAGTATCACCGTCTAAACAATACAGTAGTGAAATACTCATACCACGACCAGTGTTGCCTGTTGTTGTTTGGCTTACAATACGGCTTCCGTTTTCAAATTCCATTGAGCCTTTATTGTAACTGGTAACACCAGCACGTATATGATCTGGACAAGTTTCATACACATAGCGTATACGAGCCATAATTTCCTGAGCACCTGTGTATTTGTGTGCAGCAATTAGTATGGTCTGATCAGGATGGAACATAGCATACCATACAAGATAGATAGCAGCACAGGTGGTCTTACCTGTTTGTCTAGGCATCATGTTGATGTTGAATCTATAATTGTGATAACTGTGCATCAAGCGTAGTTGATACTCATAAGGATCAAACAACAGTTTCCCCTTTACAGGGTGTTGGATGTATGCAAACTGTCTTGCAAAATGTAAATAACCTTCATCAGGATCCATACAGGCCAGTAGGTCTGCAATCTGCTGTTCTGTATACGTTTCTTGTTTGTTGGCTTTTTTAATTAGTACGCCGTCTAGTGATTTTGACATGTATATATTTACTCAAAAAAATAGGCTCCGAAGAGCCTATTTGATATTATCCATTGTAGATTAATCCATACGCTTTTTAGCTTGATTAATACCTTTGGTTCTCTTAGAATTTCGTCTCTGCATATCCTGTGTGCTTTGACCCGACTTTGCTTGTCTCTTAATATCATCGTCGTTGAAGTCACGATCCATCTTAGCATTTTTGGTATAACGCTTTGCTAGATCGCTTGATATTTCACTGACTGCTGATTCTTTTTTCTTCGACATACTGTCTTTATATTTCTTTTCAGCATCGTGTTGCATTTGTAGTCTTGCGAGTGCTGCCATTGTGTTATACTGCTTCGTTAGTTTTCTTTTTAAACTGTGGCGGTACTTCACCTTTTTTAGGCTTGCTTCCGCCTTTGCCTGCGTCTTTAAGGGCCTTTTTCATTGGCTCTTTTTTGTCGCCGTCCTTGTCAACATCTAGGAAGTCTGGCTTGGCTTTCTTTTCACTAAGTGCTGCCATTAGAGTTTTCTTGATTGCTTCAACCATATCTTCATCACCCGCAGTGCCAGCACGTCTTGCTAATTCGCTCTGTGCTTGCGAATTCTTGCTTCTGATAATGTATGTTGTATCATCGTCATTTTCGCTGTAATTTTTCATGCCGCCTGGTGTATTATTTCGCAAGTAATCTTTTGCCATATCACTTACATTTGGAATATCCGCACTAACTAGAGTTTTAAGATTTTCAATACTCAGCTTATCTATCATATCTTCAATTTTGCGAGTTTCACTACTAGATAATATTGCTTTGTCGCCAAATGTTACTTGTAGATGCTTAATAAACTTAGGACTTAGATCAGGTACACCTTCTACAGCCATAGCATTGTCGCCTGGCTGTGCCGCAGCATATGCACCTTTTTCTCTGTTAAGACCACCACTTAGATCTTTGGTCATGTACTTGTGATCTTGGTATTCTGGGTTTGGCTCGTTGTCGTACTCTTCCAGACCTTCGTTTGAATTCATAATATCCCACAATGTAGTTGCAATATTATTAGCATTTCTACGATCAACTTCTCGTTGTGCAGATTTGTTTTGTCTAATTAGATTTCTAACTTCTTCGCTGTTTGTCATCTGAAACAAATCAATTAGATTAGACTCGACTTGCTGAGCAAAAATGCGATGAGCTTGTTCGTCTGGGTTTGTTTCTACACCCTTGGCCATTTTTCGAATTTGACCCATAAGTGACTGAGCATCATCGGCTTCATCTAGGCTTTCATCGTCTGTAATAACGTCGCCATAAGCAGCGTCTGCTTCCATCTCTGGTTCGCTTACGATAGCACGTAGTCTGTCCATGTCTTGACGCATTGGCATAGTTGGTGCTGATACTGGGCCAGCCTGCTCAAGTCCTGCCTGTTGTAGTAATCTCATAAGATCAGCAACATGATCCATACCGCTGGCATTAAGACTTACGCTTACTGTAACTGGATTGCCTGGGTTTGTTGGTGCTGGTGGCATTGTTCCACCTTCCATTGGTGGGCATTCTGTTAATCTATCAATTGATTCTATTAGTTTTTTCATATCTGACATGTCAGCTCCCTATCGGACTTTTAGTGTTTATCTTTGTGTCGATGTTACTGGATTCACCGACAGGGGCACCTTCTGCGCCGCTATGTTTGTTTTCTTTCTGTGCCTTTTCAAGTTCTTTGAGCAGATCCATTACACGACTAGCACCCACTGAAGATTGTGCGCTTTCGCCGCCCATGTCTTCTTTGGTTAGTATTGTTTCATATGGATTGTTTTCTTGTGTTTCTTGATAACGCTCTTGTGGTTCATTTGGATTGCGCACAATAATATGACTCTGCGGTACTGTACAGGATTTCCCTAGGTATTCCTGTAGTACCTGCGTAGTAGTCGGATACTCTACTTCTGTTTCAAAGTAAGTAACTTCCATGTTCTGTAGCTGTGGGAAATCCAACGGACGTTCCTGTATTGGTGTCTTTTTACCAGAACTTACATTAATTAATCCAAATCTCTTTAGAGCAGTTTCCATACGATCTTGGAAACCTTCTGGAAGTTCGCCTGCTACACCTATCTTAAATGGATAGGTTTTTTTAGATTCTGTTAGTATGTCTTTAAAAGATCTCATTGCGCATTAATCCTATTATGTATTATTTATCTTTGTCTAGTCCTTTAAGACGTTGTAGAAGACTGTTGCGGTCTGTTACTACATAGCCTTCGCCGTTGATAATGCCGCCTTCGCCGTTGTTGTCTTCTTTGTCTAGCTTTTCTTTTTTGAGTTGTAGTTCTACCATTTTGAGTTTTTTGTCTAATTTAGCAACCTTAGCATCTAGGCTGGTTTTAAGCATATTGCCTGCTACTTCAAATACTCTGCCTGAATAGCGACTTTCTACATTCATACCTAGATCCATTAGATCTTCATAAGCAGTAAGAGCACGTTGAGCTATATCGTTTAATTCAGTATCGGCCATTTCTCCCAGGCCCTGTACTGCTGGCAGTGCTGACGATATTTTGTCAAATTCAGCTATGTCTCTGAAGGTACGTTCTACTTGTTTATCTTTGTACTTTTTTTGATCACGTTCTTGCTTTTCTGCCTGTTTGATTATATCTTTAGATTCAGGTAGTCCTAAAAGATCTTCTAGTTTTTTTGTCATATTAACTTCCATTATATGCTACTATTATTTATCTTTTTCGTCCCTGATGGTAGAGGTCCTGTTCAGTAACTATTCTAAAGAATATATTTTTCTGTTTACACCATGCTCTAGCAGCTTCCCACTTGGCTTGATTCAGTACCCAATGTGCTTGATTGTGCTTGCTGCGTCCAGTACGTTCTTTGACCGCTTGATTTGACGGTTTAACTTCGATTAATTCTACATGAGATTTGCCGCTTTTGTCAGCATAGGCAATAAAAAAGTCAGGCACATAGATAGTCTGTTTGCCTGTAAAAGGATTACGATATGGGATGCGTATAGCTTCACTAGCCCATTGTGTTACACTGGTATGTTCATCACAGAATTTCATAAAGTGAAATTCCCAACCTGATCTATATGTGGGTGTTTTGTTACCCACATACTTTTCAGGATTTTTAAGGTTGAACTTTCCCTGTGCGAATCTCGACATTATACTATTATTTGTCTTTGGTCAAACAGTTGTGTAGCCAGTGGCACTCTATAGCCTATGGTACTGGTTTTTGATCTATTAAGATTGAGGATCTGTGCTACAATGTTTGATAGCTGTACGTCATTTATACCTTTGAGTGTGTCTATCAATTGAAACACTGTGATCTGATCAACGCTGGCCTGTTGTAGTAGAATACTTGCTGTGTTCACAGCCGCTATTCTTTCAAAGCCTCTTTTTAAAAAATAACCTATCACAGCATCAACTTCACTGGCTTTGTAAGGTATCTGTTGATTAAAGTAGTTGTTGAAAAATTCTTTTGTTAACTCTTTTGTAGTTTCAGTTGTGCTGTCTGATCTTGCCATGATTAACCTTTTGTACTGTTAATTGCTTGTTGTGCAAAGCTTGACAATTTTTTGTCGCCACTTCTTATTGAATTTCTTAAATCTGTTTCTATAGCAGATCTAGCGCCTGCGTTAAGACCAGTAAATGTACTGTAATTAACGCCGTTAACGGTGCCGCTGTTTAGAGATCTGGCTAAGAAACTTTTGTTAGCACTGGGATTAGTAGATAAGCCGCTGATCAGTGCGTCACTGTTTGATATTCTGCCGCCAAAAGTAGACACAGTGCTGACTGAGCGATCTGCTTGTGTATCCTGTGTAGGTATTAGATACTGCGGTAATGCACCTGGTAATCTAGGTCCAGTGTTTTGAATGTTTGATCCTGGGCCTTTGCTGCCACTGTTGCTCATCCTAGACAACAATCCTCTGGGAGTATTTGCAGTGGGTGTTAGCAGTGTAGGTTCGGCAGTATAAAAACTGCTTAGGCTTTCGTTCCAGTAACCCAGCGGGCTGGGTACATTATCGTAACGTGTTTCTTCACTGGTAAATCCTGCAGGTTCACTACCGTCGATTTTTCCGTGATCGTATAGTACACCTTCATAGGCTAGTACTATTGAATTTTCCATCATGCCTGCGCCATCGCTGCTGTCTAGAGTATCGTGTCCCCATTGTGAGATCAGCGGATTAATCAGTGTATAACTGAACCAGTTGCGTCTTGCTAGTTGATATATTTTTATATATTCAAAGAAAGGAACCTGTGCGCCATTGTCTAGACCGTATTTTGGTACAACAGTACTGTATTTGTCTCTAGGTCTATATGAACCAGTTGACGGATTATTATTACCGTCTCTAAAATAATATCTATAATATTCTTCTAACATAGCTCTTGTAAGACCGTTGTTGTCATCATGAAATCTTACTGTTACATCTTGATAATCAATACGTGTTTGTATATTCTTTTTACGGTTATACTGTTGCTTGTTGTCCACTGTGGCACGGTATTGCGGAAGATCAACAGTTTTAGCAAGAACGCCTATTTCTTTTCGAAACTTAAAACTGTTACTTGTTGTTGCGTCGCCTATGGCTGCGATAGGCTGGAATACTACGTGATATAAAAATTTAGTTTTGGGGGCTAGCGCAAAGCTGTGCTCTGTATACAATCTGTGAGCATGACGTGCATCTCTAAGATGTACATCTAGGTCAACATTAATTAGATATGGATCTCGTATGCTCATACAAATATTTATCTGTTGTTATTAACCGGGTAGATAATAAAAAAGCGAGAACCGAAGTCCTCGCCTTTTCGAATAGATACCAACCAATAATATTAGCCAGTAACGCCTGTGCCGCCAACTGAAGCATTTGTAGCACGAACAACAGGTTCGCCAACTCCAACAAAGTCTTCGTCTGCACCGAACTGTATAGCGTTGTCATAACGAATAGTTAGAGCAACAGTTACTGGTTCGTTGGTTGCATATGCAAGTGTGTTATAGTTTGCTGATTCAATGTAGCAGCCTACTAAGTGGAAGCGGTCGATAACATTAGCGCCTGCTGCGCCGTTGCCGCCGTCTAGAATTTCAATTCTAGTTTGGAACTTGTAGCTACCGCTTGATACTGCGCTTGACTGTTCAAAGAAGTCAAACTGACGTTGTAGCTGCTGACCAACGATTTTTTGTACGTTGTTGTTAGCATCTTCACGTAGATTAAGTGTAACTGGTTCCCATGTGTGCTTACCAGCAAGATAAGTTCTCGAGTTGTAAGCGTCAATAGTCATCTGTTCAAAAGTTAAGTTAGGACGAGTTACGTCAATAACCTGTCTAGTTATTTCTCTAATACCGTCAGGGCCGCCTGTGGTTCCAAAATTGTCTAGGAAAACACGGAAGCGATACTGTAGCTTAGGCATCAATAGTGAACTATTTGATCCGCCTGCTTCTGTTGGTACCGATATGTTTGTAAGTGTTGTGATTGGCATTCTATTCTCCTATTACAGTAGTATTTATACGCTTCTGGACGGGGTAAAATCCCCGTCCATTATGTGCGTACATTATCCCAGAGCTGCAATTTCTCCTGTGTTCTTAATACGCAATGGAATGTAGATAAATTCGATTGCTTTTACTGGTTCAATTGCTATGTCTAACCAAAGCTCGTTACGATCAATTCTAGCAGGGGTGTTGTTTGATTCATCACACACTACTAGGAAGTCATACAGTGCTCTTAGACCCACCAGTTCTAGCAACAGCGCATCTGCTGCGGCTTTGACTTGATCACGGGTGATCTTGTCATTTGGTTCAAACAGATATGGTCTTGCCAACAGTTCTAGCTGTCCTCTTAGATACACAATCAAACGTGCTACGTTTACACGATCAAGTGCGCTTGCATTTCTAGCACGAGTTTTTTGTCCAAACACCACTAGTCCAGCACCTGCGATAAATGTAATTGGGTTGATGTTGTTGACATATAGGGTGTCTCTTTGACCAGTGTTTAGTGCAACACTTTGGAATTCGCCTTCTGAAGTGATGTATCCACTTGCAGATGCGTTTGTAACTCCACCGCGTCTTGTACCTGCTGGAGCAAACCAGGGGAACGCTACTTGGTCGTTGAGTACGATGGTGCGCAGTGCCATGAAGCTCGGTGGAACAACTACGTTGTTGCCAAGGTTATCTGAAGTAAAGCCCCATGGATAATACATTGCTAGATATTCATCTCTGCTTACCGCACCATCGTCGTTGTCTTCAACTGCTAGTCTAACGTTGGTTGCCCACTCGTTAAGTGATGTAGCATCTGGTGTTAGTCTTGCAGGTGTGTCGCCTACAACAAAACCACTCAGTCGACGATCATAGTTTAGCGTAATCATTTCGCCAATCAGTTCAGGATATCCTGGTGTAGCAATCAAGTTAAACTGACGACTTTCTTCGTCGCGGATATCTTGGTTTGAATTCACCATAGCCTGTAGTGCTTGTACAACACTCTTACGCTGTGCATGACGTCCAAAAGTGCCTGAACCATCTTGGTTATTACCACTGTCAGTTACCCAACGGGGTAGATAGTAATCGCTCATTGACTGATCTTCTAGATCACCACTATTACCAATTACCTGGAATCGAGCATTGTCACCTGCTTGATCAATATAGTTGCGCTCAAAACGCTTAACATTAAAGCCACTACGACGTAGATTCCATAGCAGCATACCCTTCGGATATAATGCCGGATCCGGAGCATCTGGGTCTAAGAAGTCGCTCTCAAGTAGTTCTGCAATAGTAGACGTTGGAGCAACTGTTGGACTTCCACCGTCTGTTGCTTCGCGAGCATCTGCAAACAAAACTCCGTTTTCAGTAGTTTGATCGGTCTTATCGAGCAGTACAAATTCTTCAAGCACAACATTGTAACGATAAATTATTGGATAGTTTTCAATATCTGCTGTACTAATCCAAAGATCGCCGTCAACTAAATTGCTGCCGTTTGATTGTTCTTTAGGTTCATTAGCACTTACAATTGGCCCTGTTGGATTAGTGGTAGGATATACATTTAAATATCCCTTCCATCCATCAGATGGTCCGTTATGAACCATAATATCAACTTCATCAATGATCGAACTATACCATAGTTCGCCATCTTCAGTTAGGCTTAATGGTTCGTCATTAGAAGGTGTATAAGTTAGGGGTTCCCAATTACTTGCAATATACTGGTTGTTAGCGTCGCCGCTTGGCGATGCATAGAGATTTGCTGTTATAGTATTTCCACTAGTTACAAAACCCATTTCGTTGAATAATAAATCCGTATCATCAATGCGGATTTCGCCGCCGATCTTATGTTGAATTACTACTCTATTTGAGCTATCAACTAGTGCGACAATATTAGTAAAGTTAGCAGCATTAATTGCTCCGGCAATAACATCTGCATCTCCTGAGCCGCCTGTTAGGCTTCCTGCGGAAATTGTAACTTTTTTCTCTACTCTTGCTGCTGAGCCTACTACAGTTTCTTCTAAGTCAAAAGAAACATCGTTTGCAGGCGAAGTGCCAGGATTTGCTGTAATTTGATTTGTAATTTTAGCACTAACAATCTGTGTTGCGCCAACTGCTCTGCGACGGAAAATTGTAAAATTAGCAATAGCAGGGCTTACTTCATTTACGTTTGCCTTTACATAAAGATCACCTATTACTAGGTTTGATCCGCCGCCAGATCTATCTAGACCGACTAATGCTGCTTCTGGTGTAACAAATACTGGTGCACCAATGTTTTCCCATAGTTGAGTATCGCCGTTATACTGCTTAACGCGGAAGTTTGCGCCACCGTTAGGCAATGTTGTTTTGATCCAAATACTACCAGTAGGTGCAGAATTTGTATCTATTGCTTTAAATTCTGGAACTTGTGTGTGAGGAGCAATATCAACTCTCGGAGCACTATATGTTCCTTCTAAAATTCCCAATGCTCCGTTGTCTGACGTAGGTACAGTATCTCCTAACAGGGCGCCGGTTGCTCCGTTTAGTACAACGTCTGGACCGTTTGAATAAATTTCTAATGAGCTATTAACTACTGCTGCTGCTATACCCGGAATGTTTCTAACGTTGATGTCTTCTGCCAGAGTTGCAAGTGTTATACCTGTTAATACAATAGGCTCATCGTTGATGATTAGCGAATCTCCAATGTCAAGTGCTGGATTAGAAGCAGTGCCTCTTACTGCCGGCCAGCTTGCCTTCCATTCTGGAGAACCTACTCTTACCCAACTACCAGGAGTACCTGCTAGTGTGTTTGTCCCTGCTGTCTTATACCATACGTGATTTGATGTGCTTGCTGCTACAACTGCATAATCACCTACAGCACCAATTGAAGTTTTTGGAGCACTTGCAGTGTTGATAGGGTTCGAAAGATCATTTGGTTCTATTATTACTGTGCGTGGTACAGTTGAGAAGCTTTGTCCGCCGGTTGTGGTAACTGGAGCAGCGTTCCATTCTAAAATACCAAAACTAGTAATCTGTGTGTCAAACCAATAAGCACCATCAGCTGGTTCGCCGCCTGGTGCAGTAGCACTAGCCTGTAGCTTGCTTAGATCTAGGTCAGCACGAACAACATATGCACGATTTGATACACCCAGCAAGCTGTATGCTGTTTGAAGTCCGTACTCGTTTAGTTCGCCGCCATGGATTGGATTGTTGTTTGAGTCAGTGTAGAATACTGCGTCTCCGAAAGTTTCACCTAGCTCTCTCTGGCTGGTGATTAAGTAGGGTCGACCAGCGTTTGCTTTTAATGTACCCTGTGCAATTCCTGTGCCGCTGCTCGATGTTTTATTCTCTGCTGAAGCAACAAAAATCATAGGTACAGTACCAGCTGCTGCCGGAGTGTAGAAGCTTTCGTCAATAACGTTTACTTCTACGCCTGGTGATACTAATGCCATATTAATTCTCCTGTTGGATAGTTCTTTATCTTACAGTATTTATATAAACATCATTAAAAAAGCTGATATAACTGCTGGAAAAAGGGGCTGTAAAGGTGAGCTAAATAGTATATGAGGCCGTTATGTGTTTGTGGACAGCGTCCAGCAGCTATAAATTATGTAAAAGACGGAAAAACACACTATAGAAAAAAGTGTGAACGTTGCTTACGCAATGGCGTAGGGCATGGTATACCCAAATGGCAACTAGCAGGATATGATAAAAAGAATCACTGTGAAAAATGCGGATTCAAATCAAAGCACTCAGAACAGTTCAATGTGTATCACATAGACGGTGATCTGGTAAACACACGGCCTAGTAATCTAAAAACCATATGTGCCAATTGCCAGCGTATTCTTCAAAAGGAAGGAGTACGCTGGCGGCAGGGAGATCTAACCCCTGACTTCTAAATAAGTCATTAGCCGATCAACATTAAATTCTAATTCATCCAGTGTGCCGTTATTGTCAATAGTAAAATCTGCCATCCACTGTTCAAGACTCATACTGGTAGGATCTTCTGTTGGCAAATGATCTGATCTATCTACCCAAATTGCGTAATCAAAAACGCCAGTGTTCTGCATAGCAAAGAATTCACGCTTGTTACGCAGACCGCAGTAGATATCGTGTGCGGTAAATATCTCTCTGCCCAGTCGACTTGCGTCTGGAACATTGTAGGCACAGATAGCATCGTACCATTCTGATCTGTGATTGTGTCGATCAGCATAGCATTGTTGTTCATCAGCGTATCCGTATTGATCTTTGAGTTGATCGTAGATAAAAAGTGTTGAACAAAATTGACTGCTACTTTCAAAACTATAATCGTAACGGTCTCTGAGCATTTCACACACTGTGTCTTTACCGTGCCTACCATGGCCTATTATCAATAACTTTTTCTTCATTGCTACTCCTTTTTGTTATTATACAACAAAAGGTAATCAATGTCAACCATTATCCAATTACAAAGGAATATCCAGTCCCGCCGGATACTGCTGTAGATACTTGTAGTTCTAGTTTTTCTAGTTCTGCTTGTGCTTCTGCTTTGAGAGTATCGCCGTTCAGCGTTGATCCGCCTTGTGGTCCTGCGATGGTGGCGAATTTCGAACGTGCTTCGCCCAGCATATACTTACACATAGCCAGTGTGTAGTCTTTGATCCATTCTCTAGCAAGATAGTCGTTGAGAAGATCTATATCTGGACGATAGTTGTAGGCATACAGCATCATAGTTTCTTCTGCTCTGGGGCGCTGTAGCAGTGTAAGTTTTTTAGTAGTAGAGTTCCATTTGAATTCAATAAACGCACCAAACATACGTCCTACCAGTTCTTGATATTGACTAAAGAAATCGTAAGTAGCCAAGCCGCCCATCTGATTTGAACTTAGTAGATAAGCATTGGTATAGGCAAGGCTAAACGGATCAAACAAACTGCCGCCGCCACTTGCGCCGCTACTGAACAGGCTAACTCCTACAGTATCACCTGCATTTAACCCTATGTTAAAAGTAATACTGCGTTGATCAGTGTCAGTAACATAGTCTGTGCTGGTTTCACCGTTAACTTTAACTGTAACATTTTGTACGCTTAGTAGGTTGTAGTTTATGTTGAATGTTTTTTGTCCCGAGCTTGCTGTAAAACTCTGAGTGTAAATAGGGCCGCCTGCTGATGATGTGCTGGGTCTTGATCCTATCGATCTTCTAAAAATCTGTCTTACTTCCACAACTTCTCTTGGCAACACATATTCGTTTTGATCCGGCACTGTGGTCAAAAACAGATATGATTCTTGTACACTGTTATCTGATCTCTGTCTAAACTTGCCCAGCGCCTTTGACAGTGCTGTTTCGTAGTGAATAGGATCAAGTTCAACATCTACCATGCCGCCGCCGAACATTGCGAAAATGTAATCGAAAATTTCTTGTTTGCTTGTTGCTAAATCTGTCATCAGTGTTCTCCGTACAGTATTTATTATAAATATGTATATGCCAAGAATCAGCTTATACAAACCAGAACGCGGCAATGACTACTACTTCCTAGATCGTCAGATTCAGGAGATGTTCACAGTCGGCGGTACTGATATCAATGTTCACAAATACCTAGGTCCTGAAAATCCTGCTGAAGGTGAAGGTACTGCGGATCAGCCTACCTATGATGCTGTAAAAGAAACAAACATACAGGATCTACTGTTTTTAGAAAACAGAGATAGAAAATATGATCCGGATGTATATTCGCACAGAGCAATCTACAATGTTCAAGACATTGATTTTGATCTCAGTCAGTTTGGTCTATTTTTAAGCAATGACACACTGTTTATGACAGTGCATATCAACAGCATAGTAAAGACCTTGGGACGCAAGCCTCTATCGGGCGATGTAATTGAATTGCCGCATCTCAAAGACGAATATGCGCTGAACAATTATGATTTTGCTCTGAAGCGTTTTTATGTGATAGAAGACGTCAACAGATCCGCAGAAGGATTTAGCCAAACGTGGTATCCGCATCTGTACAGACTAAAATTAAAGCAGATATACGATAGCCAAGAATACGCAGAAATATTGGATCTGCCCGCAGGCGAAGATACTGATACTACACTGCGTGATATACTGTCAACCTATGAACGAGAAATGCAGATCAGCAATGCTATAGTAGCGCAGGCAGAGGCTGACTCTCCCAAGAGTGGTTATGACATTAGTCATTATTATACTGTGTCAACAAATGACGATGGCACTATTGACCTAAGAACCGCAGATAATGAAGAACTAGATGCTAGTGGTATCACAGTTACCACAGACGAAGTCGTCAACAGGCCAGAAAGAGAAGGCTATACAGGTTATCTTGTAGGCACAGGCGACGCTGCGCCCAACGGTGCTCCTTTTGGTTTTGGAATACAGTTTCCTAGAAACAATATGGAAGGTGATTATTTCCTAAGAACAGACTTTTTACCAAACAGAATGTTCCGCTATGATGGACAGCGTTGGGTCAAAGTAAACGATGATATACGTATGACACTGAGCAACGTACTGGAAAGACAAACACAAAAATCCGGCTTTATCAATAATACTAAAACTAACCAAATCGGTGGCGAAACTGTTGAGGAAAGACAGAGCCTGAGCAAGGCACTTAGACCAAGGGCAGATAATTAATGCACATATACAAATGGACACATAGAGAAACTGGCAAAGTATACATTGGTCAATCTATTCAAGAGCCTAATCGTCGTAGATTAGAACATATTAGCAGTGCTCGTTATACTGATAAATCATACCATTTTCATAATGCTATTAAAAAATATAGCGTTGAAGCATTTGATTGGGAAGTTTTAGATTATGCTAATAACTTAGAGCATTTAAACGAATTAGAAAAAAAATACATAAAAGAATACAACTCAATTGAAAAAGGATATAACATTCGACAAGGCGGTGATAATAAACTGCATTCGGAAGACAGCAAAAAACGTATGAGCAAAGCACAAAAAGCCGCTCATGCAAGACGTAGGAATAATGGAGGCGATGGGGGCTGGAAAAGAAGAGATGGCGGTCCTATGAAAGGAAAAACATTCTCCGAAGACCATAAAAGAAAAGTAGGTTTAGCAAATAAAGGAAAAATGAAGGGGAAAACCTGGAAACTTGTTGACGGTAAACGTGTGTGGATGGAGGTAATGTAATGTCTCAATATTTTTACGATGGACAACTAAGACGCTACACTACGCAGATGATGAGAATTCTCAGCAACTTTCCTGTAAAGGATGGTAAGGGTAACATCAAAGAAGTGCCTGTGATGTATGGCGATCTCACACGTCAGGTAGCAAACATTATTAGAGAGAACTCAGAAAACAAATTGCCCAGTGCGCCGAGAATATCAGTTTATATCACTGGGCTAGAACTTGACAAAGATAGACTAACTGATGCTACTTACACTAGATCAACCAACATAAGAGAACGTGCCTACGATGAAAGCACTGGTGAATATCTAAATTTCCAAGGTAAAAATTATACTGTAGAACGTCTTATACCTACACCTTACTTAATGAGGATAAACGCTGACATATGGGCGTCCAACACTGACCAAAAATTACAAATACTAGAACAGATACTGGTGCTGTTTAATCCCAGTTTAGAAATGCAGACCACTGACAATTTTATAGACTGGACCAGTATCACAGTAGTAAACTTAGAAAACGTCACATGGTCAAATCGCAGCATACCTGTAGGTGTTGATTCAGAAATCGACGTATCGTCGCTTACCTTTAGTATTCCAATCTATATTAGCCCTCCTACAAAAGTTAAAAAGATGGGCGTGATTACCAATGTCATTACCAGCATGTTTGACGAAACTAGAGGCACAATTGAAAGTGGTGTTAGCGCACCAGAATTAAATCAGTATGATGACTTTGCAAGACCAGGATCTACAGTTAACGAATTTGGATCTAAGGCACAGAGTGAAGCAGCCAGTCAGATGGCCAATGTGAACTACAATACCTATGGTGTGTATTTAGAAGCCGGCAGTGCGCAGTTGATTGCGAGAGGCATAGTTGGTAATGTCAACTGGAGAGAAATATTCGAAGCACTGCCTGATACCTATCGAGCAGACGTAAGTCGTATCTATCTAACCAGTGTCGACAATGCTAACACAGTCACAGGCACATTTACACTGAATCCGTTCGACGAAGGTAAGATCGAAGTCAACTTTGATACTGACACATTCCCTACTGATTCAGTAATCTCAAACAGAACCAGCATAGACTACATTATTGATCCTACTAGATTTAACCCAACTGATGTTAAGATCGCAGGACTTAGACTGTTGCTGCTGGAGGATGTAGGCAGTGTAGACGCAGTAGAAGTATCAGCAGCATGGCGCAACACAGACGGCACGGGTCTCATAGCCAGTGCTAATGATATTGTAGAATGGGACGGCGCAAAATGGAGCATAGTGTTTGATGCTAGTGCTACTACTGAACTGACCTACACTACTAATCTAAACACTGGTACACAGTATAGATACAAAGACGGCGAATGGTTCAAGAGCATAGAAGGTGACTACCCAATCGGGACATGGCGTATTGAACTAGACGGCTAATTATTTGTATGAATGATAGAATAGTTTGTAGTGGTGCTCTCTTTTATACACTGGACACCAATCGGTTTTTGTTTTTACATCGCAGTCAAGGTAAACGATCTAATCTTTGGGGTCTAGTTGGTGGCACTAACGAAGGCTGCGAAACTCCGTGGGAAGGCCTACAGAGAGAAATACGAGAAGAAATCGGCGATCTCCCTAAGATCAAAAAAACACTTCCTCTAGAAAGTTTTGTGAGCACAGACGAAAAGTTCTATTTTCACACTTACCTCTGTGTTATAGAACATGAATTTATACCCGTTCTAAACTGCGAACACGACGGTTATGCGTGGTGTAGTTTTAACAAGTGGCCCAAGCCCTTACACCACGGTCTTAAAAACACACTTCAAAGCAAAGTTAATCTGCGTAAACTTGAAACTGTGTTTTTAACTATAAATTTACTTGACAATTAACACAATTTGTTATATAATACAGTATGAAAGTCTTAGTAATCGGCGATATTATAATCGACAAATACATCTACGGAACGTCAACAAGATTGAGTCCCGAAGCACCTGTACCTGTTATAACCTATCAACGCGAAGTTGAAACTGTGGGTGGCGCAGGTCTTGTCTACGAAAATCTACGCAGTTTAGGTGTAGATGTTGACCTCTACGATCACGGTGCTGAACACAGTATTAAGACCAGAGTAATCTGTGATGGACATTATGTTACACGTATCGACCTTGACAAACACGCTAATGGTACAGATGTTTTAGACAAGATCGTCAATGATCAGTTTTCACAATACGACTACGTTGTACTAAGTGATTACAACAAAGGTGTGCTAGACGAAAGTCGACAGATCATCAAACACATTAATCGTTTTGGATGTCGTGTTATTGTAGATCCAAAAGATTATGCAATTCACTATGATGGTGCTTGGTTAGTAAAACCCAACTACAAAGAGTTTGGTGAATTTGGATTTACTGACTGGAAGGGCAATATTATTATAACCAATGCTGGTAGTAATGTTATTGCTAATATAGACAGACAAGTCTATGACATTCCTGTAGACAGTGTGGAAGTAGCAGATGTTACAGGTGCTGGAGACTGTTTCTTAGCAGCATTTGTGTATGCTCTTACACGCGGATATGATCATAAAATGTGCCTTGATCTAGCAGTCAAAGGTTCAACTGTCAGTGTTAAGAAACTGGGCACATATATTTTAAAGGTAGAAGACATAGAAGAACGTGTTGTCTTTACAAATGGTGTGTTTGATATTCTTCATCAAGGTCATCTAAAATTATTGTCAGAAGCGCACACACTGGGCACAAAATTAATAGTGGGTATTAATTCGGACGCTAGTGTTAAGAGATTAAAAGGCGAAGGTCGTCCTATAAACGATCAACAGAAACGTAAGAGTCAACTAGAAATGTTGCCGTGGGTTAGTGAAGTTATCGTCTTTGACGAAGATACTCCTTACGAATTAATTAAACAAACGAAGCCACACCTAATTGTCAAAGGTGGGGATTATACAGAATCTACAGTAGTGGGCAATGATCTAGCATCTGTACACATTGTATCTACTGTAGATGGATTTAGTACAACAAAAATAATAGAGGCAACTAAATGAAAATATTAGTAACAGGACACAAAGGATTTATCGGATCAAACATTGCACTGTATTTGCAAAGTCAAGGACACGATGTCGAAGGTTGGGAATACATGCCGGGCGTTATTCCCAGTACAGAAGACTATGACTGGTGCATACACACTGGAGCAATATCGTCAACTACCTACACAGATGTCGATCAAATACTAGAACAGAATTTTGAATTCACTGTGCGGCTTGCGCAGGTGTGCGAAAACTTTGGTACTAATCTACAGTACGCTTCCAGTGCTAGTGTGTATGGCACTACAGAACATTTTACTGAAGATGGAGCACTGTTACCACAAAGCCCCTATGCTTGGAGCAAATATCTATTTGATAGATTTATCAATCAATACCTAGACGAGTTTGAGATTACCATACAAGGGTTTCGTTACTTTAATGTTTACGGTCCTGGCGAATCGCACAAAGGTGATCAGGCAAGTCCCTATATCAAGTTCATTCAACAGGCTCAAGAAAACGGCGTGATCAAACTGTTTGAAAATTCAGATCAATATTGTCGTGATTTTGTTTGTGTAGAAGATATCTGTCGCCTTCACGAAAAAATGTTTGACGTTGATACTAGCGGAATATTCAATGTAGGAACAGGCACAGCCACAAGTTTTGAAACAGTAGGACGTACTATTGCTAAAAAGTATCATGCTGACATAGAATACACACCTATGCCTGAACAACTAAAATCACAGTATCAGAAGTACACCTGTGCTGATTTAACTAAACTAAATTCAGTAGTAAACATGCAATGGACATCAATTGAGGATTATATAAATGCAAGAACCGACTAGACTAAGTGGCGTTGTTCCTAAAGGCTGGGGCTATGAATTAATTTGGGCTACCAATGACAAATACTGCGGCAAGATTATGTTTTTTGAAAAATCAAATGCAAAATTTAGTATGCATTTCCACAGAGAAAAAGATGAAACTTGGTTTGTAAATAGTGGACGTTTTAAGGTACGCTGGATTGATACAAAAACTGCGGTGCTTTATGAAAAAGAGTTAAAGGAAGGCGATGTGTGGCATAATCCTCCGTTGCAGCCGCATCAACTAATATGTCTACAAGAAGGTTCAAGCATTACTGAAGTTAGTACAGCAGACAGTGTAGAGGATAATTATCGTGTTGCGCCAGGCGATAGTCAAAAACCTAAAATTGAACCTAATTTAAATCCTGAGGATCAAGATGGTTGATATTTACTGGGGAGAAGACCCGCTATCTTCTCCCGATTATATTGCTCCTAAATGCGTAATCGGTCTTGATAGAGACGGTGTTATTAATGTTGATCGCGGAACCTATACTTGGAAAGGCGTCGACTTTGAACCTATTGAAGGTAGTTTAGAAGCAGTTGCTAGATTGCGCAGGCTTGGACATAAGATTACAATTATTACAAATCAAGGTGGCATTGAAAAGGGTATGTTTACTGAGGAAGATGTTGATGCATTGCATATGTACATGTTAGAATTGCTGGGATCTGCAGGTTGTCCCAGCATTGATGCTATCTATTATAGTGCTAGTAGTCATAAGAGTGATATGTATGCAAAGCCTAATACTGGTATGTTTAAGCGTTGCGAGAAAGAACACAAACATAAAAATATAAAGTTCAATCGAGGATATTATGTTGGTGATAAAATGAGCGACCTAAAGGCTGCTTATAAAATAGGTGCAATACCTGTATTAGTACGTACTGGATATGGTTTAGAAACTGAGTTAGCACTAAAGAAATTTACCTACCGCAATATAAGAGCTAAAACCATAGTGTTTGATGATCTTAGCTCTTTTGCAGACTATATCGAAACTCTTTAAGCTTGTGCTTCGCCCCATCTTAGAATGATATTAGAAGTAATATCTATTCCACTAACCTTATAAACATTAATTGCTAGTACATCAGGTCCATTAGGATATGTTCCTCTGCCGCCTAGTGGAGTGTTAGTAAGTTCTTTCAACGCTGACAAGTCCAGAGTTGATCTTTCTCCAGGAACAGCAATAAACGAGAATACAGTTTCGCCTGGTTGTGCATACGGAGGTTGCACAAAACTAAATGTAATTGTTCCCGTGCCTGCTGCTAGCGTTCCATTAAACGAATTATTAAACTGTACTTCATAATAATCATTTCCGCCCCAGTTTTTCAATGTTACACTGTTAACTAACGTGTTAGCAGAAACAGTTATGCCATTATTGCCTCCAGTTATACTTGTTCCAGGTTTTGCAGCAGATTCATCAAAACTTGCCACGTTAAAATATGCAAAGTTTCTATTAGTTAACGCTGTATTAAAAGTAACTGTGTATGCATCGGTTACATTAGAATCAACACTTTGTATAGTATTACGACTTAGGAAAAAATACCCGTAATTATCGCCGCTATTTGGACTAATATACGCTTGAGTAATTGTTGTTCCTGATGCAAACATTGTGCCTGTTATAGTTCTTCCTATTACAAAGTTTGTATCGTTGCTTCCAAATGTTGCTCTATAATCGTTAGCACTTACCCAAATATAGTTTGAATCATTGACTCGGCTATATAATCCACTATTTAATTGTGCCGTCATATTAGCTCTTGATGTTGCTGTAGCTGTTGTGGCAGCAGCACCAGTGCTCCATACAACAGAACCACCTGAAGCAAGTTCAGCAAAGCTAGGTTGTCCACCTTGTGCAACTCCGCTTAGTCCTGACCAACCAACATCATTTGGGTTTAGCGGATAGTTTTGAGGATTAAGAACTCCTTCAACAACAATGCCGCCTGTGCCCGTATCTGAAGTAATTTCAAGACCTTGTAATAGCAACTGTGCACGATTTAGTAGTTCTCTTTCGCCCAAGTCTCCAGTTAGCGCATTTGATACACTTGGTGCAAGTCTAATCATAAATGCAGTTTGTTTTGTTGTGCTTACTGTAATTCCAGTTTCTGCGTATGAAAAGATATAGCCTCGATCTTCATCAAAACCGCCGTCTGTAATAAATGCACTACCCCAGTGGCTAATTAACGGAGTAATTGTTTGTGATATTAATATAACACCTGTTCTAGCAGCGTGTGTTGCTGCGGCGCCTGCAGTATAGCTTCTATTAGATCCTGCTTGAAAATTAATAAACGTTGCATTTCTAATACACCCGGTTAATGTATTTCCACTTCTTCCCGTAAAATTAATAATTTCGTTATCGATATACACAGTCCCGTAAGTTGGAAAGAAACTGCCATCTTCTAGTACGAGTGTTGTTTGACTAGTATCCATTGCACTTGCTAATTTTCCGCTGGGCCCTTCGTTAGTAACTTCGTAACGCACAGGCAAGTTACCTGATCTCATAAACGCTTCAGTGTTTACGTTTGAGTTACGCATTCTGTGTGCAAACACAAAGTTACCATTTGATCCACGAAGCATAAAGTCAATAAAACCAGCACCGTACCAGCTGTATTGAATACCGATCATTTGCATTTTAGCAATGTCAATATCGTATCCACTAGGTCCAGTTCCATCTAATCTATCTAAGTTAAACTCACTTTGCTTAACTTTTTTGTCTACAATTAAGCTAGCCTTTGCGCCAGCAATGTCTACAACGCCGCGCCAGTCTGGAGTAACTGTAATTTCAGTTTGATTGTTAACGTGTGATACAACGTGTGTCATACCTTTAATAATAATTCTATCGCCTGCTTTTAACTGATCTGTAAATCTAGTATTTGTGCCAGTTACTAAGTTGTTGTCCACTGCTAGTGCAATTGTTCCTGCAAGCTGTTGCGTGCCAGTACGCTGATTTACGCTAATATTAGTACCATCAAACTCCCAAAAGATGCCGTTTTGATCGTCAAAAATACCTGAACGTACTGTTGCGCCGTGCCACGATACTACACTCATTTGTGAGCCAAATCCTAATAGCGCATTAGTTGATCCAAGTCTGCGCCGTGCGCGAATCTTAAATGTACGTTCGTCTACAACTTCTTCTACAGTATAGTCAAATGTCGGAGGTACAGCAGTTTTAGGACCGCTGTTGTATCCCGGAGTTTCGACTCCCAGTAATCTAACAATGCCGCCTTCTTGTACACCGTGATCGTTATCGTCTGTTACAACAGTAATTAAATCTCCAACTTCTACACCTTCTGCAGTTAAGCTACGTAAGTCGTAACTTGGTGCAAACAGTGCGCCAGTTGTATACATAATGCCTTTACCTGATTGGTAACGAATATATTTCTTACTTTGACGTATTGCCTGTGCGCCGTGTTGCGGACCGCCTGTACCTAGTTGTACTCCGCCGTCAAACGGTCTGTGTACGAAGAAACTGTCTGGGCGAGGATAAACATCTCCAATAATATCAGATGTAATAGTATCTATCGATCCTGCTGCTCGTGCTTGGAATCGTAATTTATTTATTGCTGGAATATCTGTAGCAATATACGACCCAGCTGTAAGATTATGATTATTAACACCATCGTCTGAATTTATACTAGTAATAAAGGTACTACCCGGCACTAATCCATGTGCATTAATAAATGTAACTTCGATAGTAGCAAGAGCACTATATGTAATAGATTCATCCAGTGCTATCGGACCGGTAGTTGCTTCTGACATAGTTACTGTTGATATTAAATTTACTTCGTCACCGACAGAAGCTTCGATAAAACTGTTAGATAAACTAGTAATCCCACCTACTTCTGATATTGTAGTAACTTGCAAGTCTAAATCATTTAATGGCGCTATGCCTCCCAAGCTAGCACCTGGTATACTTAATCTATCGCCTATCGCATAACTATTACCGGCATTATTAACAGCAATGTTAAAATAAGAACCGCTTTGTCTAAGCACATTAATAGTAGCGTCAGTGCCAATGACTGGCAAGTTTTCGCCTTCAGAATTTAAATATATGCCTGCCGGAACATACCCAGAACCTGATGATGTAACTGTTGTTATTGTTCCACCAGGCAACTCGTCAATTGTAGCAACAGTAATAGTTAAATCATTACTTGGCGATTCGCCACCAAATAATGTGCCAGAAACTGTTAATTCTTGTCCTACATTATAACCAGTGCCCGGAGCATTAACGCTGACTACAAAAATGCCAACAGCGTCTTGACTAATGTCAAAAGTTGCATCGACAGGGGTTCTATTAATGCCTGCTACCGATCCTACTGTATCTCCGTTATAAGGCAATCCAGATTCACTATGCGCAATAATGTTTCCTGTTCCGCCCACATTATCAATTGTGATAGTTAAATCATTTGCAGGCGTTGCTCCGCCAAGAGCAGAGCCTAGCACCGTAATAGTTTCTGTAGGAAGATAATTTATTCCTTCATTTGTAAAGGTAACGTTATAAGAATTACCAATTACTTGTACATCAATTATTGCTCCGGCGCCTGAACTAGTGCTTGAAGTAAATGCCACACTAGTAAATGTTTTATCTACCTGAGGCGCGGTGCCTGCAAAGGTTACTGAGGTAACTGCACCTAGTCCTTGTATTTCTGTAATACGCACAGTAGCATCACTGTTTCCGCCAACAATTGTAACAGTATCAAACTGATCGTAGCCGCTGCCGGCAGTATTTATAATAACAGAATCAATTACTCCAGCAGTTTGTATAATATCTAATGTTAGTCCTGTACCATTGCCTCCTGTAGTCGCAACATTGATAGCATCGCCGTAACCAGTACCTGCAGATTGTAATACTGTACTAATCGGAATGCCTCCAACAGATGATACAGCGTCTACTGAAACATATAAATCTCTTAATGTACCAGTTTGGCTAGATACTAGTGACGTTCCTGATATAACTATAACATCGCCTAATTTGTAGTCAATGCCACCAGATCCTATTGTAACATCAGTATAAGTACCATTTAAAAATTCTACATCAAAATCAGCGCCTATACCCTGTGCGCCTGCAAAGATAGCTTCTTGATTTATTAAATCTATTTCATTATCAAAATGTGTACCTGCAATAGTTGCTGATGCTATTGAATCTGCACTTCCTACAGATACAACAGTTATAGTTGCATCGTTTGCAGGAGTTGTGCCGCCTAAGTCGGTACCTAGAATCTTTATTCTGTCGCCGGCTGCGTATTGTATGCCATCGTTTGATATAGCGTCTATAACATAAGTGAAACTGTTATCAAAAGTATACGATATATCAAATTTTGCAAGAGAGCCAGAAGGCGCTATATTATCAGGAATTATACCGGTATACTGACGACTATTGCCAATATATGAACTAGTAAAATTACTATTAAATGTTAAAGTATTTCCGGTAATGTCTGTAATATATATCGCAGTACCGTCGCCTCTGTCAATTGCTAGATTTTCTACGATACCAGTGGTATTTGCAATTATCATCTGATTTTGGCCTGATGCAGTATCAGCGGATGTTTCTGGCGTTAAATAGGTGCCGCCGCCTGAACTTTGATCAATAATTCCTGTTACTTGTGATCCAAGAGGTATATTTGCATTAGTTAAGGGCGAACCAATTTCTGGTGATGCGCCATCAAATGGGATAATAGTTGAGTTTGAAAGTACACTTAATTGTGCAAACATTTCGCCGGCGCTGCCATTACTTGTAACAGTAAATTCAGGTTTTCCAATAGTAGCGCCTGTATAAAATCCTGCTTGTCTTAATTGTGTATACGTTGTAGATAACGTAGTCGGATTAACAGTTCCTACTTTTGACTTTGCGTAAAATTCAAAAGTATTTGGTGTAGGAACATTTACAATAACAAAACTGCCTTCTGCTCTTGCTGCGCCGCCTACACTATCTTCTAATGCTTTAATAGTAATAGGTGTACCAGCAGTAAATCCATGGGCACTTACCGTCGTAACTGTAATTAATGATTGTCCGATTCCTTCTGTGCCTGCACTTGCGTCAGACACTACACTTACAACTGATGTATCTGTACCAGGAATTTCGTACACACTAGGGTATCCGCGCATAGTTGCAATTGCTGCCCACTTAGTAGGCTGTAAGCCATATTCAAAGTCAGCGTCAAGCATAGATACTGGTGGAGCAATGCGCATACGTTCAATAGCATCTGTTCCAAAGTCAAACGGTCTAGTAGTTACAACACTCTTTCCGTTCTCAATTTGCTCTACAAAAATTTGTATATCATCTGTGCTGCTGTGAGAACTACTATCGTAATTTAGTTTAACAACAGTTATGCCGTCAGTTGTTTGTAAAAATTTAGGAAAATCAGGGTCAACTGTAACACCGTTTGTAATAATTTCAACAGATCCGCTGGTGCCTAAATTAGTAAAGTTATACATAACTTCACTTCGTGTACTGTTTGTAATCAACAACAATTCATCGATGCTGTACTTGCCTTGGAATTTGACAGTAGATATGCCTGACTGTTCTAAAGTCGGCAGTGAACTAAGTCCGTTAGTTATAACATTAACAGTGATACTTACTAGTAAAGTAATTTTGCTAATTGCAGCAGTTTCAACTGTTTTAGTTGCGTCTATTGTTTGTGTTACTTCTGTATTTGACGCAGAATACAATACATTAATTAAAATATAATTTGTAATTAACGTACCAATAAATGTGTGAGTTTGTATTTCTGGCTGTCTATCACCGTCAACTTGTGCTACATCTTGATCCCAATAATATTTTACTGTGTTGTAAAGCTTTTCATTGCCGCCGTATCTTAGATCGTTTAAATATGCATCAATTATATACCCAACGTCTCTTTCACATTTTGCTTGATTATATGTATATCCTACAAATCCAGCAGCGCCTGCTGATACTTGATCTGCAATCCACGCTGTAGATTCTTTTTGTATAAATGCCTTATTAGCATTTAGTAAGCTATAAGCATCTGGATATAAATTCCCAGTTGCTCCAATGCCTGGTTTAAATACATAATTTTTTATTTGCGTCTTTGCCATTTTTTATAATCCAAATGCTATCGATAATGCTAATGCTGTACTATCTACATATTGTCTATTTGCGATACTAGAGTCTGTAGTAGGTAAATTTGCAACAGTTGCTGATGTAAATGATGCTGTACTCGGAGTAGTTGTTCCGATTGCTGTGTTATTTATGGTAGTGTCAACCACCGGAACTGTAGATCCTGTAGATTTTACTATTCCTAATGTACTACCGTCTATTTTTATTACAATCTGATTTACTGCTTCTAATTCTAAATTTGTGGAAGAACTAATTTTAGTTATATCAATTCCATCAATATTTAATGTTCCGCCTACATATAAGTCGCCGGCTATACCTACGCCGCCTGCTACTGTAAACGCACCTGTAGTCGAACTAGTTGCAGAAGTTGTTGCATTGACGTCAACTGTACTAAAGACTCCGATTGGGTCAACTATGTTAATGATTCCAAAAATAGTTCTGTTGCTATCACCGTAGTATAATAGATTAGGAGTATTAGGAGCAATAGAAAAGTTTAGAGTGCCTGATGATTTTCCTTGGGCAAGACTGCCAGCGGATCCGTCAGTATGAGACAATCCATCACTATATAAAGTAACTTGATCGTCTTCGTAAATATTAAAATTTAAATTTGGAGTATTTAGAAAAAACGTATAAGCACTAGACCTAGCAAGAGTTATAGAAGGAGTATCGTTTCCTACTTCTTGAATATTGTATGCTGTAGGATCTGTATCTGAATTTTCCGTTATTGTAAAATCAACAATTGCACTGCCGGTTGCAATACTAGTAATAATTGAGTTAGCGGTAATATTACCAAAATTATCAACTAGGAATCCAGGACCTTTGAACCCGTATCTTGATTCGAATGGTGAATTAATTACTGCCATCTTTATTAGTCTCCTACATGTTATTTATCAGATAACAAAGTTAGACCACAAGTGGAGTTTGTGTATAAAAATATTGTGCAGTATATATTACTTTTGTGCCGGCGAAATTAGTAGATGGATCTAAATTTGTATCGTTTATAGGATTTAGTATAACGTCTACATAACTATCATTAACAGTAGCAGTTACTTCTATTATATCATTTCGTGTGTTGTTTCTTGCATATACAACAACACTAGCACGATCTCTTGATGCTGTGATTAATACTTTGATAAGTTCTTTATTATTTGTATCAAAATCTGCACTTATAGTATATTCAACACTAGAAAACTCTCCTACATGCCATCTATCTAAAACAGTGTTAGCATAGACTTGTTTCCAGGGGCCATTATGACTAGTACCTGCATTATTCCTAAATAATAGTGTATTCTTCAAACCGTTCGCTAGATACTTTTTTAAATTCTGCATAATAACCCCTGTTTGTAATATTTATTAGTTTTTTACTGTAATTAACTTATTGTATTCGGGCAAATACAAGTATTCAATATCACAATTAACAAGTGTACGAATAGCATCGTCCAGTGTTTCAACTAACGGCTCGCCGCCTAGATTAAAACTTGTATTAAAGATAATCGGACAACCTGTTGCATCTTTAAACGCTTTGATGATATCATAGTAGTGAGGATTCTGTTCTCTATTAACAGTCTGAATACGGCAAGTTCCGTCAATGTGAATAATAGCAGGAATCTTCTCTTCGATACCAGGCTGACAGTTTACAGCATACATCATGGTAGGTGAACTAGACATACCTCGTAGATCAAACCATTCGTGTACATCTTCTTCAAGAATTGATCCAGCAAATGGACGGAAGTATTCACGATGCTTAACTGAGTTAACAAAGTCTTTACCGTTAGGATCTGTTGGGTCATACATAATACTTCTATTGCCTAACGCTCTGGGCCCGTTTTCTGAACGTCCTTGAAATAGTGTAACAATATTTCTATCGGTCATCAATTTAATGATATTGTCTTTTGTTACATCAGTTATTTCTGCGTTATATTTTTTAACAGTTTCTGCAATTTTCTCTTCGGTATAAGTGTACATCGGACCTAAGTATACATCGTCTGCACGTTTTCTAATAGTAGTATCTCGAGTAACATTATGATAACAAATATACGCTGCGCCCATTGCAGTGCCTGCATCATTACTCACAGGTTCAACATAAATTTCTATACCTTCGTCTTTAAGCACCTTGAGATAATGATAATTAGCAACACAGTTAAGTCCATAGCCGCCACTGATTACAACATTTTTACAGTCACTTAATACTACAGCGTGCTTAATTAAATCTACTACTGCTGATTGAGTTTCTGTTTGTACTGCGTATGCAAGATCTCTTCTATTTTGAAGTAATGTAAGATCTTCACTATTATGGTCATTTAAAAAATTATACATATTAGCATTAATTACTGCTCCATTAGGGTATCTAGGAACAGTTAAATTTCTGTTAGTTGTCGGAACCGACAAATCATTATTATCTATAATACTTGGAAATTTATCATTGGGAGATCCATATGGAAATAATCCCATAGTTTTTCCTGCTTCGATACTGCTCCACCCACAATATTCAGTAACAGCCTCGTAAGACTTAACTAACCCAGCGCGGTCAGTTAACAACACATTAAACATTGCCCCAGGCTCCCAATGGCCGCCGTCAAAGTCTGTCATATATGACCCGACTAACATATTTCGAGTGCCTAATGTTTTATGTAGTGTCTGGATATTATCAGGATAAGAACATTTATATATACTTTCAGTTTCCCACGCAGTTATTTGCTCTCCATCGACCATTAAAGGAAAAAATGTTCCGGCGCCATCTACAATAACTGCAACAGCTTCTTCAAATCCACTTCTATAAAATGCAAGACCTGCGTGCATTTTGTGATGAAACATTGCCATATCTAATACTTGCGGATGAGGATCCGGTGAGTAATGTTCTTTAATTAATCCTAGTTTTCTAGCCAATCCAGAATATACATCTTCACCTGAATAATCTAGCTTTCCGGCAGTGTCTAGTGTAGTAGTGTGTGAAATAGCAAGATAGTCTAATCTATCTGTGTATTCTAATATTTTAAGCATACTAGCAAGGGGGCCGCCATCGTATTTTCGACGAGTTAGTCGCTCTTCTTCTATGCTAAAAACAATTTCGCCGTCTTTCATTAAGCATACACCTGCGTTGTGTCCTCGTGCAATTCCTGCAATCCATAGCGGTGCTTTTTTCATATTAATATCCTCTATATTCTTTGTTAAAATTTTCTATTTCTAGACATTTAAATTATTATTTTTTTGCGTTAGTTTTGCTTAATGCTTTGTTTACAGATTCTACAATTACGTCTTCAATTTTATCATTCATGGCCATCACACCTTCGTTAACTCTGTCTGCATATTCGTCTTGTGTAATTCTTATAGGACTATAAATTCTTGCACCTTCCCCCATATCTAAAATATCAAATGATGGTTCATTAGGATAAGACACATTTTCTTTAAATGTACTGCCAACTACAATAGTTGCAGTTTTATTAAATGCATATGCTAAATGTTGTCCTACACTATCGCAACCTAAAAAATGATCAGAAAGAGTAATTATTGCCGACCAGGTTCTAAGTGAAATTCCTTGTGGAATAGCAACTGGACTAGTCACTCCGTGTTTTTGAAACTCAATTGCAATTTCTCCCATAAAGATTACAGCATAGTCTTTACTTAATTTTTTTACTATATTAACAACATTTTCAGGTTCAAAACTTCTACCGCTAAAATCAGAAATAATTCCGTTATCTTCAAACACACTTCTTCCAAATGGCTGAAAAACTATAACTTTATTTTTTTTTGTTTTTTCTTTAACATCGATAATAACTTGCTGAGCCTGTATTAGCTCCTGTTTGCTTAATTTTATAGTTGGTTTAGGAAGTGGTCTAACACCTTTGTTATTAATCGCAATATCGTAAGCTTCGGTTAAACTTGCTTTTTGATTATAATATTCCCAGACTCTATATGGTTCTGGACTTTCTAATTGCATATCTTTTAGCTTATCTTCAAAAAGATTTTTATGCCAGACATCATATGCTTTTGCGTGCAATAGTGGATGACCTTTGTAGAAGTCAGTGCCGCCTTCGCACACAATTATAAAATTGTTTTCAGGATTTTCTTCTGCAAATTTCTCTAGTGCAGGTATTGAACAAACAACGCGGCCTGCGCCGCCATTAATAAAAAATGCTTTATTTTTAGACATATTAATTATGATCCTATCAAGGTGTAATACTACTTGATATTTATTGGACCATAATTAATATAGAGTTAAAAGTGAATAATATTAACCCAGTGGTGGTTCTTGCGGAGTTATCTTCCACGGATCAACAGTTTTTACTTTGGTTAATGTAAATTCTGCTCCGGTGCCGGCAGCACTATTAGTAGTATGATATACGTCAGTATAAGTTCCAGCAGCTGGGTGATAAGAATATGCATGTACAGTACTCTGTCTCGAAACTGTTAATATTGCTCCAGTATCTGCATCTACTGTTTCTACCTTTAAAATAATATCATTTGCGGATGTACCATTTTTATAACACGGATCATTTATAAGAATTCTATCTCCGATTACAAAATTGGTACCACCTTGGGTAACAATAGCGTTCCATGCTGCTCCGAATGTAACTGGAAAATCTCTAAGATACTGCTTATATGCTACTACAGTATTATATAACTCTGCTGGAAGGTCTTCCGACAGTTTATGATCGTATGCAGCTAAAGAGATATTTCTTGTGTGGATCCTGTCTTGCCAAGTGACGTAAGGCTGTTTCCAAGGAAACGGCTTTTGAAAAGTTTGAGACTGTTTATTATATACAATTCCAGTTACTTCGTATGTGTGGTCAGGCATTGCAGGATCATCTCTAACATACGGAGTTTCGCATCCAGGAATATCTTCAGAAATATTAGGATATAAATCCTCATTAATTCCTTTGTCAATTAATGAACAAATTAATGGATTTGTATTACAATCTACTTCTATTGCGTACATTTCATCATTGGTATCATTAAATGTTTCGTACTGCTGTTCATCAATAATACTTCCGGTAAGTTTATTTGTAGACGAATCTATTATCAAATACTGTTTTGCAGGACCTTGATATGTTACAGTGCCTGTTTTTTTTAATTCAGCAGTCTGATAATATTGATCATCAGCTATATTATATGTAAATTCTTTACTTATATTTTGCATAATTTTTACCTTGTATTAATAATAGACTACGTACACTAAGCCGCCGCCACCTGGGCCGCCGCAGCAACACGCGCCGCCGTGGTTCTGCGCACTGTGTCCGCCGCCACCTGGAAAGTTACCGAATGCAATACTACCGCCTGAGGCAAAACATCCGCTACCGCCCATTTTCATGCCGCCGCCAGTCATCGGAGCATTTGCTGCTAATTGGTATCCTAGATTGAAACAATATTGTGTCGGGGCAGCCGTCCCTTGTGTTCCACCTATACCAAAATCTATATTTGTAGATTGGCCACCGCAACAGAAACACTGTGAACAACATCCGTAACAGCCTTGGAAATAATTACATCTTGTTGTTACACTGGGTGCAGAGCCTCCACATACTTTTGACTCCCAAGTTGATTGGCCGCCGCCGCCTGTTGAACAGACAAAACTGCAATACCCTTCAAAGCCGCTACTGCTGGTCACACAACAGCCTGAGCCTGCTGCACATATTCTTATCTGTTGTCCTGCTGATACGGTACAGCCTTTTACAGCATATCCGCCGCTGCCTGCGCCGCCGCCTTGCATACAGCAACATCCGCCGCCGCCGCTACCGCCGCCGCTCCAGATTTCAAATACTGCATAGGTTACACCAGCAGGTACTGTCCATAGACAGCAACGGCCGTTGTTCGAAACGCTATCAATACTGGTATTCCACACACTAAAATCTTTTGGTGCTGCGCCAGTTGGAGATTCGTAACCAGGTAATAAGTCTCTTAAATTTGGCATTATGTTTCTGCTCCATAGTATATATTAACAAGGCCGCCGGCACCTGGTCCGCCCCAACACTGCACGCCGCCGTGAACAACAGCACTGCCGCCGCCGCCACCTGGCCAATGTGCTTCACCGTTCATAGTAACGCCGCTGCCGGTCGTACACCACGTTGTCGATCCTCTCAGGCCTCCCGGAGTAAACGGAGCACTTGCTGCATAACTCCAGGCGCCGTCGTAACAAGATGTGTGACTTTTAACCGAACCTGTTGTTCCGCATATTCCGAAATTTCCAACAAACGATCCGCAATTACGATTGGGACAATTCATACAACCGTTGCCGACCGTGCACTGAGTAACACCAGGTGCGCCGCCTGAAGCACAGATCTCGTTGCTGCTGTCGGATACTCTAACAATGTAGCTAGCAAAACCAGTCTGGCCACAGCATCGTATGCAACATCCGGTTGAACCGGCTGCACAAATTCTAAATTGTTCTCCTGGAGTTGCTGTTACAAATTTCCTCGAATAAGATCCAGCGCCGCCTCCGACTCCTTGTTGGCAACAGCATCCTCCTGCGCCCGCGCCTCCGCCGCCCCACATTTCTACGCCTAGCCATTTCACTCCAGTGGGCACTGTCCACAAACAACACTGTCCTCCGTTAAGTGCATTGACTTTACCAGTATTAAAAACAGTTAGTGTATCGAAATTAATGGGGACGTCACCGCCGGTAATAATTTCTAAAAGATCTCTTAATCCTGCCATGGTTTACTCCGGTGATTGTGGATAATTTACTTTCCACGCTTCTGTCTCGTTTTCTGTTCCGTACCCAAATGTAGTAGGTAAATCTCGTAGTGCTTGTCTATAAGCAATCCACGGTTGTTTGACACTGTCAGGCATATCTGGTGATATCTTGCCGTCGCTTGCTGTTAATATATTATTTCTAAATGCTATTACATTATCCCAGGTTAGCGGAGCAGCAATGAATTCTCCCAGGTCCCAAGTGTTTGTAGATACATCATAAGTTAAATTTTCTCTATGATATGTTTGGCTCAGAGTTGCTGTAGAATTAACAGTAAATACTGTACCATCAGGCAATATTTCGTCTACAGTAGATACATCATTGTATGTTACACAATCTTCTTTTAGCATTGCTATAATTGTTGGATTATCATCTGCTGTAACTTCTACTTTAATTGTTCCAGATGGAGTTGGAACATCAGCGCCATCTTCATGTGTGGTCAATGGTGCAAACGCTAACTGTAATATGTTAGTAACACTGTCTACGAATACCCAAACTCTATCTGGTCCAGTATAAGTTCCTGTTGCTGACCTACTTTGAGTTGACGTACTAGCATATATACTGTCAGCAATATCGTATGTAAAGCTTGTTGTTTGTGTTGTGATTGGTGTTGGCATATTTTATTCCTTTATGAGTAACTAACTTTAACTAGGCCGCCTGCGCCGTGCTGTCCAGTACAGTAGCCGCCACTGCAGGCTGTTCCTGGTGTACCAGCGCCTCCCGGAAAACTAGGACAGCTAGACATTCTATTGGCGCCACCTTGAGCAGGAGCGCTAGCACACCAGTCTGAAGTTTTTCTGTCGCTGCCCCATCCGCCTGCTACAAACATATAATTATGATTAGCGCAATACTGGCTTTGTATAGCTGTAGTTCCAGTTCCTGCTATCACAACGTCACCTAGTCCGCAACTAGAATATAATGCATGACAACAGATATAACCGGTGTTCATGCTGCCTCGTGTAAAATCACTACAGCCTCCATTGCCGCCTGGGGCGCAGCCTATTGTAGATCCTGCTGATATTACATATGACGGAAATGCTTGAACCCCTGTTCCACAACAACAACCTTCACATCCTGAGCCAGCGCCGCAAATTGTAAATTGTTGGCCTGCGGTTGTATCTACAGTTATTGTTGCGTAAGATCCGTTAGTTGGCATTGTTCCGGCCCTTTCGCAACATCTTGCTCCTTGGCCGTCGGCACCAGCGCCCCACATTTCAAAAGTAGCCTTCTTTGTTCCAGCAGGCACAGTCCACAATAGACAACAGCCACCGTTTTGTGAGTTTGCAGCCGTGTTTTGAACATAAAATATTCTGTTAGGGACACTAACTTCCGCTGCGCTGAGATCTGACATAAGTGTGCGTAAACTTGGCATATTAGCTTCCTGAAATTACCCATCCATAAGTTGCACCACTGTACACTAGTACAGGCGCTGCATTGCTGATGTCTATTGTTAAATTGCTTGCATCGCCTTGGATGTTCGCGCCGTTCCTAGCTACAGTAATTGCACTTGTTCCTGCATTACCGCCTACGTCAACTATCTGTACTGTGTCTCCTACAAGAGCACTAGTATTGATTGGTAGCGTAATAGTGATTCCGCCCGCAGTACATAGTACTCTGTCATTTACAACAGCTTGATAACTAACAGCAGTTGTAATGGTAGCAGTTGCATAGCTTAATGTTGTTGTGATGTATCTTCCCATAACAGTCTGTTCCTTTGTTACTAGTATTTATGCTGTTGTCTCAATTCCGAACGCTACAACACTTATGTTTGCTTGCGATGAACGAACAACTATTTTCTGATCTGCACCTAGTACTATACCTGTGCGCTCTAATATATTTTTTGGCAATAATTCAGTTTCAAACTCAATATATTCACCAAGTGTGGGTGTGTCAAGATCTGCTATAGCAAGATTTATCACTGTGGGCTGAGTGCCCCTGTTTACAATATTTACACTTGCCACGGTATATGTTGCCGCGGGCGTACTGTAAACTGTTGTATTTGTGCCTGCTGCAAGATCTGATCCTGCTAGTCTACCTGTGGCCATTTTATATGTTCTCCATTATTGTTGTAAAAAGTAATTTAATGCTACTGGTGAACCACTAATTCCACCTGTATAATTCACTTTCTGTAATATATTTATCTGATCACCTGTTGTTGTTGTTATTTCCTGTCCGCTAATTAATATTGAACCAGCTGTAATACTGTTAACATTAAGTTCGCCAGCACCACCGCCTATTTGACTAGCAATATAAGTTTTAATAGCCTTTTGTGTTGGAACAATATTGTCACTGTTAGCAGTAAATGTTCCGTCTACACTAAATTCAGTAATAGTTGCTCCTGTACCACCTAATTCAACTGCACCTAGTGACAGTTCGTTTAGACCACTAATATTAAATGCATCAGCATTTAGTGTAGCAACACCAGTAGATTGTTCAACGTTAAACAATCCACCAACTCTAAAGTTACCGTCTTGGTCGGTGGTTGTGTAGAATATACGGCCGCCGCCGCCGACTACTGTTTCTTTTGTTGCATCTACTGGATTAACAGGAATTCCTGGATAATTAGTATCAGCAAAGTTACCTGTGCCAATATCCAAGAAATCATGTCCTGTTAGACGTACTTGTGAATATCTAATGCGCAATTCAATAGTGCTATTATGCTCAACTGCATCTGTAATACTAATTTCTGGACTTATTTGTAATTGCGCCGAATATGGTCCAGCGCCTACTACGTCTCGTGTATTTACTAATTTAAAGTATTGTCCAGGAATTTCATCAAATTCAATATTTGATCCTACTTTTGGTATGCTACTTAAATTACTTACCCTAACTAATGTTCCGGGCTGATACAAATCAGCAAAACCGTCTCCAGTTAGTTCTGCACTAGCTGTAACAAATCCTGTTCCTCGAGTAGTCCAAGTCGGCTGTGCCAATACACCGTCGCCTATTCTAACCTCATGCGGAACATCAACAGTATTATTAGGATCTACTAACGTCATTGTAGGGGCACTATTATATCCAGTGCCCGGATCGTATATTGTAATTAATAGAATTTGTCCATCAGTAACCTGCGCTCTTCCTTTAGCAGTGTCAGCATACAATCCTGATACAGGAGCAGTAAATATTACTCTAGGCTCAATACTATAATTTGTAGTGTCGTTTAGTGTAGCTTCAATTGCTGTTCCGGGAACAATGTGATCCCATCCTGCACTATCATCGCTAAACTTTTTAACTGTCGCAATTTTAGTGCCATTATTGTAAGTGTCAATATATGCATACTGACCTGCGCCGCGACCAGTAACTATATAGATAGCCATTCCTACATATTGGCTACTTAATCGCTGATCTGTATTTGACAGAGTAATTTGTGTAGTTGTGCCGCCTTGAGCAACATTTTCAGAACTGATATATCCTGTGCCGCCTTTGTTATCTGCAGGGTTAGTTAATCTAACTTCGTATACGCCGCCGTTAACTACATTAGTTGAAGCAATAGCTGCGCCGAACCCTTCACCGGTAACTGTCCACTGTGTAGCGTCGCCAATAGTAGCAATATCAAATGTTAAATCGGCTGCGCCGCCGCTGCCTAGTAAACTATCTGCAATTGTAATAGTATCAGCTACTAGATGTCCACTGCCGCCCTTGTTAATAATCACAGTTGTAGATCCAGATTCGTCAACAATGATATCAAATTCTTGTCCGATGCCGCTGCCTGTTGAAGAGCCAACTATGCCGTAATATGTTCCCTGTGTTCTGTTACTATCAGTCGCACTTTGATTTTCAATAGTAAGTAGCGCATCAGTTGCCGCAGTGTAGTTTACTCCAGCATTAGTATATTCAAACGTTAAAATTTCATTACCGTCTGTAAACACTCGATTAACAATTGCATCAAAGAATTGGTTGTTCACTGTTCCTGTAATCGGTATTTCTGTTACGTCAACTCCTTCTGCAACTGTACCAAACGCACCATATGATGAGTTACCATTAGTAGCACGTATCTTGCCGCCGTTCTCTGATAGATAACCAATATGTCCATAGTATGAGAATACACTTACAAGTTCAGCTCTGCCTAAGTTAGTTACCCAAAATCCAATTCCGTCACTAACTAGCTGTGTAAAATCGTTTGCAACAATTGAGTCATTGCCGCCGTCGTGCAGGTCGCCATCAACCTTACATCCAACACAGCCTGTGCCAAATGTAGTTACATTTTGTACATATGGAGATTTATTAATAATCCATGCTGCAATGTGTGCTGGTCCCCAGCCTGGGTCAAGACTTACAAATGCGCCAGCACTTGGACGCTTTGTTCCGTATATATTATCAATTCCTAGTGTTCCTGTTAATCCTGCAACAGTACAGTTTCTCAATCCTGTGCCGTTGCGCACATAGAACATATCTTCTTGTAAAGAACCTCCTACTGCATTTACATAATAACGGCCTGCTAGTAGTGATTTATAATTACCAGTGTAAATTAAGTCATGCTTGATTGCATCAATATAAGCATTAACATCTCTAGAAGATGCTGCTTCATTGTAATTATATGCAGGGTAAGTGTCGGCAATATAAGCTGCAACTTCTGCTACTAAGAATGCTCTGTTTGCTTCAATTGCCTCAACTGCATATGTATAGTCAGTTGTAGTATTAGGAGTGTTTGTTCCGTATGTTACAGGAACTGTTGAGTCTCCGCTTGCTCCGTTAACACCCCAGTCGATGTAATCGTATATTTGTTGTACTAGTTCAGTCGCAAATGTTCCTGCGCCTACACTGCCTGCCGGAGCAGTTGTAACTTGACTTAGAGCATTTCCTGTTGTTTTAGTAACACTACCATTAGTAACAATGTTGCTCATAATAGTTTGCAATCTTGATAGTGCATCTAAACTATACGGAGTATCTGCACTGTCAACTATTACACCAGCTGGTGTAATACGTGTTGAACGTAATTCGTCGCCTACTACTGCGGTGTTTTCAGGAACAACGATTGGCAATACTTCTGCAAACTCACCTGTTTTAACAAAGATAGTGCTTTGTGGCTTTCTTTCTACTGGAATACTTGTGGTATTGCCTGCTGTAATTGCCGCAGTAATTATATCTGTTAATGTTTCTAACGTCGATTGGGCATCTGCTTCTTCTACAAATACAACATTGGTATATTGATTTAAGCTTCCGCGGACTGTTGCAGGCGCAAGATTAGATAATATTGCGTCTGCAAGTATTTTAATATAATTTAATCCGTCTGCTGTTTCGGTTTGATTACCAGCTGTATATGTATCGCCTGCTAAATTAAAGTAGGTTAGTGTCTGTAAGCGAGAACGCTCGTTGCCGCCATGTGATAAATCCCACACAATTGCATCTACAACAGCACCTGCATCTTCTCTAAATGCAGTTTTATCATATACTCCTACAAGTGCAGGATATGTTGCATCAATGTACTCAACAACTTCGTCTTGTATGAAACTTCTATTTCTTTCTAAAAGATTCTTAGCATTATAACGTATTGCGCCGGCCAGCACCTGTTCTGCTGCGTAACGTATAGTTTTAAATGGACGATCTAGTGTCACACCATAACTAGGTGCAGGATTATCAACGCCGGTTGCGCCTTCAACATAAAATACATTATTAATAGCACCGAAACTAGTCCATTCTGGAGCATTACCGGCATTGTTAACTTTAAGAACTTGTCCAGGTTGACCAATTGGTAATCTAGTTGGTCCAGCGCCACCGTAGTAAACAATGTCTCCTTCGGTTGTCAAGTTACCTGATTCTGCACCAGCAACTAACAAGTTCCATTCGCTACCGTCTACGTCTTGATCTGGTCTATTTTGATCTATAGTTTCATCCGAAGTATGTGCAAGTATACAAATATACGAGTTTACGCCGTATTGTACAGAGTCGCCAGCATCGTAAAATGTAGCATCTGTCCATGTGCCTTTCCATTCAATGCCTTCGTTAAGTAACTGCCAGTAAGTTATATTAGGTGGGCGGAATCCTTCATGCTTCTCAATACACAAATATGTATAGCCGCCCAAACGAATTACATCACCTTCAATATATTCTCTATTTGAACTGTCATCTTCGTAGTCGCCTAGAAATCTAAATCCTGTAGTAAATAAATCCCAACTGTCCGGATTATCGCTTGGTTTTAGAGCAGTATTATTTGTTATAGATACATAACTATAGCCGCCATATGTTACAAAGTCGCCTGGTTGATATAAGGTGCTTGCATTCCAACTATCTTCAAATTCCAATCCTTCGACAAACTGTGCCCAGTTAGATTCATCTGCTGCAAGGCTTGTTGTACTTGTATGATAAGTTGTACAAATCCAAACGCCGCCACCATACTTAACAACATCATTAATTTTATATCTAGTTTCTACTGCCCAGTTAGATTTATATTCAATACCTTTGTGTAAGTAATCCCATTTACTTTGATCTGCTTCTAAACCTAGTGTTGCTGTTACTGCACTTGTATGTCCTACATTGGCAATATATAGTGTGCCGCCGAATCGTACAATGTCATTTTTTCTATACCTAGTGTTTGTTGTCCAAACGTCTGTCCAATAAAACCCTTCTGAGAAAATATTCCATTTAACATTTGTAGTTGCAATTAAAATTATTGGATCAACTGCGCCGCCGCCGCCGAGGTCTGCGTCAGCAATAGTAAATGTATCACCATTCGAGTATCCAGTACCTGCGCTAGCAATTGTTGCAGTTATTTCGCCAGTGGCGTCAACTACAACATTTACAGTTAATCCTGTGCCAGTACCGCCCACTGTTGCAACACTGCTGTATGTACCCTGTATACGATTGCTGTCTACTACAGTTTGTGTTGTATCAAGGCTTAATGCCGCTCCAGTTATTTCTAATTCTAATCCGTCTGCTAAAGTTGTAGCGCTAACATGTTCTTGTGTACAAATGTAAACTGTGCCGTTATATTTTGCAATATCATTAATTTTGTAACGTGTATTAATCAACCAGTCGGCTTTATAATCGAACCCTTCTGCAAATAAATCCCATTTAGATTGGTCGTTTTCAAGTCCAAGTAAGTTATCAGGTGTACTAGTGTGTGCTTCGTTTGCAATATATAAATAGCCGCCATACTTTACAATATCGTTTACTTTATAATAAGTCTCAGCAGTCCAGTCGCTTTTCCATTCAACACCGTCAGAAATCTTATTCCAATAAACATCTTGTGTATCTGTAAAAAAAGTCGGAGCAGCATGGCCTGAGATACAAACATATGTGTTTCCGCCATTGCGAACAATATCGTCTTTGTAGTAGACTGTAGAAGACGACCAATCGCCTTTCCATATAAATCTAATTCTACCTAATTTAAACTCTGCCATTTAAAAACTCCGCGTTATGTAATATATTTATCATATTATATTCCAAATAATTGTAGCGCCAAATAGTCGCCATCAATTCCTTTGGTGTGATTTACTAGTACAGGAATATTTATTTGTAATCCTGATGTTGTTGTAATAGTTGACCCTGATATTCTAACTTGTCCAGCAATTAATGTATTTGTTGTTGCATCAGCGCCACCGCTACTGATTCTACTTTCTAAGTATTTTATAATAGCTGCTTGCGTAGGAACAATGTTATTTGAATTAGCAACAAAAACACCATCTTTACTAAATTCTCTAACAACAACTGCACTGCCACCAACTTGAATTCCGCCTAAACTTAATTCTGACAGACCATCTAATTCAAACAAATCAGCGTTAATTGTAACTGTACCAGTTGCTTGTTCAACCGCAAATAGTTCACCAACTCTAAAGTTACCGTCTTGGTCTGTGCTTGTATAGAACACACGACCGCCTCCAGCGTCAACTGTTTCATTAAACGGTTGCCTTGCATTTTCAGCATCTTCGCCTTCAAGATATAACTGCGGATATCTTGTACTGTTAGTATTACCAGTACCGATATCTAAGAAATCGTGTCCTGTTAGACGTACTTGACTATATTGTTCACGAATAATTATAGTTTCTTCGTGATCAGGTGAATTTTGATTAGTTATTGTTGGTGAAATTTGCACAACTAGATTAAAATTTGGGGCTGATCCTGACTGCGAAACTACCTTTGTTAATCTGTATGTAACATCGTCAATTCCGTTAATAACAACGTTGGCTCCGGGTCCTGGAACCAAGGAAACATTCTTAAGATTTAATATTTTTCCAGTTTGATATATATCAGCAAATCCATTTCCTGATATAGTTGTTGTTGCTGTAATATATCCTTGGCCTCTATTATTAAAAACAGGTTGTGGCAATACGCCGTCTGCTATTCTTGTTTCATAACTGACTCCTACAGTTGCTTCTGGATCGTATATTGTTACTATCGGGTCAGTTGAATAATTACTTCCTACATTATAAACAATAAATCCTTGTATTCTGCTTGAACTTACAGTAACTCTAGCAAATGCCGTAGCGCCGAGTTCTACTGTATTCCACGTTGCTCCACTAGCTACTGCAATCCAGTTTTTAATTAGAGGCATATATTCTAAATTGCCCCAGACTCTAATATCGTCTAATGCATAAGTTGTACTATCTGCGTTAAATGTTTTCCATACTTTGCCGTCTTGTGATTTTGCAAGTTTGTTTGAATTGCCTGTAGCAACAAATACTCCAGCGCCATATGACAAAGTATTAAATGTATCAACATCTTCTATGACGTTTTCATACCACGTAATACCATCATGACTGTATGCTACTAAATTACTTGCGCCTATTGCAACAAACTTTCCGTCGCCGTAAACTACTGATGTCCAAGTACTTGCAGTTAGTGCTGATACTGTAGTAGTCCAATTTGCTCCGTTGTCTGTTGAGTACGCAACATTACCAGTGTCATTAACAATAATAAATTTACCTGTACCATAAGCAGGCAATCCTGCAATACCAGTTGCGCTAGAATATGAACTTCCATGATTTGATGAATAACTTACGTCACCGTTATCCATTACTAGAACAACATTTCCTGCTCCGTCTGAAGCAACACCAGTATAGTTATTTGCCGAAGCACTAGACTCTACAAAATTGTTTAATGCTCCTGACTGTGATGTGTAATAATATGTGCTATCACCAGTAATTATAAATTCTTGTCCTGTATATACTGCACCAGTTGCTGATGTAGCGGCTCTAAGTGAAGAAGAATTGTTAATCCAGTTTGCGCCTGCATCGTTACTGTATGCATGTGATTCTCCTAAATTAGACGGAACAACTAATATTTTTTGTGCCTTGTCTGAAGCAGTAAATTTATAAGTATTTGCATCTAATCCGGTATTGATAATTGATGTATTAAATATCGGATCTGCAACTATAACAGCTGGCTCAATTCTATATCTAGTAGTTCCGTCTAGTGTTGATTCAATAGGGTAACCTGGATAGATATGGTCCCACCCTACTGCACCGTCAGATTCTCTACTAATAATTGCAATTTTTGAAATGTCATTATATTCAGTGATATATCCGTATTGACCAACTCCTTTGCCGCTATCAATAAACACCCTCATACCTATATATTTTTCACTAGTTCCTGTGCCGTCCGTTGCTGACAATGTTATAGTGTCTGTAGTACCTGATTGTGCATTATTCAAAAGAAACTGGTAATTTAATCCACCTGGTGTGCTCGAGTCAGATGGATCTGTTAATCTAATCTGACTAACTGCACTGTTTCTAAATTCGTTGTATACTGCATCTGCATTAATACCCGGTCCATTAATGCTAATAGTTGCACTAGTATATGATTGGCCGGCATGACTGTAACCAACTCCTACTATTTGATTACCATTTGTGTGAACTACTGCCGACTGTGCTTCTAATGTACGATTATCTAGTTGTGCCGATATTGGAATCTCAGTTGAACTTACTCCTTCTGCAACTGACCCATAGGTTCCGTAAGAATTGTTACCATTGGTAGCACGCAAGATTCCGCCGTTTTCTGCAAGGTATCCGATATGACAAAAATACGTAAATACCGATACTAGTTCAGATCGGCCATTATTCAATGCCCAATATCCAATACCGTCACTTAGTACTTGTGTAAAATCGTTTGCTACAATTGATCTGTTTCCACCATTATGTAGTGATCCGTCAATCTTCATTCCGATACATCCTGTACCAAATGTTGTTACATTTTGTACATAACACGATTTATTAGTAATCCATACACTTTCGTCAGTAGGTCCTGTACCTGGATCAAGACTTACAAATGCTCCAGCCGTTGGGCGTCTTGTTAAGTATTGGTTTGGCGCTTGTAATGTCCCGAATAATCCTTGCAAGGTCATATTTCTAATGCCGCTACCGTTGTTTACGTAGAACATATTCTTAGTTTCTTCTCCCGAAGCAGGAGTAATAACTGTACTTCTAAGTTCGTCGCCAACCAGCGCACAATTTCTTGGAACTCTAATAGGCAACTGTTCTTCGTATATTCCTGTTTTAATAAACAGGGTAGTATTTACAGTATCGGTACTGACATTAGCTGCAATATATTCACAGGCATATTTTACTGTACGGAATGGTGCGTTAACTGTTAATCCAGCGCCGCTGACATCTGTGCCAGATGTACTGACATAGAATGCATTTGCTACTGTTTCAAAATTTTGCCAAGTAATCTGTCCAGCAATAGACTTTAATAAGTTACCAGGGTCGCCTATAGCAAATCTTATAGTTTCAACATCATCACGTGTTCTTAAATCACCAAGTGTTGTTAAAACATTACTCGCAGTACCTTGTAGCAATACGTCCCAGTAATTTTGGTCAGATTGCAATACATCTAAATCAGGACGACTATCACTAGCTGTTGATAAATGTCTGTCTATGCATATATATGCAGTGCCTGCATAAGTTACAACATCACCCAGACTATATTCAATATTATCTTCCCAACTATTTTTCCATTTGCGACCAGTAACTAACACTTGCCAGATTAACGTGTTAGAATCTGGTTTTGTATTTGTATTATCACTAATTGCTATATAAAGATAACCTTGATCTCTAATGACATTACCAGTTAGGTAATTTGTTTCAGAGTTCCAATCGCCTAGATGTTGATATCCTGCAACTAATAATTCCCAGTCGCCAGTATCTTGTACCAATCCATTAACACTGGGAACACTATTAGTATTGTTAGTCAGTGCAGTGTAACCATAACCACCATATACTACAATATCACCCTTATTATATTCGACATCTGAAGTCCATATTCTTTCGTACTCAAGTCCTGGTACATAGATATTCCAATTAGATTCATCAACTCTTAGACTATTAGTAGATGTATGTCCTTGAATAGCTCTCCATAGAGAGCCTCCATATTTAACAACGTCATATTTTTTATAACGAGTTTCGATAGTCCAGTCGCCTTTGTATTCAATACCTTCTAAAAATATTTCCCATCTGTCTTGATTAAATTCTAAACCTAGTTCAAGAGATGCGGCGCTTACGTGACCTGTTACACATCGATAAGTGATTGCGCCATATTTTACAATATCATCTACTGTGTATCTAGTACTAACAGTCCAATCAGCTCTCCAGTTATCTGAACGAGTAACAATAGCCCAGCTATCTTGATTAAATTCTAGTCCTAGAAAAAACGAGTTGGCTGCTACGTGTTTTTCTACACAGATATAAGTTATACCGTTATAAATTACTACATCACCTAAATTATAATACTGTGTTATAGCAGGAGTATCTTCGTCAACAGCATCTACAGAAGGAGTCCAAGTGTTTAGCCAATTATACGTAGTAGCAACAATTGTCCATTTTTCGATATCGTCTATAGGTCCTTGTGAAACTATTGACGTAGACTGATGTTCTGTTATACATTGATACAAATATCCATTGTATTTTATAATGTCGCCTCGATTATATTGTGTGATTGAAGTCCAATCTGCTCGCCATTGATTGCCGTCAAACATTAATTCCCAACGAGTATTAGGTGCAGCAAGATTTAAATCAGGATATATTGTTGAGCTACTAGATGAGTGCCCAATTAAACATACATATGTTTTTCCTTGATAACGAACAATATCATCCTTAACATAATTAGTTGATAATATCCAGTCGCCTTTCCATCTAAATCTAATTCTGTCTAAATTAAAATCTGCCATTGTATTCTCTCTTATAATCCGTTAGATGATGAATTTTCATCATATGTATAATTTTGATTTATTCTTGCTACTAGTTCGCCTTCATCGTTAACATAGTATTGTATATTTCTGTTGTCCCAACGAAACTGCTCGTAGTTTAAGTTTTCGTAAACTAGATTGTGATTTACATCTCTTCCTTCGTAAAAATCTTGTCCTTCTTCAAAATTAGGATAATTTTCAATAGGATCTCCTGGATTATTGATAGTAATCGAATCAGTGGTCTTTAATTGATCGGCCTTGCTAAGAAATAATTCACCTTGGTCTGTTCTACGCAGTCCGTAAAAGAATCTTTCTTGAACTGCGTTTTGTATATGATCTGGTGTAAAACCTACATAATTTCCTGACATCTTTCTTCCTTATACAATATCTACATAACTTATTACTGCATCTAACGATTCGTCTTGATCGCAGACAAAATAGAGTTGATTTTCTGGAGCAAGTATTAATTTTTCACCTGCGCTTAGTGCTCTTAGACTTGAATTAGGTGGAACCATTACGTCTTTTAGATAATATCCTTCAACACTAGTATCGTCGTGAACTAAAACGCTTGCATATATTATAAAGTCAGTTAGATTAGCAAGACTTAGTCCTACGATTGTACTTCTTGTATTAGCATCTGTTTCTAATGCTAATATTGGTACTTGACCTACTTCTTTTACAACTTTATTTTTAAACTGTGTTGCCATTTGTTTATCCTAATGTTAATACGTATTCTATTGCTAGGCTTTCAGCAGCGGCAAAAGTAATTGAACCTGTAGCACCTGCAACAGACACCCAACTAGTACCGTCCCATATTTCTAAATAACCTTGCTCAGTGTTGAATCGAGTCATACCTACTTCTCTATAAGCGGCGGCTGGTCTTTGAACACTGGTACCTACAGGAACAACAAATCCGTTCGACCCTGCTATTTTAAAGTAGCCGGCGCCTTCTTGCTGAAAGAAAAGAATACCATCTACGGTTCTATTAGTAATAGTGCTGTCTTTAATAGCTATTTCGTCTATAACCACTGCTCCGCTGCCATTGGCACTTAAAATTAAATCAGTATTTGTTGTTTCAGTTCTTATTACGTTACCGTCAATACTGATATCATCGACTTCAATTCTCAGTGTTTCTAATTTGTTAGCATCTATACTTAGTTTTTCTTCACCTTGAATATAGAATCTAATAACACCATCGTTGGCACCCGGAGTTAATTCAGCAGTAATATAAGTGTCAAGATCTAAATCGTAAACACCGTTGAGCGCTGCCCAATTTCCGTCATAGCCTTCAAATAGATTTGTATCAGTATTGTAGCGGATCATTCCCAGCTCGGGAGAACCTGGACGCTGTGCTGTAGTACCGTTCGGAAGGTTCAGCGCACCTGTTGCGTTTATTCTAATAGTGCCGCTATCCGCATCAAGTATAATATCGCCGCTGACGCTGGATACTGTGTTGTCACTTAGTCTAAGATTGCCAGTGTCTATAAATTCACCAGTGATATTAGTTGTACTACTATTGGTTGTAATGCTGATACCTGTGCTGGTTTCGATGTTTAGGTCTGAACTGGTAAATGTTACTTCGCCAGTTTCTTGATTTACATAGAACAGATCGCCTACTCTAAAGTCACCTTTATGGTCTACTGAGCTGTATCTAATTTTAGCACGATTAAGTTCTACAACTTCGTTAGATTGTATAACTGTTGTAGCATCATTGTCATCAGCCTTGCCATTACCTATGTAGGCAAAGTTTTGACTTATGAGGTACATCAGTACGCCAGCGCCGTCGCCGTAGGCACCAATGTTACCGTAAACACTGGCGCTGGCTATGCTTCTTATTTCGCCGCCGAAGTCTGTAAAGTTGGCTAGTGTAATAAAGTTAGCAGTAGCACCACCGCTGAATCTTATGTCCTGTGCTTGCTGTGTATCATCAACAAATGTACTAGAACTATCTTCTATATTATTAAAATGTAGAAGAAGAACTGTGTCAGCATCACTCACAAATTCGCTAAGTGGAACAATAAGTGTAGCACCTGAATATCTAGCAATGCCTTTTGAAATTCTTAATTCGTCTATATTACCTTCAAAGAAAAATGATAAGCCATTGTACTGCGCACCAATAACAAGAGGTTTTGCTACACCGTAATCTGTATTGTCTGTCCAAGTTCCTCTTGAAATTCCATTTAAATACAAAGTACCTGTTGTACCTTGTCTAACATATGCAATATGATTCCAAGCATTTAAATTTAAAGCAACAGTACTTTGTATTTGTATTGATCCAGTGACATATAAATATGGCTGATTTGATCCGTTTAAATATACAGCCACAGCATCATCAACAGCAGTGCCTGCTCTAAAATCAAATAAACTTCTAAGGCCTGTACTTGTTGTAGGATAAATCCAGCCTTCTACAGTAAAATCTTCAGTGCCAAATCCAAAGTCATTGTTTGAAGCAACTCCGATATAATCTTCTACACCATCAAGCTGTAAACTGCTGGTTCCAAACTTTTTTAATGCTGTATCAGTAACTGGGTTGTTGTATCTTACTATGGTCTTGCCGCCACGTTCGACAAAAGTTTCGAATCCTGATTGCTTACCGTTTACAAAAAACTTGCCGTCTGCGTCTACACTGCTGATTGTGCCTGTTGCTAGAACAGTAACACCATCTGTGTCGTAATAAGTAACAGTTTCGCCAGCTGAGTATGATCCAGTTACACCGTCTACTCTCAGTGCTGACTTACCTGTGCCTTTAAGACCAGTTGCGCCGTCCAGTGCTGTTAGTCCACGGTTTGCAAAATATGTAAAACAGTTTAACCATTCTACTCTTGTACCGTTGGTAATTACAAGTGCGTCAACGCCAGGAGTAATAAATGTCACACTGTGGAAAAGGCAAGCTGCTTCTCTTGAACCTGCTGTTGCTACGCTGCCATCAAGAAACGCACCCTTGCCTGCGTCGCCTTGATCAAATCCTCTAGGATCTGTACCGCTGGTAACTGAGCCGGCTGTGATCACACTGATATTTTTTAGATAAGGTGAGCGACTAGTTACAGTAAAGCCCGGAGCAAATTTAAATGTATAACCGTTGAAGAAATCTTTTACGGTGATGTCTTCGATAGTAGTTTCGCCGTTGAGTAAAAACGCATCGTTATTTTGTGTAGCCACTGTAGGTTTGATTGTCACACTTCTTATGCTGTGACCTTTGATAGTCACACCCACAGGAACAGTCATTGGGAATATTTCTAAGTAAGTTCCCGGATAGATGTGTACAGTGTCGCCTGCTGTGGCTTGTGTAAGAGCATAAGTCAAACTACCGTATGGATCGTTAGGGTGATCACCTGAATATGTATCATCACCGTTTTCTGCTACATAAAAAATATTACCTTGACGCAGTGCTAGGTCAACACCATCTACTTCAAGTGCAGTTGTGCTTACTGTGCCAGCAAAGAAGTTTTCTACATAAACATCTTGCCACTGCTTTCCGCCCACAGTTGGATCACTACCTAAACTATAAGTATTGTTTACGTCTGGTACAATGTCCGATGCTATTTCAGCATTGAATACAACATTGTCCGTGTCAGCATCACCTATGGTAATATTACCGTTGGCTGTGATTGATCCTGTTGCAACTATGTTTCCGTAAACATTTGTGTCTGCAAAGATTTCAACAGTACCGGTTCCGTTAGGACGAAACTCTAGATTTTCATTTGAAACGTTTGTGCTAATTATGTTGTCTACAATATCAACACTGTCAATTACTAACTTGTTTTGATAGACAACATTGTCTGCTGTACCTAGAGTTAAGACTCCGTTAGTTGTTGATATAGTATTGCCTAAAAAGTTTACACTAGCAATCTGTGCTTCTGTGCTTACTTCTAGACCAGGTGCTCTGATAGTTCCGTTTACATCTAAATCGTATTGAGGTGTGTCGGTATTAATACCGATTCGGCTGTTATTAACATCAAGATATAATAGGTCATTCTCAAAAGCTAAATTTATTCCTTCTCTTAGAAGGTTAGCTCTTAAAAGTGGACCACTGATGCGACCGATAGCCATCTCTTCTCCTCAACACGGGGATCCTGTCCCTCCAACCACATTACATTGCGGGTTGACCACAGTTTGACCGTGCAGTACAATGGTCGCTGTGCTGCATTAATAGTATTTATCGTTTTTTAGAATTATCCCAGCACAAGGGCGTAGATGTCAACCAATTCTTTCATAATATCGTCGGTTACTTCTTCACCTTCGCCTGCACTTCGTTGCCAGTTAGTTCCATTCCACGTTTCGAGATATACAAATTCAACATTCCATCTTGTGTCGCCGATTTCAGGTGCAAGTGGTCTTTCGGCTGTTGTACCGTAAGGAATAACCAAGCCAGTTGTACTATCAAATTTAGCATATCCTCTAGCAGTAGCAGAGACCACAAACGCATTATCGGATGTATTTTCAAAATAGCTATCGTTGATATCTATGTCAAATACACTCACAGTAGCATCTCCTGAGCGAACTAATTCTAGATCACTGTTGCTGAGTGTAGTTCTAATAACGTTATTGTCGAACAATATATTTTCGTTTGATAATCCATGTATTTCTAAACTGTAAGGAGTGAGTCTTCCCCTTTCAGAACCACTAGTTCTAATTATTATTTCGTTACTAAAATTAGTAGCGTCGATACTGGTCAATCTATTGTCTGAATAGATGCCGCTGAAGCTGAGATTTGCAGTGCTGTAACCTTCATACAAATCAGTTTGTGTATTGTATCTTATATTAGCTGCGAAATCAGTTCGTTCTAAATCAGTTCCTCTACTGACGATTAGAGCCGGATTACTGGTCAGTGTTAACACTTCGGTGTAGGGAGCAATTTCTAAATCTTCAGCAATGTTAACAATAGTATTGCCAGTGATTCGTAAATTACCTGTATCGATTCTTTCACCGTCTATATAGGTTATTAGGCCGGCGGTATTTACAATAATTCTACTAACACCACTGAAGTCAATGTTTTCCGCATTGATGCTGGTATTGCCGGTTTCAAAATCTACAAAGAATTGATCGCCGATTCTGTAGGTACCAAAGGCATCTGTGCTGTTATGATAAATCTTACCAAAGTTTATTTCAACAGTTTCGTTTGCCTGTTCAACCAGCGTGCCATCGTTAGTAACATCCTTGCCTGTGCCTATGTAAGCAAAGTTATGACTAATCAGATACATCAGTGTGCTAGACCCGTTGGCCACAGCACCAAAGTTTCCGTACACATTTGCTGATCCAATTGAACGAATTTCTGCACCATATCTCAAACTGCTGTTGCCTAGTGGCTTACCAATTGTTCCTTCTAGTGCGTATAGCCCTCTGTTAGCAAAGTATGTAAAACTATTAAGCCACTCTACTCTAACGCCGTTGGTCATTGTTATTGCGTCAACACCAGGAGTAATAAATGTCACTGAATGAAACAGCATACTTGCTTCTAAGCTGTCAGCATCTAGTTCGCTGCCATCAACATATGCACCGCGGCCTGCATCACCTGTGTTAAAACCTCTAGGATCATCTGTACTTGTGATACTACCCTGTGTAATTACGCTGATGTTTCTAACATAGGGCGAACGTGTGCTTACTAATCCGTTGGGTGTAAATCTAAAAGCATTTCCTGTATTAGTTGCGCTGTTGTAATAAAAGTCTTTAATAGTAATGTTTTCAACAGTTACATCACCTTGTATTAGAAATGCGTCCTGATCCTGTGTTGCGGGCGTGGGTTTGATTACAGTGTTTCTTAAATCGTGTCCGCTTACTGTAACATGAGGAGGTACAGTTAAGGGAAACTCTTCTTCATACACTCCTGGATAGATGTGTATGGTAACAGGTCCCGCAGTGCTAGCATCAGCGACAGACAGAGCATGTTTAATAGTTCTAAATGGACCGTGTTGATGATCACCTACATTATTGTCGTCGCCGTTAACGCTGACATAGAAAATATTGCCCTGACGCAGTGCTAGACTTGCGTCGCCCACGCTGAGATCGTCTACTTCAACACGCTGCCCATTCAAAAAGTTACTGTAAAGATTTAACCATTTTTTGTTAGGCGAGCCTAGATTGTAGGTGTCGGATTGATCTGGTACGATGTTACTGTCTAAATCAGCTTCGAAGTTTACATTGTCTGTATCATCATCGCCCAGTGTTAGATTGCCGCCGAATGTGATATCACCAGTAGCATTTAGGCTTCCGGTAATATTCCAATTGCTGTGAATATCCAGTGTGCCGTTACCATCTGGTCGTAGTTCGATGTTTGTGTCAGCTGTGGTTGAAGATATAGTATTAAAATCGAATTTTAAATTGTTAGTTGCTATACTGGTAGCAAAGATGTAATCAGCACTGGTTAAAAATATGTTTCCTACGTTGTTTACAATTTCACTGTTCTGTATACTGTAGTTTCCTGTGTTAACATAATTTGCTAATAGGTTGACAGTTCTAAAAGTAGATGCTATTGTTAAATCGTCGCTAGCTATTTCTGTATTAACCCCAATTCTATCGTTGTTGACATCAAGGTGAAGCAGTGCTGTGTCGCTGGTTGTGTTTTTAAAATTGAGATTTGAACCTTGACGTAGTAGATTGTCCTGTAATACGCCGCCTGATATACGCCCTAACTGTGCCATAGACTACTCCCTTACACAGTATTTATTTGTCAAAGTTGTGAATTACTGTTACAGGTTTTCCTAAAGGTACAGAACTGGTAAATTCAATCCACCATCCTGTATCTGTTTCGGTATAAGGTGCGTTTGGTCCTGTTGTATTAACCTGTGCTGTTTGTCTAATGTTATAGTTTGTTACTGGAAGTTGATAAACGTTTTCAACAAATACTAATATATTTTGTGCTGCGGCAGGAACAGGAAAATCAGTGTCGCCACTGTTGAGTTCGCCAAACACAGTTTCAGTAGCATCGCCATTGCCTAGATTTTGTACAACGATGCCGGGATCTTGATTTGGTTCTTTGAATCTTACATTGCGCCAAGCACCATTTTGATATGCTTCTAGCTGACCAGTGGTAGTGTTATATCTCACATGACCTTCTGTTGCTGATGTTGCAATTCCTACTTCACCTGGTCTAACTGATTCTACGCCTTTTGGGACTAGCAAAGCACGACCACTATCTGCTATGACTTGATCGTCGTAGTCATACTTTACACCTTTACCGTAGATGTTTCTAAGATTAGTATTCTGTGCTTTGAGTAATCTCATATTATACTTCCAAATAGCTCACTGTGGCTGCTAGATTAGTTAGACCACTGCCTAAATCTGGTTCTGCTACAAATATAATTTTGTCACCCTGCTCTAAAACAATGCGTTCTGAATCAAATGTAAATGTTTCACCGGGTGGCAGTTCTAAGTTTCTTACAACTACAGTAACAGCATTGCTTAGTGTTTCGCCATAAGGTACTAAGTGCATATCAAAACTAGCGGCGGCTGATAGCGAACTGTTACAAACTAAAATGTTAGTAATAGCATAACTCTTGCCTTCCGGTACGCCGCCTGTGAAAGGTGCTGCTACTGCGCCAGTTGGATCTAGTATGTTTACATTGGTAGTTCTAAGTTGTGCGTTTACAATAGCCATTTCGTATCCTTAAAATAACATTCCAAAAAGTAATGCTCTGTTTTTACTTACTAATTCATCTCGAGTTTGGTTAGCATTTGCGAAATAAATTCCAGTCTTTCCTGTACTCTCGTTTGCAGTATAAATTTTTGCACCATCACTAGGAAAGCTTGGACTAGTACTGGGATCATCATCACCTGGTACACTGTTGATATGTAGTACATCGTCTACTCTGATATTACCAGTGCCTGAAGACTTTAGTATTAAATCAGTGTCGCTGGTCAGTGTTTCAATAGTAGTACCAGCAATTCTTATTTCATCAAATTCCCAACGATCTCTAAACAGTTGACTTACAGTTACTCCGTCGATAGCAAAGTTAATTACACTGTCGACACCGCTTGATTCTTCATCAACCACAGTTATACTTGAAATAGTAATTTCGCCGTCGCCGATCTGCGGAAGAAACACGTTAGCAAACTGGAAGTCAATATAATCTACAATTGATCGTGTGTTAGGAATAACGTCGTCGTCGATTACGTTTCCTGTGATAGTACTGCCTGAATATGAAAACACTTGTTTTTCGTAATCTGTAGTACCAGTAACACTTAGTACACCAGTGCCACTGTTTATAAGATAAAGATCGCCGCCGCCAGTTGAGATGCTGTTTGTTCTGATACCTACAAGTGCGCCTTCATTGTCTCTAAAAACAAATCCGCCTGTTTTCGTTGTTTCAGTATTTGGATCTCTCCAAGTTATGTTCTCACTAAACAAAAAATATCCGTCGGAGAATGTTCCTCGATCGATTCTCAATCCTGCTTCGTCAAGAGTAATGCCAGCACCGGTTTCGCCGCTGTTGACTACAATAATATTATCTCTAATTGCAAGGTCTTCTGATTCTACAGTTGTGGTATTGCCTTCAACAATCAAGTCTCCAGAAATGATAACCTGTCCCTGCTCGGGACCAGTGTTCAATCTTATTTGGCCGCCCTGTTGTACGGTTACAAAAAAATTGCCATTGGGTACATTTACAAATCTTGACATTTATATTTCCTTAAAATAGGGGGATTTCTCCCCCTATTATTAGATTGCTGTTAGTAGAATCTGATCACCTGTTGAATCGTCATATTGTGACATTACCCAAGTATATTTGTTACCACTAAAATCTGTTGCTACACGCTTAGTAATCTTAGAAATAGCAACTTCTGCAGAACCATCGTTTAGAGTTCCCAGCATCTGAATCTCACCTTCTGCGTTTGGTGTAGTTTCTACCAGTGTGCCTGTTCTAAAAAAGGTAGATGTTGGACCTTTAATACTTTCGCCATCTACAAAGCTATCGTTCGCTTCACTTAGTACGATAAATGTTTTTGCGCCACGTTGTTTGATGATCATGTAATCTGTGTTAAGATCACTGTCTGCAGCAAAGAAACCGCTTAGTCTAATACCAGCATTTGAATCGCTAACTGTTGTGCCGAAAGATCTAATTACATCAATACCGTTTATGTCTTTTCTTAATGGTCTTCCCATGATTATTTCTCCTTTGTTTAATCATTGCCGTTCTAGGGTCTACGCGGTGGATATCCGCATAAGTCCTACTGCTTAGGTAGGCACCTATATTTGACAAAAGTATTTATCAAAAATTGTCAAGTCATAAAAATAGGCCCCGTAGGGCCTATTTTATTTAAACTAAACTACCTATTACTGGAAGCTTACATTACCTGAAGTAATGCCAACCTTACCTAGGTAGTCACTTGCGTTACCGAGCGACGACGCAGTGTTAGTTAGTTCTACATAACCATAACGAGTCATGAAGCTAACAACTGGTTCGAAAGTATTCGGATCAAGCACAACACCTGAGCTCATCAGTGGGATGTATGGGCAGTAGAATGCCGCCGCATCTGATTCTGATGAACCTTTGTAACCGATGAGTACTGCTGAGTCATCGGCTGCATATGTGTTAACATATACTTTCATCGCATTGTTTAGAGTACCAACCATCTTAGTGTTAGTTGGTGCTTCAAAAGTACCTTCAGTTGTACGAGCAAACGCTGAAGTAGTAGCTGACTGAAGAATTGTAAGCGCGAATGGCGATACAACTGCCCAGTTACCAGCACCACGACGTGTACGCTGTGCAATCAAGTTGCTTACACGGTTGATTTGAACAGCAAGTGCTGCGTGCTCGTCACCAACGAATGTAGCAGTACCACTTACAGAAGCCTGATCATAAGTCTGATAAGTGCCAGCAAGTGAACTTAAAGAATTAAGTACTTCTTGGTCGATTTCAGCAGTAATCTCTTGAGCAAGTGCTGCCATGATTTCTGCTTCTACGTCGATGCCATGCTGTGACTGTGCGTCTTGTGCAGCTTCGAAAGTCCAACGTGCGCTGAGCTTACGAGTTTTAGCTTCGACTGTTTGCTTCAAGATCTGAATGCTTAGTCTGTTACCGACTGTACCTTCTGCTGCCGCAGTTGGGTTAGCTTTTGCAGTTGTAGCATTACCTGAGTATGCTTCAGCAATCTTGAATGGGCTTAGAGCTTCTTCACCTGCTACTGCACCTGAGGCGCCTGATCCAAACGAGTCCGAATAGCGAACACGTAGGGTGTGGATTTGACCCACAGGTCCTGTCATTGGCTGTACGCCAACGAGTTCGTTTGCAATGACTGTTGGCATTACACGACGAATAACTGGTAGGATAACACGGTTAAGTGTTGCGACATTACCGGCAGAAGTAGCACCAGCTGTGGCAGTTTCTGAAAGATACCTACGAGTATTTTCCAGTGTGCTTGCCATAACAGCTTTTTTGTTGCCTGAAAGGCCTTCGAGAAGTGCTGACTTCGTATCCTGCCAGCGACTTTCTAGTAGTTCTGACATTATTATCTCCTTAATTTAATCCAGCAAGACGACGAATGTCTAATACATTGTCATTTGCTTTACTACTAACGTTAGTGTGTGAAACTGTTTCACGGTTGCCTGTTACTTCTTTTGCCTCTGCTAATACTGCCTTCTGCTTTGCTGGACCTTTGCCGTTGATAACCGCAGGTAGATACTTGTCAAATGCAGATTGTAGTCTGCCAGTTTGAACTGATTCCAGTAAGTCTGTCATAATTTCACGCTGCTCATTGCTCAGTGGAGCAATTAGTTCGCGTACTGTGCTTGATCTATTTACAGATTCTTCAAGCTTTTGCTTTTCAGCTGCTTTTGATTCTGCAATACGTTTCGCTTTTGCAGCAAATGCCTTTGCTTCTACAAGTTGCTTGTCTTTTGTTTCAAGAACTTTTAGAAGTTTCGCAGTTTCTGAATGTTCATTTAGATATGAAATTCCATATTCTGCTGCAAATGCTTCAAATATTTTACGACCAAAGTCGTTTCTACGTGCTGTGTCAATATCTTCTTTAAGTGCTGAGATCTCACTTTTAAGACCTTTTGCAACTGTTTCAGATACTGCTTGAGCGCTTCTTTCGATAAAGTTACGCTTAACTTTAGCGAAGTGTGATTTAGCTTCACGTACTAGTCGTACTTTTGTTTCAGCTAAGTCTTTCTTATCTTCGTGGAACTCTGCAATTTCGCTTGATAGGGCTTCTACTACAAACTCTTCAAGCTTGCTGTAGTTTTCAGCCATTGCTTGTTTGTCTGTGCGTAGTTCTGAGATTTCTTTTTGTAATTGTTCTACAACGAAACCTTTTAGAAGGCTTGCATTTTCACGCATCGCAACTGCATACTTTGCCTTTGCTTCTGCTAGCTGTTTGCGATCTTCTGCAAACTCTGCAATCTCTTCCTGAAGACGCTCGGAGAGCATAGCATCAATGGCTTCTACCATTGTCTGCTTGTCATGCTCGTACTTGGTAGCAAATTCTTCACGTAGGTCGGCAGTTGCCGCGCGACGATTTTCTACTACCTTGCTTTCCCAAGCTTCTTCAATCTGTGCCCTGATCTCTTGCGAAACAACATCATTTTCAAAGAGTGCTTTCAGTGCATCTATCATACCATTCTCCTAGTTTATTGGAGTTTGCTGATTATATTAATCAGCGATTCCTTTAGATACTTTTGTGCCTTGTCGTCGTGTTTTGTTGCCTGTGCTAGTTCATATGCCTTGTATCCACCGCGGGCATTCATTAGATGCTCGTAGATTGGTGTTGGGTAAGCACCGGGGGCGCTGGGCTGAGCCACAACGTCCACAGTAATAATTTCAAAATCAGACACAGTGTTCGAACCGTCTTCTGATACATTTCCGCTACCTCTCGATGAGACACCTAGTTTAACTCCTGCTTCAAGCATTGTTTTAACCAGTTGTCCCATCGGGGTAGGAAGTATTTTTAGTTTTCCGTAACCATTTGGACCATCCATCCACATTTCATTAATCATGTGGCTAACTCTGTCCAAGTTGATATTAAGGCCTTCTGGATGATCCACTTCACCGAGAACACTATATCCTCCTGCACATTGATCATTGAGAGTTTTGACAGCCCTGCCTATTTCATTCACAGGATACACTCGCTGATTAGCGTTGCGAACACCGCCTTGAATGCAGATGCCTTTCATGTAAAGGTCCTTGCCTTCGTTTGCGTTTTCGACAACTATCTTAGCTTGGTCGAATGTCAAATGCTCTCGTAAGTTTCTCATTCAAACTTCCTTAATCTTGTCTTACTTTGCTCTTTTCGGAGCGCCGTTTAACATACTGCTGGCTGATTTGTCAGCAGTCTCTGGCTTGCCCTTTTTCTCAGCGCCGTGGCCAGGTTGGTTTGACATTTTTGTCGCCCCTTTTGCACCAACAACGTTTACGTTCTTGGTATTCATATCCTTTGGGTTCTGAGCATTTAGTGCTGAACCTTTTAAGTTACCTTTGTTGGCTTCTACGCCTGCTTCTGTACCGCTTTTTGCGATGTTAGCAGTTGTTCCGCCCATATCATTTTTGCCTGCAACTGAGCTCTTAGTGTTTACTCCGTTGTCGCCACCGATCTTTGCGCCAAGTCCGCCGCCGCTGATCTTTTCTACGTATTCACGCATTTCTTCACCAGCAGTTTTCTTTACTTTCTTGTCGTCTTTCTTATCGGCTTTTTTAGCTTCAAACGCATATGACTCTTTTTCTTCTTCGTCTTCTTCGTCTTCGTCGCCCATGTCCATATCGTCGTCTTCTTCGTCGCCCATGTCGTCGCCGTCCATGTCGTCGCTATCGCCGCTGCCCATAAGCTTTTCGAATTCTGCTTTTAGATCTTCCAGGGCGTCTTCTAGGTCTTCGATGCGATCTTCTGTATCGCCTTCACCACCCATGTCCATGTCGTCGCCTTCTTCGTCATCATCCATACCAAGATCGGCCATCATGTCGTCAGTTGCGTCGCGGCGCATCATGTCGTCGTCTGCTTCGACTTCAAACTCGTCTAGATCAAAACCTTCGTCTAGATCATCGTCTGACTCATCGTCTTCGTCGTCTGACTCGTCTAGGTCATCATCGTCTGACTCATCGACTTCTTCGTCATCTGACTCGTCTACTTCTTCGTCTTCATCTTCTAGAAGTGACTCATAAATATCTCTTGACTTTTCTACTACGATTTCGTGGAAAAGTTCTTCTGCTGCGTCTTTATCTTCGTTGATAAGAAGCTCTAGCATTTTTTCAAATTTGCTTAGGTCTGCCATTTCAAACTCCTGTAAATGTTATCGCACTTATTCAGTGCAAGGCTGTCATATTATATTTACTATTTATATGAAAAAATGCGTAGAAACAGGCTCAAAGCAGCCTGTTTTATCTACGCATCACAAGATTCCAAAGATTTTCTTAAATTCATCCATGGAAATATGGGTTAAGTTCGATAGTTTACTCAATTCGTTAGGGACAAAAACGTTTTCTCCCAGCACTCTTATATATCTCTTTTTTGAAAATTTTTGTATAGTGATCGTTGTTTGCTTTAACCAATTGCCGTGATACGTGGCTCTTTCGTTACTGCGTTTGTAATTAAAAGAGTCTGCGTATACATTGTTTACCAGTTCGCTGTTGGTGCCTAGACCTTTGTAGTCAAAACCTAAAATATAAATTTCATCGTTTCCGTGATCGCTGGCTAGATGTAATGCTGTAGGTCCTGAGCTCCATCCTTTGCTGGGACTGAAAAAATTAAAATTAGTTAATTTTGAGAATGCCTTGTTTGGATTTGTCCAAACTGCGCAACGCTGCTGAACTGACTCCTTGTTTAATTCAATTACCATTTTTGTATCAACTGCCACAAGATAGTCAGGAAGATAATCTCTGTAGATGGCATTGCATCCGTACACAGTTCCGTTTTGTTTTAATTTGGATAAGTCTAGATCTTTGCGGCTAGTGCCGTTACCAAGTACAAATGCTACTTTTTTCAAACATTAAACTCCGCCAGATTCTGCATTAGCAGCTATACCATACATCTGCTTGACAAAATCAAGCTCTTTGCGTTTTTCTTCTGTATGTAGTTCACTGGCTTTGCGTATGCGACTGATCTGGCGAAGTGTTAGTCTTGTTTTGCGAGTATCATCTTTTTTCATAGGACTTTGGTCGTAGTCAGCGTCGTAGCGTTTGTCATCTACGGTCTCAACAGTTTCTCTATCAAAATAAAATAATTCACGTAATATCATACTATTATTTATACCGTTTGGTCAGTTGTTGGGGCTGCGCCCAGATCTTGACCAGTTGCTGTTTCGGGGCCTGCGCCTTCTCCGCCGTCTACTGGAGGTAATTCTTCACCAGTTTCATCTTCAAGGCCGCCTAGGTCGGAACCAATGCCAGCGGCGCTGATGCCAGCATCTCTCATTTCAGCACTAGCATCACCTGGTAGCGGCTCTAATACATCATCGTTTTCTTCTTTCCATAGGCGTTCATTCTCTGCAATTTCTTCTTCAGTCATACCAAGGAAGCGTTTCATAGCAAAACGATTTGACACATAAGGTATTGCACTCATCTGTGTATAAGTTGGAACACGAGCATTGTCGATTTCGCTTTGACGATATGCTGCAAAGTTTTGCGGCGGTTGGAATTTGAGATCAAACATTGACGTATCAATGTTGATTCCTTTTTCCAACATATATCTTTTAAATTCTGTGTCGAATTCTTCAACTACTAGATTTTGCAAACGTTCACAATAGGTATTGAAGCGAAGTTCTTGTATGTAGGCTGTGCCCACACGTCCATCATTATATTGTGCAGATGAATCATCTGCTCCAGTTGGAAGGTACGAACTTGGGATACGTAATCCGCGTACCAGCTTATTAGTGAAGTATCGTAGATCATCAATCTCTCCTAGGTTAGTACCGCCTGGCAGTGTTTCAACTTTTGATCCACGACCTTCTGCTGTCTGCGGGAAGAAGTAGTCTTCATTTATTGAATTTTTAACAAAGATACCACTTTCAATAGCAAACGTGTGATAGTTGTGCCATTTTTCAGTGCCGTCTATAGTAATAGTTCCTGTATCTCGATTAGACACTACTTCTATTTTTACTACTTTGTGGTTAAACTGATCGATTTCTTTTACAAACTGTTTCCAGTTAGTGTATCCGTTTTTCTTAAGAAGTCCATTTAGTTTACTATAACCAAATCGCGTAAAGTCAATCTTACACTGAGCGTTCTTATAATCAAGAGCAACTGAATTTTCTTTCTTTAACAGATCTAATAACTCTTTGTTATTGTCACAAAGATTAATTACAGTGTTCTTATTTGTTGACTGAGTCTTAACTATCTCCACTACTATCTGTAACATTTCAAATGTCAAATGTAACGATTGATTTTTTATTTTAACTCTAGATTCCAAGTTTTTTACCACTTGTTGCATCGCAGCTAGATTACTATTAAGGTGGTCACTTCTAGATTTGCCAGCGTTCTTTTTATAACTGACCATAGTCGCAGGATCATTCTGTCTCATCCACACTGCTCTCTGTTGTGCTGACCTAATATTGTAAAGAGCTGATTGTCTTTCTACAATAGTCATATTCTTCCAATGTGTTTTTAACGTATTAGAAATTTTTCCCGTAACTAACTGGAATTCTTCTTCTGATAAATTAGACCAGTAATCTGATTTATTTGCAGCATGGTACTGTATGTGATCAGCTTTATTCATATATTGAAGATTACGTGGATCGTTATTAAAGCGATTATAATCTCGATGATGTATTACTGCTTTAGACTTTCCTGCATTTTGTTCAAGGTATGTAAATTCCTGATGTTTGCTCAAGTTTCTAAAAAACTCGCCTACAACTCGATGAGTCCACTGCCATTCCTTCTTGCTATGATCCCAAACTTGCTCATAGTCATTAGATTTAGACGATATCTTTTTGTTTCTTTTATTAAAAGATATTAGACTATCAGTTTCGACAATGTCCTTGGCCTCTACCATACCTTTTCCAAATACTGGTATCTTGTGGTCTGGAGTACAAACTAAAGTTTCGCCATTATCAAATGTTAATTGAATAGTTTGTGTATTTCTACGAGTAATACCAGCCCAGTTAATTACCCCTGGCGCTATTTTGCCAGTCACAGGATCACAACTGTATGCCCAGTTTTCTTTTCCTTGCTTAAACTCTGCAATTAACTCAGTTAGTGCTAATGTTCTTCCATCAAGTAGAGGAATCCTTGTAGATAAATCCAAACAGAGAGGATTATAGCTTGAGTCAATAACATTCGCACCGCCGCCGCTGGAACTTGGAATACGTCTTTGATGGATTTCAGTTTTAACACGTTCAACAAATGCCATAGCAAGGTGACTGGGCATGTTGCCCACGTCAACGTAGAACACTCTGCGTTCAGGAGCACGTTGAACACGGTAGATAATAATCGCATCTTCTAGTAATTCTTTTTGTTTGTACACTTTGAAAATAGTTTCTAACAAACTGTTGCCAAAAGGAAAGTTGTTGTCTAAGCCTTCACTTAGACTTAGATGAATCACATGTTTAGCATCAATTGCCCATTCGTTCTGATCAGTTTGGAAACGACTGCCGCTAGTTGACTGTTGCGGTTGTCCTACCATACCTCTAGCATTGCCCACAGGCTGATACTGTGTTCCAGCAGTGCCGCCGGTGATGCTGCCTGTGGCTTGGAATGGAGTAGTTGCTACACCTTCTACAAAGTTGAGATTAATATTTTTAATCATATACTGTTCAGGCAGCTTGCCTTCTGATTCGTTAACAATGATACGAGTAACGTTGGCAGGGTCCACATGGAACCAACGTTTAGTTTCAGGGTCGCGTATAAAGAATTGGTCGCCGAACTTGAAAATATTTCTCAGTATTTTAAATATCTTTGTTTCAAACTGTTGTAGCTTGCACCATTGTTGTAGATACTTTTGAATAATAGTAACTTCACTATTGGTTGCTTTTTGTTTAAAGTCAATAATAAAAGGCGTGCCGTTTTGCGCATTTTTCTGCGTAGTAAATTCCGCAAGAATATCAAGAGCAGCATTTACTTCTGAATCGAGATCCATGGTATTGTACTGACCATAGCGTTCAACTCTGTTTGGAGAACCTATGTAAACATCAGGCAAATAACTTGAATAATTAGAACGTGCAGGGCCTGCTGGGCCGCCACCGTTTCTAAGATTAGTAAACGGTGAATAACTTCCGTTTGGGTTATTTGCTGTTGGTACTGGGGCGAAATGCTTCTTCCAGCTCATGTATCTCTCCTATCAACGAACCGTGCTAACACGACCGTTAGCTATGTTTGAACCTGTTGATCTTGTGTTTCTTTCAATCTGATCAGAATCTTCTGCCATTTCTCGTACAACTGTTAACATCTGACTCATAAGCATATTTAACTGTTTAATTGAATCTAGAGAGCCTTGATTGGCTGTGTTCATAGTGCTGACCAATTGATTTTTAATATCGTTTAAATTTTCTGTAAGTGTAGAAATATTTTCAATTTCTACTTTTGGTGTAGTTTGTGTTGAACTAGATTGACTATCAAAATTTAGGCCAGGCAATTGAGCAGTTCTAGATTTACCCATAGCAGCACCAGTGTTTATACTACTAATCATTTGCCCTAGAGGACTGTCTAGAGGTATTACTGCTTCTGTGCCGTGGAGCATAGCCAGTGTGCCACTCCCAAAGTCTTGAAAGCCTTTGGTACCTTGAGAGAAGGATTCAATCTCTCCAAAGATACCAGTTGCTCGACCAGCATTATAAATTTCTCTAAGCAAATTAAGTTGTTCTTCTGAGGCATTACCTGATGATGCTAATTTAGCAAGCTCTCCTATTTCAGCTCCTTCTTCTAGTCCTGTAATTAATCTTCTACCTTGATCAAGAAAAGACCTATTAGATTCTAATTGTGTTCTAAAAATTTCAGAATATTCGGCACCTAAAGATTCATAAAATTTTTCTAATTCTTCTCCAGTAAACCTTGACCCTGTAGTGCCACCGGCTTGACTGCCTCTACTCTGTAATTGCTCAAATACTGCTCGGCCAAAGTTTTCTGCTGCATCTACTGTAGGTGTTCCGGTCTCTTGCGACTGTCTTTCTGCAACTTCTTCACGATCTATACCTAACAGTTTTCTTGCAAGAAAGCTATTAACAAAGGTATCTTGCATTGTGTTTATAAGAATTTGAAACATTGAACTGATGTCATTTCTTAATTGAGCAGATTCTGAACTGTTCCAAAATTCACTAAAGCCAGTTACAAGACCGTTAGTAACTGTGCCGACGCCATTTATCAAGGCTTGTAATACACCGCTGTCATCAAAAAGATCTGCAATGCCATTTCTTAAACTTTGTATTAAGCCGCCTCGACGTATATCTTCACCTGTACCATCAAGTCTAGTGTTTTCTAATTTACCAAAGATTGCATCCCTGAAGAAATTTCCTATGTCATTAACTAGATCAGAAATAGCCTGTTCAGGATCAGCAGCAAACGCATTTATAAAACGTTCAATCTTAGGAACAACGCCTTCGATTTTTTCTCTCATGATGTTAATTGCATTTTGAAATTTTGTACCTTCGCCATCTTGTCCTACAAAATCTCTAAAAGATCCAGCAACGGCTGCAAGGGATGGAGATATAGCTTCTAATAATGGGTTAGTGAGATTTTCTGTTAATGCTTCTCTGGCTTCTCGTAGCCCTTCTCTAAATGCAGCGATTGCATCTAATTCGCTGCCTTGAGGAATCATTTGGTTTCCAGCAGCTTCCATACTAGCTAAAAACTCATCTCTAGCAAATTCAATTGTTCCGTTAGCATTTTCTCTAAGAAACTGTCCTACAAATTCAGCAGTTGTACCAAACTGTTCTGCTACTGTGCTAGCAACTCCTCCTAGGCCTGCGCTGCCTGCTGCTAATAGATTTTCATAACTACCAGCAGCACTAATTTGTGCTTCGAGAAGATCAGCTAGTTGTTCTCTTTGTGATTGAGCAGAAGTAAATGCTTCTTTATCTGCTGCCGACTGTATAGATTGAGCTTCGTTTAGTTGACCGACAAATTGACGAATAACATCTCCTTGTGTTGCTAAAAGAATTGCCTGTTCTTCATTAAGCGGAGGTAGTCCTAAAAATTCTCTTCTCACTGCTTCTACATAATCTTGGCCCATTGTAGCTGCATTACTTAAAACCTGTTGTATACCTGCTTGTTGATCTTCTGTTAATCTCGCCATACGCATCTGAAACGCCATGCCTTGTTGAGCTGCTGCAATTTCGTCGCGCTGTTGTTTTATGTCTTTACCAGTTAACTTTGACAGTGTTAACATATTTTTTGTTAGACTTTCAACTGCGGCGGCTTGGTTGTTTCTATCTATTTGATCTTGTCTAACACCTGCTCTTGTTACATATTGAAAGAATGCTAATTGTTCATTTAATTCTTCAGCTGTAAGTCCCATTGCTGTAAACTGCTGCCTTACATCAGAACCTAATGCTTCGCTCAGAGATCTAGTTGCTCTAATACCTTGATCAACTGTGCCGCCGAACGCTGCTAGTCTTGTACTGTTCTGTGTAACAAAACCGCTTAATTCACCAAAGCTTAATCTTAATTCTCTTGAACTGTTTCGCAATTCGCCGAGGTCATAACCAAAACTAGCACCACTGGTTGCCATACTTTGAAAGGCATCAAACGAATCGTCTATGATATCTGTAAATTTGCTTAGTACACTACCAAACACTGGAATGCTTTGAACTAATCCACTGAGAGATTCATCGCCTGACATCACAGTTTGTGCAAATTGTGTTACACTAGATGTTAATAGGCCTATACCGCCTGCTACGAGATTAGTTATTCCTCCCAACAAACTTCCCATTGCTCTAGTAGATGATCTCAGGGCACTGGTGTATTCTTTCTGAGCTTCGATTTTTTCTTCTATTGATTTGATATCTTCTTGTAGAGTACGAGTATGAAGACGTTGAACTTTGGCAGCTTCTTTTTTTGGATCTCTACCAGTAGTAACTGCTAGTTTTTCTATTGCTCGTGTAAGGCCAGCAAGAGTTGCTTCACTAGCAACTCCGCCTTCCCCGCCTACATTACTAATTTCTACTTGATCAGCCAAAGTTAAAAATCCTAGTTAACTGCGTACATAAATAACTTAGATACATACATTACAGTATATTTATCAGGAGCAACACATGCAGAACGTACAGTCAGGAACACCTAATCCTTTAAAAAAATATTTTAGGCAACCTAAAATCTATGTATCATTGCCCAGCAGAGGCAATTTTTATCCGTTAAACAGTTTAGAAGAAACTGAAACTGGACAACTTCCTGTCTTTCCAATGACAGCAAGAGATGAAATTACTATGAAAACTCCTGATGCTCTTGTTAATGGACAGGCCACAGTGGAAGTTATACACAGTTGTATTCCTAATATCAAAAATGCCTGGGACGTTCCTATTATTGATTTAGATATTATACTGATTGCTCTACGCATAGCCAGTTATGGTGAAACTATGGATGTTAACATCAAAACTCCAGTTACTGGCGAAGAAAAAACATATAGTCTAAATTTAGTCAACATGCTAAATGAATTAAGTTCTATAGAATACAACAATAAAATAGAACTAGATGATATGACTGTGTACATACGTCCACTCAGTTATAGAGATTTTACTAAAACTAGTCTTAAAGCATTTGAAGAACAAAAGATCTTTAAGTTGCTCAACAACGATAAAGTTACAGACGAAGAAAAATTAGTTAAATTTAACGAAAGTTTTAAAAAGCTAACCGACATCACAGTAACAACACTTGAAAAAAGTATTATGCGTATCGAGCTAGATGATGTTTCAGTTACTGATCCTAATCATATAAAAGAATTTATTGACAACGCAGATAAAACATTTTATCGTCGTGTTGTTGATCATGTTGAAAGTGAAAAAGCAAAATTTGCTATTAAGCCATTAACAGTAACCGCTACTGAAGAAGAAATCGAAAAAGGTGTTCCTGCGACTTTTGAAGTACCAGTAACTTTTGATCAATCAAATTTTTTCGCATGAGGATCTTAAGCCTGTCTTATAACCAAATTTTAGAAGAAGTTAAGATCCTAGATAACGAAGTAAAACAAATAAAAGATACAGTTTTAAAAATGGCATGGTACATGCGTGGTGCTGTACCAATTGACGATGCGTTTGCTATGTGTGTCGAAGATAGAGAAATTGTGTCTAAAATAATAGAAGAAAATCTAGAAACCACAAAGAAAAGCGGACTGCCTTTCTTCTAATTATGCAGCCGGTGGCGTACTTCTTCCTCTACCCAATGGTATCGGAGGTACTTTAGTAGCCGGCAATCCTTTTTGTAACTGCTGTATTAGTCTTCTCTTTTCTTTGGCAGACAACTTCATTGCTGAAGTTTTAGTCTGAGTATATGTAGAACTAGCGGGTGCTGCGGGGGCTGAACTTGGTTGTGCTGATGCTGCTGGAGAAGCCGGTGTTGATTTATTTAAACTTGTAGTTTGTTGAACCTTCTGTTTAAAAATATTTTCTATTCTTTTTTGATTCATTGGCTGAGTTGTATCAACGTCACTAGTGTCAACTCCCTTGCTTTTTAAAAATGCTATTACATCTTGAGTGTCTGCTTGATTGAAATTCTTTTTGCCCTGTGTGCCAAGGTATCTAGCAAATTCATTTCCTAATTGTTTTATTGCAGTCGAAGAAACTTGTTTTCCAGTTTTAAATGCACGACGTCTTTCTCTTCCACTAGGTGTCAGTAGATCTAAAGGACCTTCATTCAGATCATCACGCTTTGTCTCATATATTCTCATCAAGAATCTCCATTAGCACTATGTTATCTATTATTTATTATTTACACAGCTCGAATATCTACTTCGTAGATATTAGTTTTCGCTAACGCTCAAACTACTTTTATTTCTTATCGATTAATAAGAAGTTATTAACTGAACATAGTGAAGTAATAGTTTCATGTAGATCGTTTCAGTCAGACGGAACCTGTTACGGTTCCGTCTAATCTCAAAAATGCTTCATGTGAGTCATGTCCGCAGCCGAGACTTGGAAATAGGTATTTTCTGCTACACAATGGGCTCTGACCTTTCCCAACCTACGTCGACTTCGAAATATAGTGCATAAACTATAAAACGGATTTATAGCGTATGCACTATATTCTTATCCCCCGCTTCGTTCCAATGCTAAAGGGTTTTTATGTGTAATGTGCAGTGTTTCGATTGACAGCAATCAATCTACGTCAACCTATGAGCCCAATTTGTTTGATGGCTTCCACACTCTGGTGTGTTGATCAACGTATTGCGTGTTCGGGGTTCAAGCCGACTTTTCCACAGCGGTATTATAAACTGGCCCGCCAACCTTATGTGCTGTATTATTTTTGGTTTTTAAGAGATTCTATAAGAGCCTTGGATCCGCCTACACGAACGTTAATAATGCCGTTGTAATATTCGTCTGTCTCTAGTACACGCCTGTCAAATTGTTCTTTGGCCTCTAAATAACTTAGTTCAGATCTAGTTGTACACCAAAAGAGTACTTCTCTAGTAAAATTCTCTGCACCTAAAGCTGCAACGTCTGCCTTGAGATTGTCAGAACTACTCCAGTAGTCACGCCAATCACTTTCTACAGTGTATTTTCTACGATTCTTTTTGCCTTTGAGTGGTGGTTTAGATTTTTTAAACTGAGCAAGTTTTTTGCCTATGTATTTTTTGTTGTTGGTGACATTTGTTATCAAGTAAACAAAGCCTATTGAGCCTTCTGGTATTTCTTCTATAACCGTTCCTTGATAAGTCCAATACATAAACTTATATACCGATTATTTTTCATTCTTGTCTGCCTTTTGGCTGCGCCTGTTGTTTGGATTTTGCCTATTGGGTTTTTCTTCTATGTAAATCTTTTTTGTTTCGTTGTATCTTTCTTTGACTAAGAGCCTTAATGCCTTTAAACTTCTTCTAATGTTGCTGTAGTTGCGCACACTGGGCGCTATTTCAAACGCTTGGTGTGCTTTGAAGTATTCTAAATACTCTCTTACTAATTTTTCGTGCGGATCGTCCATGTTACTGTATCACATCAATGTCGTTAGCGTATGATTTACAATTTTGTCCGTGCCATCTTTTGTAATTCGTAAGCATTGTAGTTTTTCCACAAAACTCGCAAGTTTTCTGTCCGTTTATTCGTGCTAATTTTTTTCTCTCTATAGTTTCTTGTGATTGCTTTCTGCCTTTAAGTTTTTCGCCTATTCTTTTCATTAGCTCAGGATCTCTAGATTTTCCTAACTTATTTTGTCTAATTTTTTCTTTTGTAGAATCACTTCTCTTTTTTCCAGTAATTTCATTCTTACGCTTTTCTCGCATAACAGAAGCATATTCGTCTCCAAAGATTTCTTCATATGACTTTCCTTTTTTTGCTTCTGACATTTTTTTCTTAGTTTCTTCGCTGTGATTTTTTCCAAAAAAAGGATTGTTTTCTTTGCTCATTCTTTTAGATTGCGCAATTGAATGTTTGATTCTTGCCTCTTCATAGTCTTTTTCTGTAAATGTGTACTCTCTTTGCTGCGAACGACTTTGTTTATTCATCATTCTCCATAAAGCGCTCCACATCTTCTGATTGTCGACTCCTGTTGTAAATTTAACTAATAACTTGTGACACAAAAAATGATCTTCAGCACTAAGGCACACAACGTTGTCTCTTTTATTAGATCCATTCAGTGATTTAGGAATGATATGATGTCTTTCACAATATTGAGATTTTGGATCTAGTACTTTGTTATTTTTTATAATATCATAATATTCTTTTAAATAATTATTTTGCGTAAACATTATATCTCCTTTAGAATTTACTTAGTATTTATACGATACTAGTAATATCTAAATCTGATTCGTATGAGGTGAAGCCATTCTCTTTAATAACTTTGAGCACATTGTTTACTCTGCCGATCAATTCGTCCTTGTGACTGATCAAATAGATATTTTTGTTTCTTTCACGTCCCATCTTCTTGAGAACCGCAAGACTATTCTCAACGCCAGCAGTGTCCATGCCCGAATCAATAAGTTCGTCGATGAACAATAGGTTGATGCCTTGATAGAGACTTTCCCAAACGTCACGGAAAGCAAAACTTAGACCGAGTATTAGTCTGTTTCGTTCACCTCTACTCAAGTTATCAAAGTCAAGGTCTTGACCCAGCTGTGTGATCTCAACGTTCAAATCGTTTTGAAATCGAACTTGGTGAGGCAGTCCTAGTTTGTCAAGGTAATATGTGAGTCTGTTGTTAAGATACATCAAGTTTTGATCAATAATCTTCTTGCGTATGAAGCTGTCTTTGTTGGTTAGCAGCTTCAATAAGAAGTCCTGATGGTCTCTAAAGCTGGTGAGATCATTTACCATGTCCCAACGTATTTCCTGTATAGCAGTGGTTTTGAGATCATCTATCTGAGCAAGGTAAGGATCATCTTCTTCAATTTTTGAATTCAATGATTGT